>Ga0074046_10000577_pt1 | contig 33740 bp, 29 predicted proteins | sample BogForMeECP23OM3_FD_94441 | JGI IMG/M metagenome (GOLD analysis project Ga0074046, IMG submission 94441) | Bog forest soil microbial communities from Calvert Island, British Columbia, Canada - Bog Forest MetaG ECP23OM3 | ecosystem: Environmental > Terrestrial > Soil > Wetlands ... | reverse complement strand
CGGCACATACCCGGGGTCTTCGACCGCGACGCAGTCGCCGGGCTCGAGCAAGACCCGGGCGACCAGGTCGATGGCATGCTGGGCGCCGCAGGTGATCACGACGGTGTCTTCCGCGGCCGCCACCGATCGCGACCGGGCCACCCAGCCGGCGATGGCCCGCCGCAGCCTGATCCTCCCGGCCGGGTCGCCGTACTCCTGATGTTCGGCGGTGACCGCGGCGGCGACCCGGCTGCGCCACAGAGCAGCCGGGAACAGCGCGGGGTCCGGGAGGCCCGCCCGCAGATCGAATCGGCAGCCGTACGGGGGCGGGCGGAAGTACGGAGACCAGCCTGCGAATCGGGGGCTCGGGTGAAGGGCGGCTACCGGGTCCGCCCCCTTGGGCGGTGCCGGGGACGCGGTTGCCACCACGCTGCCGCCGCCAGCGCGTCCCTCCGCGTAGCCCTCGGCCACCAGGCGGCCGTACGCGGTGGTCACCGTGTGCCTGGATACGCCGAGCTCGCCTGCCAGCTGGCGGCTGGGGACGAGCTGATCTCCGGGTAGCAGGCGGCCCGTGGTAATGGCGTGGCGGAGTTGCTCGTACAGCTGTCCGGTCAGTGGCTTGGTGGCTTCCGGGTCGAGGAACAGGTCCATCTAGCGGGTCTACCACCAGCTTGGTCTGGCCAAACAGGGCCATTTTGGACCTCGACGGCAAGCCATCTGCTTCATAGGGTGCTCGTATGCGGATCGGGCTAGATGGCTTGCTCAAGCGGGCCCATGGCACCGCGTGCGAGTGCGGTCCCACTCAGCCGCCCCACAGGCAGATGAGTAACCAGACGGTTCACCGGCCTTTGTTTCGACCGAGGGGTGCAGAGAAACAACGGGGGCGCTGGTGAACCGGCCGGGAACCGCTCCGAGGATGACAAGTTACCAGGGGAAACATCCAGCGGATCTGGCCCGATGAACCCGCCCCGCCCGGGCGATCTCCCCCCTAGTCCGGGCGGGGCGGCGCTCGGCCTCAGGCCGTGATCGCGAGCGCTGTAAGCCTGCGGGGCGGTACGGCTGCGGAAGGAGCTTGTCGTGTCTGGGGTCCGGCCTGTACTCGATGGCTTGTCCTTTGGTGAGTCGCTGCGCTGGCACCAGGACCGCCTGTGGCTGGCCGATTGGGGCGCGCAAGAGGTCATGGCCGTTGATCGCGAGGGCCGGCCGGAGGTCATGGCCCGGGTTGATTTCCCGGCCTTTCCCATGTGCATGGACTGGCTGCCCGATGGCCGGCTGCTGATCGTCGCGGCGCGTGACGGGCGGCTGCTGCGCCAGGAGCCGGAAGGGGCGCTGGTAACCCACGCCGACCTGAGCGGCCTGACTGAGCGAGGGCATCCCTGGAACGAGATCGTCGTGGACGGGCGGGGGAACGTCTACCTCAATAACCAGGGCTTCGACTTCCCCGGCGGCAAGTTCGCGCCCGGAACCATCGCCCTGCTCAAACCGGACGGGTCGGCCCGGCAGGTGGCTGACGGGATCGCGTTCCCGAACGGCATGGCCATCACGCCCGACAACGCCACGCTGATCGTCGCCGAGTCCTACGGCCAGAAGCTGACGGCGTTCCAGATCGCCGCCGATGGCAGCCTGTCCCAGCCGCGGGTATGGGCCGACCTCGGCGACGGCGTGCCCGACGGCATCTGCCTCGACGCCGAAGGAGCCATCTGGTACGCCGACGTGCCCAACAAGCAGTGCGTGCGGGTCCGCGAGGGAGGAGGCGTGCTGCAGACGATCCAGCTGGACCGCGGCTGCTTCTCCTGCGCACTCGGCGGCGCGAACAGGACAACCCTGTTCATGGTGGCCACCCAATGGCGCGGCACCGAGCACATGACCGACAACTCACGAACCGGCCAGTTGCTGACGGCCCAAGCGCCGGTCGCCGGCGCCGGCTGGCCATAAGCAGCTCAGGCGTCGCGGCGGTTGAGCAACCAGGCCGCGCCCGCCAGCAACAGAGATCACACAGGCTCGTCGGACTCGGTTCGACATACATCACTTGGTTCGATCTCCGTCAGCTGACCGATGTCTCTCGCTGCAACTTGCAGCAGCATTTGTCGCGCAACCGGCGTACCGGGCTGCGCCCAGTCGGTACACCTGCACGCACGACTCGATCACGCAGGTCAGGGCTTTCCGGTAGCGAGTCACCGAGGGCGGGCGAGGGTGCCCGCCACCGCCCTCGCCCTCGCTACCGGGGGGCCTTCTGGTTGGAGATGATCTCGTCCTCTCGCAGGGAGCAGACCGTGACAGTTCACGCCCTACCCGGCACAGCATCGTTCGCAGCATGCCTGCAGTTGTTCAGGCGCTACCCGCTCGCGGTCACGCCGCACGGTGCGGACGGCGCGTACCGGTCGATGATCCTGATGAACCGCGCGGCCGGGGCGGCCGGTATTTTCGTCCTCACACAGGCCCGCGACGACCTTTTCGTCCTCCGCTCCTGGGACCGCCGCGACGGGGTCAACCAGGAAATCCGGCCAGGAGAACCTGTTCCCGGCATTATCTGCCAAGCGGTCACCGGCAGCATGCCGGTCCCGCACGACGGCGCGCTGCTCGGCTGGGTCACCGACAGCCAGGTAACCGTATTGCTGATGGTGCGCTGCAGGCAGCCAATACCCTGGGACGTCCCCGTCCCGGTCCCGGTCCCGGACATCCAGGTGATGCCGCTGGCCGGCACCAGCAACCTCCCGCACTGGCCGCCGTTCACGGCCAGCCCGCTCGATGACGGGCGCCTGTGGGAGTACGTCGAACGGGGCCAGATCGTGGACATCGCCCCCCTCGTCACCCAGAGCGCCGGACGCGCATTCTGGGTGCCTTCCCCGGACAGATGGATCACCCGGCACGACAAAGGGTGCGTCGTCATCACGGGCAACCTGCCGGCTGAGGACTACTGGCTGCCAGCCGGCGTCTACCTGGACCACTGGACGCTCCGCGAGGGCATCCCGGCTCCGCCCGCCGGGCAACTGCTGACGCTCCCCGGCGTCGTGGACCTGGCCCGCAGGATTGGCCGGGCGTGAGGTCGGTGCTGGCAGACCGCGCCTCGCGCCCTATCCGACCTGGGCGGTCCGGCCGGCCCAGTAGGGCGCCCGGAGCTTGCGCTTGAGGAGCTTGCCCGATCCGGTGCGCGGCAGCTCGTCCATGAAGTCCACCGACCGCGGCACCTTGTAACTGGCCAGGTGCTCGCGTGCGAACGCCGTGATCTCCTCGCCGGTCAGCGACGATCCCGGCGACCGCACGACCGTCGCGTGCACGACCTCGCCCCACTCCTCCGACGGGATCCCGAACACCGCGACGTCATAGATCTCGGGATGCTGCTCCAGCGCCGCCTCGATCTCGGCCGGGTAGATGTTCATGCCGCCGGAGATGATCATGTCGGTCTTGCGGTCGCAGATGTACAGGTAGCCCTCGTCGTCCCAGTACGCGACGTCGCCGACCGTGTGGAAGTCGCCGCGGCTGTTCGACTCATAGCTGGCGTCGTTCTTGTAGTAGGTGTCGAACGCGACTTTGGATCGCACGAAAACCTCGCCGGGATGGTCCGGTCCGGTACCGGTGACCTCGTTGCCGTCGTCGAATAGCCTGATCTCGATGCCAGGAGCCGGCTTGCCGCAGGACCCTGGCTTGCGCATCTGGTCCTCGGGCATCAGCACGGTGTCCACGCCGAGCTCGGTCGACCCGTAGACCTCGAACAGCGACTCGGGCGGGAAGTCCGCCACGTACTGCTGCTTGAGCGCGTAGCTCCACGGTGCCGCGTTGGCCACCATGACGCGCATGGAGGAGCGGTCGTAGCGGTCCTTGACCTCCCTGGGCAACGCGCAGATCATCCGGACCAGCGCGGGCGCGGAGAACGTCGAGCTCACCTTGTACTTGTCCACGAGCCGCAGCCAGTCCTCGGCGTCGAACTTGCGCTGCACGATGATCGTCTGGCCGTAGAGCAGGCCAGCGCCCATGAAGGCGCTGGGGCCGCTGTGGTACAGCGGGCCGGAGGTGATGTAGATGTCGTCGGGGCGATAGCCGAACAGGTTCAGCAGGGCGCCGAGGACTTCCGGATCCGGGGGGCCGGCCCGGACCGCGCCCTTCGGCTTGCCGGTCGTGCCGGAGGTGTAGATCATCGTCCCGCCCGAGTCGGCCGCGTCCCCGACGTCGGGCGCACCGGCCGGCGCGGCCGCGATGTCGGCGTCGGTCAGCATCCCGTCCGGGGCCGGGCCGCCGACCGCGATGATGTGCCGCACCTTGTCCAACTGACCGCGAAGCGTCGCGAACATGGGCACGTGCTCATGGTCCACGTAGGCGACCTCGGCGTCGCTGTGGTTGACGACGTAGAGGGCCTCCTCCGGCGTCAGCCGGTAGTTCAGCGGCACGGCGACCGCGCCGATCTTCCTCGTGGCGTTCATGACCGCCACGACCTCGGGCGAGTTCGGCCCGCACCACAGGACCTTCTTGCCCGGCCCGACCCCCAGCGAGAGCAGCAGGTTAGCTACCCGGTTCGACTGCGCGTCAAGCTCGGCGTAGGTCCACATAACGACGGTCCCGTCCGGCTTGTCGTCGATGACGCCAGGCTTGTCTGGCTGGCTCTGGGCATAGATCGAAAGGGTGTCCGGCATCGCACCTGTCCCTAGTGGCCGCAGTTGGTAGGCACCGGCGGTTGACCGCATCCGCCTATGGTCAATTTACGGAACCGGTACCGATCGGTAAATCATGCTCGGCCGATTCCTGATGTAGCGGCTCCGTCGGCGGGTTGCCGGGTAACCGGGCCAGGCAATGACGGCACCGGGGGTAACGTGCGTGATGTGACAGAAACGACCTGGCTGGATGCCACGGCGCAAGCCGATCTTGTCCGTCGTGGCGAGGTGAGCCCGCGGGATCTGGTGGAGGCGGCGATCGCCCGGATCGAGGCGCTCAACCCGGAGCTGGATGCTGTGATCCGGACCCGGTTTGATGAGGCGCGGGAGGAGGCCGCAGGCGTACTGCCCGATGGCCCGTTTCGCGGTGTGCCGATTCTTTTCAAGGATCTGGGCTGCTTTGTGGCCGGGGAGGCGGCGGCGTTCGGCCTCGGGCCGCTGCGCGAAGTGACCTGGCCGGTGACGTCCTATCTTGCCGGCCAATTCCTGGCGGCTGGCTTCGTCCCGCTGGGGCGCACCAACGTGCCGGAGTTCGGCACCACGGTGACGACCGAACCGCGGAGCTTCCCGCCTGCCCGCAACCCCTGGCATCCCGGCCATTCCACCGGTGGCTCCTCAGGCGGGTCGGCGGCTGCGGTCGCCAGCGGCATGGTGGCGGTGGCGCACGCCAACGACGGTGGTGGATCAATCCGCATCCCAGCGAGCGAGTGCGGGCTGGTAGGGCTCAAGCCGACCCGGGGGCGGGTGAGCCAGGGCCCGCTGATCGGCGAGGTTTGGGCTGGCGGCGTCATCGACGGCGCTGTGACGCGAAGCGTTCGGGACGCGGCTGGCGTGCTCGATGTGATCAGCGGCCGGATGCCGGGCGAGCCTTACTACGCCCCGCCGCTGCCGCGGCCGCTTAGGCAGGCGGTCGGTGCCGACCCAGGCCGACTGCGGATCGGGGTGCTCGACCGGCCAGGCGCCGAGCTATACCTAGACGATCCGCAGTGCCGCGAGGCGGTGGCCAAGGCGGGACGGCTGCTGGAATCACTCGGTCACCATGTGGAGGAGTCCGCGCCGGCGAGCATGTTCGACCTGGAGTTCACCGGGCACTTCAACACGATCATCGCAGCCGACACCGAAACGACGTTCCAGGCGTTCGAGAAGATGCTCGGGCGCCCGATCGCTGATGACGAGATCGAGCCGCGCAACCTCGCCTACCGGCGCGCGGGGCAGGCGCTCGGCGCGGTAGCGTACCTGCAGAGCCGCGAATGGCTGGGAATGTGGGCCCGCCGCATGGCGCACTGGTGGGTCGAACATGATCTGCTCCTGACACCCACCCTTGGTGCACCGCCACCCGAGCTTGGGTGGTTCACGGCTGCCGGGCCCGAGCATGAGGGCCGGCGAATCGCCAGCTTCATCCCCTACACCGCGCAGTTCAACATGACCGGCCAGCCTGCCATCAGCCTGCCCCTGCACTGGACGCCGGCCGATCTGCCGGTCGGCGTGCAGCTGGTCGCCGCCTACGGCCAGGAGGACGTGCTCATCCAGGTCGCCAGCCAGCTGGAACAAGCTGCACCCTGGGCTGGCCGGCGTCCGCAACTACACCCGGACCGGCCCGCCAATCCCTGAATCCGCCGGGGCACTTGCCGACTTTGGGCATGGACTGGGGGGACTTTCCGCCTTGCCGGGCTTAGCCTAAGGCTATGGCCGACTATGTTCCCCCGCTTCGTGACATCAGGTTCGTTCTCGAGCAGCTTGCCGACCTTCACGGCTTGTCCAAGCTCGAGGCCTACGAGCACGCCGACCCCGGTACCGTACTCGGGGTGATCGAGGAGAGCGGCCGGTTCATGGCCGACGTGGTGGGCCCGCTCAACCGGGTCGGCGACACCGTCGGCAGCACCCTTGGCGGCGATGGCAAGGTCACGACCCCGCCCGGGTTCAGTGAGGCGTACCGGCAATACGCTGACGCCGGCTGGGGGGCGGTGTCCCTTCCCCCCGAGTTCGGCGGCGGCGGGTTCCCGTGGCTGGTCGCGGTCGTGATGCAGGAGATGCTGGCTTCCGCCAGCGCGGCGTTCTCCACGTGCCCCGTGCTGACCCAGGGCGCCATCGACATGCTGACCCAGCACGGCAGCCCCGGGCAGCAGGCCACCTTCCTGGAAAAGATGGTGAGCGGCGAGTGGACCGGCACCATGAACCTGACCGAGCCCGAAGCCGGCTCCGACCTCGGGGCGGTGCGCACCAAGGCGGTGCCGGCGGGCGACGGCACGTGGCGCGTCACCGGCCAGAAGACCTTCATCACCTTCGGCGAGCACGACCTGGCCGGCAACATCGTCCATCTGGTCCTGGCCAGGGTTCCCGATGCACCCCCGGGTACCAAGGGCATCTCGTGCTTCATCGTTCCCAAGTACCTGGTCAATGAGGATGGGTCGCTGGGTGCCCGCAACGATCTGCGTTGCGTGTCGATCGAGCACAAGCTCGGGATTCGCGCGAGCCCGACGTGCGTCATGTCGTTCGGAGAAGGCGGCGGGGCGGTCGGCTATCTGATCGGCGAGGCCAACCAGGGTATGCGCTACATGTTCACCATGATGAACACGGCCCGACTTTCGGTCGGCGTCCAGGGCCTCGCCATTGCCGAGCGTGCCTACCAGGACGCCCTGCGTTACGCCCAGGAGCGCGCGCAGGGCCGGGCCGTCGGCGCCCCCGCGGGTGAGCCGTCGCCCATCGTCGAGCACCCTGACGTGCGGCGCATGCTGCTGACCATGAAGGCCTACATCGAGGCTATGCGGGCCATGCTCTACACCATCGCGGTGTCGATTGACCTAGCCCGGCATCACCCGGACCGGGCGGAGCGGGAGGCCCGGCGAGAACTGGTCGACCTGCTGACGCCCATCTCCAAGGCGTGGTGCACCGACCTCGGCGTTGACCTGACCTCGATCGGCTTGCAGGTCCACGGCGGCATGGGCTACGTGGAGGAGACCGGCGTGGCCCAGTATCTGCGTGACAGCCGCATCGCCCCCATTTACGAGGGCACCAATGGCATCCAGGCCATCGACCTGGTCATCCGCAAGGTGCCGATGCGTGGCGGAGGCGTGGTAAAAGACCTCCTCGGCCAGATGGAAGCGCTCGACCGGGAGCTAGCCGCCGACCCGGAGCTGGCCGGGGTGCGGTCAGCTCTCGCCAGCGGAGTGAGCACGCTGCGGGAAGCGACTGACTGGATCATGTCCCGCGGCCTGGCCGAACCCAACGACGCCCTGGCCGGGGCGACGCCGTACCTACGGCTGTCCGGCCTGGTCATCGGCGGCTGGCTGCTGGCTCGGTCGGCGCTGGCCGCGTCACGGCTGCTGCGCGACGCGGGTGGCTCCGACGCGGTTTTCCTCCGGGAGAAGATCGGCACCGCCCGTTTCTACGCCGAGCAACTGCTCCCCCAGACCGCCGGCCTGCTCCCCGCAGTCACGGCTGGCGCCGGACCGCTCTTCCAGGTCGATTTCAGCAGGGCGGTCCTCGGGTAATCAGCCCGGCGTAGGGCAAGCGCTCAGTCGCGCGCCCGGGTTGCGCCGGTGCCCCGGTCGGGCGCGTGCCCGTCGGCGACTGCGACCGCCGGGTAGGTCATCGGGAAACCGAGGCGCCAGCTGGGGTACCGGGGAGTCCAGCCAAGTTCGCGCTTTGCCTTGGCGTTGGAAGCGCCGCGTGCCTGGGTGCCCATGACTACGGCTGCCTGGCCGGCGAACAGGCGCCCCATCCAGGCCGGCACGTGGCGCGGCGGCTTGGCGCCCAGCGCGTTGGCGAGCACCGGAAGCCAGTCGCGCACCGGGGCGGGTTCGTCGTCGACGATGTTGTAGATCGCCGGCCCGGAGCGCTCGAGGGCGGCCACAGTCGCTGCGGCACCGTCATCGAGGTGCAGCCAGGAGAAGATCCCGCCGCCGCCGCCGACGACCGGGAACTGCCGCTTCCGGACGGGCTCGATCAGCGCGTCATTGGCGGCGCCGTAGAACCCGCCGTAGCGCAGTGCGATGCCGCCGAAGTCGGTGGTCGCCTTCTCCAGGTAGGTGATCGCGGCGAATGTCTGGCCGTAATGCGCCGCCTGGCCGCTCAGAGCCCTGTGGTCATCGCCATTGATGACCTTCAGTGGCTTGATCGGCCGAGCGCGATGACGCTCGGCTACGCCCTCCGGCGTCTGGGGAAGGAGCCGGTCGGGCTGCTGGCGTCGGTCCGGGTTGGGGCGAGCGGACAGCCGGTGTCTCTGGCTGGAGCGGGCCTGGCGGCAGGGCATGTCGGACACCTGCCGATCGGTCCGCTGGCGCCAGCCGACTACGAGGCGGCGATCCGGGCATCGGCTGGTGACCGGCTTTCCCGGCTCACCACCCGCAGGCTGTTCGAGGCTTCGGGCGGGAATCTGTTCTACGGTCTTGAGCTGGCCAGGGCGCTGGGCCGGATGGAAACGGAACTGCTGCCGGGGGAACCGCTTCCGCTGCCTGCTGGCCTGCATGGGGTTCTGAGCTCCCGGGTTGCGGCGCTCCCGGCGGATGTCCAAGATGTCCTGCTGGCGGCGTCGTGCCTGCGGTCACCGACGACCTCGATGCTGGAACGGGCGAACGGGCCAGCGGCCTGGTCGGCCCTCCAGGCGGCCGCCGCCGAGAGCGTCGTAGAGATCGAGGGCGCCAGGGTCCGGTTCACCCACCCCCTGCTTGCCTCGGCGATCTACTCCGGAGTCGCGTCATCGCGGCGCCGGGAGGCCCATCGCAAGCTGAGCCTGATCACCGCGAACACGGAGGAACGAGCCAGGCATCGGGCCTTGTCCGCAGAGGGACCCGACGAGGAGGCTGCCGCTGTCCTGGCCAAGGCGGCGCAGGCAGCGGCCGCGCGCGGCGCTCCCGGCGCCGCGGCGGAACTGGCCGAGCTCGCGGTCGCCCTTACCCCAGTCGAACTGGCGTGGGCCAGGCGGCGGCGTCTGGACGCAGCCGAGTACCTGTTCCGGGCTGGTGACACTGCCCGGGCGCGGCACGGCCTTGAGGCACTGGTGCAGGACATGCCGAGCGGTGGTGAGCGGGCGGAAACGCTGCTGGTACTGGCAAGGCTCCTGCTCCACGACGCGGGGGATCTGGTGGCGGTGCCGGTCCTTGAGGAGGCGCTCGCCGAGGCCTCCGCTGACCGAGTCCTGCAGGCTCGCATCCATATCAGCCTCGCCAGGACGTGCGGCGTCGACCTTCGCTACTGCGCCAGGCACGCGGAGGCAGGGCTTGCGCTGGCCCAGCAGGCAGGCGATCAGGGGCTGGCCAGGCAGGCGCGAGCCGAGAAGCAGTACGCCGATTTCATGCTGGGCAGGGGCGTTCGCTTCGAGCGTGCCGATGACAGGGTCATGGAGCCTGAGCCTGAGCCTGAACCTGAGCCGGAGCGCGAGCCGTCTGCGGTTGAGGAACGCGCGTCGACGATTCTCGGGTTGTGCCTGGTACGCGCCGATCGCTTCGTTGAGGCCCGCCGCCTGCTTCAGCGAGCGCTTCAGGCTGCCCAGGAGGAGGGTGATGAGAGCTCGCTGCCCCACCTGCTGGCTCACCTGGCCGACCTGGAGTGCTGGGCGGGGAACTGGCAGGCAGCTGAGCGCTTTGCGGCACAGAGCTGGGACGCGGGCGAGCAAGTCGATCACCGCGTCTGGCGGGTGACTACCTTCTACGCGCGGGCGCTCATCGACGCGCATATGGGACGCATCGACGCGGCTCGGGCCGAAGCTGCCGAAGGCCTGTCCGTCGCCGCCGCAGCCGGGGACGACTGGGCCGCCATGATGCTGCACGGCGTGCTTGGTTTCGCGGAACTGTCGGCCGGGAACCTCGGGGCAGCCGAGGCGGGCTTGTCCGCCGCCGCCGGCCTCGCCGACCGGATCGGCCTGGCCGAACCAGCCGCCTGGCGTTTCCACGCCAACCACGTCGAGACCGTGATCGGCCTGGGCGACCTCGACCGGGCGGAAGTGCTCCTGACGTGGCTTGAGCGGCAGGGCCGCGCCACCGGGCGCCAGTGGACCCTGGCCACCGCGGCTCGCTGCAGGGCGCTCCTGCTGGCCGCCCAGGGTGATACCCCGGGTGCCATCCGGGTGCTGGATGATGCGCTGCGCCACCACCAGCACCTGGCGATGCCGTTTGAGCTTGCGCGGACCCTGCTAGTCAGCGGGCAGATGCAGCGCAGAGCCAAGCGCAAGCGGATCGCCAGGCAGCACCTGGACCACGCCCTGGGCATCTTCGAGTCCCTGCCCGCCCCGACGTGGGCGGCGCGCGCTCGCTCAGAGCTTTCCCGCATCGGGCTTCGCCCGCCTGCGCCGCTCGAGCTGACCGCGACCGAGGAGCGCGTCGCCGTCCTGGCCGCTTCCGGCCACACAAACCGGCAGGTCGCCGCCGCGTTGTTCCTGAGCCCCCGTACCGTGGAAGCTAACCTTGCCCGCGCCTACCGCAAGCTCGGCGTCTCCTCGCGGGCCGAACTCGGCGCGGCCATGACCCGCCGGGGACCGGCCGGGCCGCAGTCCTGAGGACATCCGGCCCAGCCAGCACGCCAGTCTCCGTCCGCAGGCCGACTGCCCGTTCACGCGGCCGCCCGCACCTTCATGTGGAAACACCGGATTCCTACCGGCGGCTCTGCGCCTACCGTCTCAGTGACCGGCTTGCCGCATAGTCCACGGCACGGGCGGCGGAGGCCACCCGCGTGGACTCGGTGAGCAACCGGTGACAGCATCGCGTCGACACGAGAGGGCCATAGAGATGTTCCGCACCGTGAATGGAGAAAAGGTGAAGCGGCTCCAGCCGAAGACGAAGACGGCCGTCCTCACGATCCTGTGGATCGTGCTTGCCGGCGCCGCGATGGCTTTCATCGCCTTCGCTGGCCATGTGTGAAGGCGGCCGCGGGAGCTCACGAGAGTAAAGATCGGGAGGGTAAAGGAAAGCAAAAAATCGATCGTGCTGCTCGACGGGGGGAAGGCGACGCTGCAAGCCCTGACTTGCTTTCGTGGCTCGCTCGTACCAGGAGGTCGGCTGTTCGTGGATGTTCCGGTGCCAAGACCCGGGGCCGAGCACGAGCCGATGCGCTACTGGCGGCGCGATTCCCATCTGTGGACGCTCCAGACCATGCACATCGAACACGGCCCGGCCGCTAACCAGACGACCCGCCTCCTCCGCTACGACAAATGGCAGGACGGAACCCCGATCTGAGCGAACACTCGGAGTGGCAAGCGCGCTTTCGTCGCGAGGCGCGCTCCTGACCTCACCAGCCCTGCAAGGGCCATTCGACCCAGCCAGAACGAGCTCCATCCCTGGCCCACAGCCGTTCAGGGCGGTTCCGCGCCTCCACTGCGGCGACCGCAGCCTGCGCATGACGATCACGTCCGCGTGCCATGGGTGCCAGCAACCTCCGGATCTCCGGGTTCCGCGCTCGGCGTCTCGCTCACATGCCACTGCGGGCGCGATTCTCTTCCGAGCGCGAACCTGCCTGGCAGGGACAGCCCTGGGACAGCCCGCTCGCTCAGTTCGTGAGCTGTTCGATCAGGAGGCTCATCGGAAAGTAGATGCGCAGCGCGCTGATCTTATCGTCACGCAGGTCATAGACGACCGAGTACGGGACCCGGACGGCCCGGCCCGAGGGCTGGATTCCGGCGAACTCTGCGGTATGGGTGCCGACGAAGTCCGCCTCGATCGCTGCCTTGCCCTCATCTACCAGCAGGTTCTTCAGCTCCATCCTGGCGTCGAACGCGTTCTCGTGCACGTACCGGATCAACTGCCCGGCGGCCTCTCGTCCCTCAGCACGCTGATCGGTCCCCTCGAACGTGGCGACGACGTCCTCGGTGAAGTAGCCGGGGAAGTCGGCATGCTTGACGAGAGCATCGAGGTATTCCTGCATCACCTGTCGCTCTGTACCCATCGGCCTCTCTTTTCCTCTAAGGCAGCCCGGCCAAGGGGCAGATGAAGCCCTCGTCGGGTTACCAGACGACAGCAGGTTACCGGCTCTTGCCCGGCCGAACTGGTGCCAGTGCTCGCCTGCGGATCGATTATGAAGCAGCGCTGACATCCAATCCCCGGACGACCGCTAAATGCTGCGGCGCGAGTCTGCGCTTTTCCTGCTATCAGTCGAGGCTCGCCAGCGCCGTCGGCGAGGGCCACTCCTCATCCGCATCTGCCGCGGATAGGAAACTCGGATGCGGCCTGAGCGGTCAGCTACTCGTGCGGACAGGCTTCGCCGGGAGCCCGGAGGCGAAGTCGAGTCCCCGTTGTACCCAGCTGGCGAGCGCATCATCCGCCAGGCAAAATCTTGCCCCTTGCCAGCCGACGGCCCCACATGCCGCCGCCGCGTGCTCGGCGCAGCCCGGTTTCGGGTCTCGCTGATTTGCGGATTTGGAAGACCCCTGGTGTGGACAGCAGGATCTTGCTCGCCTGCGCGCCGCTGGTGGTCCGCAGTTGCCGGCGGGTTGCGGACTTGTTCGGTTCGGCACCGGCCTGATGACTTCGAAGCGGTTTGCGTCTACTGTCCATAGCAGATGACGGCTGGTCAGCGCGACCAGAGGCCCGAGGAGAACCGCATCATGACGTACGACGTTGCCGCTGACATCCGGCTGGACCCGAGACTCAAGGCGATTCTGGCCAGCATCCCGGTGGAGCCCGCAGGCGATGTCGACAGTCGCGAGACGTTGCTGGCCGAAGCGAACTCTGAGGCCGCGCGACAGCAGGCGGAGTTGTTCCGCTCGTTCATGGAACTGTGCGACACCGAGGACGCCGCTCCCTCCGCCGGGTTGCGGGTGCATACCGAGAAGGTCGTATCTGAGCCGGATGGCAACTCGATCAACCTTCAGGTCATCAGGCCTGACCGTGACGAGGCGGTCGCCTGTGTCTATTACATCCACGGTGGCGGCATGGCGGCACTGTCCTGCTACGACGGCATGTATCGCGGCTGGGGCAAGATCATCGCGGCCAACGGCGTTGCCGTCGTGATGGTCGACTTCCGCAACTCGGTGGTGTCTTCGTCCGTACCCGAGGTGGCCCCGTTCCCAGCCGGTCTCAACGACTGCGTGTCGGGGCTGAAGTGGGTCGTCGCCAACGCCAGGCACCTCAACATTGACCCTGCCCGGGTCATCGTCGCGGGCGAGAGCGGCGGCGGCAACTTGACGCTCGCTACCGGTCTCAAGCTCAAGCAGGACGGTGAGCTCGGCCTGATCAAGGGCCTCTACGCGCTGTGCCCGTACATCGCCGGTCAGTGGCCGACGCCGGAGTGCCTTTCCTCTACAGAAAACAACGGGATTCTGCTCGACCTGCATGACAACCGCGGTGCCATCGGGTACGGGATCGAGGCCTTCACCGGGCGCAACCCGCTGGCCTGGCCATCCTTCGCAACTGCTGAGGACGTTCAGGGGTTCCCGCCAACGATCATCAGCGTCAACGAGTGCGATCCGCTGCGCGATGAGGGCATCAATTTCTACCGGCTCCTTCTGCGCGCCGGTGTTCCGGCCCGGTGCCGGCAGGTCATGGGCACGATGCACGGCACCGAAATCTTCACCATCGCTTGCCCCGAGATAAGCCGCGACACTGCCCGCGACCTAGCGGCGTTCTGCAAGAATTGACATGCCGCTGGGGTAGCGACCTTCGGTCAGCCCTACACCCGTCACCTCGGCGGAAAGGTCAGGGAGTTGCGGTTTCACCTGCTGCGCCAGCAAACCAGAGTCACCTACTGGCTGGCTGGCCCCGGGTCGGCGGGTGATCTTACTGACGGTATTCCGCAAGACCCGTGGCGCCGAGACCGCCGAGGTCGCCCGCGCCCTGCACGCCCAGAATGTCTGCGAGGCCGAACACGGCCGGGCTGAGGCCCGCCAGGCCTTCCTGATCGGCTAGGCCGTCCGCGAACGCCGCGTGGCCCTGGGCCTGTCCCAGGTTGAACTGGCCACCCGCGCGGGTATGACCCAGCCTGCACTCTCCCGCCTGGGAGCAGGCGGCGTCGTCCCCACCATCCCGCTGCTGGAACGGATCAGCATAGCCCTCGACGCCGACCTCATCGTGGAGATACCCCCCACGCTGCCTGAGCCACCGCCCAGACTATGCTCGCCGCGGTTCCCACATTCGAATCTGCCGCAGTACGGGCCGTGTGCCGCTGCAATGGCCACGTACTGCGCTGGGCGAGATGTTCGGCTGCGTGCCGCCCCCGGGCGCAATCGCCGCGATGACGGCGAAGATCGCGGGGATCACCAGGCTGGTGATCGATGCCAGCCGCCGTGCTGATACGCCCGCGCCGCAACAGCGACATCGCCGTATGCGCCAGCCTGGTCCGCGAAGTTCACGCCCTGGATCGCTATCCCCGCTTCCTGCCCGGGGACCTCAGTTCGTTTCTCGACCCGCCCGGCGCATACGGCTGCTGGGTCGCCGGCCACAGCGGGGAGGTCGCCGGCCACGTCGCGCTGCTCCCGCGCAGTGTGCCGTCTGCTCTGGAGATCGCGAGCCACGCACTGGGCAGGCCCGCAGACCAGCTCGCCGTGATAGCCCGCCTGTTCGTATCCCCGCGGGCCCGGGGTAAAGGGGCCGGGCGCCTCCTGCTGGAGACCGCGACCGCCGAGGCGGTCTCACGCGGACTGTGGCCAGTCCTCGACGTCGATACAAATCTCGCTCCAGCCATCGCCCTATACGAAAGCAGCGGCTGGATCCGCGCCGGAATGGTAACCGTCAGGCTCAGGGACGGGCACTTCCTGGACGAATACGTCTACCTCGGGCCGACTCCCGCCCGGCCTGCGGCAAGCTAACGGCGTCGGGCTGGGCGTGCTCCGGATGATCAAGCCGTGGACGGAGTGGATGCTCATCTGGGGCTATGACCCGGCCGCGGGCCCGCCCGATTTCACCGACGTCTTCATCCGCGACCTCGCCGTCAAGCTCGTCGGCACCGACGACTTCGAGATGCGGGTCAGCTCGCGCGCCCCGTGGACGATCAACCACCACTTCGCCACGACCATCGCCAAGGGCCGGGTCTTCTGCGCCGGCGACGCCATCCACCGCCACCCGCCGAACAACGGCCTGGGCTCGAACACCTCGATCCAGGACTCCTACAACCTCGCCTGGAAGCTCGCCTACGTCATCCTCGCCCGCCCGGACCTTTACGTCGCCTACCGCGTCACGTCCGCGCCGGTCAGCGGGGACGAAGCCACCACGCAACTCGGCCGGGCGCTGAGGGCCGTTCTGGGCCGCTGATACCAGGACCGTTCGGCCCCATCCTTATCTGAGCCAGACAACAGCGCTCGTGTTTCCGAGTTAGGCGGCGGTGGTGTCGCAGGTCCAGGGGTGGTTGTCGATTTGATCCAGTCGGTCCTGGCCTGGCGAGGTGGCGGAAATTCGGGCTCTGGGGAACTCGCGGCGCAGCGCGGCGAGCATGTCGGCGGGCGACGGCTCGGTCTTGGTGCGGTACCACGGGCATAGCGCGCGGCGGCGGTCGATGTCGGCGGGCTGGTAGCCGTGGCGGGCGTACCAGCAGATGAGCAGCGACTGGATGAGGAAGGCGAACGGGACAGTGCGCTGCACGGCTTTCTCCAGCCGGTTGCAGGCGTCCCCGGCCCCGAGGAGCTGTTTCCCAGTCGCGTTCGACGGCTCGATCGCCCACCGCCAGGAGTAGCGCTCGGCAATGGCGGCCGGCGACGCGGCGGTGTCGAGGGTGAACAGTCCCAGGTCATACGGCTTGGCCGAGCCAGGACCGCGGACCAGCACGAGGCGGCCGGGGGTGGTCTTGAAGCTGCCGTGCCACAGCGCCTGGCAGGAGGCGATCTGCACCGTGGCGTCCTGCCCGTAGACGTGGATGACCGTGGCCTGCCAGGCGGTCCCGGCGGCGATCTGGGCGCAGGTGCCCAGCCGGTCCCCTTTCTCCCGCGGGCGGCCGCGCTTGCCGGTGCGGGGCGGTTTCGGGCCGTGCAGCACCGCGTTGGCTGGCAGCCGCGTCGTCCAGGTGGCACCCTCCATGGCCAGGGGCTGTCCGTGGAAGGCGGCATCGCCGGTCCCGTGCACCTGCCGGCCCGGGAACTTCCCGGCCAGCAGCTCGATCATCTCGGCGGCCAGCTCCACCTGGGAGGCGGTGCCCTTGCCGCGCCACAGCCGGAACAGCACCGGCAGCGCCACCGGGGAGGAGCAGAACGCCAGCTTGACCACGATCGCCGCAACCACCCAGGTGTTCCCGAACGCGATCTTCTTGCCGCCCTGCGCGGACCCGTCATAGGCCCACCGCGCCTGCGCGACCTTCCGGCCCCACCTCCGGAAGAACGTCCCGTCGACGGCCACGATGACTGGCTCACTACCGGCGAGCAGGCACCTCACGATCAGCCGGGCCACGGCCAGGCCCAGCTCATCGATATCCCATACCGCGTGCGAGAAGAACCAGCACGCCCGCCGCCACCGGCCCGCCATCCCCGCCGCCGCGGCCATCCCCACCACCGTGGACCGGTCAGCCAGGATCATCCCGCACGCCAGCACGACGAACAACCGGTGCGTCGAGCGGCGCGTGAACACCGGCGCCAGCTCCTCCAGCAGGTCCCGCCAGGTGGCGGGCACAGGTACGCTCGCAGGCGGCAGCATCGGCGGACACTCCGGTCATCGGTGGTGTGATAAGCACCGCCGATGCTGCCCCATCCCACGGTCACCGGCAACCAGCCACGTCACAGCCGTCTCGCCACAACAATCACTCCCGGCCGTCACCCCGCCCAGCCGGTCACCTCACCACGAAACTCGGAAACACGAGACAGCGGACAACAAAGAGAAAAATGGAGAAGCAGCCATGTCCCTGGATCACAGCGTCATGACGGACGAGCGGCGCAAGCCCGTCGCCCTGGAGTACCTGTCCGCCTTCGACCACGGCGGGTGACCTCGAGCGGAGGGAACATTCTCGACCTCTTCGACGACAACGCCGTCGTGTACTGCTCGCGCGTGCTGGGCTGAGTTCGTTCACCGCTCCCCCCCGCGATCGCATCGTCTCGGGCTGGCCGAATCTAGTAACTTTCTGGCCTTCGTTCACCTGTGACGTCCTCCTCCTCCTTCTTACCTTTAGGTCCAAGGCAGCCAAGCAAGGCGACAGGCAGACCTGAACGGCGCCGGTGAAAACCCCCGCAGGACCTTCGAGGTGGAGAGATGACCATTGACTATTTGCCATGGAACCGGCCGGCGATGCTGGCGGATCGCGTATGCATGCGCGACACCAAGGTCGAGCTGACCTACGCCGAGGTGGGCCGCCGGGTGGACGCGATCGGCGAGCAGTTCGCGGCGGCCGGGGTTGGCCGGGGCGACGTGGTCGCGGTAATGCTGCCCAACCGGGTGGAGCTGCTGGTCGGGCTGATGGCCGCGTGGCGGCTGGGCGCCGCGGCCACGCCGATCAACCCGGTGTTCACGGCGAACGAGGCTGGCTACCAGATCGCCGATTCCGGGGCGAAGGTGCTGCTCGCTAGCGATTCCGGCACTGACTACGGCGTGCCGGTGCTGGCGGCCGACCACCTGAGCACCTCCCCGGTCGGCTCGCTGCCCGCGCCGGACACCACACCCGCCGACATCGCCTTGCTGATCTACACGAGCGGCTCGACCGGCCGGCCGAAGGGCGTGATGCTCGACCACGCGAACCTGCTCGCGATGGGCGCCTCGATCGGCGAGGCGATGAAGCTCAGCCCGGACGACAACTGCCTGCTGGTGCTGCCGCTGTTCCACGTGAACGCAATCCTGGTGAGCTGTCTGGCGCCGATCATGGTCGGCGCGCAGGTGACGATCCTGCCCAGGTTCGCCCCGGACACCTTCCTGGCGGCGGTGTCGAGGTACCGGGCGACGTACTTCTCCGCGGTGCCTACCATCTACGCGCGGCTGGCCGAGCTGCCTGGGGAACAGCTCGGCGACACCTCGTCCGTGCGGTTCGCGGTATGCGGGGCGGCGCCGGTTTCGGTGGAACTGCTGCGCCGCAGCGAGACCCGGTTCGGCTTCCCGATCATCGAGGGGTACGGGCTGACCGAGGGCACCTGCGCGTCGGTCGTCAGCCCGGTGGACGGGGTGCGCAAGCCCGGCACGGTTGGGGTCGCGCTGCCGGGCCAGCAGGTGGCCACGATGCAAGCCGACGGCTCGTTCGCGGCGGTCGGCGAGCCCGGCGAGGTGGTCATCAAGGGCGCGAACGTGATGCGCGGCTACCTCAACCGGCCGGAGGCCACCGCTGAGGCGATCATCGACGGCTGGCTGCACACCGGCGATGTCGGGGTGCTCGACGCCGACGGCTACCTGACGATCGTCGACCGGATCAAGGACATGATCATCCGGGGCGGCGAGAACGTCTACCCCAAGGAGATCGAGTCGGTGCTCTGCCGAGACGACGCGGTCCTGGAAGCGGCCGTGATCGGCGTGCCGCACGAGATATATGGCGAGGTACCGGTGGCCTACGTGGTCACCTACCCGGAGGCCTCAGTGACGGTCGAGGATCTGCTGGCGCTCTGCCGCGGCAACCTCACCAAGATCAAGATCCCGACGGCGATCCACATCGTGCCCGAGCTGCCGAAGAACGCCCTCGGCAAGATCGACAAGCCAGCCCTGCGCGCGTCGCGCTAAATCACCATTTAGGAGACTGTGATGGGATTCACGAAGCCTGACCTGCCGGACGTCGACCCGGACACCTTCATGCAGCAGCCGCTGATGCAGCGCATGAGGGTGCTGGCGCTGCACTGGGTCGAGCGCGGCTTCGGCACGCCGAGAATGGTGCACACGATCTACATCGTGAAGCTGCTGTTCTTCTATATCCTCGGCGGCGTGGTGGTGGCCACCACGACGTCGCGGCTGCCAGCGTTCTGGCACGTCGCGCAGTGGTGGAACCAGCCGATCGTGTACGAGAAGGCGGTCCTGTGGACGGTGCTGCTGGAGACGATCGGGGTAGCCGGGTCGTGGGGCCCGCTGGCCGGCAAGTTCAAGCCGATGACCGGCGGCATCCGGTTCTGGGCCCGGACCGGCACGATCCGGCTACGGCCCTGGAAGCGGGTGCCGCTCACGGCGGGTGACCGGCGCACCGTCGTGGACGTCGGGCTCTACCTCGCGCTCATCGTGAGCGTGATCGTGCCGCTGGTGATGCCGGGCGTGCACAGCGACTCGCTGTCCTCCGCGGTACCCGGCAACACCTCTGGCCTGGTCAGCCCGGTGCTGATCATCCCTGCGATCGTCCTGCTGGTGCTGAACGGGCTGCGCGACAAGGTGATCTTCCTGGCCGCGCGCGGCGAGCAGTACCTGCCGGCCATGGTGTTCTTCACGGTCCTGCCGTTCGTCGACATGATCATCGCGCTCAAGCTGCTGATCGTCACGGTCTGGATCGGGGCTGGCTTCTCCAAGCTGGGCAAGCACTTCGCCAACGTCGTGCCGCCCATGGTCAGCAACAGCCCCGGCGTCCCGTTCCGGTGGATCAAGCGGGCGCACTACCGTGACTTCCCGCGCGACATCCGGCCGTCCCGGCTCGCTCACCTGATGGCGCACGGCGGCGGGACCCTGGTCGAGATCGTCACGCCGCTGGTGCTGCTGCTGTCCCCGTGGAAGCCAGTGACGCTGGCCGCGGTCGCCGTGATGGTGCTCTTCCACCTGTTCATCATCTCGACGTTCCCGCTGGCCGTGCCGCTGGAGTGGAACGTGCTGTTCGCCTACGCCGCGGTGTTCCTGTTCGCCGGCTACCCCAGCTGGAACGGCTACGCCGTGTCCGATATGTCGTCACCGTGGCTGACGCTGGCGATCGTGGCCGCGCTGCTGTTCTTCCCCGTGCTCGGCAACCTGCGCCCGGACCTGGTGTCGTTCCTGCCCTCGCTGCGCCAGTACGCCGGCAACTGGGCGTCCGCGGTGTGGGCGTTCGCGCCGGGTGCCGAGGATAAGCTCAACGCGGTCACTCGGCCCGCTGCCAACCAGGTCGACCAGCTCGTGGCGTTCGGCTACGACCGCAAGTGGGCGGACGTGACCATGCAGCAGGCAATCGCCTGGCGGAGCATGCACAGCCAGGGCCGCGGCCTGTTCTCGCTGCTGCTGCGGCACCTGCCCGACATCGACACCAGGACCGTGCGCGAGGGTGAGTTCGTGTGCAACTCGCTGGTCGGGTTCAACTTCGGCGACGGGCACATGCACAACGAGGACCTGATCAGGGCGGTGCAGGCCCATGCCGACTTCGAGCCCGGCGAGCTGGTCGTGGTCTGGGTGGAATCCCAGCCGGTGCACCGTGACGACCAGGCGTACAAGGTGATCGACGCGGCGCTCGGCGTCATCGAGCGCGGCACGTGGAAGGTCGCCGACGCGGTCGCCGAGCAGCCGTGGCTGCCCAACGGGCCGATCCCGGTGCAGGTGACCTGGTCGCGTGCGGCCGCGCCGCAGTCCCTCGACGAGCAGTACGACGGGAGCGAGGTGCTGGCATGAGCACCGCGACCGTGGTGGGCGGCGGGCCCAACGGGCTCGCCGCCGCGGTGGCCCTCGCCCGGGAGGGCGTGCAGGTCACCGTGTTCGAGGCAGCCGACGAGATCGGCGGCGGCGCGCGCACCAGCGAGTCGCTGGTGCCGGGCCTGCTGCAGGATCACTGCTCGGCATTCCACCCGATGGCGGCCGGCTCGCCGTTCCTGACCAGCCTCGGCCTGGATCGGTACGGGCTGGCCTGGCGGTGGGCGGAAATCGACTGCGCGCACCCACTCGACGGGGGGGATGCCGGGCTGCTGTACCGCTCTGTCGAGGACACCGCCGCCGGGCTGGGCCGCGACGGAGCCCGCTGGCGGCGGGCGTTCGGCCGCCCCTCGGCCGAGTACGACAAGCTGGCGTCCGACATCATGCAGCCACTGCTGCGGGTGCCAGGCCACCCGCTCGCGCTGGCGCGGTTCGGGCTGCCGACGCTGCTGCCCGGTTCGGCCTTCGCCCGGCTGTTCGCCACCGAGAAGGGACGCGCGCTGTTCGGCGGGGTGGCCGCGCACGCGTTCCGGCCGCTGCATTACCCGCTCACCTCGGCGATCGGCGTGGGCATCATCACCGCTGGCCACCGCTGGGGCTGGCCGGTCGCGGCCGGCGGCTCCGGGTCGATCACCGCCGCGCTGGGAGCGCTGCTGGTCGACCTGGGCGGCAAGATCGAAACCGGCGCGCCGATCCGGGTCGACTCCCAGCTTCCGGCGGCGGACGTGACCCTGTTCGACCTCGCGCCGGAGGTGGTCGCTGCCCTGCTGGACGACAAGCTGCCCTCGCGCGTGGCCCGGGCGTTCCGCCGCTTCCGGCGCGCGCCGGGCGCGTTCAAGGTCGACTTCGCGGTCGAGGGCGGCGTGCCGTGGGCCAACCCCGACGTGGGCCGGGCAGGAACCGTGCACCTGGGCGGCAGCTACGCGGAGATCGCCGCGACGGAACGGGAGATCACCGCCGGGCGCATGCCGGAACGGCCCTTCGTGCTCGTCGGCCAGCAGTATCTCGCGGACCCGCAGCGGTCGGCCGGCAACGTCCACCCGGTCTACAGCTACGCGCACGTGCCGCACGGGTACGCCGGCGACGCCACCGAGGCGATCATCGCGCAGATCGAGCGATTCGCCCCTGGGTTCCGCGAGCGGATCGTCGGCAAGGCGTCCTGCAGCCCGGCGTCTTTTGCCGCCTGCAACCCGAACTTCGCCGGTGGCGACATCATCACCGGCGCGAAGGATACTCGCCAGCTCGTCTTCGGTCCCCGCACCACCCTGTCGCCCTACCACCTCGGCATCCCGGGCATGTACCTCTGCTCGGCGGCCACGCCGCCCGGCCCCGGGGTGCACGGCATGTGCGGCGCCAACGCCGCCCGGGAAGCGCTGCGCTACCTGCACGGCCGGGGAAGGGCGTAGGCGGCCGCGACCTTGCGGCGCCGCCAGCCAAGATCTTAGGCCGCTATCACGGCCGGCTACGCGCTGACGGCGCTGCTGACGCCAGCGGCTGGGGAGCGGTGACGGGAAAGCTGGCGGTCCCGGAACTCCCGGGGTCCCACGCTCTTCCACCGGCGAAACGCCTGCGAGAAGCTCGACACCTCGACGTACCCCAGCCGCTGGGCCACCTCGGCGACCGGCATTCTGCCGGTGATCAGGAACTCCTCGGCAAGCTGCTCCCTGATCTCGTCCAGCAGCCCGCGGAACGTCACGCCCTCCTCGGCGAGCCTGCGGCGCAGCGTCCGCTCGCTCATATGCAGCGCCGCCGCGATCTGCTCCGCGTCCGGCGGCGCGGCAGGGCGGGCGAGCAGGTGGTCCCGGACCCGACCCGCCACGCCCGTGCGCGCGTGACGGCTGGCCAGCAACTGCCGGCATTGCTCGCGCGCGATCGCGGTGGTGTGCTCGTTGGCCTGCGGCAGCGGCAGGTCGAGGATCTCCCGGGGGATACCAACCGCGCACTCCGGCGCGTCGAACACCGGCATCACGCCGAAGATCTCGGCGTACCGCTGCGCGCCCGATCCCGGCGAGGGGAACGTATAGCTGATTTCCCTGATGTGGATCGGCGAGGCGAAGATCTCGTGCTGGATGGTCTGTATCGCCGCGCTGTCGCGCTCGATCACGAACCGCTGCAGGGCCAGTGGGATATCCGGCGTGTCCAGTACCAGGTGGAACTCCTCGCCGCAGTCACGCGCCTGGATCCGCGTGAACGCGAATGTCAGGTCCAGGTACCTCAGGCCGATATCGATCGCGCTGCGCCAGGTGGGGCTGCTGATCATCGCGAATCCCCAGATGCCGTACGTGGTCAGGTGATACCGGATTCCTGCCTCCAGCCCCAGCCCCGGCGGGTCTCCCAGCGCCCGCAGCAGGTTCGCGATCACCGTGAGCTCCTGGCGTGCGCTGACGGTGGCGGCCGTGTCGCGCAGGCTCTCCTCCTCCAGCCCGGTCGACTCCAGGCACACCTGCGCGGGCAGATCATGATCGGCGCCCAGCCGCACCAGCAACTGCACGCTCATCGGCGACCGGTCGACGTCCCAGCGCACCATGTCCGGCCTCCGCATCTCCGCGAAAAGGCGAACCCGCTATGGCTGAATGTAGTAACTCCCATGCCGTCCGGCAATCACGCGGCACTCACAGGGTTTCACGCTGATCGGGAAATCGTCTCGCTTTAGTTGCTGGACTCGCTCGCTTCTCGCTTTGTCCGCCCGCCGTCTGCGGGGAGGGCCGAACATGGGAGGTGTGGTCGATCACCCAGAGCGCTGGCGCTCCCCGTTCACCCCGGTCGAGATGCGCAGAATGTGGACGTACAGTGATGGCGCCCTCACGACCAAGGGGTACCGGTTGCCGGGTGGCACCGCCAGGGGCGGGAGCTGGGCACTGGTCGACCAGGCGACGGGGAACGTCCAGGGCGTGGTTCCGCCGGGAGAATTCTCACGCCGATTCCGACCGGTGGACGTGTTCGCCGATGTGCCCGGACTTCCCACCTATCTGGGGACGGTTACCGCGTCTGACGGTACCGCGCTGGTGGATCTGGTAATTGATCGCAACCCCTTCATGCTGGCTAACGGGGCCCGGCGAGTGGCACGGCCCCATGCGCTCATTGTGTCCCGCAGCCATCGCGACGGATGGTCCTCGGCCACCGCTCAGGAACTGGCGGCTTGTCAGACGGCGATGACCCTGGTCGCCGCGTGGTACCGCAGCGTGGACGGCGGACACGTGGTGTTCTGCGCCAATGACAGCGCACCCAACCTGGACTACCTGCGTGACGCGGAAGTCGCGGGCGGGACCCTCGCCGGCAGCGGCACCGACGTGACGATCACCAAGAATCCCCGGCAGGAGGTGCAGCACGCCCACGTGCATGCCTTCTATGTGGAACGCGGTGGGACCGAGAACCACGAGTCGTCGGCGCTTGAGGGGTATCCCGTCATTGCAGAGGGTCACTGGGCGTTCAGTGCCGCACTCGGCAGCGACGCCGTGACGGTAGAACCGGACAGCACGAGGCTCGCCGCCGACGTTCGCGTTGCGGCGCAGCCCTGGGGTGGTAGTTACTGCTCGTACCAGCTGGGCGTGGACGGCCCCTTCTGGGTTATGCCTGCATTGGGACCATCCCAGGACGAGTTCAACCGGCGCCTCGCCCGGGCCGATGGCCTCAAGGCGGAGCCCGACCCGAAGCTGGGCGGGGCCATCAACCTGGTGCGGCCCAGCCTGGCCGAGGCGGGGCGGCTCCATGCGGCGCAACGGGCCACCGCTGAACAGCGGGCGAGTTTCGAGACCTTCTTGGCCCAGTGCGGACTGAACGCACGGTCACTGGCCGTGGGTCTCGCACCTGGAACGCTGCGCACCCTGTAGCGCCCGGAGCGCTCGCGGGTGGCCGCGGTGCCCGGCCTTCTTCAGAACCGCGGAGCATCCATGCTGACCAGACTCGGCCCGTGGGCCCCGCTGCCGACCAGGTGCCAGCCCCTCGCGCTGGATGACCACGGTTGGGTCATTGCGCGGTGTCCCGGTTGTTGACGAGAACAGCCGCCCCGTCGAAAAGGCCCGCCTTGAGGTCCTGCAGCGCCTGTTGTGCTCGTGACATCGGGTACACGTGGGTGGTGGCCCGGACGTGGTGACGGATAGCGAATTCGAGGAACTCCCGGCCATTGTGACGGGTGTTGGATGTGACGCTGCGTAGTTCCTTCTCATAGAACAGCTCGTGCTCATAGTTCAGCGGCGGTGTGTCGGTCAGATGGATCCCGGCAACGGCGAGGACTCCGCCACGGTCGAGTGCCCGCATCGCGACTGGCACGAGATCCCCGACTGGCGCGAACAGGATCGCGCTGTCCAGGGGTTCCGGCGGCGAGTCATACGCGCCCCTCGCCGACGCAGCGCCTAGCTCGAGCGCCAGCCGCTGGGACGTCTCGCCGCGGGTCAGGGCATGGACAGTCGCACCTTGCGCCAGCGCTACCTGGGCGACCAGGTGGGCGCTGTCGCCGAATCCGTACAATCCGAGCTTGCCGCGGGTCGGCAGCGATGCGCGCAGCAGCGCCCGATAGCCGATGATCCCGGCGCACAGCAGCGGCGCCAGCTCGACGTCAGCGACGTCGGCGGGTAGCCGGTAGGCGAACGCCGCCGGCACGGTCGTGTACTCTGCGTAGCCGCCGTCGGCATCCCAGCCGGTGTAGAGCGAGTTAGGGCACAGATTCTCGTTGCCGCGGCGGCAGTAGACGCAGGTCCCGTCGGTGTACCGCAGCCACGCGACGCCGACCCGGTCCCCAACGACGTAATCGGTAACGCCATCGCCCAGTGCCGCTACCGGGCCCACGACCATGTGACCGGGCGTGACGTGCTCACGGTGCACCGGCAGATCGCCCTCGCTGACATGCAGGTCAGTGCGGCAGACGGCGCAGGCTAGGACCTGAACCAGCAGTTCGCCGGGAGCTGGGGCCGGCACAGGTTTCTCCACGTACCTCAGCGGGCCGGTCTCGATCGGTCCTGGCTGGCTGACCACCCACGCCTGCATCGTTTTCGAGCTACTAACAGTCATCCCTTACCCCTATCATGATCCTCCGGCGGGCATTGGGCAGTGGCCGGGACGGGCGAGCGCGCGGGCCCTGGACTTGCCGGGCGATCCTCTGCTCATAAACGATACGGGCAGCGATCGTCTGTCCCCCCGATCAACTCTTCGGCGCAGGCAACCGCGGCGCGCCGGACTCGTTGCCCGCCACCGCTGAAGCCGATCAGCGCGCCGCGGCGGCCTCGATCAGGTGCGGGCCGGGTTCGGCGTAGCGCGGCGACGAGCTCGTCAGCCGTGGAGCGGCCCTTGTGCTGGCCGGATCCTGCTTCCTGACGGACAGGAACGGTGTCTGTCCGGGCACGCCGCCCTCCGGACTGGTCGCAGGCCTGGGCGCGGGTAATCGCGGAGTGACCGGTGAACCAGGAGATCCCTGGCCGGTCTTTGGCAGGCGTTCTACCTAGGTGAATCGGTCCGGCAGGTGATGACGGATCGCCTGCCAGAGTGCGAGCCTGCACGGGATGGGTAGCGATTCGGTGCGAGGTGAGAGGTACGGGCTGGTCCAGAGAACATTGTCAAAAGGGAGCGAGAACGTCCTGCAAGGAGGCGCTCGCGCCGCGCATAGGCATCCAGGGCGGGGCAGGAATGGTCGACGCCTTGCACCGGGCCGGGCTCGAGGTGCTGATCGATGTCGTGTTCAACCACCCCGCCGAAGGCGGCCAGGACGGCCCCACGCTGTGCTACCGGGGCCTGGACAACCCCGGCTACTACCGCCTGGACCCCGGCGACCCGAGCTCGTACTTCGACACGACCGGCTGCGGCAACTCGCTGACCGTTTAGGCACCCCGGTGACCCTGCAGCTGATCATGGACTCGCTGCGCTACTGGCTGACCGAGATGCACGTCGACGGGTTCCGGTTCGACCTCTTCGAATGAAGACGCCTGCGACTGCCGCGGCACGGTCAGCTTTTGAGGGCTTCTTGCAGCTCGCTGCTGATTTCGTCGGTCGTGGCGTCCACAGAGCGCTTCGCGACTTTGGCGGCACCCGTAAGCGCCTGGTCGAGTCCTTTTTCGATGGTCGGCTCGCCAACCACGATGAGCCCTGCCTGGTTACCAGTGAGTACCCCAGCCGCCTCTTTGAGCTCCTTGCGAGGCAGCGTCCCGCCCCCGAACATCTCAGGAATGGCACGCATGCGCGAGCGATCCATCCGCTTGACGATGTGGGGTTTGCCGTCCTGCTGATCGATCACGGCAGCGTCGAACTTGCCGATCATCTTGTCCTTGTGCAGCTGCTCGACAGCGTCCATATCCGCCAGTGCGGCGTCGACAGTCTCGTACGCTGCGGCGTAGATAAGCATCTGGTTGTTGTCGGCCATGGCATCTCCCCTGGTCGGTTACCCGATGGATGAGTCCAACGCTAGCCTGCCGTCACGAGCATCCGCTAGTAGGAGAGCCGCAGCAGCCGCGACCTGACACCATAGCGGCTAGTCAGCGGGGACCTGGAGTTGCACCGTCTCTGGCGGCATGACACAGAGCAGTTGAGATCGCGCGGGATATACACGGGATGATCTTGGGTGACATGGTGGGCGCGGCCGCTGGGAGCCCAGGTAGCAACGCTGCCGGACAGAAGTTACGTACGCTCTTGAAAACCGCTAGGGTCTCCTTCGGCGTGCCCCGAGATGCCCCCGAAGCACCAGCAACAGCCGATGATCGCCAACAGCAACATCCTTTGAATGCCGCCGCAGGTGCGTGCCTCGAACCCGGAAGCAACGCACGGGACGGGCCGTCAGCAGCGCACCGGCCACGGCGACCACGGTCAGCCGGGGCACCCGGTAGCCGTAGTTCCCGCCAGGGTCGCTCACGGCCACGATCACCGCCCCGAAGATCGCCGTGAGGAAGTACCTCCGCTCCGCGGGGAGCACGCCCACGACGATCAGCAGCCCCAGCACGACCGCGAAGACGACGCCTGCGCGCAGGTTAAATCCCTGCCGGTTGAGCTGAAATACCTTCGACACCTGGCTCACGACTCACCTCTCAGCACCCTGGCCCGGGACCGGCGAAGCAGCCCTCCCGCGGCGGCACCGGACGACGGCACCGACCGGGAACCGCCCAGCCACCCGCGGCGGCGCAGTCCCGCGAGCTTCACCCGGGCGGAGCAAACTCCGGCATTCCCTCACCCCGACGAGCGGGCCAGCCGTTCCCGCCAGGGCGAAGGTCCCCACACTGCGCCGGGCTACCTTGGTAAGCAGGTGAGCCTCAGTTGCCGCCGCAACATGATCCGGAACATACGCGCCGCGCCGCCGTGACAGGATCCCTGCCGAGGTTACCGGGCACGCAGTTGCCGAGCGCCTGGGATTCGATCCCCTGGCGCGGTCGCTGGTCGGCCTGGGTTGCTGCTACTGCCCGGCGTCGCTGTCGTCGGCTATCTCGGAGTCGGCCACAGCGATCGCGATGCCCAGCGCCCGGAGGATTTTCCCGCCTGCCGAGACCACCCGGGCCGTGCCCACCACCGGGGCAACCGCGATCATGACTCCCTGGATGTCGTCGGCGCTGACCCCGCTGTCCTCGGCGGCCCCGGCGTTGGCGAGGTAGGAGGCAGGCGCCGCGTCCACCGCGATCAGGGCGGCGATCCTCGAGAGCATGAGCTCGCGCGGGGCAAGAGAATTGTGCTCGACCGACGCGGCTGTGATGTCGGCGAGTGTGTCAAGGACAGGTGTATCGGCGGTCATGGGACCCTCCCCCGGTTGCTGCGGAACGCGTGGCTGCTGGCCTCGATGGATATGCCAGTAGTCCACCGCCACTCCTGGCCCGGGGCATCACCCGCGATGGGTGAACGGCAACGGGCCGTCATGCGCGGCCGGGGGGCCTGCGCCGCTGGCTGAGATCGGTGGCCTGCTCATCACAGCTGATCACGGGAAGCTCTTGGCACCGAGAACAAACGAACTGTCCCGGCCCCGCGCCAGGCATCAACCCTGCGGGGGTATCACTGGCCACTCGCTACCGGGCCGGATGACGGGCGTGGTGAGAGCCGGGCTGCCTGGCAAGTGGGCTGAGGGGTCATTTGTCTCACCCGCGCTGGGTGATGCTGGTGATCCGTTCCTAGGCGAACGCTGAGCCTGCGATGGGCGCAGGACCCGTTAGTCGGCCGCTGCCGGGCATCGGTGCCGTGACGTTTGTTGACCACCTTGGCCGGGACGGCGTGGTAGTTCGCTGGGAATCCCGCCGCCTCCGCAAGCACCTGAAGGAGGCGCCTGCCGCAGGCTCGACGTGGTGGGCGCCCAAGGCCCGGGGTGGTGGATCGCCACCGCAGGCACATGCTGGCGGCATCTAACGAGCCCATCGATGCAGGCTTCGGCAAGGCGGCGGGCAGCTGCCGTGCGGCGCACGGTACCGGAAAGGACTTAGGTCCCGGGCAGAAGGGCCTAGCCGCTCTGACCTGGTGGGTTTGGACGGCTTCAGCTAGAGTCGGGTTGATTTCCCGCCTGAGCCGGAGTGGAGGGGCGGGATGGTGCCTGAGGGCAGATCGGGGCGGGATGTCCAGATGGCGCCGGGAGCGGCGACTCCGGCAGCCGCTACCGGGCCAGTGCGGCAGGCACGGGTGGTGCGCCGTAATAGCCGCACCGTCTGGTCCCTGATCGGGCTGAGGATAGCAGCGAATGTTCTGCGCAGCCGCCAGTCCTATGTGCTGATGACCGTCGGTGCCATCATGCTGGCGGCGCTGGCCCGTCAGGCCCGCGAAAACCAGGCTCAGCTTTTGGCGCGGCTGATCGCCTGGGACAGGCGGCAGAGGCAGGCTCTGCGCGGTCAGCTCCCGGCCAGGCCTGGCCAGCGCAGGACCAGGTGACGCCGATCCCCGCGCAGCGCGCTCACGCCAGGACTGAACTGAGCCAGCGGGACGTGGTGGACGAATCCTCCGGTGAGGACGGCCGCGGCCGCACTTGAGCCGGGTGAGGCTATTTCAGGATGTTGACGGCGCGGGCGACCACCAGGAGCGCTACCAGCAGCGAGATCACATCCTCGGCCATCATCATGAGCTTCGCCCAGGACCTGATCGCCGAGACGTCCGTCGGGCTGAATGCCATCGCGGTCGTGATACTGCGCCTTTCTTTCATCGGGGTGTGTCAAATAGTCCAGCCTGATCGTGTCTGACCTGGATACGCAGGCCTAGCGTTGCCCGCAGTTGACCAGGACAGCGGCGAGCTCACCGCGGTGGACCTTTGTGCAACACTGTCTGGCGGGAGATGCCGAGGGCGGCGGCCTGGTCCAGCGGCAGCCAGCCGGGGCGCGTCAGAAGCGCAGAAGATCGGCGCTTGCCCACGCATGCCGCCAGAGTCGTGGAGAGTGATCGCTTCCTTATCAGTAATGGGAACCACGGGTCGCGGTGTGATCCACCTGGGATCGGCGGTCGTCAAGGGTGCGTGGGGTTGGCCTGATGGATGCTGTCGCTGCTGCTGTCAGCATCCTCCTGGACGAAGCGCCGGGTCCGCACCTCGAGGGTGTCCAGCGGTCAGCTGCTCAGCAATGCGGATCCCCGCGCCCGGTGCTCGTGTGCTGGCTGGCTCTCCATCATGGGAGGGCTCTTGTCCGCGGCGGCTTGGTACCAGGCGGCGTAGCGGCTTACCAGCGGCGCCGCCGAGAGCCCGTGCACCAGGACCGACAGCCCGACGGTCAGGTAGCTGGCCGCGACGATCGTCCCGGCGTGCGGGAGATGCGCGTCCTCCACGATCACCGCGAACACGATCGACGCAAGCCCGCGCGGCCCGAACCAGCCGATGAACGCGACTGTGGGAGCCTGCGCGTGAGTGCCCCACAGCGAGATCGCCACCGGCACCATCCGCACGACCGTGAGGCTCAGCACGGCGTACAGCGCGATCTGCCAGCTCAGGTGCTCCAACGCCGGGCCGAGCAGCACGGCACCGAAAACCAGGAACGTAACGGCGTCGAGCACCGCGCCGGTCTGCTCGGTGAAGCGCATCATTCCCGCGGCTTTGCCGCCAGCGAGCAGGCCGAACAGCGCGCCGCCCACGAACGCGGCGATGAACCCCGAACCGCCCAGGGCGTTCGCGATCCCGTACGCGAGCACCGCCGCGGCCAGCGGGATGATCTGCTGCCACGCATCGTCGATCAGGTGCCGTCCGCTGGCCAGGATCACCACCGCCGCGGCGAGCGCGCCGGCGGCGAGCCCGCCGAGCAGCCCGTAGCCGATCTGCTCGGCGAGCACCCGCAACGGGTGGGACTCGCCGCCAGCGCCAGAGACGGTCGCCAGCAAGATCAGCAGCAGCGGGACGCAGATGCGCACTCCCCGCAGCCGGACGCCCTTCGCATCCACCTGCCATTCGCCCCGGGTCAGCATGTGGCGAAGCACCACCGCGCGGACCGCCCGCTCCTCACCCCACGCCTGCATCGCGGCCAGATCGTAAACAGGCCGGCGGCACAGATTGCGCGATAGCCGGGCGCGCCCACACGCCGAACCCCACATCCCCTTACGGGGCACAAGTCCAGCCGACCCGAGGGTGAGCTGCGGCGTATGGGCCGGCTCGACTTACCCGCTGCCACCTGCGGACTGCCCGGCCTCCCGCCATGATCAGTCGCGCCGCTGGTCCCGGAGCCAGCGGAATCCCGGCATAACGCGCGCTGCGCGTCTTTGCAAGTCGTCACTAACCCATAACCCCCGTGCCATTGAAGATGGCGTTAGACGTCCCTGGTATGTCGCGTTCACCCGACTCGTCCTTGCTGGGAAAACGTCTATATAGCGAAATCAATTCGTGAAACCGTGTGAGTCTAATACTTATAAGCATCCTTTGAGACTATGCTCGCTCATTACGAACAGCAATGTCCCATAAGGTTGACCGCAGCAGAGAACGCGTGGTTTCTGCATGCACTCACCTGACCGAGTAGGTTATCTTTCCCCGCAGGGATGTTGAAGATCGAGTCAAGTTGTGATGGAACAAGACTCGTGGGGTTGGGGCGAAGCCCCGGTAGACATACTCAACTGCCGCCGACCGGGCGGAACCTATCGCTCCGGCTTTCCGCGGCGACGTCCACTTGTGGCGCAAGATCGCTGGCTGCTTCGGCTGGCCGAGCCGGCCTAGGGCTGCAGAGCCGACAGTTGTGGTTAGTCCTGGCGACTCGGGTCACCCGACGGCGGCAGGTAGCCGTTCTTGATCAGGCGTTGCGCCCCGGCGGCGTAGAGGGAGGGATCTTCAGGAGCGATCGTGGCCAGCCCGTCGACGTACCGGTTGAACATGCAGAACACCGCCGCGATCAGAACGGTGTCGTGGATCTCCAGGTCAGTCGCGTCCGCCGCCCTGGCCTGGGCGACCAGCTCAGCGGTGACGTTGAGCCCGCTTTGCTGCACGGCGGCCGCGATCGCCAGCAAGGTCTTCAACTTGACAGACACCGGTGCGCTGCCGGCGTCCGAGCGGACCTGCTCCACGAGCACCATGCCGCCCGGCATCTGGGCCGCGGCGCACGCAGAATGCGACGCCGAGCAGTACCGGCAGTCGTTCAGCGCCGACACATAGGCCGCGATCAGTTCCCGCTCACCGCGGGTCAGGGTGCTCGGCCCCCGCAGTAGCACCTCAGCCAGCTCGCTCAGCGGGCGACCCGTCTCCGGCCGGTACCGGAGCAGCCCCCGGATACCCGGCTCTGCCGAGTTCAAGGTGATATACGGCATGTACCGTCCTCCAGGCGCAGGGAACCACGTCCAGCATGCCGTATCTGCACGGACGCCAGCCAGCGGCGGCTTTCTAGCCCATCCGGACTCACGAGGCTACTACCTTCATTTGCCGCGGACCGGGCGTCCCGGATCGCCATATTCCCGGCTGCACGTCCGCGCTATGCCGCATGGCGATGGTGCTGGTCGGCGTGCCCAGGGGCCCCTGTTCCAGCCCTGGGCCGATGGACGAGGATTTTTAGGGCCGCTGTCAAGCCGACGGCAGGGCGCAGCCCGGCAGCGAGTTTGCTATGGGCGGCGCGGCGTCCCGGCCGCCTCGACGACCAGATCCCAGGCATTGAGGGCAGACCGCAGGACGTAGACCACGACCGTGGCCACCAGCCAGTACAGGCCGCCGCCGGTGCCCGCGAGCAGGGAGGCGCCGGTGACGATGATTGCCGCCGTGGCCAGGTTGACGGGCAGCATCCGGATGGCCCAGTGAGCCCGGCCGCCAGGCGGCAAGCGCCGGATTGTCTGCCCCTGAAGGCAGATGCTGACCGCCACCAGGACTGCGGCAAGACACAGCAGTTCGATACCGAGCGCGTCACGCCCCTGGCCCGGAATCAACACCAAGAGAGCTATTACAAGCAGCGACAGCAACCCTCCCAGCGCCTCCCGGGCCCGGGCGATGTGCGCGGCATCGGGCAGAATCCGGTTAGCGCCACGAACAACAAACCCGCGAAAGCCGCCGCGGCGGCAGCGACAGCGCCGTACATCGACGTCCATACGCCAGGTTGATAGCCCGTGCTCATCCGTTCAGTGTCTCGCAGCAAGCGGGCCGACTAGCCCGGTGGCACCGTGCCCTGGTCAGCCTCCAGTCAGCCGCCGATCTGGCGCAGCAAATATTAACGCCTGAAAGGCAGGATTTTGAGATTCTCGAAACGAGGCTCAGTCTCGCTGACGGGCTGCCCATTCTCGTGCCTCTGACCCGAATCCACGAGTAGGGCGGCGGACGTTATCCACAGCCCTGTAGATGATCTTGGAGTTGTCAGGCCAGGCTGGAGGACATGACGATGGCCCGGGACTCGCGCCGGGTTCGCGGTCT
>Ga0074046_10000572_pt1 | contig 33884 bp, 33 predicted proteins | sample BogForMeECP23OM3_FD_94441 | JGI IMG/M metagenome (GOLD analysis project Ga0074046, IMG submission 94441) | Bog forest soil microbial communities from Calvert Island, British Columbia, Canada - Bog Forest MetaG ECP23OM3 | ecosystem: Environmental > Terrestrial > Soil > Wetlands ... | reverse complement strand
CGCAGCGAATTGCGTCCAATTCGCGAATAGCCTTGATGTTTGCTGGGGTTTCAGACGCGAACGTTTCACGTGAAACGTTCCGGACAAAGAAGAGACGACTGCAAGACGCTCGATGCAGCTCTACTCATCGTGCCTGCATGTCCGCATCCCACATGCAGTGCGCGATGTTCAAATGGCGCAAAGAATTTGGGCAAGCTTCCGAAAAACCCTTGCGGCTGTTGGGTATTCAGACCCGAACGTTTCACGTGAAACGTCCTTTAGTTCAGGAGAACAAAACACGAATGCGGAGCAACCAGCTTCCTTTCGATGGGGCAAGCACGCCGGACTTAACACTATGATAGCTTTGGGCCAACTCCACGAAATCAATCGGGAATGACTTGGGGGGCCATGGACAAACCTAATGTCGAGTAGGTCACCGTGCCCATATGCCATCTATCGGCAACGGTGCTGGTCAATCTCCGTTATGTCTTATTTCAATTGTTGGAATTTTTTTCCAGAGCGGCGATATTTCGTTTCTGTACCAAGCTTTCTGCTCTTCCTCGTCGCTAGGTCGATAGTGCCGAATGAGCGCGCGCATCGCGTCTAGGGCGAATATCATCACAAAGTCAATCGTGGAATTGAATTCCGAGAGATCACGGAGCGGTCTTACCGCCGCTCCCGACGAGTCATGTGTTAGTATCCTATCTATAACATCTGCCGCGTGACTCCGTTCTGACCACTCACCGTAAAGCAGCCGGTACCAGTCAGCATGCTTAAGGTGTTGCGCCAATTTCATGATGCTCGTAGGGCCACCGTGCAAGCTGTACCAACTTGGATATCGGATTTTCTTCTCCGCGGTTTTGTATGCCTTCGCGACAGCTTTGTATTCTTCGCTCTCTAACATCTCGTCGATTTCGCGAAGGCGATCCGCCAACTCTTTCAGATCTGGAGTTTTCAACTCTGCCGCGTACGGACTGTCGGCTATGAACTCGCGCAGCTCTTTTGCCTCTACAGTGTTCGGGTCTTGCGACAGATAGAACTTTTTTCGTTGACGTTGGACTTGGAACCTATATGCGATAGCTCGTTCGCGCGTTTTAGCTTTGTCCTCGGTCAAATACTCGACGGTCAAGAGCGCCTCAAACATCGCCCGCAATTGCAACGCGGCAGTCGCAGGTGAGCACTCCGCGATCTGGATTTTTACGGAATCGAACAATTCAAGAAGATGCCGAAATACGAACAGTATGACCAAATCGTCATCATTTCCCGCTTGCCCTCGATTCGCGTATCGCTCAAAAAGCATTAGTCCACGCAGCAGGGTTTCCTCCAGCATGGGAACGACGGTCTTAAGAACAGGAGCGAGCTGCTCCTTCGTGTTCTGGGGCGAGTAAAGAGTCTCTGCGACTGTTGTTGGCACGATTTCGGCGGGACTTTACACGACGATGCTTAGCATTTTGTCTTTTATGAAGATGAACTTCTTTGGGGGTTTGCCGTCCAAGTGGCGTTTCACCGATTCGCTGTTGAGGGCGAGATTGCGTACGTCCGACTCGGAGGTGCCGGAGGGGACCTCGAAGCGGTCGCGGACTTTGCCGTTTACTTGGATGACTACTGTCACCATCTCGTCGCGTACGAGTTTTGGATCGAACTTGGGCCAGGGTTCCAGGTGGATTGAAGAGGGGTGGCCGAGGGAGCGCCAGATTTCTTCGGTGACGTGCGGGGCCATTGGGGCGAGCAATAGGATGAATGACTCGGCGGGGAAGCGGCCTAGCTCTTCGGGTTTTAGTTTTGCGACGTAGTTCAGGTGATCCATCATCGCGGCCAGGGCGGTGTTGAAGCGGAGGCGGTCGATGTGATCGGTCACCAGCTGGATGGTTTTGTGGGTGCGCTTTTGGGTTTCTTCGCTAGGATTGCCGGCGGGGGAGCCGGACTCGACGTAGCGGCGCATCATCGTCCAGACGCGGGTGATGAATCTTTGCGTGCCGGCGACGCCGCTTTCGTTCCAGTTGGTCGCTTCGTCGAAGGGGCTCATGAACAGCTCCCAGAGCCGAAGCGCGTCCGCACCGTACTTGTCGATCATCGCGTCGGGCGTGACGACGTTGCCCTTGCTCTTGGACATGCGCTGGCCGTCGCTCGCCCAGACGACGCCCTGGTTGCGCAAACTGGGGAACGGTTCGTCGAAGCCGATCAGCTCCTCGTCGAACATCACCTTGGTCCACATCCGCGCGTACAGCAGATGCATCACGGCGTGCTCGGCGCCGCCGACGTAGAGATCGACCGGCAGCCAGTAATCGACGGCGCGGCGATCGAACGGGCGCGCATTTTCGTGCGGCGAGGCGAAGCGCAGGAAGTACCATGACGAGCATGCGAAGCCGTCGAGCGTGTCGGTCTCGCGCTCGGCGGGGCCGCCGCACTTGGGGCAGGTCGTGTTGACGAACTCCAGCATGTTGGCGAGCGGAGAGCGGCCGGTGCCCGACGGCAGATAGTCCTTCATCGGAGGAAGTAGCACAGGCAGTTGGTCGTCAGGCAGGGGGACGATACCGTCGGTCTTGCAGTACACGATGGGGATCGGGCATCCCCAGTAGCGCTGACGCGAGATCAGCCAATCGCGCATCCGGTAGTTGATGGTCGCGCGACCGATTCCGTGTTTTTCAGCGTATTGGCATACCGAAGTGATTGCCTCAGGCGTCGTCTTGCCGTTGAGGAAGCCCGAATTGATCGCGAGGCCGTGATCGCTGAATGCGCGATCGGCTGGCGGAGCAGAGCCGTCGGCGGGTGCGGTCACGCGCGGGATCGGCAAGCCGTACTTCGTGGCGAATTCGAAATCGCGCTGATCCTCGCCGGGCGCGGCCATGATTGCGCCGGTGCCGTAGCCCATCAGGACGTAGTCGGCGATCCAGATCGGGATGTCTTTATCGGTGAAGACATTGTGCGCGTAGGCGCCGGTGAAGACGCCGGATTTTTCCTTGACTGTGGACATCCGCTCGATCTCGGTCTGGCGGCGCGCCTCGGCGACGTAGGCCTCGACCTTCGTGCGCTGCGCATCAGCAGTAATCTCGGCGACGAGCGGATGCTCGGGCGCGAGCACCATAAACGATACGCCGAAGACGGTGTCGGGACGCGTCGTGAAAAAGCGGACTTCTTTATCTTTGTGACCTGTGACCGGGAAGGCGAGCTCGGCGCCTTCGCTGCGGCCGATCCAGTTGCGCTGCATCAGCTTGATCGGCTCGGGCCAGTCGATGCCGTCGAGATCGGCGAGCAATCGATCGGCGTAGTCGGTGATCTTGATGTACCACTGCTCGAGGTCTTTCTTGGTGACGGGGTTGTCCGTGTGCCGCCAGCAGCATCCGTTGATGACCTGCTCGTTGGCGAGGATGGTCTGACACTTGTCGCACCACCATTGCGCGCCGTTGGCGCGGTAGGCGAGGCCGCGCTTGAGGAGCATCAGGAAGAACCACTGGGTCCACTTGTAGTACTCGGGCGACGACGAATTGATCTCGCGCGACCAGTCGTAGGCGCATCCGGAGATCGTCAGCTGGCGCTTGAAGTTGGCGGCGTAGCGCGGGACGGTTTCGGTCGGATGCGATCCTTTCAGGATCGCCTCGTTCTCGGCGGGCAGACCGAACGCGTCCCATCCCATCGGATGCAGCACGTTGAATCCCGCCATCCGCTTGTAGCGGCCGACGACATCGCATGGAACGTAGTTGTGCAGATGGCCGACGCTGAGGCCGGCGCCGGACGGGTAGGGGAACATCTCGAGGATGTAATATTTCGGGCGGCCGGGGTCCTCGCGGGTGAGGTAGAGATTCATCCGGTCCCATTCGGCCTGCCAGAAGGGCTCGATTTTTTTGGGGTCGTAGCGTTCGTCCATGAGGATTACAGAAGTCTAGCGTGATGGTGGGAGGACAGGAAGGAAATCACTTAATCTAACGTGAAACCCACCGTGGGTTTCACACTTCCTTGGGCAGGGGTGACCCCTGCACCCGGTGTTAAGAGAAAATGCGGGACTTCGTCCCTGTTAGGAGGTCTTTTGGCTGAAGTCGCGAGCGTCGAGAATATAAAGGACGTGGGGGAGGTTGGCGTGGACGATGTCGCGAATGTAGGTGAAGCGGCAATGTTCCATTACGGCGCGCGAGGCTTGGTTGTGCGGCAGGGTGAAGGCGACGATTCGATCGAGGTGCATCGTGTCGAAGGCTTGCTTCAGCGCGGCGCGCGAGATTTCGGTCGCGAAGCCTTTGCCCCAATGGTCAGAGGTGATTGCGTAGGAGAGTTCGATCACGTCGCGGCCTTCGACGACGGCGTGTTTGATTCCGCCGTAGCCGACGAAGTCGCCGGTCGGTTGCTCGCGGAAGGTCCTTAGGCCGAAGCCGTGCGATTTCCAGTGCTCGGCGGCGCGATCGAGGAAACTGCGGCTTTGATCTTCGCTGAAGGTCGCGCCGTCGGCGGACAGCGTCGCCATAACGCGCGGGTCGGCGTGCAGCTTGCGAATATCGGCGAAGTCTCCCGGGCCGGCGCGGGTGCCGAGCAGGCGAGGGGTGTTGAGTTGGTGCATTACAAGTTAGACCGCGAAGGGCAGAATCTTGAATCGCGGGGACCTAACCCCTTCCCCAGGTGGAAGGGGAACCAAAAATGGAGAGCCGGGATTCTTCGCCGAAGCGGCTCTGAATGACAGAGGGCCAAAGTATCGGTTACTTCTTGCGGACGATGGTGAGGCCGTCGGCGATGCCGAGTATCACGGCTTCGACGCGCGTGTCCTTGGCGATGAAGTCGTTGAGCTTGCGCAGCGCCTGCGTGTCGGCGTCCTGTTTCGCGTCGTCGACGATCGCGCCGTTCCACAGCACGTTATCGATCAGGATGAGTCCGTTCGGACGCATCCGCTTCAGAATTTCCTCGTAGTAGATCGCGTAACTCGTTTTGTCGGCGTCGATAAACGCGAAGTCGAAGGTATGCGAAGCTGGCAGCGCCCTCAGCGTGTCGGCCGCGGGTCCCAGTTTGAGCGTTATCTTGTTCGCGACGCCCGCCCGTTCCCAGTAGCGGCGTCCGACGCTGGTCCATTCTTGGTTAACGTCGCAGCACAGAAGCTTGCCGTCGGCGGGCAATGCACGCGCGACGCAGAGTGCACTGTAGCCGGTGAAGGTGCCGACCTCGACGGCTGAATGCGCGCCGATCGCGGCGGCGAGGAGGCCCATGAAGGTGCCTTGCTCCGCGGCAATCTGCATCGCGCTGATCCATCCCAGTTTCGCGGTCTCGGCGGCCAGTTCAGCGCGGAGCGGATCGCCGTTGTGCCCGTGCGCTTCGACGTACTCGTAGAGCTTCGGAGTGAGTGCGATAAATTTCGAGTGTCCTGCCATGCCATCTAAAATGGCAGGAAGCGAGCGCGCAGAAAAGCGTTCGGAGCAGAGTCTTGAATCGCGCGCGGAAAATCACCCTCACCCGCGCCTTCGGCGCGACCTCTCCCGCAACTAAGCGGGCGAGGTGCGCAGCACTGGCGTGGAACGCGACGTCCTAAGTTGACGGAATGAATTCCGTCCTACGTCCTTTCCCTTTCAGGGAGAGGGGAAGAGAGGGAGCGGGCAGGGAAACCAGAGCTTTTGAGGTCAGCGGCCGCCGAGGTAGGCGAAGTCGCCGTGCTGATTCACGGTCAGGGTGCCCGTGAAGATCGAGTGATGCTTCTGCGCGCGCATCGCGATTCGGTAAATCAGTTCAGATTCGCCGACCTCGAAAAACGCGTCGTCAGGCGACAGCACGTAGAGCTTTTCGCGATCGTCAGTGTCGGTGGCGCCGACGAACATCGCGCCGGAGGCCGTCAGCACCGGATCGCCCAACGACTCGAGCTCGGTGCCGAAGGGGGTCAGCTGTCCGCGCTCGATCCGCAAATCGAGCCGTTGCCGCGTGAGCCGAAAAATTGCGGGGATGCGAGCGCATCCGGCGAGCACGGCAGTGGTGCCGTCGGCCATCAAGCCGGGCCGCCCCGCCGACAAATAGGACACCGGACCGACGGAGGTGAGAGTGCCGGTCGGCAGAATCCTCGCCATCGAACCGCCGCTGTACAGGAACAGCGCGGCACCGGTTGGCGTCTTGGCAGTGAACGCGACCATTATCCCACGCGGAGCGGGCAGAGCAGCCGGCAATCCGAACGGGCGCTGATAGAGCGTGTGATTCGGTCCGTACTCGCCTTCGACCGCGAGCTCGGTGACGCCGCCGGTAACGGAACCCAGCAGGAGAGCCTGATGATGTTCCGCAGGCTTCGCGCTATCGCCGAGAAATCCGGTGAACACGACTTGGCCGTCGTCGCCAATTTGCAGGCTGCCGAAGCTCAACACGGCGAGCTCGTGACCCTGGTTGGTTTTTTCGCCGGCCTTGGCCATGCACGCGAGCTTGCCGTGCGAATAGAAGAACAGCGCGTCGCGGGCGTGCGGCACGGTCGATATGAAGGCGATATTTCCGTCCATGTCCGCGACGGGATAAGGGTCGCCCTTGAACGCCGGCGTGCAATCGCCGTGGAGTGCCTTGGGATTGAGGGCAGCGAGCATGCGATGGCTCGGCACCGCATCGGCATTGCCGATGAAAATATTCCAGCGCGGCTTGATGTTGGTGTCTTTGGGCTGCGTCTCGGCGCCGAAGATCACGCGTCCATCGGGCATCATTGAGGGCACGCCGACTTCGGTTACGACACCGCCGCCCGGCGACTTCATTCCGATACCGGTGATCAGCAGCGGTACGCCGTTGCTGTCGCTGGCATAGACTGCCTGGGTGCTGTCGTTCTGCAGATCGGCGCCGTTGCCGTTTAGACTCAGCGAAACCGCGTGCGCGCTCAACGGAGTGAGGAGCAGAATCGCGAGCGCGAGTGGCAACGCCCTGAAATTAAACATCTATCCCCTCAGCCGTAATCAGTAACTCGAATCTGAGGTCCCCATCAATCTTATAGTCGCCGGAGCTCGCCTGGTGCAATGCGAGAAAAACACCAGCCCGCGGCGGTCCGGTCAGGCTCTCAGAGTGCGATTGAATCCAGCATCGCGTGCATGCGGACCGGGTGCGTCTCGGCCCAGTAAATCCGGCCGCAGCCGGCGCACTCGGCGAATCGATCGTGGCTGGCGAAGACATAGGGCGGCACTCGCCGCGACACCAGATCACGCGCGACTGGAGTCAGCACGAGGTTGCATCGTGAGCATCGCGTTAGCGGTATCACGCGCGGGTCGAGACCGAACCGTCGGACAGCCTCGCGCAGTTGACCCCTGATGGCGTTGCTCTCGACGAAGAAGACGTCGGACGCGGTGCGCAGGCGCTTGTCGCGGGTCAGCAGGATCCTGTTGTCCGCGCGAGCGATGCGCAGAAGCTCGGCGCCGGTGAGCGACGCGTCGGCAATAACGTCGACGCCGAGCAACCGCAGCCAGCGCGCCAATCGCATCAGCATCCGGTCAACGGCGAGTCGGGGAGTTTCATCCATGGCGATGGACTGTAGTATATCACCGTTCGCGAAAGCGCAGTTAGAAAAAATATAAAGCGACGGTTTAAGTTTTACGGGGAGGCGCGATGAATGAAATTCAGGTTTCGTTTCGGTCCGGCGATTTGATCCTGGAAGGATTGCTCGCCAATCCGGGCGGCGACGCACCGGCGGCAGTGGTGTGTCACCCGCATCCGCTCTACGGCGGCTCGATGTACAACAACGTCGTCGACGCGATCCTCGCGGCGATGTGGCACGCCGGGTACGCGACCTTGCGCTTCAATTTTCGCGGCGTTGGCGCCAGCGAGGGTGAGCATGACGGCGGTCCGGGCGAAGTCGATGATGCGATCGCGGCGATGGCGTTTCTGCTCGAGCAGCCGGGTGTGCGCAAAGAAGGGGCAGTGATGGCGGGGTATTCGTTCGGCGCGATGGTCGCGGTGAGCGCGGGTCACGAACGCGCGGAGATCGGGCGAATAGTCGCGGTGGCGCTGCCGCTGGCGATGGCGGACGCACGAATTCCCGGCGGCGCATCGAAGCCCATATTGCTCGTGTCAGGCGATCGCGATTCCTACTCGCCGGTCGCGGGGTTGCAATCGCTCACGTCGAAAATCGGTGACGGGGCGCGACTCGAGATCATAGCCGGCACCGATCATTTCTTCGGCGGGCGCGAAGCGGAACTGTCGCGCGTGATCGCTGCCGCACTGGCAACCTAGCGTCCGGCGGAAATCGCGGGAGCCGCGCGGCTCGTCTCCCAGATGGCGTAGAAGGGATCGTCGGGATGCGCCTTCGCGATCGAAATTATCTGCGCGATCGTCGCCTGCAAGTCGCCGTGATTCATCCGATCGAGCGCGGCGAAATTGTCGAGCTGGTGAAAATAAATCATGTAGTTCACCAGCACCGCGTTGTTGAGCGGCTGCTTGTCGAGGTCGAAGCGCTCGAGTCCCGATAGCGAGGGTTCCAGCGCAGCATAGTTGGCCTTGATCGCGGTGAAAGCCGCCTCGCGACGCTTGTCGAGCTGCTCTTTCGGCAGGTCCGCCATATAGATGTCGAGCAACCGCGCCTGCTCCTGGAGCAGGAAGCGCGCGAATTTCATGTCGCTCTCCAGGATGCATCGCGCGGCATTAGTCGAGGGCGCCGACTCACCGTCCGTCGCCGCGAAAAAAGCGACCGCGCCCGCGCTGCCGACATAGTTGGCGGCCGATTCGTCGAACATCGCGTCGCCCGCCAAGTAGTACGTGCGATGGAACAACTCGTGGATAAGCACTCCGGCCAGCTCGACGCGGTCCAGCTTGAGCAGATTCGTCAGCAGCGGGTCGTCGAAAAACCCGAGGCTCGAGGATGCGACCGCCGGCCGCACCAACGTGTCGAGACCGTCCGCCTCCAGCGCGGCTGCCTCGGCGGTCGCATCGCTCTCGTCGAAATAGCCGCGATACGGCACGCGGCCGACAATCGGGAACCACCATGTGTACGGCTCCAACGAGTCGTGCGGCGCGGCCATCACGACGTGGATGACCGCGCTTTTATCCACGTTGGCGTAGCTTTCATACGCACCGCCGACGTCCAGTCCGAGGTTTTCGGCGGCGAACTTGCGCACCGCGAGCACGGTCTCGAGCTTCGCGCGAATGTCCGGTGGCAGGTCGCGGTGCGCGAGAGCGTCGTCGATCGGCTTGCGGTTCCACAGGATTCGCCCTTCCTCGTACGCGGCGCGCGCGATGTAACCCGCATAGCATCCGCTCAGCAGAATCGAGGACAGGATCAGTGCTGTGACGCGCACCCGGTACGCCGCCTGAAGATGCGCACGCGCCGGCCGCCCCACGTTTCGTACTCCGCCGGCGTCAGCCCGCCACGAGGCGGTCGCTGTTTGCCATCGCGGCGTACTGCAATTCGAATAGCCGGTAGTAAAGTCCGCGCTGCGCGAGCAGTTCGTCGTGCGTACCGCTTTCGCGCAGCACGCCTCCGCCGAGCACCATGATTCGATCGGCGCGCTCGATGGTGGATAGCCGATGGGCGATTACGACGGCAGTGCGCTCGGCCAGCAACTCGTTGAGCGCGAGCTGGATCAGGCGCTCGGTCTCACTATCGACGCTCGAGGTCGCTTCATCCATCACCAGGATTCGCGGGTTGTACGCGAGCGCGCGCGCGAACGACAGCAGTTGCCGCTGACCTGCTGACAGGTTGGCGCCGCGCTCGCGAATCTCCTCTGCAAGTCCGCCGGGCAATCGCTCGACGAAGCGCAAAGCCTGCGCGCGCCGGAGCGCATCGCGCACTTCCGACTCGCCGAGCTCGAGCCCGAGCCGGATATTCTCCATCACGTCGCCGGCGAACAGGAACACGTCCTGCTGCACGTATCCGATTTCGCGGCGAAGCGCGGCGAGGTCCCACTCGCGGACGTCGACGCCGTCAACCAGGATCCGTCCGCTGGTCACGTCGTATGAACGATTCAGCAGCTTGATGATCGTGGTTTTGCCCGAGCCGGTCGGGCCGACGATCGCGATCTTCCGGCCGGCCGCGACGGTGAAGCTGAGGTCTTTCAGAATCGGCTCGCCAGGGCGGTACTCGAAATTGACGTGATCGAACACGATCGAGCCGCGCGAGACCGCCGGTCGCTTCGGCTGCGCGGGAAGTGCAAGCGCCTGCTCGCCTTCCATCAGCGCGTGGATTTTTTCAACCGCTGCCAGAGCCGATTGGAGCGCGCTGTACTTGGTCGAAATATCGCGCAGCGGCATGAAGAACTGCTGCGCGTACTGGATGAAGGCGACCAGCGTGCCCAACGTCACCAGGTGCCGGATCACGCTGCCGCCGCCGATCCAGAGAATTACCGCGACGGTGATCGAGCTGAGCGCCTCGACCGAGGAGAACTGTGCGGCCTCGTAAACGTTGGCCATCATCTGCACGTCGCGCGAGCGCAGGTTGAGCGTGTCAAACTCGCGGCGGCTTTCGCGCTCGCGTGTGAAGAGCTGCACGATCATCATGCCGGCCAGCGATTCGGACAGGTAGGCGTTCAACGCCGCGAGGCGATCGCGAATCTGGCCGTACACGATGCGCGATCGAGAACTCAGAAAATAGATCACGAGCGTCAGCGGCGGAATCGCGCACAGCGCCGACAGCGCCAGCCGCGGACTCAGGGAGAACATGATGGTCACGATGCCCGCCAGCGTCATCGCGTCGATGAAGATCGTCAGCGAGCCCGCCGAGAACATGTCGTTGATCGAATCAATGTCGGTCGTCATTCGGCTGACCAGCCTGCCGACCGGCGTGTGATCGAAGAACGACATAGGCAGACGCTCGACCTTGCGGAAGAGCGCCATCCGAAGGTCGGAGAGGCTGAACTGCGCGACCATCATCATCAGGTAAAATTGCGCGTAGAACGCTGCGAACTCGCAGATCACCAGCAGCAGGTACAAAGCGCCCATCACGAACAGCCCATGTCCGCCCGATGCGCGAAACAGGATTGCGAGCCATGCGGGAGGCGGCGCTCCATGCGCGCCCGACAGAAATTCGTCCACCGTCAGCTTGATGACGTACGGCTGGGCGAGCAGGAAAGCGGTGTCGAGCGGCATCAGAAATGTCGCGAGCCAGAACAGCCCCTGGTAGGGACGGATGAACTGCCACACCCAACGGACGAGGCCGGCATCGTAGATTCTGGCGAGCGGATTTTCTTCGACGACCTGCATTTCAGTAGCGGCTCAATTCCTCTTCGAGCAATTGGCGATGGAACAGCTCCGCGTAAATTCCGCGGCGGCCCATCAATTCCTCATGCGTGCCGCGCTCGGCGATCTCCCCCTCTTCGAGCACGACGATCTGATCCGAGTCCCGTACCGTCGACGCGCGATGCGACACCACGATCGTAGTGCGGCCCTCGACGCTCTTCTCCAGACTCTCCAGCACCACCTTTTCGGTTTCGGTGTCAACGCTCGACAGCGCGTCGTCCAGCACAACGATCGCCGGATTGTAGGCGAGCAGCCGCGCGATGGTGACGCGCTGTTTCTGCCCGCCCGAGAGCGCCATTCCGCGTTCGCCGACAATAGTGTCAAGGCCATGCGGCAACACCGCGATGTCCGGCTCGAGTCCCGCGATTTGCGCGGCACTCCGGATCTCACCGAGTGTCGCGTCGGTCTTTCCGAACGCGATGTTGCGCGCGAGCGTGTCGGTGAACAGCGTCGGCTCCTGCGGGACCATTCCCACTGTCCGTCGCAGCGCGCCGAGCGGCATCTCCTCGACATCGCGCCCGTCGAGCAGGATTCGTCCTTCGGTCGGTTGCAGCAGCCGCGCCAGCAGCTTGACCATCGTGGATTTTCCCGACCCGGTGCGGCCGACGATCGCGAGCTTTTCGCCCGCGCCCACTTTGACGTTGATGTTCTTGAGCGCGTACGGAATCTTCCCGTTCGCTCCGTTGCCGTTGTTCGCCAGGTAGCTGAAGGAGACGTCTTTCCATTCGACTGCGCCGTTAATCTCGAGCTTGAGGTCTTCGCCCGCGACGCTGTCGGCACCGCGCGCGCTGAAAATCTCGTCAAGCCGCTTCATCGACGCCTTGCCGCGCTGATAAATCGACAGCATCCATCCGAGCGAGATGGTCGGCCACGCGAGCTGGCCCAGGTAGCTCAGGAAGGCCACGAGCGAGCCGAGCGACATCTTTCCGTTGATCACCAGCGACCCGCCGTAAATCAGCACGATCATCGTCGAGCTGGCCGCCGCGCAACGAATCATCGGCATCATTGCACCGCGCGTGCGCGCCAGCGCGAGACCTTGTTCGTTGTAAGAGTCGTTGATCTTGCGGAACAGTCCGGCCTCGTGCTCCTCGAGCGTGTACGCTTTCACGACTGGAATCCCGGCTAGGCTCTCTTGCACTTTCGAGCCGATAGCAGCCAGCCCCTCCTGCACCTTCAGGCTGCGCATCATCATCGTGCGCATCAGCCAGCGGATGGCGACGAACAGAACGAGGTAGGGAATGATCGCGATCAGCGTGAGGCGCGGATTGAGCGAACTCATGAACACCAGCGCGAGGCCGTAAGTCAGCGGGGTGTTGGAGACTGACAGCACGAACATTCCCACCATCATGCGCACCGCGGTCAGGTCGTTGATCATGCGCGACATCAGGTCGCCGGTCTTGAACTTCTGGTAGAAGTCGGTGCCTAGCGTCGTGAGATGCTCGAACAGATCGTTACGCAGGTCGTATTCGATATCGCGGCCGACATTGAAAATGACGAAGCGCGAGAACCAGCGGACCGTGCCGAGCATCAGCGCGAAGACGATCATCATTCCCGCGTAATGCGCGACGAGGTCGGGCCGATGCTTGTCGGTCGCGTTGATCGCGTCGCGGATGAACAAGGGAATGATCATCGCGAGCGTAGCGTTCGCGAAGGTGCAAGCTATCCCGAATACGTAACGCAACCAGTAGCGTCGCGCGTAGGAAAACAGGCGTCTCATGGGCTGACGGTTAAATTATCAGGTCTGTGGCGCGATAGAAGTGGCTGGGCACCGAAGTTTCAACCGCACGAGACCGCAAGCGGCCTATATCCCGGTGCGCGATTTCAGCCGGCGTTCGTAGAGCTTTGCGTATTTCAGAAATACGTAGAACGCCGCCGCCGTCGCCGCGTATAATCCGCGTCCGCCGTCGCGGAACCCGCCGCGGACAACGTAGAAGTTAAAAAAGCGCCACGCCGGATTCGCAATCATCTTGAATGGCGTCAGCGCGTTCGGCTCCTGCTCCATAGCCGCGCGCGAGCTGAACCGGTTGATCGTCGCCACATGATCCGCGATATCGCGGTAGCTGAAATGCAAAATCGGCTGGTCGAGCCGCTCGACGCGGCCCTCGACGACGACCTTGTCATGCGGATCGCGGCCGCCGATATGCCCGCGCTCCCGCCGGAACAGCCGCACAGGAGTGTCGGGGTAAATCGCGTGCGAGTAGTAATGCTGCAGATGGTACAGGATGCGTCTAATTCGGTATCCGTCGGCGGCTGCGGGCGACGACACGGCGCGGATAATCTCGTCGCCGAGATCGTGCGTCGCCTGCTCGTCGGCATCCATCAGCAGCACCCAGTCGCCGGTCGCGCGATCGAGCGCCATCTGCTTCTGCTTCACGTAGTTGGTGAACTCATGCTGCACGACGTCGGCGCCTAGGCCGCGCGCAATCTCGACTGTCTTGTCGGTCGAGAAGGAATCGATGATGATTTTCTCGTCGCAGAACCACGCGCTCTTCAGGCACTGGCCGATCAGCGCCTCTTCGTCGCGTGTAATCGTGATCAGCGAAATCTTTGGCCGCTCTGACATCCCGTGAAAAACTAAGACGCGTGCTGCGCTTCGGTTCGATCGAGTCCTTCGATCACTTTCGCGGCAATTGACTTGAACGCCGCGCTAATCGGATGGGCCGGGTTGGCCGCGACGATCGGGCTTGCGTTGTCTCCGCCCTCGCGCAGCTCGCGCACCAGCGGCAGCTCGCCCAAAAATGGCACGTTGAGGGAATCCGCCAGCCGCGCGCCGCCGCCGTGCGCGAAAATTTCGTGACGATGATTGCACTTGCGGCAAAGGTAATAGCTCATGTTCTCGACGACGCCGAGAACCGGCACGTGAACTTCCTCAAACATCGCGACGCCGCGCTTGACGTCGAGCAGCGCGATCTCCTGTGGCGTCGTCACGATCACGCCGCCGTCAAGCGCCACGCGCTGCGTAATGGTTAGTTGCGCGTCGCCCGTGCCGGGCGGCAGGTCGAGCACCAGGCAATCGAGCTCGCCCCACTCGACGTTGAACAGAAATTCCGTCTCGAGCTTGGTGACCATCGGCCCGCGCCAGATGACCGCCGTCTCGTCGTTGATGAACAGGGCCATCGAAATATAGCGGATGCCGTAACGCTCGAGCGGAATGATGCGCCGCTCGGGCGTGAGCGTCACGGCCTTCTCGACTCCAACCATCATCGCCACGCTCGGTCCGTACACGTCGGCGTCCATCAGCCCAACGCGCCATCCCAGCGCATGCATCGCGAGTGCGAGATTCACCGCGACCGTCGATTTGCCGACGCCGCCCTTGCCGCTGGCAACCGCGACGATATGCTTGACGCCCGTGATCGAGCGCGGCTGTGCCATGCCCGCGGTGGCCCTCGGCGCGGTCGCCGCGGGCTGCTCGAGCTGGACGTTGACGGCGGGTACTCCCGGCATCGCCGCAACGGTCGCCTTCACATCCGCCACAATTTTCTCGACGACTTCGGGTTTGGCCGACGCCATCGTGAGCGACACGGTCACGCCTGCGTACGCGACTTCGATATCCTTGATGATCCCGAACGACACGATGTCGCGGGTGAAGCCGGGGTATTTTACTTTCTTGAGTTGGGCGAGGATTTCATTTGGACTCGGCATTGTGCGGATCGGACCTGTCGATGGTTTCGATTAGGATGCGGCTGCGCTACCAAAGCGCGACGCCCATGTTATCATTCCGGAACCGCCGGAAAAACGACGGGCCGAACGCATCGGGAGTTCTGAAAAAGTGAGCAAAGAAGGCGCCGCCGCACCGCGAATCCGCTACAGCGCCACCGGCGGCGAAGTCGCCACGCTCGCCGCGCGCGACCTGTCGAGCGGACTCGCGGCGATGCTCGGTGCTGAGGTCTCGTCGTCCCCGGATGCGTTGATACCGTCAACCGAAATCAGAATCGACCTCGGCAGCTCGACTTCCGCACCCGCATCGCCCATCGGGTTCGAAGGCGACGGCTTCGACATCTCACGCGCCGACGGATTGATCGTAGTTCGTGCTGGAACAGAACGCGGACTAGTCCACGCGGCGTCGAACCTGCTCGAAAGACTCGGCGCGCAATTCCCGCCAGGCGTCGCGCCATTGTATCCGCGAATCGAAAGTGGCCGCCTCGCCGCGCTGGAACCCTGGCGCGTCACGCCCGCCTTCAGGCGGCGCGCATTCATCTCCGACATCATGACCTGGAACTACAACTTCCCCGACCGCCTCGACTTGCATCTTCACCACGACCGCGAATTCATCCCGTGGATGGCGCGCCGCGGCATCAACGCGTTCTCGTACATCCGCCACGCGCACGACACGCGCCTGAAGATCGACGAGGTAGCACCGCTTCTGCGCGAGCGCGGAATAGGCGTCGAGTACGGCGGCCACGTCCTGCAACTTCTGCTGCCGCGCGATCGCTTCGCCGAGCACCCCGAATATTTCCCGGCCGGCGACGACGGCGTTCGCGCCGCGAGCGGCAATCTCTGCGTCTCCGATCCCGACGCCATCGCTCTCGTCCGCACGGGCGCGCTAGCCTACGTTCACGACCATCCCGAGAACGAGCTGCTGCACATCTGGGGCGCCGACGTACGGCGCGGCGCGTGGTGTCGATGCGGCAAATGCCGTGAGCTGCCACCGCAGCTCCAGTATATGGAGGTCGTCAACGCAATAGCCGGTGCGCTCGCTGCCGACTCCAAAGCTCCGCCAATCGCTTATCTCGCTTATCATGACACCATCGATCCGCATCCCGGCCTGAAGCCGCTCGACAACGTGTGGTTCGAATGGGCGCCGCGCGAGCGATGCTACAGCCACGCGATCGACGAGCCGGCCTGCGAGATCAATCCGCGCTACCTCGAATCGTTGAAACGCTACATCGACATCTTCAACGGCCGCGGCCACATCTTCGAGTATTATGCCGACGCGATCCTGTTCGGCGGCCTGGGCTTCGCGACCCCTGCGGTAGTCGCGTCCGACCTCCGAGCCTATCGGCGGTTGGGTATTACGAGCATTTCGTGCCTGACTTTCGGCGCCTACAGCGTGATGGCTTATCCCGTGAACCTGGAGGCATTCGTCCGCGGATCGCGGGATCCGAATTTCGAGCCTGACGCGAGTTTGGTCGACACGTCGACCGGGCGCCATCCGCGATACTCTACTGAAATGGCTGCGGCCTACCACGCCGTCGAGCGCGCATCGAAACTGTGCCTCGACTATGCCGACGTGATGCACCCGGTGATGCTGCCCGAGAAGGCCGTGCGCAAACGCAACGAATTGCGAGAAGCCGCGTTGACGTTCAACGAAGCGATCGCCGCGGCCGACCAGATCGTGTCGAGCCCGGTTACTTGCCTCGCGGATGCCGAGAAAGATCTCTGGCGCTACAGCAGCGACGTGCTGGCTGGCCTGTGCGACTACCTGGGAGCGCTCGAGCAGACCGGTGTCCATCGCAAGATTTGGGGCGAGGCGGCAATCACGAGAGTCACAGATGCCATCGAGCGCATCCGCGGCATCGATCCTGAAATCAAAGGCACGTGGGGCGCATACGATTTCGAATGGATTCGCGAGATATGGCTCGGCGCACTGCAGCGCGGGCTCGATGGAGACGGGAAACCGGCGGAGGAACTGTTCTGATGGATGCTGACAACGGATTTGTATTGTCGCCGGAACTGCGCGCGCTTCGCGACCAGGTGGGGAAAATCATCCGCGAGGAAATTATCCCGATCGAAGCGCGATGCGATCCCGACGCACCCGAAATTCCCGAGGACGAGTACTGGCGGATCGCGCGCAAGAATCAAGCCGCCGGCATGTGGTGCATGGGCGCGCCGCGCGAATACGGCGGCGGCGGGCTGGGCACGTTCGACATGTGCGTGCTGACCGAGGAAATGGCGCAGCATCGCATGGGACTCTACAACCCGGGGTGCGGGGTCTTCGGGCGCACGCCGCCGCCCGTGATCTACGCGGGCACCGAGGAACAGAAACGCACCTACGCCGGCGGCACGATCAAGAATGCGTGGCACACCTTCTTCGCGATCACGGAGCCGTCGGGCGGTTCCGATCCGGCCGGCGCAATCCAGTGCAAGGCGGTTCGCCAGGGTGATACCTACGTCCTCAATGGCACGAAGATTTTCATCTCGCATGCGCATGAGGCCGAATGGGGCGTCGTGTTCACCCGCACCGACGCCAAGGCCGGCCGCAAAGGCATCACCTGCTTCATAATCAAGAAGGGCACGCCGGGATTCACGCCGCGGCCGATTCGCACGATCCGCACGTCGGCGTTGCCGAATGAAGTCCAGTTCGAGGATTGCGTCGTGCCGATAGAGCAGCGGCTCGGGCCCGAGGGCGAGGGATTGAACCTGTGCCTCGATCTGCTGACGCGGCTGCGCTTTCCGTACTCGGCGTGCAACGTCGGAGTGGGGGTGGCGGCGCTCAGGATGGCGATCGAGCACGCCAAGCAGCGCAGCACTTTCGGCGAACTGCTCTCGAAGCGGCAGGCGATCCAATGGATGCTCGCGGACTCGGAGGTCGAGCTGCGCGCGGCGCGGTGGCTGACGTGGGAAGGCGCGTGGAAGGCCGACCGCGGCGAGGACTTCCGCACCGAGGCGTCGATCGCGAAGCTCTATTCGAGCGAGGTGCTCGGGCGCGTGATCGATCGCGCCGTGCAGATCCATGGCGGCTACGGTGTCAGCAAGGAGTTTCCAATCGAGCGGTGGTATCGCGAGGCGCGAATCCGCCGAATCGGCGAGGGTCCCAGCGAGGTGCATCGGATGGTGATCGCGCGCTCGCTTTTGCGATGAGGATCAAACGATGAGTCTGCCGCTGGATGGAGTCCGCGTGATCGATCTCGGACAGGTTTACGCGGCGCCGTATTGCACGCTGCAACTCGCAGCGATGGGTGCGGATATTATCAAGATCGAACCGCCCGTCACGGGCGAAGTTTTGCGGCGGCCGGAATTGCCGCCGGGCGGCGCCGGTTACTCGTTCCTGATGCTCAATGCGAACAAGCGGTCCGTGACCATCAACCTGAAGAATCCGCGCGGGCAGGAAATCGTGCTGAAGCTGCTCGAGGACGCCGACGTGCTCGTCGAAAATTATCTCGACGGTGTGATGGAGTCGTTCGGGCTCGCCTACGAGCAGATCGCCGCGCGGTTCCCGCGGCTGATTTACGCGTCGGGCAAGGGCTACGGCTCCGACAGCAGATACGCGAAGCTTGGCTCGATGGACAACACGATCCAGGCGTCGTCGGGGTTCATCAGTATCACCGGCTTCCCCGACCGTCCGGTGAAAACCTCTGCCACGTTTATCGACATGGGAACCGGCAGTCACATGGTGAGCGGGATTCTGGCCGCGCTGATACATCGCGGAAAGACCGGCAAGGGACAGCATGTCGAGGTCGCGATGCTCGACGTGGCGATTCCCGCATTGACCAGCGCGGTTGCGCCCGCGCTGCAAGGGATGAAGTTCAAGCGGCTGGGAAATCGTCATTGGGGCGCGTGCCCGACCAACGTATATCCAGCGCGCGACGGCGAGATCCTGATCTTCTGCCTGACGGAAGCGCATTGGCGCACGCTGGCGAAATTGATGGACCGCGAAGAGCTGATCGCCGACCCGCGATGCAAAAATCACGGCGCACGGCTGAAGATTGCCGACGAACTCGACGCGATTGTCTCGGAATGGACGAGCGCGCAGCCGCGCGACGCGATGGTCGAGGGACTGATCGAGGCGGGAATTCCCTGCGCGCCCGTGCGCACCGTCGAGGAAGTGATCGCTGATCCCGAAACCGCGCAGCGTCGAATGCTTATCGACAGCGATTATCCAACCCGCGGTAAGATTCGTGTCGCCGGCACTCCTATAAAGATGTCCGACGCGCCCGAGGGCAACACACCGATGAGAAGACCGCCGGAGCTTGGCGAGCACAACGCCGAAGTGCTCGGGTCGATCGGAATAGGCGCCGATGAGCTCGAACGCCTGAAGCGCGACGGAGTCGTCTGAGCGGATGCGGGTTGTGCGATTGGTGGTGGAGCGGGGTGGGGTTGCTCGCGGGCGGTTTCGCGCGGCGGTGCGGCGGGCGGCGGTGGCCACATTAGCAGTTGCGGTCTCGAATGCGCTCGTCAGCTGCGGGCCGATGGAATCCACCTACTATCCCTTGAACCAGACGGGCACGCCGGCGGAAGTCGGGAAGCGGCCGCTCGAGTTGTCGTCGTCGGAGTTTGCGGCGGACCTGGTTACGCCGGCGGGAATTCGCGTCAAGACCAACGGGCAGTACAAGACCGAGGATGTCCGCAAGGCGGCTGCGGTTGCGATCGATCGCTACTGGGGCGAGGTGCGCGCGTGCAAGGTTGGCGTCGAGCGGCCGGGCGACACGGACGTCGGCGATCTCGTCGAAGAGTTCCCGCGGCATCTGGCGGTTGAGATTTCGGATAACTGGAAGGTGATCGAAGGTCCTACGACGCATCGCAGGATGCAGGCGTTCCCGTCGCTCGCGCATCCGGGCACGTGGTCAACGGCTCGGCGCCAGGAGGACGCGCTCTATATAGTGGTCGTCCCGGAACTGAACGGGCTTGGCCCGCAGATGGTCAATGAGCTGAATCTGTGGCTGATGAAGAATGCGAATGTGCCGCCGACGGCGGACTTGCTGAGTGCGTGCGCGTCAGTGGCCTGCGTTAGATTCAACTACAACAACGCGCCGTCGCAGGTTTGGAATGAGTGTAAGGAGTAGGGGAAGGGGAAATCACTTAATTTAATGTGAAACCCGCGGTGGGTTTCACGCTTCCTTCGGCAGGGGTGACCCCTGCACCCAGTAGTAAGAAAGATGCGGGACTTCGTCCCTGTCAGGAAGTTAGGGGGGAGGATCCTGACCTCTCTTTGTCCGAGGAGAGGTCAGGAAAAAGGGCGGCATCCCTCCTGACATGGACACAAAAGGGCTGTTGCTTGACTGTTTGGGGAAGAAATGGCACTCATAGTGTCAATACTTTGCCGACCTGGACGACGTCAATGCGATTGGAAAATCAATGGGAGCTGGCGATGCCGGGTGAGCGGTCGGCGGGTGCCGTGAGTTATCGTATGTTTGGGATGACGCAATCCTACTTCACGCGCAAGCTCACCGGTCATCTCGATTACAAGGCTATCCCGTATCACTTGCGGCGATTCGCGCGCGCGAATCGCGCCGCGCTAGACGCAGTGCTCGAGCGTGCGGGGATTCGCGGGTACTTCCCCGACAATCTCGATCAGGCGGGCAAGGTGCCGAGCTACGAGAAGCCGCCACGGCCCGCATTGAACCGACCGTTTGGACCGCCGTGGGAAAGAGAGGGAGCCGTCCGATGAATGACGCATCGAAGTCGATGCAGGCCGTCGAGCCGCTCGCGTGGCAGGTGGTGGCGCTGGTGGGCATCCTGAATTTGTTTCGCGGCAGCATCCACACGTTCCTGCCTGACGGCGGCGCGGGGGTGATCGCGGGCTTCGACCTTAGCCACTCGCGCCAGACAATCGTGTTTTTGTTCGCGGTGATGGGGGTCGAGCAGCTTTCGATCGGAGTCGTGGATCTGATCGTGGCGTTTCGCGCACGATGGCTCGCGCTACCGACGCTGTGGTTCCACACGCTGGAGCAGTCCGCGGCGGAAATAATTTTCGTGTTCTACAAACCCGCGCCCGGGCGTCCGCCCGGCATGATCGGGGCGCCGCTGACGCTTGCGGTTCTGTGGGTCGTGCTTGGATAGATTTACTGGCGGCGAGCGGGCGCTGCGCGCCAAACGGCGCCGGCGCTTCGAGCGCGTTGACGAAGTCGGAAGATCGGGAGGCGTCGATGCGAATTGGAACGAGGGGCCGGGTCGCGATCGTGGCCGTGATCGTGGTGGCGGCGGTTGGTTGGGCGCTGTTTCAGCGTTATTGGTACTACATCCCAGGCATTATGCTCAGCATCAGAAATCCGATCGAGGCGAACCATCCCGTGACATGGGAGAGCGGACCGGCAGTTGCGGCCGCTCCGCCAGAGCAGCGTCCGCCGAACGTGGTCGTCATTCTTGCAGACGATCTCGGATTCAACGACATCACGGTCAACGGTGGCGGCGTGGCGGAAGGCGCAGTGCCGACGCCGAATATCGACGCGATTGCGCACGAGGGCGTGTCGTTTGCGCAGGGTTATGCGGGCGACGCGACTTGTGCGCCGTCGCGCGCGGCGATTATGACGGGGCGGTTTGCGACGCGATTCGGGTTCGAGTTCACGCCTGCACCGGTGGCATTCGAGAGATTGATTTCGATGTATGACTACGGTCTGCATCAGCCGATATTCCACAAGGAGTTGGTGAGTCACGAACCGCCGGTCGCGCAAGAGGCAGTGCCGACGAGCGAGATCACAATCGCGCAACTGCTCAAGACCCGCGATTACCACACGATGTTTTTCGGCAAATGGCATTTGGGCGAGACCGATGCGACGCGGCCGGACAAACGCGGCTTCGACGAGACGCTCGGTTTCCTGGCGGGCGCGTCGATGTATTTGCGCACGAACGATCCGGCGGTTGAGAACTCGGTGCAGGATTTCGATCCGATCGACAAATTCCTGTGGGCAAATCTGCCGTTCGCCGTGACGCGCAACGGGAGCCATCGGTTTTATCCGTCGGAGTACATGACTGATTATTTGGACGACGAAGCGGTCAAGGCGATCAACGCCAATCGCAATCGGCCGTTTTTCATCTATCTCGCGTTCAACGCGCCGCATGTTCCGCTGCAGGCGCTGAAATCGGACTACGACGCCTTGCCGCAAATCAAGGATCACCGGCTGCGCGTGTATGGGGCGATGATTCGCGCGCTCGATCGCAACGTCGGCCATGTGATGTCCGCGCTGAAGGAAAACGGGCTCGACCAGAACACGCTGGTGATTTTCACCAGCGACAATGGCGGCGCGAATTACATCGGGTTGTCGTATATCAACCGGCCCTACCGCGGGTGGAAAGCCACGTTTTTCGAGGGCGGCATCCATGTGCCGTTCTTCATGAGATGGCCCGCAAAAATTGCGGCGGGCACAAAATACAATCTGCCGATCGCGCATACGGACATTTTTGCGACCGTCGCGGCGGCGGCAGGCGCCCCAATGCCGACCGATCGGGTGATGGATGGCGTCAACGTGATTCCGTTTGTGACGGGGGCAAGCACGGGAAGCCCTCACCAAACGCTTTACTGGCGCTCGGGAGCTTACAAGACGCTGCTCGATGGCGAGTGGAAGCTGCAGGTCGCGGCGCGTCCGGACAAGATGTGGCTGTTCGATTTGAAGACGGATCCGACCGAGCACAATAATCTCGCGGCGAGCCAGACCGACAAGCTCAAGGAGATGGTGCAAGTGCTGAACGGAATCGATCGGCAGCAGGCCAAGCCGTTGTGGCCGTCGCTGCTCGAAGGACCGATCGACATCGATCATCCGCTGTCGTTCCCGCAGCATCCTGATGATGAGTATGTCTGCTGGTCCAACTAATTCTGCGGGAGGTGCGCTTTGAAGATATTGAGAACTCCTGATGAGCGATTTGCCAATCTGCCGGATTTTCCATTCACCCCGCACTACTGCGAGGTCAAAGATTCCGACGGCACCGCGGTGCGAATCCACTACGTCGACGAAGGCCCGCCGGGCGCGAATCCCGTGCTGCTGATGCATGGCGAGCCGTCGTGGTTGTACCTCTATCGCAAGATAATCGCGAGTCTCGCCGCGCGCGGGCATCGCGTTGTCGCGCCGGACCTGGTGGGCTTCGGCCGTTCGGACAAACCTGCCGAGCAATCCGACTACACTTTTGAGCGGCACGTCCGATGGATGGCGGCGACTCGACTCACGGACATCACGCTCTTCTGCCAGGACTGGGGCGGCCTGATCGGACTACGGCTGGTGGCGGCGTTCCCGGAAAAATTCGCGCGCGTGGTGGTTGCGAATACCGGGCTGCCGACCGGGGAGGAATTCAGCGCCGCGTTCCGGCAATGGCTGGAATTCAGCCAGAGCATACCCGCGTTGCCGGTCGGGCAGATTGTGGGCAAGGGATGCCGGCGGGGTTTGAGCGAGGTCGAGCGGGCCGCGTACGACGCGCCGTTCCCGGACGAATCGTTCAAGGCGGGTGCGCGCCGCTTTCCGGCGCTGGTCCCGATTACGCCGCAACACGGATCGGTGGCAGAGAACAAAGCCGCGTGGAAAGTTCTGGAGAAGTTTACCAAGCCCTTTCTGACGGCGTTCAGCGATTCGGATCCGGTGACGAAAGGAGGCGAGGTAATTTTTCAGCAGCGCGTTCCGGGAGCCAAGGGACAGAAGCACGTGACAATTGCGGACGCGGGCCATTTTCTGCAGGAAGACAAGCCGGACGAAATCGCGGATTTGATCGACAAGTTTATCGCGTCGACGAAGTGAATTTCACCGTCCTTCTCAGTTCACGAAACTCCGCGTCTCGAGCGTCGTGAATGGTGACTTAACCTATGGCCGTGACCTCGCCGCCGCTGCCGGATGATCGGGCTGTGTGGTTGCTCGGCGATTTGAGGACTTGCGCTTGCCGCGGCGATTGGGGGCGGCACAGCGTTAGGGTCGGGCGATCGGGCGTCGGCCGAAACGGTGGTCGAAGGCGACGTAGTATTGGACGAGATGGCAGAGGCCGGGGTCTTGTCGGCCGAGTGACCACGGATGGTGCGCATCGTTCCGATGCTCCACGCAATGACAGGGACCAGGACTACCGCGACCGCCGTGGCCGCCGCGATTTGTCTCCATCTTAATTTCAGCAGAGCCGTAGCGCTCAGGAGAGCATTGGTGGCCGTGGTGCTCGTGGGTGGTGCGGCTATTTCGTTCTCGGACCTTTCGAAGTCGCTTATGAACCGCGACACGACCTTCCGGGCGTCGAGGCCGAGAAAAATTGCGTAGCGCTCGAAGAACGGCAGCAGGTAAAGCTGATCAGGGATTGCGTCGTAGCTGTCGCTCTCGATCATGCGGACGTAGTAGGCCGGAATGTTTGTCTGGCTCGCCACCTGCTCTCGCGAGAAACCCCGATGCTTGCGGGCCTCGGTCATGAGTTGGCCGAGCGACTGGTCTACTTCGAGACCCGACGATGCATCGTCGCATGGCGATAGGGGCGCGACACCGTCGCGGGGTTCCGTTTCTATAGTAGATGTAGCGGCGTCGCTGCGTGGACCGTGCCGGGCCGCGATTTCGTCCGGCTCGTCGCAGACGCGGTCAGAGTCGCTCAGGCAAACCAGATTGTCCGGAGCTGCGAGAGCGTTTGAATCGTCCCTGGAGAAAGTACCAAAGAGGTTCCTAACAACGGACATCCTCCACCTCCTCGACCCGCACAACTTCAGCCGACCCAAGTCCGCTGTCGCCCACCAGAATACTGCCACAAGCGTAAACCAATCTAAAGTACGGAGTTAGAAATTACTCATTCAGAGAAGGAGTTAGTGAGTGGCGAAGCCGGAGCGATGACTCGTCGGACGCAATATCTCACGACCGATAGAAGTAGATTCTTGCTACATGAGAAACAGTTTCGAGTAGAAAGACCAGAGATAGGACGGCAAGTGAGAGAACCTGCAACGATATAGCTATCATGTGTCCAACGACTCGGTAAGTGAACAAGACTTGTCTTGAACCTGAATGCTGAGGAAATCCGATCGAATCTGTGGTGGGGTCCCTGTGGCGACCGATTCTTACCTTCGTGCGACCGAAACTTGGTTGCTTAATTCACGAGGAAGTGACATTCATAGTGCCAATAGATTACAATCGCCATACGAGCCAAGTTCGCGCTCTTCGGCAGAGACAGGAGTGAAGGGATGAAAGTTGAGAACGCAGTTTATCCGAGCGTCGAGGGAATACAGGCGTTGGGGCGGGATAAGTCGCCGGCCAAGATCGCGATGCTAAACCTGCTCAAGTTCCGCGAGAAGGCGGTGTACAAGGACGGGCGGGCCGACAACATCTCGGGCCGCGAAGCGTATCTGCGCTACGCCAACACGATGACGAAAATTGTCGAGCGCGAGGGCGGCCGGATCTTGTTCACCGGCAGAATCGCGGGCCTGGTGATCGGAGAGGTCGAGGGCATGTGGGACGTCGCCGCGATAATGGAGTATCCGTCGCGCGCGGCGTTCCAACGCATCGTGACGCTGCCGGAAGTGGCGGAGATCGGTGTGCATCGCGAGGCCGGGCTCGAGGGGCAGCTATTGATCATGACGGAGAGCATGTAACGTCAGGGGCGCGGTTGGGAATGGCGCAGCAGGCACGGGCGAAAGCTGAAAGCGTCGATGGACGATTAGTCCGGAAACACAACAATCGGCGGCGGATTGTCGCGGCGATGCTCGAGTTGGTGCGCGCGGGCGAGATCTCGCCGGGAGCGGAGGAGGTCGCAGAGCGGGCCGGCGTGGGCCTGCGCACGGTGTTTCGGCATTTCGACGATATGGACAGCCTGTATCGCGAAATGGCCGAGGCGATGCGCAATGAATTGGAGCCGATCGTTGCCGCTTCGTTCGTCTCTCGCGACTGGAAGGACAGGCTCGGTGAAATGATCGATCGGCGCGCGCGCCTGTTCGAGCGAGCGATGCCGTTCAAGAACGCAGCCGACGTGCACCGCCATCGCTCGTCCTTTCTGCGCAAGGACTACGAAACAATGAGAAGCGCGGAGCGTGCTGCGCTCGAGGACGCGCTGCCGGCGGCGTTCAAGAACGACAAAAGATTTATCGAGGCGCTGGATCAGGCGTTGAGCTTCTCGACGTGGCAACATTTGCGGCGCGATCAGAAGTTGACGCCGGCGGATGCGCGCCAGACTGTAGAATACACGGTGCGCGCGTTGGTCGGCGCGGCCAGGAAATAAAGCCGGGCGCCCTGGTCAGAGGGCGCCCATCTGCTTGAGGGTTTTCTCAGCTTCCGACGCGACGTTGGGATTCTTCGCGCTGTCGGCGAGCGCAATCTTCAGATACTTGAGCGCGTCGTCGCGCTGGCCGGTCTGCGCGAGCAGTTCTCCGATTCTGAGCGCAGCGAAAGTGTTCTTGGGATCGATCTCGTACGCCTTACGATAGTAAACCAGCGCGTCGTCGGTCCTTGGCGGTGAGAAGGACATGTACGCCTCGCCGATATTCAGATAGGCGCTGACCTGATTGGGCTGATACTTGACGAGCTTTTGATAAACCTTGACGACGTTGGTGAAGTCGGAGCGCGAGTTGTAGTAGAGACCGAGATAGATGTACGCGTCCTCGTCAGCCGGAGCGATGTCGGTGGCCTGCCACAGCAGCTTTACAGCGGCGTCGCTATCGCTCATTTTGATCGCGGCATCGACGAGCGCGCGGGCCTTGGTCGCATTGGCGTCCTGGGCGCGCGCGGAAAATGGAAACGATGCGAGCGCAAGCATCAGGGCGGCGACGAGAGTCAGTGATTTCAGCGCGGTTCGATCTCGCATGGCTTCAGGTCGTGCACAGGAATTCGCATCTAAATGGTGGCATGAAAGGCGCGCGCTGCAAAGGTATCATGTGTGCGCGGCAGGCAACTGCTTCGAGATGAGAAAGGAAATTCCGACAGAGCGATGAAGACGCATCGGTTCATAGTCAACGGGCTCGCGCTCAATTGCCTTGACTACGGGGGCGAGGGCAAGCCGCCGATCCTGTTTCTGCATGGCGGTTCCGCGCACGCGCATTGGTGGGATTTTGTCGCGCCGGCGTTCGTCGGCGATTTTCACGTGCTGGCGCTCGATCAACGCGGGCATGGCGAGAGCGAATGGGCGGATGAATGGGCGTACGCCTCGCGGCATTATGTGTCGGATCTGGACCAAGTGATCCGCACATGGGGATTCGGCGCGCCGATCCTGGTCGGGCACTCGATGGGTGCGCATAACGTGCTCGCGTACGCGGCAGAGCACAGCGACAAATTGCGCGCGATCGTGGCGCTGGACCCGCCGCCGGACTACACAGAGCGCGCGGTCGAATTTCTCCAGTCGGTCGCGCAGAAGCCGGCGCGCCGATACGAATCGCTCGACGAGGCGGCGCGGAATTTCAAGGTCCTGCCGCGCGAGACTCTGGCAAAGAAGGAAATCCTCGAGCACGTTGCGCGGCGGAGCTTCAAGCAGCACGGCGACGGCGCGTGGACGCACAAGCTCGATCGCCGCACGATGATCCGTGAACCGTCGCGAGTGTGGAAGTCGTTGCATCGCATCGCATGCCCCGCGCTAATCGTGAAGATCACGAAGAGTCCGCTGCTGGACCGCGAGGTCGCGAAGAAAATGGTCGCGCAGCTGGAAAAAGGGCGGCTGGCGGAGGTCGATGATTCGTATCATCACGTGATGCTGGACAATCCGTCGCGGCTTATCGAAGTGATTCGCGATTTCGTCGACGATCTCAGATGACGGCGCCGCACAGCCATCTGCTCGAAGGCTCGCCGCGGCTGCATTACCTGGAGTGGAACGCTCACGCGTCACGCACGATCGTTCTGCTGCATGGCAACTCGGCAAATGCGTGGTGGTGGGAGCCAGTGGCGCGCGCAATTGCGCCGGCGTACCGGCTACTCGCACTCGACCAGCGTGGGCATGGCGACAGTGAATGGGCGAGGCCGGCAGCGTACTCGCCTGCGGATTACGCAAACGACATTGCGAGGTTCGTCGCGCACGTATCGGCGAATGCGGAGAAGCCGGTGGTCGTGGGACACAGCATGGGCGGGCTGAACGTGCTTGCGTTCGCACGGAATCATCCGGAGAGCGCGCGCGGCGCGATGGCGATCGACGTCGCAGTCACGTCAACCCGCGGGCGGGATCGATATTTGCGGCGGCTGAAAGCGCTGCCGGTGGTGACTTATCCCGATCTTGCGACGGCGAGGGCGCGTTTTCGGCTGATGCCGAATGAAGGCGGAATCCCCAAAGAAATACTTCATGAGATCGCGGAACGGAGTCTGGCGCGGACCGATGAAGGGCGGTGGACGCTCAAGTTCGATCGCGACAGGTTTCTCGGCGGCGACGGTCTTGAGGTGCTCGAAACGATCAGGGAAATCAGGATTCCCACGATGCTGGTGCGCGCCGAGCACAGCCGCATCATGACGGCGGAGGGGGCGGAGCATGCGCGCGCCTCGAATCCGAGTACGCGGTTGGTCACGATTGCCGACGCGCATCATCATGTGATCCTCGAGAAGCCGGAAGAGGTTGCGCGCGTGATCGAGGAGTTCGCGGCGAGCTTGTAGCGCTAGAGATCGCGCTCCATCTTCCGGTGCGCGATGCCGGCCTCGTCGAATACGCCGCCCACCGGGTTGAATCCTTCCTTTAGATAGAAGCCTTCGGCGGTGAGTTGCGCGTGCAGGATTGCTTTGTGGAATCCGCGCGTGTGCGCGCGATCGACCAGAAAGCGCAAGATGTGGGCGCCGACGCCGGTTCTTCTAAACTCAGGCAAGACGGCCATTCGGCCAATCTTGACTTCACTCGCGCCATGCTCAAGCATCCGCCCGCATCCGATGGCGACTCCGTCGAGGATCGCGAGCGCGTGAAACGCGTGCGCGTCGTCGGTGTCCAGTTCGATTTCTTCGGGTACGTGCTGCTCTTCGATAAAGACGCGCCGGCGAATCGCGTGAGCGCGCTGCATGTCAGCGGGCGATTCGATCGCAATCACTTTGAGGCGCGAAGGCTCATGCACGAGCGATTGACTAGCGCGCGATGGGCGAAGCGTCAAATCCACTTCGAGCCGAAAGCGGGCATGTGCTACGCTCCTGAGCCATCTAGGAGATCGAGATGCCGCAATTGTCCGAGACGGTATTGGCGCCCGAACTGGATGGCGGGCAATGGATTCAATATGGCCCGGTGAGCATCAAGGCGTTGCGCGACAAGGCGATCGTGCTGGTCGACTTCTGGGACTACACCTGCATCAATTGCATCCGGACACTGCCGTACGTGGTGGCGTGGAACAAGAGATACGCTCGGAGCGGGCTGCTAGTTGTCGGGGTGCACGCGCCGGAGTTTTCTTTTGCGCGCGAGGGATCGCACGTGACGGAAGCTGCGGCGCGATTCGGTTTGGAATACTCAATTGTGCTCGATAACGAATACGCAATCTGGCGGGCTTACTCGAATCGGTTCTGGCCCGCCAAGTACCTGGTCGATGCGAAGGGACGCATTCGCTATTACCATTTCGGCGAAGGCGCGTACCAGGAAACCGAAGTAGCTATTCAGGGATTGATCCGCGAACTGAATCCGGGCGCAAGCCTGCCGCCGCCGATGGAGCCGGTCCGCGACAGCGACCGCCCCGGCGCGGTCTGCTATCGCGTCACGCCGGAGTTGTATCTCGGTCACGCGCGCGGACAGTTCGGAAATTTCGCGGGCGTGGTTCGTGACCAGCCGCATGATTATCGTGACGCCGGACCGCACGTCGAGGGCATGAGCTATCTCGCGGGCCGATGGCGCGTCGAGCAGGAAAGCGCACGGAGTGAAGCGCCTGGCGCTGCGATTTCGCTCAGGTACACGGCCAAGGATGTGAACCTGGTGATGACGCCGCCTGCCGGCGCGAGCGTACGCGCGGAGGTTACGCTCGAAGGCAGCCAGCGCGCGGGCGACGACGTGAAGTTCGAAGGCGAGCGTGGATTCGTCACGGTGGACCGGCCGCGGATGTACAGTCTCGTGGCGAATGAGTCGGTGGTTTCAGGCGCGTTGACTATTCGAGCCGAGGTGGCGGGACTGGCGGTGTACGCATTAACGTTCATTTCGTGCGTAGTCAATTGAGCACGACTATTATTTGAAATAAGGCGGGAGGGCGAATTCCCGATGACAAAGCCGAGCGAAAAGGCGAGCGACGAAGAAATTCGCGAAGCCGCGAGAAGGATCCTGACGGCACGGTACGCGATCGCGCTTACGGGCGCGGGGATGTCGGTCGAAAGTGGAATACCGCCGTTTCGCGGGCCGGGCGGGCTGTGGACCAAGTACGGTGAGCCGCCGATGAACGGGTTTCAGCGCTTCATGGCCGACCCGAAAAAGGCTTGGGAAGAACGGCTCAGCAAGCGCAATGACGAGCTTTACAAACCGCTCACGGTGGCGAAGCCGAATCCGGGGCATCTCGCGCTGGTCGAGATGGAAGAACTAGGGGTGCTGCGCTTTGTGATTACGCAGAACGTCGACGATCTGCATCGGCAGGCCGGGCAGAAAGCGCTCGCGGAAATTCACGGTAACTGGACTTTGATTCGATGCCTCGATTGCAGGACGCGGTTTCACGGCGACGCGATCAGCCTCGAAACACTGCCGCCCTCATGCCCGCGATGCGCAGGATTGTTGAAATCGGACACGGTTTCGTTTGGCGAGCCGATTCCGATCGATGTGCTGAACATGTGCGCGGAGCATTCGGCGAAGGCGGACCTGGTGCTCGTGGCAGGAACCTCGGCGACGGTTTACCCGGCGGCGGGATTCGCCCTCGAAGTGAAGCAGCGCGGCGGAACGTTAATCGAGGTGAATCTGTACGAATCAGAGATCACGCCGATATGTGACGTCAGCCTGCGCGGCGGCTCGGCGGAGGTGCTGCCGCGGCTGGTAAGGGCAGTCGCGGAGATGAGAAGAGAAGCGCTGTCGTAGAAAACGCGGGAACGTGAACTTTATTTTGATGAAACCCGCCGTGGGTTTCATGCTTCCTCGGTCAGGGGTGACCCCTGCACCCGCTGTTAAGACAAAGATGCGGGACTTCGTCCCTGTTAGAAGGGGTTTGGAGGATTCAGTCGGGCGCTTGCCTGGATGTAGTCGTCGGAGGGCTTGGGCGTCGGAGAACTGGGGCGCTGGCGGAGGAGGAGCATCTCGTCGGTGCCGTCCAGCGAGGTTGGGTTGCTGGTCATCATTATGTCGAAGCGGTCGCGCTTGGTCGCTGGTAGTGAGTCGAAGAGCGCGCGCCAGGCGATCAGGTACTGGGGCATGTCGGGGTCTCTTTGCGAGACGATAGGGATTGTGCGGCGGCTGTAGAAGGCGACGTCGTAGTTGAGCGCATTGAGATAGCCGACCGGACTGTTGTCCACGACCTTCATTGCACGGTCGGTGAAGTCCTTCAGCGAGAGGGTGTTGGCGATGGCCGGCACGACAACGACGTTGACCGCAACGGTGACGAAGACCATCGCGGCCGCGATTGCGAGCACAGTGCGTTCCACAAGCGGGCGGGTGACGATCAGGCGTACGCCTAGTACGACGACCAACAGCGGCAGCGCGAGCGCGAGCATCCAATGCTCGCCGACGGTTGAGATCAAGATGCGCGTGAAGGCGGGCGCGCGAATGCTGGCCGCTTGCAGCAGGTTGGCGACCTCGCCCGGCGAGGCGACGAGCATCGCCAGCGTGACCAGAGCAGCGCTGCCAAGCATCAACATTGCGAAGCCGGAGAATCGCGCGATCCAGTGGACGTAGGTGCGCGCGGGCGCGGGACGCATGATGGCTTGTCTCACATAAATTGCGATGATCGTGGCAAAAGCGGGATACATGCACAGCAGGTACACCCCGCGCTTGCTCTGCGGGAGGTTGTAAAAGATCAGCACCGCAGTGAACCAGACGAAGATGTATTTGAGGCGCGGGTCGACTGCCAGCGGTGCGCGCGCGGCCTGGACGCCGACGATTGGCAGCAGAATCGTCCACGGCATGAATCCGGCGAAGAGCGCGAGTTCCATGTAGTAGAAGGGGTGGATGTGGCCCTCGTGGAAATCGCCGCCGCCGGAGAAGCGGAGCAGGTTTTCGGTGAGAATCTGCTTACGAAAAAACTCGGGACCGCCTTCGATCAGCGCGGCGAGGTACCATCCGCCGGCGAGAACGAGCACGACGAGCGCGCCGCGCACGAGATTCATCTCACGCAGCAGAGTCCATCGTCTTTCAAGCGCGATCCAAATCAAGGCGACCAGGCCCGGAAGAATCAAGCCGATGGGGCCCTTGGTCAAAACGGCGAGCGCGATTGCGACGTAGAGGAGCATCCGGCGGCGCGTCATCCCCTCGGCCATGAGGAGGAATTCGAAAAACGCGACCTCCATGAAGAAGGTCAGCGTCATGTCGACGCGAGCGCCGGTGGCGGCTTGCAGGTACTGAAACGTGGTGCCGAGGATTAGCGCGGCGATGAGGGCGGTCACGTCGTCGAACAGGCGGCGCACGTAGAAATAGCAGACGATCACGCCGGCAATGGCGAGTCCGGCTGACGGCAGGCGCACGGAGAATTCGTTTACGCCGCCGGCCACGAGCGAGACGAGCGCGGCCAGCCAGTGCATCAGCAGGGGCTTGGAGGGAATCTCGACGCCGGCGCGCTGCGGCAAAAGCACGCCGCCGCCATGGACGATGTCGAAGACGGTGACAGCCTCGCGCGGTTCGCCCTTGGTGTAGAGAGGGTAGCCGCCGAGATTTACGAGGTCGAGAGCGACGCCGAAGATCAGGAGGATAGGCCATGCGTGGCGCGGCTCAGCGATGTAGTTGAGCCAATCGGGAGGGGCGGCAGCCTCGGAATCGTCGCGCGCAGTCTCTTCAGGGAGTTTCAATTTGGAATGGGTAGGGGAAACCTAACCCCTAACCCCTTCCCATGTGAGAAGGGGGACATCGAAGAGGAGATCGGACCGAGGCAACTAAAGCTAGTATTCGGTTTTGACGCGGGCGCGGCCGATATCGTCGTAGAGATAGACGTCGGACGGATTTTCGTCGCGCGTTTTCTTGTGCGAGCCGTCGCAGAAGGGCTTGTTCTTCGAAAGTCCGCACGCGCAGATATAAATTGGCAGCTCGGTGCCTTCGGGGACCTCGTAGGGGGAGTTCTTTTCGTGCCTGACCATTCGGGCCATGGTTAATTCCTCGCGTTGAGTTCTATTGCAGGGCGTCTTTGGGTCACTTAAGACCAGCCGAGTCGCAGAGTCAAATGTCTATGCGACAATTACTCGGTGCCGGCGTTGTGTTTCAGGTATTCGAGGATTGACTCGCGCTCGTCGGAGGTCAGGGGGGGCATGCCGGCGGCTTGGATCTTCACTTCCATCATCGTGACCTGCGTGTCCCACATCGAGGCCGTCATTTCATGGGGATTGTACGGCGCGTGGCAATTGCCGCATCGCTCGACGTAGAGCTGCGCGCCGGGGCTGCTCGCGTCAGGGAGCGAGGGGGGCTTGCATCCCGTAAGGACAATGGCGAGGAGTGCGAGCGCGAGAGTGGCGCGCGGAATTCGTCTAGCTCGGCGGGATGCGCGCATTGGGGAAGCGGAGGGCAAGCTGGGCGCGGATGGAGCCGATAAGGGCACGGCGGTCATTGTCGTCCAGCGTTACCTTTCGTTCGGATTCGGGGCGAAGCCAGATTGGTCCGCGCCGCATTTCGTCGGTTTCACTGCGTGGCAGCAGATGCCAATGCACGTGCGGTTCCGAATTGCCGAGACATTCGTAGTTCATCTTCCACGGCTTGACGACGGCGGCGATGGCTTCGGCCACCAGACACATTTCGTCGAACAGCTCGCGCGCGGCGTCGGCGGGCATGAGGTAGAGCTCGGTCGCGTGGAGTTTTGCGAGCATCACGCAGTAGCCGCGATAGAATTGCTGGTCGCCGAGGATCACGTAGCAGCTACTCAGCTCGGCGACGAAATCGTGGAAGGCGCCGGCCTTGATGCGATCGATGATCGCGCAGATTCCGCACGCGGGCTTCGCGGATGTCATGCGGGGTCCGCGGCGGGGACTTCGACGAGCCTGATGCTTGCGCCTTTGAGGAGCTGCTCGACGGTGTGGAGCTTGTAGGGGCGTGCATAGTACACCGTGCGGACGCCGGTATTGATGAGCACCTTGAGGCAGTGGATGCACGGAGTGTGCGTGACGTAGATGTCGGCATCGCGGATG
>Ga0074046_10000571_pt1 | contig 33884 bp, 25 predicted proteins | sample BogForMeECP23OM3_FD_94441 | JGI IMG/M metagenome (GOLD analysis project Ga0074046, IMG submission 94441) | Bog forest soil microbial communities from Calvert Island, British Columbia, Canada - Bog Forest MetaG ECP23OM3 | ecosystem: Environmental > Terrestrial > Soil > Wetlands ... | reverse complement strand
TTGGCCAGTAACCCTCCGGCCAAGGAGGTGACTTGTGCCGGGCATCGCGGCTGAACGCCAGAATGTCCCGCAGCGCCAACCGAATGTGTTCGAGCAACTGCCACGCCGAATGCGGAAAACCCTCGGGCACGCGACCGCGCAGCTCCGCAGGGAAGTTGTCCACGGCCGCGTGGAAGTCGGCGTGCGCTTCGTTCCAGTCGATTGCCTTCGCAAGTTGCTGACGGAGAACTTTATCGTGGCTCATGGGAGCCCTCTCATCCAAAGAATCGTGATTAGTGGATGAGCAGAGTCGTTACTTGGTTGCGGCTGGAACTGTCTTTGGGTCGCCAGAACCGCGGCGTCGTTTGGAGCAGTAGGAGATCTAGATGCCGAAAAACTGCAGCTATCCGCCAATCAGCGCCTTCCGGCGCCTGCGCTCTTGCAGAATGGTGGTCGCGGACGGATTCACCAGCACGGTGAATCCGTTGTGGCGCTGGTCGGAATCCACATGCACCAATACCGCCCGTTCGCCTTCAACTTTTCCCCCGAGCAGGCGTCCCAGACTGAGCAGTGAGGGGCTACCGCATATCTGGCAACGATCGCCGGCGCTGTTGCTGATTATTTCGCAATCGGCGCAGAGCACGGCTTCCAGCAAGGGAAGGGAATTTAACTCGGCACCCCACCTGTATGTGTCATCCATGGGAACGTCTCCCCTCTTACCGTAGCTGGCGGGCGTCGAGCAGGGAAGTACTTCCCTGATGCCGGAAGCTAGAGAGTAAACGGCCAAGCCGTGGTGAAAGGTGAGATGCCTATCGTGGTGCGCTGGTTTCCTCGGAGGGCAGGAGATTGTGGTTCAGCGCAAACAGCGCCAGCTCCAAGCGGTTGCCAACGCCCAATTTGTTGAAGATGTTGGTCAGGTGACGCTTCACGGTTTCCTCGCTGATGCCGAAGGTATGGGCGATGTGCTTGTTGGTGCTGCCTTCGGTAATCAGGCTGACCACTTCGAGCTCACGCGGGGTCAGGCCAAATGTCTTGCGAGGCGGTGCCGCGGTTTGCGCCGCCAGGTCACGCAGCACCTGGACGAGGTTTTGCACCGGCCGCCCCTCCAGCCAGTACTGTCCCTGCATTACCGCACGAATGCAGGCGGAGAGGTGATCGACAACCGCATCTTTCAGGACAACGCCGCGCGCGCCGAGCTGCAGCGCCTCCAGAATTTGCCGCTTGTCGATGAGGCCTGTCAGGACGATGGTGCGCGTACTGGTGGACGAAGACTCACTCGTGAGCTCGCGCAAGGCATCCATGCCCGGCATGTTGGGCATGGCCAGGTCGAGCAACAGGATATCGGGGCGCAACGTGCGCACCATGTTCAGTGCTTCAACTCCATCTTTCGCTTCGGCGATCACCTTCATCTGGCCGTTGGCCTGCAACATATTGCGCAGCCCGACGCGGACTACGGGATGGTCGTCGGCAATCAGGATTTTAATGGGCGCGACCAATTATTTCCCCCACACTCTAAATTGATCTTGCTACGCTGCCGAACCCTCAGCTGGAAATACGGACGGACCGAGCCTTCCGGCCAACTCTCCTTCAACCGCCGTCAGAGCCGTCGCGGTTTGGTCCAATAGGCTCGCGGTGTCACGGAAATCGGAGTTGCGGCCCATCAGTTCCAGGTTCGCGCAACAACGTGCGACCACGGTAGCCCCGACTACCAAACTGCTGCCTCGGATGTAGTGCGCTCGCTCGCGGAATTGCTCCCCATCCTTTCGGGCCAGCGCGCTACGCAACTGCGCCAGCGTCTGCTGAGCTTCTGCGAGATAGTCCCGGTACAGTCCCGCCAGCTCCGCGGGATCGGCAGTCGCCTTCTGCAGTTGCTGGAAGACGTCCGAGGCTATAAATTCGTCGGCCACAGCTTAGTCTTTGCCACCTCAGTAAATTGTTAACACATACGTAACGCTTTCTTGCCGTCCGCGTCAAGAAGAGAATGAGCCAGAAGGGGGTTTTCGGCGCTGAAACGCACGACGATCAATGAGTTTCGCAACCCAACGAACGAAGATCACTCGTCGCGGCCGTTTCTTGGAATGCGCGAGATACCGATGCCTGCCGCAGCCAGAGCACCCAGCGTGGCGAGCGTTCGCAGCTTGGATCTGCGCAATTCGCGCCTGTGTTCCTGCACCAGCGCAGCCTCAGGGACATCGTCCGCGATTGGCCCCTGGCGCAAAGCCAACTGCAGTACCTCCGCGATGTGCAAGGGGCGGCGAGTGGTTAGTTGCGATATCTGTTCACGGCAACTGAAGCCGTCGGCGACGATCAGCTCCGTGGACTTGGCCTCGCGCACCGCCGGCAGCAGGGCGCGCTCACCGATCTTGACTGAAATGTCGTACTTGGCCGCTTCGAACCCGAAGGCCCCGGCCATTCCGCAGCAGCCGTCGGCGAGCACGCGAACGTTTAGCTGCATGCGTTCCAGAAGCTTTCGTTCGTGCTCAGCACCGCGAACCAGCGCCTTGTGATGGCAATGCCCATGGAGGATCGCGTCCATGGGCAACGGAGGAGGACGATAGTTCGCCTTCTCAACGAGGAATTCGCTCAGCAGGAATGTACTCTCCAGGATCTGGCGGGCCTCTTCGCGCTCAGGAAATAAGCCATGAATTTCGTCGCGCAACACCGACCAGCAACTCGGCTCCAGCAGCACGATCGGGATCCCCTGCTCGACATAGGGCGCGAGCACGCGCATCACATGGCGAAGGTATTGCTTCGCCTCGTCCAGAAACCCATGGTCGTACAGAGGACGGCCACAACAGACATGTTGCATGGGAACCAACACCTGGTAGCCCGCGTGTTCCAGGACCTCGACGGCCGCGCGCGCCGTCTGCGGCAGGAAGTAGTTGTTGAAAGTGTCCGCGAATAAGAGAACCTTCGGCCGCAGGTCGTCTCTTCTTGGCCTCTTGGCGAACCACGTCTTGAAAGTCTCCGGAGCAAACTGTGGGATGGAGCGCTCCGGCGCCATTCCGGCTGCAGCTTTCATCAGCTCTCGCGTTCCCGGGGTTGATGCCAGCAAGTTCACCAGCCCCGGCCAAAGGGACGCGACGCGCGACCACTTGTCAATATGGCCGAAGGCGTACGAGTGACGCGGCCGGATGCGTCCCTCCCAATAATGCGAGAGAAACTCTGACTTGTAAGTGGCAATATCCACGTTGACCGGGCAATCGCCTTTGCAGCCCTTGCAGGAGAGACAGAGGTCGAGAGCTTCTTTGACGTTCTCATCGCGCCAGCCATTGGCGATGGGCGAACCTTGCAACATCTCCCACAGCAGATGAGCGCGGCCTCGTGTGCTGTGGATCTCCTCGCGCGTCGCCATGTAGCTGGGACACATGGTCTGGTTGTCGGCCCCGTCCGGGCTGTCCCGGCGGCACTTGCCCACGCCGACGCAGCGCAACGTCGCATGCGCAAGGCTGCCGTTGTCGTCCGGAAATTTGAAGTGGGTTTTCGGCTCCCAGGGGCGATAGTCAGCGCCCAGCCGCAGGTCGGAGTCGAGTGCGTTGGCGTCGATGACCTTGCCGGGGTTCATCTTCCATTCCGGGTCCCAGATACGCTTGAATTCCCGGAAGGCGCTCATGATCTCGTTGCCGAACATGATGGGCAGCAACTCGCCGCGTGACTGACCGTCGCCATGCTCCCCGGAGAGCGACCCGCCATAGCGGGTAACCAGTTCAGCCGCATGCTCGGCGAACGAACGGTAGTTTCTGATCCCTTCCGTGCTGACCAGATCGAAGGTGATGCGGCAATGAATGCAGCCTTGTCCAAAATGTCCGTAGAGTGCGCAGTCGAGCCCATGCTGGTCCAGTAGCCGGCTGAAATCGCGGAGATAATTGCCGAGGCGGGCTGGTGGGACCGCCGCGTCCTCCCAACCCGACCAGGCTGGCGGCTGGCCCGGAACAAAGGATGTCGCGCCTACGCTTGTTTCGCGCAGCGCCCAGAGTGCCTTCTCATCGTTCTTGTCGTCGTAGAAGCGAATGCTCGGAGGCATCGCGTTGCGTTTCAATCTTGCAATCAGTTCATGGGCGCGGGCATCAGCCTCTGCTTGCGACTCGCCGGCAAACTGCGCCAAGAGCCAGCCTTTGCCCTCAGGCAATTGCTCCAAAGCACTGGTATGCATGCCCTTGGTCGTCATCTTTGCGATGAGCTTGTGGTCAATGCCTTCCAGTCCGATGGGCTCGAACTCGACGATGTTGGCGACGTCGTCTCCGGCCTGATAAATGTCGGGATAGCCGAGCACAACCAGCGTCTGATACGGCGGGTTATGAACTAAATTCAGGCTCGCTTCCAGGATTGTGACTAGGGTGCCCTCCGATCCCACGAGCGCCCGTCCGAGATTGAAGCGGCCTTCCTGGCTGGGGATGAGCTGGTCAAGGTTATAGCCGGAGATGCGGCGAGGAATATTTGGGAAGCGCGCGCGGATTTCGTTTTCGTAGCGCAGACGCAAGGCCTTTATTCGGGACAGTATCTCGCCAACGCGCCCTCCTCCACCGATAGCCGCGTCCATTTCAGGCTCGGTCATCCAGCCCGCTGTCATCCGGATGCCGTCGTAGGTCAGGACGTCGAGTGATTCGACATTGTTGGAGACCGGGCCAGCCATCTGGGCGTGTATGCCACAAGAGTTATTACCAATCATTCCGCCCAGGGTGCAGTACCTGTGGGTTGCAGGATCGGGGCCAAATGTAAGCCCGAATTTCCTGGCGGCATCGCGCAGATTGTCGAGTACGCATCCCGGACGCACCCGCGCAATCTTGCGATCAGTGTCGATTTCGAGGATGCCGTTAAGATACTTGCTCCAGTCCAGCACGATGGCGGTATTGCAACACTGCCCGGCAAGACTGGTACCGGCTCCGCGGGAAAGAACGGGCGCTCCGAACTCGCGCGCGATCCGGACAGTTTGTACGACGTCCTCAACGTTCCTGGGAACCACCACGCCGATCGGCACCTGCCGATAGTTGGAGGAATCCGTGGAATACGCGGCCCGGCTTCCTGCGTCGAAGCGGACTTCGCCCTCGAGCTGCGACTTCAACTCCACCTCTAGCGCGCGCACCTCGGTTGTGCCGAGTGAGGTTTGCCGCAAATGAGAGGAAGAATTGGAATCGAGGATCCGGAACGGGCTCATGGGCAGTTCTCCTGCGAGGTGGACGGCATCGGTAGCACTCAAATGCCCTAATTCTGTAATGCTACGTGAAACGCTGAAGGAAGTGACTGCTTAATCGCCAAACGAGCATTGGACTCGCTCCCGGAACGTTTCCGCGGGTCCGTAGCGAGGTCATAACACGCAGCACGCCAGTCTGCCGTTTCCACTGCCGGTTCGCCTTCCAGGTGCAGTCTGAGAGGGACGGAAGTGCCATAAGGGAAATCACATACTACCTAATGTGCAAATCATTGCGCACATATATGTGCCAGGTTTTGTCTATCATACTGATTACAAACGGTTTGTTATGTCATTACACTGGAAGCGCGATTGCATCATTACTAAGGCAGTAGGGCTACGCGTAGTTGTGTCTTGCCCCGGGGCTCAAGGAGACCAGAAAGTTATGAAGATTCGAGTGGTCTTGGGTGTTCTCGCAGTTATTACTGTGATCGCAGCTTTCTCGATTTGCGCAGTAGCAGGAACGTCAAATCCTGGTAGCTCTGCAATAGCAGGAACGACGAATCCTAGTAGCGCTGACGAAATAATGTACAGGGGACAGCTCTATTGTGTGGGCAACCCTGATTGTGAAGCCTTCGCCTTTTGGGGCCCCACAGCGGCCGGATACGTCGAACTCACTTTCGCAAACGGTAGCGGGCAGGTCAGCGACTACGTCTGGGTGGATTTCACCGGCCATCTGTGGTTTGAATCCTACGATCCGGCGCAGTGCGGCAGCAGTGGTTTCTGCGCGCTTCCTCCCGCAGGCCTTCCGCTGCTGGGCGAACTGAAAGACGATGGGTCATTGCAGCAAATTTCTCAGTTTTTCCCGGGCGGTGTGACGCGGCCACTGGCCGTGCAAAGCGATGAAGGCTTGTCGACCCCTGAACCTTCAACTCTCCTGCTATTCGGGCCGGCGGCCTTGTTTCTATTCGGTCGCGCGCGGCGTTTTTGGCGGGGATAGGATTTAGCTTTACCACTAAACATTACAAAGGGCATGGCGAAACGCCATGCCCTTTGTAGTGCCTGTTGTTACCTCACCATTCCCATTTCCGGCCTTCTCACGGTAAGTAATGGAATTGGTTTTCAGCGCGGAACCTCCTAAGCCCTTGATTCACTCGAGAACCGGTCATACTGACCTGAGAGTACGAAACCGGTTCCCGCTTGCCGCCATAACGGCCCGGAAGAACCTCGGTTAGGGCGTGATCTGAAAGATAACTCCATCACCGTTTTCGCCGCCATAGCTCGACGTGCCATACATGTTTCCGCTGGAGTCGAAGACCAGGTTACTCTGCGGAAGCTGCCCATCGTTACCGCCAGTGAAATCGTGAAGCGAAGTGTATGTCCAACTGCCCTGCGAGGGAGTCAGCTTGAAACCTGAACCCAGAACATAGCTGCCATCCTGCAATGTCGTGCCCTGCAAATTGCCAGCCGCATCTATAGCAAGGTCGGCGCCAAGAGGTCCTGCCTCTCCGGTTAACGCGTACACCAGGTTATATGTCCAGCCGCCGCCCGACGGCTTCAGCTCGAAGATAGTGCCGCCAAGACCCGTTCCGCCAAGTATGGTGCTGCCGTAGAGATTGCCCGACGAATCAAATATCAATCCCGCATCGGGCTGTGATCCGTCGAGCAGGTTTTGGAAGTTGTAAAGAATGGTTTTTTTCCAGCCGGATCCCGAATGGGTCAATTGAAACACAGTTCCGAAGTTCTCTGACCCGCCGATTAAGGTAGTGCCGTAGAGATTACCGGAATGGTCGAAAATGACTCCACCGTTGGGAATTATTCCATCACTAACGCCGATAAACTGATAAATCGGGCTTTCCGACCAGTTGAATGTCAGGTGCTGCAGCTTAAAGACAACCCCGCAGCCGATGTTCCCGCAGCTGTGAGGCACGCCTCCTTGCTGAGTCGCACCATAGATGCTGGCCTGACTATCGAACACCAGGTCACCGAGGGGCAGACCTCCGTCCGTGCCTCCGGTAAACCGATATAGCACGGCTTCCCTCCAGATTGGGGCGCTCAGGGTAAACACCGTGCCACAGCCCGGCCCGCCGCACCCTGTTCCACCCCCATTAAACGTCGTTCCGTAGAGAGCGCCGCCCGGGCCGATGACTACCCTGGATCGAGGCTGCGCCCCGTCACTGCCTCCTTTGAAGCTGTACAGCGTCATCATGATGTAACTGGATCCCGAGTGCCTTAGCTCGAACACCGCCCCATACCCGTAGGCACCGCCGTAAGCGGTCGTACCGTAAAGATTTCCTCCGGCATCGATGGTCAGTCCGGCGTAAGGATTCGCTCCGTCCTTTTGGCCGGTGAAAGAGTACAGCACATTGAAGGTTTCGGCTCGAGCCACTTGCGTTGCTACGCATGTCAGCACGATTAGGATGGCCAACGCTGCCAGGGTCCTCAACCAGAGTTGTTGCGCTGGCTGTGGTGCTGGTCCGCCCGTCGTCCGACCGTTGGTTTCCGAGGTCTGGTTCCGATGCCCTTGAATCGCCAAAGTCGATACTCCTTGATGCCAATAGTTCGGATTGCCTTACGTAAGTTCTGCAGCCTGACACACGCCTTTTTCAGGGTGACGAGGCAAATCTATGCTGCGAATAAACCATTTCCTTTTGAAGAATTCCGCTCTCGGCCAGAGACTGGAATGGTGCATCCGTTCCCGGGGGACTGGGATCACGATGCCAAGCTACTTCTTGGGCGTTCGCGAAGCTACGACCATACACTAAAGTCCCAGTTGTGCAAAGTAAATTTATGTAAACAAAGACGCGTTCCGCGCAGAACGCAAGAACGGCGGCATGCCTAGGGCATTCGCCCTTATGCGGATCGGCGAGCGAAGTTGTAGGGTGATACCCCCTCCCTTTATTGCTCTCAAAGTATTGAAAACAAACGGGAAAATAGAATAATTCCTCGCAAGATATTCCATCTAAAAGATTTATAGCTAAAATATTCTGAAACAAAGACTTAGCTTGGAAGAAGAGCAGGGGAGTGGCCGCGGAGTTGGGAATCCGCTGGAGGTTTCGCGAGATCGATGCACAACACAGGTTTCGAGGCACTTCGTTCCCTGACCGACGACGAGGCGCGGAACCTGAGTGGTAAACAACTTCCCGTTCACCCTACCAGTGGCTAGCGTACGGGTGACCGCCTGGGAAGGAAAGGACGCTTGTCACAGAGCCGTGTGATAAGGAAGCATGGATGCCATGAAGAAGTTGATCTCGAAGGCATGTGGTTTTGCCGTTATCGCCATAGCAGTGATGGCGGGATTTTCTATTTCCGCCCGAGCGGCCGACCAGAAACCCAACATTTTAAGGAGTACTTACTGCCCCTGCCCCTGCAACTGCGCCAGCATCGCCTTCGCCTCAGGATCGTTGGGGGTGAGCTGCACCAACTGCTTGGCGTAATCGATGGCCGCCGGCAGGTTGCCTTTGTCGCGCTCAAACGCGATCAAACCCTCAAGTACCCGACGGTCTGCAGGACGTCTTTGATGTGCTTGCTGCAAGATTGCGATCGCGCGGTCGGGCTGTCCGGTGGAGTTCAGCGCCACGGCGTACACGTAGCTGTAGCCGACGTTGGAGGGTTGCATCGTGGCCGCCTTCGCCAGCAGGGTGAGTGCCTCCTGATACCGCTTTTGCCTGACCTTCAGCAGCCCAAGTGCATGCACTGGCTCGGCGGCGTCGGGCGCGGTCCCTATGGCCTTTTCCAGCCACTTCGCGCCTTCTCCGTCGCGACCTTGCGCGCGGTACAGGTCGGCCAGGTTGACCATGGCGGGAACGTCCCGGGGATCGAGCCGCAGCGCAGTCTGCAGCTCGTTCTCTGCGTCGTTCGTCCGCCCCATCTGCGCGTAGAGCAGGGCCAGATTCAAGTGATTCTCAGGACGCTCAGCCGCGGCCATCTCGCTGGCGACTAACTCCGAGATGCCGCGCTCGAGCGCCGTTTTTTGATCCGGCTGCAAGAGGTCAAGCGAGGTTCCAGCCAGAAGGCGCGCTGCCTCGATGCGAACCGAGCGGATGGGATCGCTCAAGAGCGGCGCAGCCAGCCGGACCCGCTCTTGCGAGGTAAGGGGCTCCAGCGCCTCTACGGCTTCGCGGCGCACCAGCGCGTCCTCATCGCTGAGCGCAGCCTGTACAGTGGGGACCGATGCCGGAGTGAGGTATTCCGGTAGCAGGCTGAGTGCGGTAGCGCGTGCGATGCCAGGCTGGGCGCTGTCACCGATTAACACCGTCAGGGATTTCTCTGCGCTGGTCAATCCACGGCGACCGGCATCCAGAGCTTCGACGAAATGCGCTTCCTGCCGATGATTCGGGCCGTACCACTTTGTCACCGTCTCGGCGGCCCAGCTGTTCGGCTTGTCCTTGTGGCACTGGTTGCAGGCGTTCGGAGTGCCGTAGGCAATGGAGAAGTCAGGACGCGGCACGCGGAAGCTGTGATCGCGCCGCACATCCACCACCATGTAGGTGTGAGTAGGCATGTGACAGTTGACGCAGAGCGCTCCAGCGCTGTCGGCCTTGTGATGATGATGCTGCTCGGCGCCAAACTTCGCCAGCGAGTGGCACTTGCCGCAGACCGAGTTCAGCGACACCGCCGGCAACTTCGCGCTGTGTGGATCGTGACAGTCCGAACAAGTCACGCCGTTGCGATACATCTTGCTTTGCAGGAACGAGCCCCACTCGTAATCTTCCTCAAGAATCTGCCCGTCGGCGTAATAGACGCCCTCCTCAAGCAGGCTCGGCACATAGTTGTCAAGATAAGGCTGGCCTGGTTGGGCGTCGGTCGTGATTACATGACGCCGCGAATGACATGGCGCACACGTGTTGATCTCGTTGTGCGAGCGCGCCTGGCCCTTCCAGTGCATGGTTCCGGTGTCCGGCTCTGAGCCAGCCCACGATCCTTGGGCAGACTTGAGATCGACAACCAGCCCCATTTCGACGGTGCTCGCTTTGTACGGACCTTTCTGGTGGCCCTGCGCCCAATCCACGTGGTTGGAGCCCGGACCGTGGCACGATTCGCAGGAGACATCAATCTCCGACCACGTGGTCGCGTAGCTGTCCTTGGCGAGGTCGTAATGCTTGCGCAGGTTGGTCGAGTGGCAATCGGCGCACATGTAATTCCAGGTTTGGTTGCGACCGGTCCAGTGCAGCGGATCGGACGGCCTGAGCTTCTGGTCGGGGTAAAGATCGAACCAGCGCTGGCCGCCCTGTTCCTTCTGCCGCGAGTCCCATGCGACAACGAACGCCTGCATGCGGCCGTCCTTGAACGGAACCAGATATTGCTGCAAGGGAGCGACGCCGAAGGTGTAAGGGAAGTCGAAATCCTGCGGCTTGCCGTCAGCGCCTTGGGTGTTGACGTGGAACTTAGAATCCTTCTTGAAGAAACTGGAGGTGACGCCGTCTTTGGTGAAGTGCGCGTCGTTGAAATTTCCCAGGACAGTGGATTCGCTGGCCACCTCCATGGCTTGAGCGTGATGGGAAGTGCGCCACAGCTTCGCCCGCTCTTCATGGCATGATGCGCAGCGCTCCGCGCCAACATAGGTAGCGCTTTGAGCCGGTACGGCCTGGCCGGCGGCGGTTCGGGCGGACCAGCGCCAAAGAAGAACGCCGACAACACAGACCACAATGAGAGCCGCAAGAACGATTCTCGGCAGCACGGGACTGGCGGGCTTCGGTTTAGATTCCTTGGAATTCTTGCGCAATCATCTCTCCGGCAGAGCGTGGTGCCGTTTCGCTCCATGATTTTACGGGATTTTCGGATCGCCGTGGTCGAGTTCTACAGAATCGGCGGGTGTGCGACGGAGCCACGTCATCGAGACGTAGGCGCCGACCCACGACCCCAGCGCAGCGAAACAGACGTACACCCAGTTCCTGGTATAGCTGATCACCGCGAACGCGGATAGCAGATACCACACGCTGCTCCAGGTCGCCGCCGGGACGCGCCGCCGGGACGACACCGCGGCATTGAACATGACATAGACAGCATCGGTCGCAGCGGTAGATGCCGCGACGCCAAGGGCCAACAACGGATGAATCTGCAACACGGTTTTCACCTCGGTGGGATAGAACGAGATTCCAACAGGCGACGACACAGCGGTCAAGCAGGAAATATAGCGTGACGAGAGTACCTACTCCGGCGTGCGGGGCTCATCGATCACAAACAGCCAGGTGCCATCTGGCTGCCGACGGACTACTTCCATGCTGATGCCCTGGGCTGTGGATCCTCCGGTGCGAAGCGTCCAGCTCGCATGCAGCACAGCCAGTCCTTCGCCGGACTCAACAACCGAGCGGGTCTCCAGCTCCATGCGACCGCGCCGCGCAAGCATTCGCTCATAAGCCGCGCGAACCGCTTCGTGTCCAGAAAACTTCTCACCGCCTAAAACGAGTATTGCGCCCCGTTCGTACAGAGCTGTAATGGCTTCCGGATCGCCGCGATTGAAAGCGTCAAGAAATAGTGCGTGGATTTCCGCAGGGCTATGTGCCGCCATCAGTTACCTTAGTCGTCCGCCGAGACGCCGACGCCAGACTCAGCGATGTTGCCGGCCAAAACCGCACCGGGAATTTCCTGGTCCTTGTACTGAAGCTGGTAGAGCTTCCAGTAGATGCCGCGGTTGGCCAGGAGCTGCTGGTGCGAGCCGATCTCGCGCACCTGACACTTGTGCATGACGATGATCTTGTTGGCACGCTGAATCGTGCTCAGCCGGTGGGCGATGATAATCGAGGTTCGGCCTTCCACCATGCGCGTTAACGCCTCGCGGACCTTAAACTCGGTTTCAGTGTCAACGCTCGAGGTGGCCTCATCGAGAATGAGGATCTTGGGACTGTGCGCCAGCGCGCGCGCGAATGAGATGAGTTGCTTCTGACCGGTGGAAAGCGTACTACCGCGTTCACGCACCTCCTCGGCGAAGCCCTCGGGCAGCGACCGAATAAATTCGGCCACGTTGACCTGCTCGGCGGCATTCTCAACCTCCTGATCCGCAATCCAGTGCGAGCCGAGACGGATGTTGCCGGCGACCGTTCCGGAGAAGAGAAACGGATCCTGAAGCACCACACCATAACGCCGCCGCAAGTCATTCAAGTCCATGTCGCGGATATCGACGCCATCGATGCGGATGGCGCCCTTCTGCACATCGTAGAAACGCAGCAGCAGCGAGATGATAGTGGTCTTGCCAGCGCCGGTGTGTCCGACGATGGCGACGGTTTCGCCGGGATCGATGGTGAAGGACACGTCACGCAGCACCCAGTCGTATTCCTGCGCGAGATCGCCATTACCGCCGGCGACCTTGAGCTTCTCTCCCTTGCTGGCGGCTTCCTCCGCAGCTTGCGCCAGGGTGCGATAGGCGAACCATACATGCTCAAATTCGATGCGGCCCAGTCCCTCCGGCACTTTGGGTAAAGACGGCGACACAATTTCCGCCGGCGTGTCGAGAAGTTCGAAGACGCGCTCGCTGGAGGCCATCGCTGATTGCAAAATGTTGTATTTGTCGCTGAGGTCCTGAATGGGACGGAAGAAGCGCTGTGCGTACTGCATGAAGGCGACCAGCACTCCAAGCGTCACTGCGCCACTAATCACCTGTCTCCCGCCGAAAAATATTACGCAGGCAATCGCTGTCGCCGAGAGCACTTCCACCACCGGGTAGTACACCGCGTGCGCCATAATCGCGTCTTTATAAGCGTCCATGTGAATGCGATTGATCTTCTCGAAACGCTCATAGGACTTCTTCTCGCGGTTGAAGAGCTGCAGAACGACGATGCCGGTCACGTGCTCTTGCAGGAACGCGTTGATTCTGGCGATGGCGATACGAATGCGGCGATAGCTCTCGCGCACTTTCCCGCGGAAGATCGAAGTGGCGTAGAAGATGAGCGGCAGCACGGCAAAGGTGATCAGCGCCAGCCGCCAGCTCATGTTGAGCATAATGATGAGAATACCCAGCAGCACGAAGATGTCTTCGAAGATGGAAACCACGCCCGCGGTGAACATTTCGTTCAGCGCATCTACGTCGCTGGTGACGCGCGTAACCAGCCTGCCGACTGGATTCCTGTCGAAGAAGGCAATGTGCAGCTTCTGTAGATGACGAAAAATCTGCGCCCGCAGATCGAACATCACCTTTTGACCCGTCCACTGCATGATGTAGGTCTGGGCAAACTCGAGTAGAAAACTGAACAGCAGCAGGCCGACATACATGGCGGCGAGCTGAGCAATGCCAGTCAGCGGCCTGGGACTGAGAAATCGATCCAGCAGGGAATGAGCTTCCCTGTGGCTGGCGAGATACTTGTCGATGGCAACCTTGGTGAGATAGGGGCCGAGTACGTCGGCGCCCGCCTTGAGCACGATTGCAATCAAGGCGATCGCCACCTGCACCCGATAAGGGCGCAGGTAGGTCAGCAGGCGCTTCATCAGCCTGCTGTCATATGCCTTGCCTAATACTTCTTCGTCGTGGATTCCAGCCATGTCCCCGAGATGATTGTAAACAATCGCTTGGAGTCATATAGACGACCGAAGCGCCCATCACGATGGAAAAGATTGGGGTGGCTTAGAGTTTGCGCAGCACTAATGCAGAGTTCTTCGAGCCGAAGGCGATGCAGTTGCAAATCGCGTGCTCGATTTCGGCGCGGCGGCCCGCTTCCGGCACATAGTCGAGATCGCAGTCCGGGTCGGGAACCTCCAGATTGATTGTCGGCGGAATCTGCCTGCAACGCATGGCGACCACCGTGGCAGCGATTCCGGCAGCGCCGCACGCCCCCTGGGGATGTCCGATCTGAGACTTCAGGCTGGACATCGGCGTCTGGCGCGCCTTTTCGCCCAGCGCCAATTTCAGCGCCCGAGTCTCGATGCGATCGTTCAACTGCGTCGAAGTGCCGTGAAGATTGACATAGCCGACATCGGCCGCCGCGATGCCTGCGTCTTCCATCGCCATCTGAATGGCGCGTGCAGGCTCTTCACCGCACTCCTGCAAGCGGACCCGATGGAAGGCCTCACAGGTTGAGCCATATCCCGCGACCTCGGCGAGGATTTGCGCTCCTCGTGAGCGGGCGTGTTCATATTCTTCCAGAAAGAACATCCATGCGCCTTCGGCCACGACGAATCCGTCACGATCGGCGGAAAAAGGCCGCGAGGCCCGCTCTGGAGCGTGGTTCCAGGACGAAGTCATGATCTTCATCAGGGTGAAGCCCTTCATGATGCCCGGCGCGATGGGCGCGTCCACGCCGCCGACCAGCATCATGGGCAGAAAGCCAAACTGGATTTGCCGCAACGCATAGCCGAAGGCATCGGTTGACGACGTGCATCCCGTAGTGATGACGTGGCTCATGCCGCGCAGGCCGAAGCGCATGCTGATCTCGCTGGACAGCGTTCCCATCGTCCCGCTCGGTATGCAGAACAAGCTGACCTGCCTCACCTTTCCTTGCAGCCACAGCCGGACTTGCTCCTCCGAGAATTCCTGCGCGCCACCGCCGGAGCCCAGCAGCACACCGATTTCACGTTGTTGGTCCAGCGAGAGTTGTGATGCGTCAATACCGGCATCGCGCAAGGCCTCGGTGGATGCGGCCAGTGCGAGCGGCACCGCACGCGAGACATGCTTGCGCTCATGGGCGTCAACCCAGGCGAGTTCGTCGAAGTCCTGGATCTCACCGGCAATCTGCACCGGCAGGTCGCTTGCGTCGAAAATGCGGACGCGTTTCACGCCGCTGGTCCCCGCAAGGATGGCGCGACAGAACGCCTCGTTGCCGACGCCGTTGGGGCTGACAACGCCCATGCCTGTGATTACTACGCGCTTCTTCATGCAGGGAGATAATAGAGTACTGTAATTCACGTCTGTTCGCTTGGCGAGCCGTTTGTCCCAAGGAATCTACATCTCGGTGCCGTTCTGCCGGACGAAGTGCAGCTTCTGCAACTTTGCCTCCGGCGTGTTTTCGCGCGCTCTGTTTGACCGCTATGTTGAACAGGCATGCTTGGAAGTCGCGAATGCAGAGTATATCGCAGATGGGGTAGGCGGCCAGTTCAAACGAGAAGTGGACTCGATCTACCTTGGCGGCGGAACACCATCGGTGCTGGCGCCCGATCAGTTGGATCGCCTCTTTCGCGCCGTTCGTACGAACTTCGACGTCAACCGCACCGCTGAGATCACCGTCGAATGCGCGCCGGGCACGATCACCGACGAAGTCCTGGAAGCGCTGCTCCGCTGCGGTGTGAATCGTGTAAGCCTCGGCGTGCAATCGCTTGTGGATAAAGAATGTTCTTCGGTGGGCCGCCTGCATACGCGCCACGTCACCTTGGCCGACATCGCACGGCTGCGCGCCGGCGGAATCGGCAACATCAGCATCGACCTCATCGCCGGCCTGCCTCATCAGACGGAGGAGAGTTGGAATGTTTCACTGTCCGAAACATTGGCAACCGGCGTTCCGCACGTTAGCGTGTACATGCTGGAAGTGGACGAAGAATCGCGTCTGGGCACCGAGTTGCTTGCCGGCGGGAGCCGTTATCACGCGCATTTTGTTCCCGACGACGACCTCACCGCCGACCTTTACGTCACCGCTTGCGAACGGCTGGAAAGTGGCGGCGTCCAGCAATACGAAATATCGAACTTCGCGCGACCGGTGACGCATGGCATCGGGCTGCGGGACTCGCGACATAATTTGAAGTACTGGACGCGACAGCCATATCTGGGGTTCGGTGTGGATGCGCATTCGATGCTGCCGGCGAGCGACGACCTGCAGTCGGAAGGCGTGCAATCGGTGCGCTTTGCCGGTCCAGACTCGCTTGAAGGGTATTCGGCAGCGGGGAACGAATTAGACCCCGTTGTGGCGCGCACGAAGCAGCTCCGGTGCTCGCGTACGCTGGTGGATTCGCGGTCGGCTCTGGAGGAGTCGTTCTTCCTGGGACTGCGGATGAATCGCGGGGTATCCCTCGACGTAATCGAGAGAGAATTTGGGAGCCGCGCCGTAACCAGCCATCAGCCAGTAATATCCGAGCTCGTTGCGGATGGCTTGCTGGAGAATGCGGCAGAGCGGCTGAGGCTCACCGCAAGAGGGCGCCTGCTGTCGAACGAAGTTTTCGCGCGCTTCCTGTCTGACGACAGAATCCACCATAGAGACACAGAGGCACAGAGAAAGGCGGTTAGCATTAACGAGTTCAGCAAGTGATGCTTAATCGCCGGCGCCCAGTATCGCGGTCTCCTCTATCTCTGTTGCTTCTCCATTTTCTCTGTGCCTCTGTGGTGAATTGAGATTCGATAGACTGGCATTCATGTACACCTCCGCTTCCGAATCCGAGATACAAGCGAGCAGCCAATTCGCGCCTGCGATTGACCTGCGCAGCGATACTGTCACCAAGCCTTCGTCCGAGATGCGCCGTGCCATGTTCGAGGCCGAAGTGGGCGACGACGTTTACGGTGAAGATCCAACCATCAATCGCCTGGAAAAGCGCGCGGCCGAAATCTTCGGGCGCGAGGCGGCGCTATTTGTTCCCAGTGGAACCATGGGCAACCAGATTGCGGTCAAACTGCATACGCAGCACGGCCAGGAGGTCATCTGCGAAGAGCGCGGTCACGTCTTCAACTACGAAATGGCGATGATGGCGCACTTTTCGGGCGTTGTGCCGCGCACCGTGTGGGCTGAGGACGGAATCCTCACCTGGGAGCATGTCAAGTCAAAGCTGAAGACCAAGAGTTACCACGCGGCGAAGACGGGCCTGGTTTCCTTGGAGAACACGCACAATATCGCGGGTGGCACGATCACGCCGTTGGCGGTTTTCGACGAGATTTGTGACAACGTCCATTCTGCTGGACTGCCAGTGCATCTGGATGGTGCGCGTGTGTTCAATGCGTCGGAAGCCTTGGGAGTTCCTGTGGCACAACTCACAGCCAAGGCTGATACGGTCATGTTTTGCCTCTCGAAGGGTCTGGGGGCACCAGTTGGCTCACTTCTGGTGGGCAGTGCGGAACTGATGGATCGTGGTCGCATCTATCGCAAGGCGCTCGGGGGCGGTATGCGACAGGCGGGGATTCTCGCTGCAGCAGGCCTGATCGCGTTGGAGAAAGGACCGCAGAAGCTTAAGCAGGACCACGCTAACGCGCGCTTTCTCGCGCAAGGGTTAGCCCAAATACCGGGTATCAAGATTGATCCAGAGAAAGTGCAGACGAACATTCTAATCTGCGACATCAGCGGCACGAGCATGGACTCTCCAGAGCTCTCGCGCAAGCTGGCCGAACACAATGTGCTGGCCAACGGAATAGGCCCACAACTCATCCGGTTTGTTACCCATCTCGACGTAAGCCGCGAGCAGTGCGCGCAGGCGCTGGAGGTCGTAGCTTCCATTTGTGCGGCTGGTGCGCACAGGGCATGACTGCACCGACGTGGCCAGGAGGGTTCATTCATGCACTATCGAGCATTCGGTAAAACGGGGCTAAAAGTCAGCGAAATCGGCTACGGTGCCTGGGGCATCGGAAAAGCGTTGTGGGTTGGCGCCGAGGACGAGGAGTCGCTTCGTTCACTGCGCGCCGCATGGGATGCCGGTGTCAACTTCTACGACACCGCGCTGGTCTACGGCGATGGCCACAGTGAGCGCCTGATCGGCCAATGCTGTGGCCAATCGCCTGACGTGATCATCGCCAGCAAAGTTCCGCCCAAAGACCGCGTATGGCCTGTGAAGCCGGGTACTCCGCTCGGAAGTGCGTTCCCGAAGCAATATGTGCTCGATTGCCTGGACGAGACGTTGAGGAACCTGGGACGAAAGAGTGTCGACATCTACCAGTTCCACACTTGGAGTGACGAATGGGCCTCCGAGAGTGAATGGCAAGAGACCGTTCGCGAGATGAAGTCGTCGAACAAGGCGAAGTTCGTCGGCATCTCGATCCAAAGCCATCAGCCAACAAATGTGCTAAAGGCGCTTGAGACCGGACTGGTTGATTCGGTGCAAGTGATCTACAACATCTTTGAGCAGTCTCCCGAGGATGAGTTGTTCCCCTACTGCCAGAAGAACGGTATCGGCGTGATTGTGCGCGTTCCGTTCGACGAGGGTAGCCTGACCGGCAAGATCACACCCGACACCACGTTTCCCGAAGGCGACTTCCGCAACGTGTACTTTTCGGGAGGCCGCAAACAGGAGGCTTGGGAGCGCGCGTCGGTGATCGTCGCTGATCTTGGTATCAGCTTGGATGAGCTGCCGTCGATCGCACTGCGGTTCTGTCTATCGCATCCTGCTGTTTCCACGGTTATTCCTGGCATGCGAAGCACCGGTCATGTGGCGGCGAACACAGCCGTCTCCGATGCCGGACCGCTTCCGGAGGAAACCCTGCGCAAGTTGCGAGAGCATCGCTGGGCGAGAAACTTCTACGGGTAGATGCGCGCTGAATTAGGCACTGATCTGATTTCGCGTTCTTAGGGGCTCCAGCTCCAGTCGGCGCATCGAAGAATTGCGAACAGCCCACAGGCGGCCGCCGCTATCGCGCTCAAGGCACCTAGCGGAACGAGAAGACACCCCGCTTTGCCATGGGCTTCAGGCATGAAGTTGAACGATAAAAACGCAATAACCGCGAAAGCGGCCGCACATCCCAGCCACTGCCAACATTCGAGATCAGAAGGGCTAATAGGCACCGGCGGGATTCTAACATCTGGTGACACCGAGGAGGTATCGCAGATTTGGATCAGTGCTCTGAATCAGGGCGCGCTCAGCGACTTCTTTCCCTTCGCTATAATCTAAAGATTCTGTATGAGTGTTACCACCATTCAAGAAAAGCTTGCCGCTTCCGGCGCGCGGTTCGGCAGCTATCGCGGCGCGGAAACACCAGCTTCGTTCGGCGATACCGCAGCGGAATTTCGCGCGTTGCTCAAAGGGTGCGCGATAGTTGACATGAATTGGCAGGCCAAGCTGGTGCTGGCCGGCGAAGACCGCGTCCGCTGGCTCAACGGAATGGTCACCAACAACATTCGCGACCTTGCTCCTGGACACGGCAACTACAGCTTCCAGCTCGACGCGCAGGGACGCATTCAGGGTGACCTCGTCGCCTACAATCGCGGCGATTACCTGCTGATCACGACCGATCGCGCGCAGGCGCCAACCATCGTCGCCATCTTCGATCGCTACATCATTATGGATGACGTCGAGGTTGCTGACGTCAGCGACAAGCTGGCAGCCATAGGAATTGCAGGGCCAAAGGCGGGCCGAACGCTGGCGAGTGCAGGCATCGAAGTCGCGCAACTTGAACCGGGCCAAGTTGTCGACATCGTGTGGCGCGACATCGGCATCTCGGTCGCGCGCAGTGCGCAACCGTCGATTGACGGGTATGAGATTTGGTTCTCTGATGACAATGCGGACAAGGTTTGGGACGCATTGCAGATAGCCGGGGCAAAGCCTGCGGGCAGCGAAGCGCTGGGACTGTATCGCATGGTGCGAGGCGTACCGCGCTTCGGCGTTGATTTGCGCGAGCGCGATCTGCCGCAGGAGACCGGACAGCACTATGCGTTGAACTTCGCCAAAGGCTGCTACATCGGGCAGGAGATTGTGGAGCGCATCCGCTCACGAGCGATCCTGCACCGCACGTTTGTTGGCTTCGAGGTGGAAGGGGAGCCGCCATCTGCGGGAGCCAAGGTGCAGGTCAACGACAAGAATGCCGGCGAAATGACTAGTGCAGCGCGAGTTCCATTTCCCAGTGGTGAGCGGACGTTGGCGCTCGGTTATGCACATCGCGAGATCGCAGTTCCGGGCACGAAGGTGCGAATCGGCGAGCGAAACGCTACCGTTGCCGCATTGCCCTTCCACGAGTAACAACAACGCGGACAGAGAAACGAGTTTATGCCAGACAAAGAGAACAAGAAGCCCGATTTTGTAGTCACGGATCGCCGCCTCTTCAGCACCGATGGCGAGTTGCGCCAGGACGTGGTGGAAGACGAGGAACGCCGCGCCGAACGGGAGCGCGAGAAGCGCGAAGCCCAGCAGCGCGTCAATGACGAGCGCGCCGCGCAGAAACATCCTGCACAATCGTCGACACAAACGATGGTTACTCCGCCGGAAGCAGAACCGGAAGCGCCCAGCGTGGCCGAGCAGCAAGCCTCGGTTGACGCCTACAAGGAATCGACGCGGCAGATCGACGACCAGATCAACCGCGAGATGCGCAAGCAAGGACAGGCCCATAGCGCGAAAGACTTCGAGATGACGTTCGAGAAGTTCGTCGCCTCGATATACATGAGCGCGCTGATGCAGCTCGGACTTGCTGCGCCGCCCGGAGAGAAGCCTGTAGTCGACTTGATCGGCGCGCGACAGACCATCGACACCCTCGCCATTCTGCAGGAGAAGACCAATGGCAACCTCACATCGGCCGAGCAGAACATGCTGCAGAACTGCCTGTATGAGTTGCGCATGGCGTATCTCGAAGTCACCAACCTGATCACGCGTCCGCCGCAAGGTCCAGGCGCCGACATCAAAGCAGGATGAAGGCAACGCTCACCGTGCTGGGAAGCGGCACTTCGATGGGAGTTCCAACCATCGGCTGCGATTGTCGCGTATGCTCGTCGGCAGACCCGCATGATCGCCGCACGCGTCCTTCGGTGATGGTGCAATGGGACGGTCACACCGTGCTCATTGACACAACGCCTGATTTCCGCGAGCAGGCCATCCGCGAGCGCATCAGGAAGATTGATGCCATTCTCTACACGCACGGTCACGCCGATCACATTCTCGGGCTGGACGACGTCAGGCCGCTCAGCTTCCCTCGCATCACCGGAGGCGGAAAGATTCCGCTCTTCGCCAGCGACACAACCGCTCAGGTGTTGCGCAGCATCTTTCGCTACATCTTCGAGGCGGATTACAAATACGGCGGCCTGGCCCAGGTTGAGATACGTCCGGTGAATGGACCGCTGCAGCTGTTTGGGGCGACGTTCACTCCGCTGGTAGTGAATCACGGCGATGTTCCCATTGAAGGCTATCGCTTCGGTTCAGCGGCATATCTCACCGACTTCAGCAGCGTCCCGGAAGAGTCGCTCGCGCAGTTGCAGGACCTTGACATCCTGTTTCTGGATGCGTTGCGGCATCATCCGCATCCGACGCACTCGACGGTCGAGGACTCGCTGAAGCTGGTGGAGCGTCTGAAGCCGAAGCGCGCTTATTTTACGCACATCGCTCACGATCTGCCGCACGAAGAGACCAATGCCACGCTGCCCGCGAACGTTCGCCTGGCGCACGATGGCCTCAAACTCGAGTTCGACCTCTAGGACATGCAAGTCTTCCACAAACTTGAGGACGTTCCGCCGCAGTTCGGACCCACCGTTGTTAGCGTCGGCAACTTTGATGGCGTCCATCTCGCGCATCTGGAAGTGGTGCGGCGAATGGCGGAGAGCGCGCAGGCGCACGGCGGTAAGTCTGTCGTAGTGACATTCGAGCCGCATCCGCTGCGCATCCTGCGGCCTGACGTTGCGCCGAAGCTGCTGACGCCGTTGCCTGTCAAGTTGCGACTACTGGAACAGGCTGGCGTAGAAGCCGTGCTGGTATTGCCTTTCACCCGTGACCTTTCGCTGATGAGGGCGACCGACTTCGCGCGCGAGGTGCTCGCGGGAACGCTGCACGCGCGCGAAGTTCACGAGGGCTACAACTTCCATTTCGGGCACAAAGCGCAAGGAAATGTGAATACCCTCCACACGCTGGGCAAGGAGATGGGCTTCCAAGCCGTTGTCTATCCCGAGCTCACCCTGCGCGGACATCACGTTTCCAGCAGCGAGATTCGCAGTCTCATTGCCGACGGACAAGTAGCGAAGGCGCGCGCGCTGCTGGGACATCCGTTCAACGTCTTCTCCAATCCGGGCCGCGGTCGCGGATACGGCCACAAGTACACCGTTCCGACCATCAACCTCTCGCGTTACGATGAACTCGTTCCTGCCGATGGCGTTTACATCACCTGGCTGAGCATCGGAGACGAGTGCTTCGACGCGGTGACCAACGTCGGCAATCGTCCAACTTTTGGCGCAGATTCGTTCGCTATTGAGAGCCATCTGCTGAACTTTCATCCCATCGATGTCCTGGCGCAGACAAGTCTGGAGTTGATCTTCCTCAAGCGTCTGCGAGCGGAGATCAAGTTCCCATCGGTGGAAGCCTTGCGCGAACAGATAGCCCGCGACGTACACAAGGCGAGACGGTATTTTCATTTACTGAAGGTGATGGGGAAGAGCAACTAGCAATTAGTGCCCCGTCAGCTAAAACACGCGTTCCGCTATTCGCTGTTCGCTCTTGCCGAAGCCGTCGTCATCGCGACCCCCGGACTTCAGCCCCCTCCAACCTTGTCATCCCGACCGAGGACTTCAGTCCGAGCGGAGGGACCTGCGGTTCTTATCGCGGTGCAAGAAAGTAAAAAAATCGAATCTTTGTTTTCAATATTTTGCGGACAACTCTGGTAGTGGACTAAATGTGCGGCGGGCGTTGTTTCAAATATGTCGATATTGATCCACTTCCTCCACACCGACTACAATCGACCCGGCCAGTGCCTCCGCAGGTAGAGCAAGGTATCGTCCCAGTGTAACTACACGTCTAACATCCGCGACCTCCGCAGGTTGAGCATGTAAGGCGTCCACCCATACAGAAGCCGTAGCATTCGACCTTTCCCTCTCCGTTACATTCGGGGCATTTCGCAGTAGTCATACGCCAGACTCCTAATCCGGCAAGCTCGGCACTGCTTTCCCATCGTCAATCTCTGTGCCATAATAACGCAAAGAAAAAGCCTCGGTGCCAGCCGAGGACTTTTCCAAATTCGATTGTCAAGGGTCGCTGCGCTCGACGGTGCGGCTCCAAGCGCATATTACCGCAGGAGCCGTGTTGTGTCCAATGATTTTCACTCTTTCTCATCACCCGAGCGCCACTCATACAAAACAAAATTGGTTCCATCGCGAAGCAAAACGCTCAAGGCGCAAACAACCGTAGCCCCAAAGTTACCCCTAACCGATTCGTCCGACTCGCGTGGGTCTTGGTATCGAAACACGGCCTCGCGCGGATCAATCGTCACTGCGCTGCCTTCTGCCCCTAGTACCAACAATGCCAGCCGTTCTTCCGAAACTTCGGCAACGTTAACGCCAAAGCCAAAGTGAAAATGAAGCGGCATCCAGTCTCAACTTGATAAGCGACCGCGAATCCCGCCAACTGTTTAAGATTAGAAATTCATTTACTTCGTCAGAACTCACTTTTATCGGCTCCGCTGAAACACTTGGAATCAAGGAAGCTAGGTACTACGCAACCGCGTTCGGATGGAATTACCGCCGACCTTGAAGCACTACGAGAAATGCGGCGGCAGAAGTCTAATACAAGAACGACGGGTAAGCATACGAAATAAAATAAGAAAGCGAGACTTTCAAATCGCGTGGGGGATGTCATGAGCAACTGGCTGAGCTTGGCCCTTACTATTTCACTCGTCGTCGGCTTGGCTAGTGCCGGCATGGGAGCGTCAACGCCTGCTGCCCCGGGCTCTTCGTCGGCGCACGCCAGCGCGTCGGCGTCGGCATCAAGCTCGAGCGGCAGGCAGGAGCGCCCAGCCGTTCAGCGTGGGGCGCCAGGCTCTGTACCCGATGTCTTGACCTACCACTACGACATCGGCCGGCAGGGCCAGAATACCTCGGAGACAGTTCTTACCCCCGCCAACGTCAACGTCACTAGCTTCGGGAAGGTCAACTTCTTCTCGACCGACGGCAAAGTGGATGCACAGCCGCTCTACGTGTATCAGCTTCCCATCGGGTCCGGCGCACATAACGTGCTCTTTGTGGTTACCGAGCACGATAGCGCGTACGCGTTTGACGCCGATGCCGGCACGCTTTTATGGCAGGTGTCTGCGCTGCCTCCGGGAGAAAACACCAGCGATGCACGCGGCTGCGACCAGGTTGTGCCGGAAATTGGAGTCACCTCAACCCCCGTGATTGACCGCCAAAAGGGACCGAATGGCGCGATGTATCTGGTGGCCATGTCCAAGGATTCGAGCGGCAATTATCACCATCGCATTCACGCGCTCGATCTGACAACCGGGGCCGAGCTATTCGGCGGGCCGACGGAGATCCAGGCGACTTATCCCGGCACCGGCGATGGCAGCCGGAACGGGCAGGTCATCTTTGCTCCGGGACAATATAAAGAGCGTGCAGGCCTGCTGGAGCTAAATGGAGTCATTTATATCGCATTCAGCTCACACTGTGACTTCCGTCCCTACACCGGATGGGTGATGGGATACAACGCCTCGACCCTGGCGCAGACATCCGTCATCAACTTGACTCCCAACGGCAACAGCGGCTCCATCTGGATGGCTGGGACAGGATTGGCGGGCGACTCCAACGGCTACATCTACTTCCTCGATGCTAACGGTACCTTTGACACCACGCTCGACGGCAACGGGTTTCCCATTAACGGGGACTATGGAAACGGATTCATAAAGCTCTCCACTTCGCCGAAGCTCGCCGTCGCCGACTACTTCAACATGTACAACACAATGCAGGAATCGGACGTTGATGAGGATCTCGGCTCGGGCGGAGCGATGGTGTTGCCTGATGTCTACGACATCAACAGCAAGGTGCATCATCTGGCGGTAGGCGCAGGAAAGGACTTCAATATCTACGTGGTGGATCGCGACAACATGGGGAAGTTCAATCCCCTCAATGACAACGCCATCTACCAGGAAATTGACGGGGGCTTGCCGCTGGGAGTGTGGGCGAATCCGGTCTTTTTCAACAACACCGTGTACTACTGCCCGGTGTCCGGTTCCATCAAGGCCTACCCGATTGTGAATGCGAAGTTGGCGACAACCCCAAGCTCCCAAACCACGAATACATTCGGCTATCCCGGGGCTTCTCCGGCAGTCTCGGCCAACGGGACCTCCAATGCCATCATCTGGGCGATCGAGAACAATCCGCTAAACCGAAGTTCAGCCCGGGGCGTTCGTCCAGGGAACAATCCGGCCGTGCTGCATGCCTACGACGCCACCAATCTAACAAAGGAGCTCTACAACAGCGGCCAGACAAAGGGGCGCGATCAATTTGGTCTGGGAAACCGGTTCATCACTCCTGTCATTGTGAACGGTAAAGTGTTTGTGGGGACGCCTAACGGCGTGGCCGAGTTCGGGTTGTTGCAGTAAGGGTGACTATATTGCGTTAGCAGTCACTGGCCGCTAAATTTGCTCCGGCGGGCGCAACCTGATAAGTTTTGCGTTTACCCTATAAACCTATGAAGATCGCCATTCGTCTTGTTCTGCTCAGCCTGCTCGCGTGTGCTCCGTTGCTGGCGCAGGAGCCAACGCCGACTACGACTCCGACGCCAACCGGTAATCCTGTGGATGAGCTCCGCAGTCCCGGATGGAACTGGGGCCTGTTCGTCGGTGGCAGCGAGTCCTTCGCCAACACTCCCAGCGCGCAGAGCTTTCTCATTGGAGGGCGCATTGGGCGGGTGCTGACCCATGAGGTTGGCCAGAATGCTTTGCGTGGCAGCTTCGAGATGGCGGTGGACATCATCCCGCTGAACGAGTTCTGGATCAATGGCGCGCAGTACGCCGGCGCCATCAATCCCTTCATTGCCAAGTGGAACTTCACTGGAGGCGAGAAGTGGTCGCCGTACGTTGCTGCCGTGGGCGGGATCGTGTTCAGCTCGAAGAACCTGCCTCCGGGCGACACGTCGCAGGTCAACTTCACCAGCGGCGCCGAGCTGGGTCTGCAATGGTTCGCTTGCGGGCATAACTCCATCGATTTCTCGACCAAGGTCTATCACCTGTCGAATGCCTCGTTGGGGACCAAGAATCCGGGCATCAACGGAGCGGTGCAGTTCATGCTGGGATATACGTGGCACTAAAGAGCGGCAGTTGGCACTTAGCATTTAGCAGAAGCCAAGTACTAACTGCTAAATGCTAATTGCTAACTGCTTGCTTTACCTTCATTCCTTATGCCGGCACTCATAGAATGTGTACCGAACTTTTCGGAAGGGCGCGACAAGTCCCGCGTCGACGCCATCCTCCAAGCCATGAAAATGGACGGTGTCTATCTGCTCGATCGCGAGATGGATGCCGATCATAACCGTTGCGTCATTACGCTGGTTGGCGATCCGGTCAACGTCGCTGAAGCTGCCATTCGCGGCGTCGGCAAGGCGGCCGAGCTTATTGACCTCACCAAGCACACGGGTGCGCATCCTCGCCTGGGCGCCGCCGATGTGATTCCGTTTATCCCCATCGAGGGGGTTACGCTGGAAGACTGCGTGGCGACGGCCCGCCGCGTGGGCGAAGAAATCTGGAAGCGCTACAAGGTCCCGGTGTATTTGTACGAGGCGGCTGCGCAAAGGCCGGAGCGCCAGAACCTGGAGAACGTGCGGCGCGGGCAGTTTGAGGGCATCCGCGAAGAGGTGAAGGCGAACCCGGCGCGCAAGCCCGACTTCGGCAACGCCGAGCTGCATCCGACGGCGGGAGCTACCATCGTGGGCGCGCGCAAGTTTCTGGTGGCCTACAACGTGTATCTCAGCACGCCGGATGTGGAGATCGCAAAAAAAGTCGCAAAGGCGATTCGGTTTTCCAATGGCGGGTTGCGGTACGTGAAGGGTATGGGCGTGCCGGTGCGCGGTCTGGCGCAGGTCTCGATGAACCTTACTGATACCGACCAGACTCCGATCGCGCGCGTCTTCGAATATGTGAAGCGTGAAGCAGCGCGCTACGGAGTGACGCCGCAATCGAGCGAGATCGTAGGACTGATTCCGAAGAAGGCGCTGGAAGATGCCGCGGAATGGTTTCTCCAGATCGAGAACTTCGATTCGTCGCTGATTCTAGAGAACCGGCTGGCAGCGGTGATGAGCGGCAAGATGGCGGTTGGCGGAATTCGCGCCGGGGTGGAATCATTTGTCGAGCAACTCGCCGCACCAACGGCAGCGCCTGGAGGAGGATGCGCCTCGGCTGCCAGTGGAGCGATGGCCGCGGCGCTGGGCGGCATGGTGGCAGGAATGTCGCGCGGCAAGAAAGCCTACGTGCAGTATGAGCGCGAACTGAGCGATGCCCTCGGGCGTCTGGCCGAGTTGCGCGAGCAGTTCAAGGTGTCGATTGACGCCGATGCGGAATCCTTCAATGAAGTGATGGCGGCGTTCAAGAAGGCGAAGGCCAATCCTGAGGCGCAGGACGAGATCGAAGCGGCCACCAAAAAGGCAACGTTGGTTCCGCTGACTGTTGCCGAGCGGGCAAGGGAAGTACGGCATATTGTGGGGTCGCTGCGGCCGATCACGAATCCGAAGATGGCATCGGATTTGACGGTTGCCGCGGCACTGGCGAATGCCGCAGTGCAGGGCGCGCTGGCCAATGTGGAGATCAATCTCGGAGATATCAAAGATGGAGCTTTCGTGGCCGATGTCAAAAAACGGGTTGCGGTAGCAAGAAGCTGAAATTTGGTATTGAGATTCAGCGGTGCCTGACCGTCGCCATGGCTCACGATTGCCGGTTTGCGCCGTCCTACTCGGGGTAGAATTATGAGCATGAAGCAGTTCCTGACCGGCCTTTTCCTGAGCGGCGCGTTGAGCTTGCCGGCGTTCGCCGCACCCCTGAGCAGCAATGCCCGCACGGTTGTTCCCTCGGCGGTGCAACAAATGATCTCGGTGGATTACCGCGCGCTACGCGATTCGCCAGCGGCACAGGCGCTCCGGGACCGCGTGCTCCCCGATACCGTGAAGGAGTTCGAGACGGCGCTGAAGGCAACTGGCATCGATCCTTATAAGGATGTCGAACAATTCACGATGGTCATCTATCGCTCGCCGAAGGGACCGCGCAGTATTGGTATTGCGCAGGGTTCACTCAAGAAGGCGGAATTCCTCCAGAAGATGAAGGCGAAGAAAGTTCGTCCGGAGAAGTACGGGCTTGGTTATCTGTACCCAATGGGTTCGGGCATGCAGTTGGTGTTCCTCGATCCTTCGACCATCCTGTTTGGCGATGCTGCTGCCGTTAAGGGAGCCATCGATGTGCGCGACAAGGGAGCCGAATCGCTGGAAGCGAACGGAACCATCAACGGCTTGATCAGCGACGTGGAGAGCTCGCCGCTGTGGAGCGTGCTGGACCAGGCGGGCACGCAGAACATGTTCAGGTCGGCACTCGGCCAAGCCTCTTCGGTCGGCGACTATGAAGTGGTGAAGAAACGGCTGCTGGCGTCAGACTACATAATGGACTTCTCCAATGGTGTGACCTTCGACCTGAACGTGAAGACTTCTGACACGATGAGTGCGGCATCCATGGCCGCGCTGTTGAAAGCCGGAGTCCTGCTTCGCAAGATGAATGCCTCGCCGGCGGAGAAGGCGGCACTGGAAGACACCACCGTCGACAACTCGCACGAGATGCTGATAATGCACTTCAAGACGGACGATCAGCGTTTTCAGGCGCTGCTAAAGTCGGATTTGTTTGCCGCGGTGTCGAAGTAGCTGCAAGGGAAAATATCTTCCCTGGTGTGGAATCGCTGGGCTTTAGCCCGGCGAAAACGGGTGCCTCCACAAATGGCTTTAGCCACGGTGACCCAGGACTAAAATCCCTCTTCTCATTGAACCTTTATGACACGGCTTAAAGCCGTGCCCTTCCACCGAACCCTGCGGCGGAAAGTGAGTCTTGCAGCAGCTATAATCAAGACACGTTGCCACACTCTCTGATGCAACCCTCTTATCGAATTCTCTTGTGGTTATCCGCCCTGTGTGCGCTTGGCGCGGTGGCGGTCGGGCAGGCATTGCCTGGCACCCAGACCATCATGGTCATGCCGTTCGAGAGCCAGCCGGCCACTGCTGGCTTGGAATGGGTTGGCGAGGCCTTTCCTGAAGTCATATCCCAGCGCATGGCATCGTCTCACTTGTCAGTCGTCAGCCGCGACGATCGGGTCTATGCTTTCGATCACACCGGCATCCCTGGGACAGTGCATCCGTCGCGCGCCACCATCTACCGCGTAGCCGAGCAGATGGACGCCGACTACGTCGTGCTTGGCAACTATAACGTCGAGGACAGTCGCATCAGCGCGTCTGCTCAGTTGCTCGACATGAAGAAGCTGCACCTGTACCCGGCGGTGCAGAGCAGCGGTCCGCTGGCTAACCTCATCGATGTGCAGACTGTTCTGGCCTGGGAGCTGCTGGAACAAATGCCGGCGCCTCCACCGATGACGCGCGAGCAGTTTCTGCAAGCTTCGGCGCCCATCCGGATCGACGCATTCGAGAATTACATTCGCGGAGTGACAGCGACGGACCATCAGCAGAAGGTCCGCTATTTACGCGCTGCATTGAAGCTCAATCCGAATTACACGCTGGCCATGATGCAATTGGGCAAAGCCTACTACGACACTCACGAATACGAATCAGCCGCGTTGTGGTTTAGTCGTGTGCCCAAGGACGATCCGGCGGCCGGCGAGGCCAACTTCCTGCTGGGAATGTCGGAGTTCTATCGCGGCAGTTTCGATAGGGCGTTTAGCGCGTTTAGTTTTCTCTCCACCCGCCTGCCGTTGACCGAGGTCTATAACAACATGGGCGTGGCCGAAGCGCGCCGCGGACGCCGTACGAATGCGGTGGAATATTTCTCCAAGGCGGTGAACGCCGACCCGAGCGACGCGGATTATCACTTCAACCTGGGGGTCGCGCTGTTCAAAAACGGGGACAGCGCTGGAGCTGCACGGCAATTGCGTGAAGAACTACAGCAGCGGCCGAGCGATGGGGAAGCCAAGTCGCTGCTCGATATGATTAATCGTGGCGTGACTCCGTCTCCGGCAAATTTGCCTGCAACCGCTTCGGCTGGCAACGCGTTGCTGCCGGCGAACCAGCCACGCACCCCGCTGGAGCGAATTAAGCGCAACTACAACGAGGCGTCCTACCGGCAGCTCGCGATGGAGATCCGAAACCTGACCGAGGCCCGGCTGTCCAAAACTGACAATCACACGCACTCTGCCTATCATGTGGCGCGCGGCAAGGAGTTGCTGGCCCAGAACCAGCCGCAGCAGGCGGAGACTGAGTTTCGCGAGGCCATTAATACTGACTCTGGGAATGCGGCGGCGCACTCCCAGCTTGCCGTTTTGTTGGAGAAGAAGGGCGATACGGCAAATGCATTGTCGGAGGCGCAGACCTCCGTTCGGTTGCAACCGAACGTCGATGCCTTGCTGGTAGTGGCCCGGATTGACCTGCAGAAGAAGCTGTTTCAGTCCGCCGCCGGCGACGTGGATCGCGCGCTGGCGTTGGAGCCTGCCAACGCGTCTGCGCTGGCGCTGAAACGCGAAATCGCCGCACAACAGGCGGTTTCGCAATAGAATTATCGCAGGGTCCTCCGGAAGGAGGCAGCTATGTCTCGAACTCGATCTTTCCTGGGTTGCATCTTGCTGGCGCTGCTGGGCACGAGTGTGGCCTCGGCCAACAGCGTGGTCAAGATACGTATCGACGACACCATCCAGCCCATCACAGCCGAGTACATCGATCGCGCCATCGAACGTGCGCGCCAGACCAACGCCGATGCCGTGCTGATTGAGCTGAGCACGCCTGGAGGTTTGCTCGATTCCACCCGCGAGATCATCGAGAAGATTCTCGCCTCGCCCGTACCCGTCATCGTTTATGTTGCGCCGACCGGCGCACGCGCGGCATCGGCGGGCTTCTTCATTCTGGAGTCGGCCGACGTTGCTGCGATGGCCCCGGGCACCAATACCGGCGCGGCGCACCCCGTCGAACTGGGCGGCGGCAAGATGGACGACACCATGAAGACGAAGATCGAGAACGACTCGGCCGCTTTCATGCGCTCGTTCGTTGGCCCGCGGGGGCGCAACGTTGCGCTGGCCGAGACCGCGGTGCGCGAATCGAAGTCGTGGACCGACCAGGAGGCCTTGCAGCAGCACCTGATCGACATCGTTGCCAAGGACCAGAGCGATCTGTTTCATCAGCTCGAAGGCCGCACCATCAAGCGCTTTGACGGCAGGCAGGTCAAATTAAATCTCTCCGGAGATTCGGTGGACGAGTTGGAGATGACGCTGCGGCAGCGCATCCTCGACTTCCTGCTCGATCCCAACATCGCCTTTCTGGTTCTCGCCATCGGTGCGCTGGCTCTTTATGTGGAATTTAACCATCCAGGAGCGGTCGTTCCGGGAGTGGTGGGCATCGTCTTCATTCTGCTGGCGCTATTCGCGCTGAACCTGCTGCCCACGCGCTATGCTGCCTTCACGCTCATCATGGGGGCCTTCGTCTTGTTCGCCCTGGAGGCCAAGTTCGCCACCCATGGCGTTCTCGGAATCGGCGGGATTGCGCTGCTCACGCTGGGCGGGTTGCTGCTGGTTGACGGTCCTATTCCGCAGATGCGGGTGCACCTGCTGACCGCGCTGACGGTCAGCGTGCCGTTAGGGTTTATCACCGTCTTTCTCATGAGCATTGCGCTGCGCGCGCGGCGCAACAAAGTGGTTACCGGCCAGCAGGGCATGATTGGTGCAGTGGGCGAAGCTCGTACCGACATTGATCCGGAAGGCAAGGTCTTCGTTCTGGGCGAAATATGGAACGCCCACGCGCCTTCGCGGGTCGGCATTGGCGAACAGGTTGTGGTCCGCAAGGTCGAGGGCCTGGAGCTGGAAGTGGAAAAGGCCAGGCCATAGCGGCGAATCTCGCTGGTTATTCCCGCGCCGTATCGGCGCACCCCATACTCATCTCGTGCAGAGTGCCGATCCCAATCTACGGCTGCTGAACTCGTTTCTCGATTACCTCAAGGTCGAAAAGGGACTGGCGCCGTTGAGCGTCTCGGCCTACCGCTCCGACTTGGAGCAATATGCACAGTTCCTGCTGAAGCGAAGGCGGGGGTTGCGCGAGGCGCAACGGCAGGACGTGCGCGACTTTCTCAATGCGCTTCTCTCCAACGGAATCGATGGCCGAAGCGTGGCGCGTAAGCTGTCAGCGCAGCGGCACTTCTACAAATACCTACTGCTGGATCGCTACATCGCGACCGATCCTACGCTGAACATCGACACGCCGCGACAATGGAAGGTGCTGCCGAAATCACTGGCGGCCGACGAAGTCGAGGCACTGTTGCACGGGCCGCCACGCGCCAAAGACGATCGTGTGTCGCAGGCGCTTACCGGCCGCGACCGCGCTATGCTGGAAGTTTTCTATGCAGGGGCGCTGCGCGTCTCCGAAATTATCAACCTGAAGCTCGAAGACCTGAAGCTGGAGCTGGGATACGTTCTGGTGCACGGCAAGGGAGACAAGGAGCGCATTGTGCCGCTGGGCCGTGCGGCGCAGGGGATCGTGCAGCAATACTTGCGCGACGCGCGTCCGTTGCTGGCGGCGGGGAAGTCGTCGCCGTTCCTGTTCGTTGCGCGCGGCGCGCGGAACATTACGCGGCAACGAGTTTGGCAGGTGGTGAATGATGCCTCGGCGCAATCGGCGCGCCATGCCAGTCCGCACATGCTGCGCCACAGTTGCGCGACGCACATGGTGGAGAATGGCGCCGACCTGCGCACGGTGCAAACCATCCTCGGACACGCCGACATCTCGACCACGCAGGTGTACACCCACCTGGCACTCGACCGGCTGAACCGCGTGTACAAGCAACACCACCCGCGAGGCAAGGGACGGGCAGGGAAGAGCGAATGAGCAAGCGTGGCGGCACCATCGTCGAGAAGGCCGTTGCGCAGTTCGTCCGTTCGCTTTATGAGCGCAACGCTTCGCTGCATACTATCAAGGCGTACACCACCGATCTCGCAGGCTTTGCGGAGTATGTCGGCCCGCAGGGTTGGCGCGATATTGATCACGTGCTGATTCGTGGCTATCTGTCGAGCCTCTACGAGCGCGGCTTGAGCAAAACGTCGGTCGCGCGTTCACTGGCGGCGTTGCGGTCGCTCTATCGCTGGCTGGCCCAAGAAGGTGAGGTCGAGCAGAATCCTGCGGCGTTGGTTGCCACGCCGAAATTGCCCAAGAAGCTGCCACGGGTGCCGACCATTGAGGAGGTCAACACCGTTCTGGACTCTGGCATGCCGGAGTCGTCGGCTTTTGCCGAGCGCGATCAGGTGATATTGGAATTGCTCTATGGGTGCGGCATCCGCAACTCGGAGCTCATCGGCATCAACCTTGACGACATTCGCTGGTCGCAGGAAATTCTTTTAGTGCGGGGCAAAGGCAAGAAGGAGAGATACGTGCCGTTCGGCGATTCTGCGAAGGCGGCGCTACAGACGTATTTGCCAGCTCGCCAGCGCGTGCTGGGCGAAACTCGGCAGGCGACGGAACGGGCGCTGCTCATCAATTTGCGGGGGAGTCGCCTGACCACTCGCAGCGTGGGCCGGATCGTGAAACGGATTGCGGTCAGCCGCGGGCTGTCGCCGGATGTTCATCCTCACACTCTCCGCCACGCTTTTGGCACGCACATGCTGGAAGAGGGCGCCGACCTGCGCGCTATCCAGGAGATGCTCGGCCACGAGCGCCTGGCCACCACGCAGCGCTACACGCAACTCACGGTTAAGCATGTGATGGAGGTGTATGACCGTACACATCCACATGCGAAGGGCGACGGTTAGCAACTAGCGACTAGCAACTAGCATCAGCTGTCCAGGGTCAAATCCGGGGAGGGATGTAGATATGCTGCCCACGTTAGAAGGCATCATCAGTCCAGTACGTCCGAAGGATCAAAAAGCAGGTCCCTCGACTCCGCTGCGCTCCGCTCGGGATGACAAGAATTGGTGAAATGGCTAGCTGCTAATTGCTAGCTGCTAATTGCTGTCTCCAGCATCCAATGTGTTAGCCTTCTAAATGGGGTGGAGTGTGACTGTCGAGCGTCTTTTCGCTCGCGTAATCCCCTGATTTAACAGGC
>Ga0074046_10000568_pt1 | contig 33932 bp, 30 predicted proteins | sample BogForMeECP23OM3_FD_94441 | JGI IMG/M metagenome (GOLD analysis project Ga0074046, IMG submission 94441) | Bog forest soil microbial communities from Calvert Island, British Columbia, Canada - Bog Forest MetaG ECP23OM3 | ecosystem: Environmental > Terrestrial > Soil > Wetlands ... | reverse complement strand
CGACGTCACCGGCGACCCGGCCTTCCCGGAGAAGGCGGCCTTCGAGGTGGCCCGCGAGCTCGGCCTGCCCGTCACCACCCACGCCGGGGTGTGGGGCGCCACCAACGACGACGGCATCCGGCTAATGCACGAGAACGGGTTCATGGCGCCGGAGAACATCTACGTGCACGCGGCCACCCTCTCCACCGACTCCTACCAGCGCATCGCCGCCACCGGCGGCTCCGTCTCGGTCTCGACCGAATCCGAGCAGAGCGCCGGGCAGGGCTACCCGCCGACCTGGCAGGTCCGCCGCCACGGCATCCCGGTCTCGTTGTCCATGGACACCAGCGTCTGGTGGAGCGGCGACCTGTTCTCCGCCATGCGGGCCACCCTCGGCGCCGACCGGGCCCGCGAGCACCTCGAGGCGCACGTGAAGGGCGAGACCGTCACCCACCACGCGCTGCGCGCCGAGCACGTCGTCGACTGGGCCACCCGGGGCGGTGCCCGCACCCTGGGCCGTGACGACCTGGGCCGCCTGGAGCCGGGCGCCAAGGCCGACGTGGTGCTGATCAAGAACGACAGCTCGCCGGTCTCGTTCCCGCTGCTGAACCCCTACGGCCACGTCGTCTTCCAGGCGCAGCGCGGTGACGTGCACACGGTCCTGGTGGACGGCCGCATCGTCAAATACGAGAACCGGCTGGTCAGGGCCGACCTTGGCGCGGTTCGGCGGACCGCCGAGGCCACCGTCGACTACCTGCGGTCCGCGCTCGGGGAGGAAGCCTGGGCGGCCGGGATGAACCCGGACCTGCCCACCACCGAGGTGCTGGACAACCCGTATCAGTACACGGAGTTCAAGTCCGATTCCACGCACGGCGCGCGCGGCAGCCTGTTCGGCGAGGGCTAGCCCCGGCATGGCGGGACGCGGCCGCGCGCCGGATTTCGTCGAGGCGCTGGCGCGCGGGCTGGACATCCTGGCCTCGTTCGGCGCGGACCATCGCAGCATGTCGCTGAGCGAAGTGGCCGCGGCGGCCGGGCTGGCCCGGCCCACCGCCCGCCGCCTGCTCCTCACCCTGGAAGAGCTTGGCTACGTCCGGTCCGCGGACGGGACCTTCGAGCTGACCCCGAAGGTGATGAACCTGGGGATGGCGTACGTCAGCGCGCTGGGGCTGTGGGAGATCGCCCGCCCGCACCTGGCGTCGCTGGTGGCGCGCACCGGCGAGTCGTCGTCCATGGCCCAGCTCGACGGCTCCGACATCGTCTACGTGGCCCGCGTCTCGGTGCCCAAGCTGATCGCGCTGCGGGTGGAGATCGGCACCCGGTTCCCGGCGGTGCAGACCTCGCAGGGCAAGGTCCTGCTCGCGGCCCTGCCCCCGGATCAGGTCCCGGCCGTGCTGTCCCAGCCGAGCCGCTCCGGCCTGCCGCCCTACATCGGCTGGTCGCCCGATCAGCTGCGCGACGAGCTGTCAGAGATCCGGGCCCGGGGCTGGGCGCTGGCCGACGAGGAACTCGCGCCCGGCGTCCGCTCGGTGGCCGTCCCGGTCCGGGACGGGACCGGGGGCGTCCGGGCCGCGATGAACGTCACCGTGCACGCGGCCGAGACGACCACGCAGCGGCTGCTGCACGACTATCTCCCGCTGCTGCTCACCACGGCCGGCGAGATTAGCGCGGAATGGGCGATATGGCTTTCCCGCCCGCACGTGGAAATCGCCCAGCGCGCGGAGCCCGGTTCGGTGACCGCGTGAACCCGCCGAACCCAGGCACTGCCCCGCACCGGCGTGGCGACGCGCGAAACGGACCAGCCATCGTGCAACTGCCTGGGTGATTCACCGGCTGAGGGTCCCGGCGCCGACGGGGCCGCACCGCCGATCCTCCCTTCTTCGTTTCCTCAGCTGTTGCATCCCCACATCACAAGGCGCGCGGCAACCCCCGCAGCCTGACACGGCCTGACCCCACCACGGCCCCGCAGCTACCCGGCCCGCCAGCATCACCGGCAAACCCGAGAACTACGAAAGTCGAGCGCCATACGCACAAATTTTCGATAAGAATGGCCGGTGAATTGTGCCGGGAAAGGGCCTGGTGGCACCGTGCGCAGTATTGATGACACGCCGTGCGGCCTGGACATCTATGTCATGACGGCCACAAAGGGGGAGCATTAGCGCTGTGTAGACAAATCCTGGACAGGAAAGGTCACGCCAATGCTCCCGGAGCCGACCCTACCAAAGCGGCGGCGCGGCGCCCCGGTGCCGCCGCAGCCGTGGGCGATGACGCCGTTGTTCGCCGTGCCGGACAACGCCGAGTCAGCCAGTTCCGAGCCTGAGATAACCTCGTCGGCTGGTCCCCTCACGCGCCCGCCCGGGCGCGGCCGCCGGCCGAATTCGCGTCTTGGCGCCGGCCCGCGCAAAGCCGACCCGCATAAAGAGCCGGCCGATTTGCTGGCCGTGACCGCGGAACGTCTCCGGCGGGCGCTGGGACGCAGTTTCCTGCGTTATGGCATTCCCGGCGATCTCGAGGCCGCCGTCCACGCCGCGATGAACGTCATCGAGCCGGTGCTTGACGCGCGGGACACCGAAATCCTGCGGCTCAGGCGGCTGATGAGCGCCAAGCTCCCCGGCCGGTAGTTCCCGGGTCACCGTCGGCCCCGCGCGCACGACAGAGCTAGCGTACGGAGCTAGCTTATGGGGGGCCGGTGCGGCTATCGTCGCCATCGACGATTATTTTGGCTGTTCGCCGCCAGCCCCCGTGCCTCCGAGGAGTCGTGCGTGCCCGAACTGGGTCCCGCGGTCGAATCACCTACCTGCACCTGATGCCGCTGCTGCGGCCCCGCGACGGGGGAGAGCGACGGCGGCTACGCGGTGGCCGACTACGACGAGGTGGACCCGCGGATCGGCACCATGGCCGACTTGCAGGCGCTGGATGCACCGGCCGCTGATGGACTGGGACCTGGCCGGACGGCGGCACGACCCGGACTCGCTGGAGGGCCGGGTGTTCGCAGCCATCCAGCGGCTGGCCGCCGCGGCGCTCGCTGCTCGCGCTGCGGGCCGGCGGCAGCACCGAGATCTGCCGACCGAGAACCGCAGCGTGCTGTGCTATCGCCGGGCGCACCCGCGCAGCGCGCCCTTCCTCTCGCTGACCAACTTCAGCGACGTTCCCCAGTCCGCCGACGCCGGGATCATCGCCCGGGCCGGCCTTTACGACCCCGTCCACGTCCACTCAAGCGCCGGCCGGCTCGACATCCGCGGCGGCCGGATCGAGCTGCCGCCGTGGAGCTTCATCTGGATCGCCGGCATCTAGTGATTCCTCGTTGGAGTACATGGCCGTTATCTGGCTGGAGGCGGACTGCCAGAATGCCGGGACGGCCGGAAAGCCTGCCTGACCTCTGCGACCCCGCTGGTCACACGCGCCTCGGCCGACCGGCCCGTGGCGGCCGCAGACCGGGGGTCGGCCATTATTGTGGGCAGTTACCCCCCGGATTCCTGGGGTAACTGCCCACGATCCCCAGATGGGCAGGTGCCAGCCCCAGCCCTGGCCGCCCGCGCCGGGGATCAGCGCCACTGGGATGCTCATGGTAGGCGGCCGACCTTGCCGCCGAGCCAGTAGTCGTACCTGCGCGCCATGTTCGGCTTGGTCGTGTCAATGGGCGTGGTCATCGGTCTTCCAGGTTCTCCTGTCGTCATCTGGTGCGCTACGGCGGGGGCTCGCCGCCGCTCACCAGGGCGGCGGCGCCGCTGACGTTGCCTTCCCGGGTCATCGTGGCCAGCGCGCCGGCCTGGCCCAGCACGTACCGGTTGAAGAACGCCAGCGTGACGCGGGCCACCAGTCGCTCCACCGGATTGGCTCCCGTGTACGGGGTCATGTGGTCCGCGCCGACCAGGTCGAGGTAGTACCGAGCGCGCGCCTGGTCGGCCTCGTACAGCTGCCCGCTCGTCCATGGCGGGTTGATGGTGTCGGCGCTGCCCTGCACGAACAGCATCGGCGGCGTCCCGCTGGCTCCCGGGTGCGGGAAGTACCGTCCGGGCATCGGGGGCCACTCCGCCCCCGAGAGCACCGCGACGGCGGTCAGCCGGTGATCGGTGCAGCAGCCATTGGCCGCGAGCGCGGATCTCCGCCAGGGCCACGGCGGGATCGAAGCGCTCCGGCCCTTGACAATGCCATCGTCACGGGCCGAATGTTAAGCATCCGCACCTAAGTTACGAGCGTAATACCGCGTGGTGGTCGAACTCCGTTTTTGGGGGATTTCATGGATCTTTCGCCCGATTTCTCTTTCCAGCCGCTGCCGGCGGTGGAAAACGCTACTGAGCAGCCGTTCCCGGAGGCAACCAGCCCGCTGGGCCCGCTCGCCGGACTCGTGGGCAATTGGAGCGGCCGGGGCTTCAACGTCATCTGGCGACCCGACCACGCGACGAACCAAGACCACTTCCTCGAGCTCAACGTGACCAGCGAGCAGATCGAGTTCACCGCGATCCCCGGGACGATCCCCAACCGCGGCCTGCTCCAGCCCGATATCAACATGTTCGGCGTGAGGTACCTGCAGCAGATCGCCGACGCCAACCTGAAGGCGGGCCTGCACGTCGAGCCGGGCCTGTGGGTGGCGGTGCCGCAGACCAGCAACCCCAACGAGCCCCCCACTGTAGCCCGGCTGGCCTCCATCCCGCACGGCACGACGATTGTCGCCCAGGGCACCGCGAAGACGGCGGCCGGCGCCCCGAACATCCCGAACACCAGCATCAAGCCGTTCTCCATCGGCCAGCCCACACCCGAATTCAACTTCCCCGAGCAGACCCTGACCAACCAGACCCAGTTCCGGACTTCCGGCGCCGGCCTGACCGGGGTCACGCAGGCCATGGTCAATAACCCCAACAGCGTCCTGCAGGCGGCGATCGCGGGCCAGCACATCACCGCCACGACCACGCTGCACGTGACCACGGGCGACACCCCGGTGCCCGGCGGCGGAACCGCGAACACAGCCTTCCTACAAGGCGGTGCCCAGGGCCCGAACGCGGTCGCGGTGAGCGTAAACGCCACGTTCTGGCTGGAGACGCTCCAGGGCCAGACGGCGCCCACCCAGCTGCAGTACGCGCAGACCGTGCTACTGAACTTCAGCACCCTGAGCTGGCCGCACATCACCGTCGGCACGCTGCGCAAATCCTGAGCGGGAGCCCGATGACCAGCATCCAACCCGATCCCGTCCACGGAGAGTCCGAGGACCACAGGTGGGACATCAACGTCCCTGACCATCCGACGCGTGCGGACTCGCCCGAGTACGTGGCGGCGCGTAACAAGATGAACCAGGCCGGCCGGGGCGGCCGGGTTTCCTAGGGGAGGGAGCCTCGGTGGCCTAAATGCTCAGCGCTGGCCAGGACCTCGGGGCAGGCCCCGACGTGGCGGCCATCCGGGCCCGCTCCGCGCTCTCCCATGAGCCGCAGCCTCCCGTCGGGACGGCATCACCCTAGCGGGGCCGTGCCGGCCCGTCCAGCCCCGGCGAATCCCCCAGAGTTTCCCGCGTCCCCCAGCGAATCACCCCGCCCCCGTCGCGATAGTGGAGAAGACCGTCCCGACCGAACGCAGAGGGTTGCTATGTCCAGGTTGAACACGATTGACGCACGGTGCACGGCATTGTTCGCATCCGGGTTGCAGCGATCGGACGCGCTGAGCGGCGACGCGGTGGCGGAGGCCGTCCGCCGGACTGTGCGGCAGTTCGGCGTGCGCGGTTGCGCCGCCCGGATGGCCCAGGAGTTCGGCGACCACCCCGAGGCGGCCCTCGACCGCATGCGCTGGATCCGGCAGATTGTCGGCGAGATGCCTGCCCATTCCGCCCGCCCGGCCGCTGGCTGCGCCCGGCGCGCCGCCTAAGGCCGGGAGCGGTAGATGGGCTAGGCGACGGGCTGATGGCGACCCGGAGATGACGGCGTCCCTGAACGTGGCGGCGGAGCACGGCTGCGATGACAACCGCCGTGACATCCGGCGTCGGCCTTGGGCGCTGATCGGTGTGGTGGCTCCGGTCACTTCGCCACCCACGGCCATACGCTGCGGCTCTGCATCCGGCCCGCCCGCTACTCGGGCCGCAGCGCCTTCAACGGCTACCCGGCCCCGGCGGTCAGGATTATGACCTAACGGACCTACTGCGTGCCCCGGCCACGCGAGTGACCATGGCTGGCTGTTGCTGGTGAAGTGCGTCAGCGTGTCGATGTCATCGGCCTTGTAGACGTGGCGTGGCGGGGTGGCGAAGGTGGCGTAGGGCCGGATCCGGATCACGACCCGGTTCTCCTCGCGGGCCATGCGCTCGATCTCGGGCATCTTGGCGGACGACACGTCCTCCCCGGCCATCAGGTCGATGACCCGGCGCAGCACGTCCACCGCCTGGTCGAAATCCTCTTCGAGCGTGGCGTCCCCGTAGACCTGCAAGTAGGTAAGCGGCCACTGCTCGTCGAGGATGCAGAGGCTGACCTTCGGGTTGCGCCGCACAGCCTGCGCCTTGCCGCGAGCCGCCATGGTCGAGATCAGCAGGTCGTCGCCGTCCAGGACGTAGTACACGACGGTCATCGCGGGCCCGTCGTTCTTGCGGTTGTACCCGAAGATGCAAGTCCGGTGCTTCCGCACGAACTCCCGGCGCTCGATGCGATCCATGCCTGTCCCTTCCGGTGCCGCCGACGACGCGTGTTATTGTCATTAAAGTAAAAGATCATGCTGCTGGGGCTAGTGCACATCAACATGGACCGATCGGCCAGCCGGGTGCCCTGGTGGCGGCGGGTGGGGGAAACCCCAGGACGCGACGGGGCCTAACCGCATTCCGCTTGTCTGCCTGAGGTCCGAGCGGGCCGACCGCTCCGTCCGGCAGTCCTTGGTGCTGGCCCTCGGGTCCATGCTGGTCGCCCTGCCGGTGACCGCGATCGTGCTCAAGGGGTCCCCGGGCGTCGCCGCCATCATGCTCATGGCCCTGATCTGGGTCATCGTCGGCATCATCAATGTGGCCTACGCCATGCGCAAGCACCCGCAACAGTAGCCGCCGCAGGCCACCTGGCTGAGGCCCTTGATCTCGTAGGGAAACAGGTCGGCTCCCAGCCCTGAATTATCATGGCCACGAGGGCCTACCTGCATGACCGAACGCAAGCCGCCAGAGATCAGCTTCGCCTCCTGGATCGACCAGCAGATTAACGAGGCGGCGGAGCGCGGTGCCTTCGATAACCTGCCCGGTGCGGGCAAGCCGCTGCCCAAGAGGGGAGAGGCCGAAGACGGCCAGGCCTGGCTGCGGGACTACCTGCGCCGGGAGGGCGTGTCGGCCGAGGAACTCTTGCCCATCCCGCTGAGGCTCCGTAAAGAGGTCGAGCGGCTGACCGGGACGGTGCAGGACCTGCGTTCTGAGCAGGAGGTGCGCGAGGTCGTCAAGGTGCTCAACCAGCGGATTCTCGCCTCGCGACGGATTCCGGAGGGCCCGCCGGTATACCTGCCGCTCGTCAACGAGGAAGCCATGCTCGCCCGCTGGCGGGACGCGCAGCCCAAGCGGTCCTTCCCGGCGCAGGGTGGCGCCCCGGCACGAGACGTGCCATCCCCGCACCCTCGATGGTGGCATCGCCTCAGCCGCCGGAGAGAATGACGCATCGTCATGAATCACCCGGCCGGAACCCTGGTCACCCCGATCACCGTCGAACGGGACCTCCCGCCATCCGTCTCACAGTGAGTCCGGCCAGAAGTCCTGGGATACTGTCCCGGATCCAGCCCCGGCCGAACCCACCGACATCGTTGTCCAGATCGACACCACCACGATCTGCGGCACCGACCTGCACATCCTCAAGGGCGACGTGCCCGCTGTCGTCGACGGCCGTTTCGGTGCCGATGTCACTGTCAACGCAGCCGACCCGAAAGCAGAGCAGCAGGTCATGGCCCTGACGATCGGGCAAGATCGCCGCCGAGATGTTCGGCACCCACGACTAGCCGCCGGGCGGTTCCGCGACATTATGCGTTCCGCCGCTGGCGGAGCATGACCCGCCGTTCGTCCTCGTCGTAGCCGCCCCAAATGCCGTAGCCCTGGTGCGTGTCCAAGGCGAAGGTCAGGCACGGCTGCCGCACCGGGCAGCAGGCGCAGACCGCCTTGGCGCGCTGGATCTCCGCGACGGCGCGGCCCGTCTTCCCGATCGGGAAGAAGAGGTCGGTCTCGAGGTAGCGGCAGGCGGCCGACTCGCGCCAGGAGGGAACGTCCTGGACGGCCGCGCTCCGCAGGCGCGCTTTCACCGCGGCCACCCGACGTTCTCGGCCGCGGTGACCGGGTCGCCGCCCAGCAGCCGGGCCTGCACGGCGGCGGCCAGCCGCGGCGAGGCGCCGGGCCCGGCCAGGGCCAGCGGAGCGCGCCGGGCGAGCACGGTGAGCTGCGCGGCGAGCGGCTCGAGGGTCCCCGGCAGGGTCGCGGCCAGGACGACGAGGTCCGGCTGCCGCGCGTCGACGGTTCCGGTCAGCTCCTCGACCGGGGTGTCGGTCCCGAGATAGTCGATCCGCCACCCGCTGCGGTGCAGGACGATGCCGAACACCATCAGCGCCAGGTCGTGGAGCTCCCCCGGCGGGCAGGCCAGGACGGCGCGGGGGCCGTACCCGTTTCCCCAGCCCCGGGCCAGCCCGGCGAGCCGCCCCCGGATGACGTTGCTGGCGAAGTGCTCCTGGGCGACGGTGACCGTGCCCCGCTCCCACCGTTGCCCGAGCTCGGCCAGGAACGGCAGCACGACCTCCCGGAGCACCGCCGTCAGGGACAGGTCGGACACGAGCCGGTCGAGAACGGCCTGCGCGGCCGGCTCATCGAAGGCGTCGAGGGCCGTCCGGAGAGCGCCGGAGAGCTCGCTCGCCGTGGCCCCGGGCCCGGCCGCCGGGTCGGTGCGCACCCCGCGGTCCTCCCCGAGCACGGCTTGCGCCGCCTCGGCGGCCGAAAGGCCGCCGGCCAGATGGGCCTGCATCCGGCGGACCCGCCGCGCGTCCACCTCGGAGTACAACCGGAACCCGCCCGCCGAACGCACCGGCTGCAGCAGGCCGTAGCGGCTCTCCCAGGCCCGCAGGACGTGGTCGCTGACGCCGAGCCGCCGACTCAGCTCACCGATGCGCAGGACGGGCGAGTCCTCTCCAGATGCCACGCCAACACTTTACAATACCTAGACATACATTTGACAATAGTTAACGGCGCCACCTGCCCCTAGCGCGCCGGTCGGAGCTCGGCCGAGGTCCGGCGGGCCTGGGTCAGGGCGGCGGTCATCATGTCGGCGGCCCGGCCCGCGTCCGCGAGAGCCTGGACCACCTCGACGACCCAGAAGTCAGGATCCTGGCCTCGGTCCTGCGTGATCTGCCCTTCCTCGCGCTGCACGACCAGGATCCGGGCGAGTTGCTCGTAAAGCCGCGGCAGGTCCTGGCCCATCCGTTCCAGGCTCGCGATGACCTCACGGACGTCGTCCAGGCTCGCCAAGCCCGCGCCGTCAGCGGTCAGATCGCTGAGCTCGCGGACGGCCTCGGCGACCTCGCTGGCGATCTCGGGCACCGTCATCGTGCTGGCCAGGTCGCTCAGCGGCTCATCTCCAGCTCTCGGTCGGCCCCGGCCGAGCGCAGCCGCCTCGGCGTCTGCTGCAGAGCCATAGGGACGAAACCGTTTGGGCATCTCTCTCCAGGGGTTACTCGGGTACGGGCCACTGCGCCAGGTCGGCTCAGGAAGGGCCCGCCTGTACGATACCCCGGCCGCCACGCATCGCCCCTGTGCTGCGCGCACCATCGCTCGCGGGTCGCACAGGACCTTGGCCTTACGACGGAAGCGCCTATCCCGGCAAGATGGGTCAAGATAGGTCTTGTCGTCTCCCGTGCATGGAGGTGCCCGTGGCCACCAGACCCCATGACATACCTGATCTGTACCTTGCGCCCGTGGCGCTCGCGGTGGATGCGCGGATCGAGGAGCTCGGCCAGCTGGATAAAGGCAGGCTGGCGTACGAGGTCGCGCTCGAGAGCGACTCGCCGGACTTCACCCGCCACCTGAGGGAAGAGGCGCTGATGAGGACGGTCACGCACCTGATCGACACCCACGACTGGCAGTTCAGCTGGGATCCTCGCGGTCTCCGCCTCACCCACGAGGCGCATACCTTCGTCCTCGGCATCCCGGCCGTCTTCCTCGAGTACCTCCAGGACAGCCCGGAAGCGTGAAGTGGCGCCCTTCACGGGGAGCCTGAAGGGCGCCGCTGGGCGGGCTGTCATTGACGCACGTAGGTGCCCGGGGCGGGCTCTTTCGCCGGGAAGCGGCGGCTGCCGGCGGACTGGGGTGCCGCGACCTGCTCAGCGGAACGGTCGGCCAGCCAGCCGGCCCAGTGCTCCCACCAGGAGCCCTCGTGCCGCTCGGGGCCCGCCATCCACTGGTCGGCCTCGGGCGGCGTCTCCGGATTGAGGAAGTAGCCGAGCCGGGGGTGCTTCGGGTCCGCCACCACGGTCTGAATGTGGCCGCTCGAGCACAAGACGAACTGGGAACGGCCGGAAACCATCTGGGTGGTCCGGTAACAGGTATGCCACGGTGTGATGTGATCGGTCATCCCGGCCACGACGTACGTGTCGCAGTTGATGCGTGAGATGTCGACCGGCGTGCCGAGGATCTTCAGGGCGCCCGGGTGCACGAGCTGGTTGCCCGCCACCAGGTCGAGCAGCTGGTGATGGAAGGCGGAAGTCAGCCTGGTCGTGTCCGCGTTCCAGGCGAGGATGTCGAAGGCCGGAGGGTCCTGGCCGAGCAGGTAGTTGTTCACCCAGTAGTTCCACACCAGGTCGTTGGGGCGCAGCCAGGCGAACACCTGCGACATCTGCCAGCCGTCAATCACCCCGCTGCCGAGCGAGGCCTTCTTGGCCAGCGCGAGGGACTGCGGCGCCGCGAAGAGGAACATCCGTCCGTCAGACTCGCAGTCGAGCAGGGTGACGGTCATCGTGGCGGAGTGAATGCGATGGTCCCCCGAAGCGGCGAGGTGCGCCTGTGTGACCGCGGCGGTTATCCCGCCCAGGCAGCCGCCCATGATGTTCACATCCGGCGAGCCGGAGACCTCGCGGACAGCGTCGATGGCCTCAATGCTCGCCTGCGCGTAGGTGTCGAAATTCCAGTCCCGCTGCGCCCCGGTGGGGTTGCGCCAGCTGATGCCGAACACCTGGATGCCGTGCTTGAGCAGGTATTCGACCATGCTGCGGCCAGGTGCCAGATCCAGGGCGTAGTACTTGTTCACCTGCGGAGGCACGATGAGCAGGGGTCGCTGGTAGACGGTGTCGGTCTGCGGGGTGTACTGGATCAGCTCGAAGACCTCGGTCTGGTGGATGACCGCGCCGGGCGTGGCCGCGATGTTTTCTCCGAGCCGGAATGGCCTGCGATCCACCATCGACGGCATGCCGCGGTTGTGGAGCACGTCGCCGGCCATGTTGGCCATCCCACGGCCGACGCTGATGCCGCCGGTGTCGATATAGCGCTTGAGGGCCGCCGGATTGGTCAGGAAGAAGTTGGTCGGCGCCATGGCCTCCCGGACCAAGGTCAGCGCGAAGCGCGCCCGCTCGCGGTTCACGCCATCGATGCCGAGACTGTCGATGAAGGGGTCGACCCTTGACGCGTAGTAGAGATACGTCTGCATCGTCCTGCGGTACAGGGGGTTCTCCCGCCACGCCGGATCGGCAAATCGCTTATCTCCCTTTTCCGGCGCCATCTGCGACTTGCCGAGTGCGATCCGCAGCAGCTCCCGGGCCGCCCCGGGCGTGTCCCGCAGCAGCGTCAGCGGCTCCTGCACCGCCTGCTGACCGAGGAACCGCAGTGCGCCTATGGCCTCGCCGGGGCCCAGGCCAGCGAAGGGACCCGGTCCAGGCGCCGCCTCTGCGCCGCCTGTCAGCTGAGCCGCGGTGTCCGCGAGGTCCTTATGCTCCTCGGCCGCCTGCGCGCGGCGCGCCTTGCGCACCGGTGCGGCCGGGTGATGCCCATTACTTTCCTTCAGCGGCGCCTTGCCGCGTAGAGTTGTCATGACACCTTCCTGTCGGTGATGCGGCTACGTGGCCGGGTGCGCCTTGGGTGGCTCATCGCTGACCACCACGTTCAGGCTGCCTTCGGCGTAGCGCTCTCGCAGGAGCTTCTTGTCGTGCTTGCCGACGCTGGTGCGCGGCACCACTTCCACGAACGCCCACTGTTCCGGCAGCCACCACTTCACGACCCGGCCGGCCAGATGCGCGCGAAGCTCCTCGGGGCTCACCGACTGGCCTGGTACCCGGGTCACGCAGGCCAGCGGCCGCTCACCCCACCGTTCGTCGGGCGCGGCGACGACCGCGACCTCACGGACGGCCGGGTGGGCGAGGATGGCAGCTTCCAGCTCCAGGGTGGAGATCCATTCGCCGCCCGACTTGACGACGTCCTTGGCTCGGTCGCTGATCGTGATGTAGCCCCTGGCGTCGATCCGGCCGACGTCGCCGGTGCGCAGCCATCCGTCGCGGAACTTCTCCGGCGCCGGGTCCTTGTAGTAGGCGGCCGCCACCCACGGCCCGCGCACCTCGATCTCGCCGGTGGCGTGCCCGTCGCGGGGCAGCACCTTGCCCTCGTCGTCCACGACCCGGGCCTCCACGCCCCCGAGCGGGCGGCCCGCGGTGGCCCGGTAGTCCATCGCGCGGTCCGCCGGGCCGTGCTTGGGCGGGAAGGACAGGGCCGCGACCGGGCTCGTCTCGGTCAGGCCCCAGCCCTGGACGACGCGAACGCCGAACCGCTGCTCGTAGGCCTCGATCAGGCTGCGCGGGACGGCCGCCCCGCCGGCCAGGATCATGCGCAGCGAGGTCAGGTCGACGCTTCCCGGGTCTAGGGCGAGAACGTCGTACCACACCGTGGGTACGGCCGTAGCCAGGGTGGCGTGCTCCGCCGCGATGAAATGGGCCAGCGGGGCGGCCTGCGTAAACCGGTTCGGCAGCAGGAGGTCGGCGCCGACCAGCCAGGCGGCGTACGGCATCCCCCAGGCGTTGCCGTGGAACATGGGCACGACCGGCAGCAGGCGGTCGTACTGGTTGAGCCCGAGGGCCTCGCCCGAGCACACGCCCAGCGAGTGCAGGAAGGTGGAACGGTGGCTGTACACGACGCCCTTCGGCCAGCCGGTGGTCCCGCTGGTGTAGCACATCGCGGCGGCCGCGTGCTCGTCGATCTGCGGCCACGGGTACCCGGGCCGTTCGGCGGCCAGCAGCTCCTCGTAGTCGATGTGCCCGGGCAGCGCGCAACGGTCGCCGTCGCCGTACACGATGAGATGGCGCAGCGTCTTGAGCTCATCCCCGCCGGCCGCCAGCACCGGCCCGAGGACCGGTGCCAGGCTGGCGTCGGCGAGTATCACGCAGTCCTCGGCGTGGCCGATGATGTAGCGGATCTGCTCCGCCGACAGCCGGATGTTGATGGTGTGCATCACCGCGCCCATGCCGGGAATGGCAAAGTACGCCTCCTGGTGCTCCTGGGTGTTCCAGGCGAAGGTGGCCACCCGGTCGCCGGGCTTGACGCCCAGGCGGCGCAGGCCGGCCGCGAGTTGATCCGCGCGGTCCGCCAGGGCCCCGAACTCGATCCGGCGCGCGCCCTCGGCCTCGCTGGTGACGACTTCGCTGTCGGCATACAGGGTTCGGCCGTGCTCGAAAATGTGCCGGACCGTGAGCGGAAAGTCCATCATCGTGCTGCGCATAGCTAGCCTCCCGAGAAACCCGCAGCCGGGAGGCCGAGGTAGAGCTCGAGGTAACGGTCAGAGTTGAGCGCGACGACCCCGACGCGGTCGTGCGGTGCCAGGCCGAACTTGCGCATCGCGCCGGCCAGGCGGCGGCATCGCGAGCCAAGCTCGGCATAGGTACGGCGAGTGTCCTGACAGACAACGGCAGTGGATTCGGCGGCGGTGCTGAGGGCTCGACCGAGTGGCTGGGCGAATGTGTGCACCGGCTTCGCCTCCAAACACGGAGCAGAGGCCTCTTCCTTCTTGGCTAGTGCGGCTGGCCAGTAATTCCGAGACTGTCGATACGCCGGACGCTACCGATCGCCCGGCTGGGCAACAACGGTCGAAGGTCCCCGGACCGGTGGGCCTGAGGTCCGCTGGTTTCCGTTAAGCGCATCACGCGCACTTCATTCAGCACGATGACTACCGAACGTTCGGTCTGTTTGTTACCGTGCGGTAGGGTGGTGTCGGCTGAGTGCCGCCGGGTGCCAGCGGTCTGACCGCCTCCGCCCTCGGATCTGATCTCTGGGAGGGGTTCCGATGACAACGGCGACGTCGGCCGCACCGGCCAGGGACGAGCAGCTACGCATCAGAGGGCTGCGGATCCATGCTCAGATCCGCGGCTCTGGCCCGCTTCGGCGTCGAGGTGCTTGACGAACTCGGCATACAGTCCGCCCACGTGCTCGGTGCTTCGTTCGGCGGCGCGGTCGCCCAGCAGATGGCGTTCTCCTACCCCCGCCGGGTTCGCCGGCTGGTGCTAGCCTCGACATCCTTCGGCGGCTTCGCCATGCCCGGCAACCTCCAAGCCTTCTGGCACTTCATCCGCCCGCGCAGCTACCATCCGGAACGGCTGGAACGGGTGGCGGGAGCCATGTTCGGCGGGCGGCTGCGCACTGAGCCGGAGCTTGTCCGTTCGATGCACATCCGGCGTCCCACCGATACCATGGCCGCCCTGTACCGGATGGCCCCGCTTTTCGGCTGGACCAGCCTGCCGTGGCTGTGGGCCATCGGCCAGCCCACGCTGGTCATCGCCGGCGACGACGACCCCGTCACGCCGCTGGTGAACCACCAGGTCATCGCCACGCTGATGCCCCGGGCCACGCTGCACACCGTGCCGGGCGGCGGGCACCTGGTCATGCTTGATAGCGCGCCACAAGTCGGGCCGCTGATCACCCGTTTCCTGCAGGGTTCGGCGGTCGCATAAGGCCGGCCTGTGGGTCAGCGCAGTCGGCGCAGGTAGGCGTCGGCGGGCTCGGTAGCCTGGATGCGGACCTGGGCGCCCACGGCCAGGGCGCCATCAGAGCGGGCGACTACCGGGCTCAGCTCCAGCTCGGCGACCTGCGGGAGATCGTCGGCCAGCTGGGAGACCCGCAGCAGCATGCCCCGGAGTGAGGCAAGGTCGGCGGCGGGGACGCCGGAGCGTCCGAGCAGTAGCGGAGCGGCGCGTACCGAGCGGATCAGGTCGTCGGCGTCGGATTCGGTTAGGGGAGCGAGCCGGGCGGCGCGGTCAGCTAGGACGTCGGCGGCGGCGCCGGCGAGGCCGAACAGCACCACCGGGCCGAACACCCGTTCCTCCAGCACGCTGATCTTCACCTTTACGCCACCGGTGATCATCGGCTGGATAACGACGCCAGCCAGCCGGTCGCCGAAGATATCCCGCAGCAAGCGGAACCCACGCCCGACCTCGTCCGCGTCATGCAGGTCAAGCAGGACGGCGCGCGCGTCACTCCTGCGCACCAGGCCGGGCACGTCCGCCTTGACCGCCACGGGACCGCCGAATCGTGCCGCCGCCGCGGTCGCGCCGTCCTCGGAGGTAACCGCGATACTGTCGGCCACTGGCACGCGATAGCAGCCGAGCAGCTCCACGGTCTGCTCATGGGGAAGCCAGCCTCCCCGTGGGGTCTGGGCGAGAAAGCTGGTGACCAGCTCCCTCGCCCGGTCCTGGCCCAGGCCTTCCAGGACAGGGACGCTTCTGGGCGGAGTCGCCCGCCACGCGCCATAGCGCGCGGCGTGGCCGAGGGCGCGGGCGGCAGACTCGGGATAGGCATAGGCCGGGACGGCGGGGGAGTCCTCGCCCGGGCCCGGCAGCAGCCGGACCCCTTCGATTTGGTCCATCACCGCCGCGGCGATCGGCACCGGCACCCGCGCGGCGCGCACCTCGGGAACCAGGTCGCTGGTCGCGGTCGTGGCCGTCAGCGCCAGGACCGCGTCCACGCCCGGGTCGGCGCCCACGAGCTCCAGGCACCGGCGGAAGAGACCGGCCGATACCGCGGCCGTGGTATCGACCGGTCCGGCCACCGCGGCATCGGCCGGGAGCAGGTCCTGGAGCGCTCGCTGGGTATCGTCGGCGAGGCTGGCGACCTGCAGGCCCACGTCGCCGCACGCGTCGGCGGCGAGCATCCCGCCGCCGCGGGTGTTGGATACCACGCCGACCCTGCGCCCACCGGGCACCGGCTGGGATGCCAGCAGGGCCGCGGCGTCGAGTAGCTCGCCGAAGTTGGCGGTGGCGACCATGCCAGCCTGCTCGAACAGGGCCTGCCGGGTGAGCTGCGGGACGGCTGCCGCCGCGCGAATCGCGGCCAGGCGCCGGCCCGCCGGGGACCGGCCCACGTTCACCGTCAGGATCGGCATGGTGCGGCCGACGGCACGGGCCGTCCGGGCGAACTTGCGCGGGCTCCCGAACGAATCCAGGTAGAGCAAGGCCAGCTTGGTCGCCGCATCGGACTCCCACCACAGCAGCATGTCGTTGCCGGACACATCATCCTTGTCGCCGAGGGAGACGAAGGAGGAAATCCCGATGCCGAGCCGGGACAGGTGCTCGAGCAGGACCACGCCGACGCCACCGGACTGCAGCGCCAGGCCGGCCATGCCCGGCCGGGGATGGCGGGCCGCGAACGTCGCGTCCAGGGAAATGGCCGTGTTGGCCACGCCGAAGCAGGTCGGCCCGACCAGCCGCATGCCATGGCGGCGGCAGATGCCCAGCAATTCGGCCCGGGCCGCGCGGTCCAGGCCAGAGGTGGTCACTACTAGGGCCTTGACGCCCCGCCGTCCGCAGTCTTCCGCGACACCGAGGACAGCGGCCGTCGGCGTGGCGATGACCGCCAGGTCGACCTGCTCGGGCAGGGCAGTCGCCGACGGCACGCTGGGAACGCCGTCCAGTTCGGCCGCGCTCGGGTTGACCGCATAGACCCGACCGGGGAAGCCGTAGTCGACGATGTTCTGCAGGATGGCCCGCCCGACCGACCCGGGGCGCCGGCTCGCGCCGATGACGGCGACCGAGGCCGGGGTCAGCACGTGCCGTAGGCTGGCCACGTCAGCCGACCGCTCCCGTTCGGCGACTGCATCACCGTAGCTGCCGAAGTCCATATCGCCCTCGCCAGCCGGCAGCGGGAAACTGACCTCATATACACCACCCACCAGGGCGCGGCGCGCCCGCAGCCCAGCGTCCGCGAACACCTGCATCATGAGCGCGTTCTCACTCAGCGTCTCCGCGACGAAGGTACGGACCCCCTGGCCGCGGGCCAGCGAGACCAGGTGCTCGAGCAGCAGCGTGCCGACACCGCGGCCGTGCATGTCATCGGCGACCGCCATGGCGATCTCCGCCGATCGGGAGCCGTCGCTAGCCACCTCGTAGCTGCCGGTGCCGATCACCTGGCCGTCCAGTACCGCCAGCAGCGCGCCGTGGTCAGGCGCGGGCTCCCGGCATACTCGGCGCGCCTCCTCCTCGGCCGCGCTCCTGCTCATGCCGAAGAAGCGCAGGTACAGGTTTTCCGAGGACATCTTGGCGTGCATGTCCCGCACCGCATCGAAATCGTCAGGCCGCGCGGGCCGGATTTCGATCGTGGTTCCGTCGGTGAGCAGGGCGTAGGCACTCGACCCGGCCTGTGCATTCACGTCGCTCTCCGGTTCTGCCGTCGGCCCACGATGCCGCACCTTACCCGCATTATCGGGTGCGTCGGCGCTGGCAGTCACCACAGCACCCGCCTTGAGCCGGCCCGGCTGCTGACGGCGCTGATCGCGGCGCGCGCCGACGCCCTCTGGGTGGGCTGGGAGTTCATCGCCGACCCCCCACCGGAGCGACGGGCGGGATCGGGTAAGCAGGGCAGGCACCACGGTCCGTTCGGCTTCCCAGAAATCTTCACGGCTACGGCCCGCAGCGCCGCGCGGGCGGATACTGGCGGGACAACGTGCGGCACGATGGAAGCACGCGCACCGGAAGAGAAGCACGCGCACCGGAAGAGGAGAGGCGGATGGCGGAGGTCCTGGACGCACCGATCGTGGCCGTGACCGTTTTCAGGGACGGTGCCCGCGTGCAGCGCCGCGGCACGGTGACCACGGAGCCGGGGCTGCGGTCCATAGCTATCGGCAACCTGCCGGCCAGCGTGGACCCGGCTTCGGTGCGGGTCGCGGCCCGCGGGCCGGATCTGGCCCTGCTGAACGTCGAGGTACACCGTCGCTACCGCACCGATCCGCTGCGTGAGGAGGCCGCGCGGTTGCGTTCGGAGGTTGACCGATGCCGCGATGCCGTCCAGGCGCTTGACCACGAGGATGCCGCCGAGCAAGCGCGCCTGGACTTCCTGGGCCACCTGTCCGAGGCGGCCGCCACGGCCCTTGCGCGGGCAGTGGGGTTCGGCCGTGCCGACCACGACGACCTCGCCCGGATGGCCGGTCATCTGTCGGCCGACACTGGGGGCGCGCTCGGCCGCCGCCGGGAAATCAGCGCGCGCAGGCGCGCGGCCCAGCGGGAGCTCGAGGCCGCCGAGCAGCGCCTCGCCGTAGCCGAGAAACGGGCCGGCCATTCCGTCGCGTTCGCCGAAGTGTCCGCGACCCTGGAAGCCAGGGCCGCCACCCGTGCCGAGGTGGAGCTCTCCTATCACGTGTCCGGCGCCTCCTGGCGACCGCTGTATGACCTCGCCCTGGACGGCGAGCGGCTGGCCGTCAGCTATCTGGCCGAGGTCACCCAGCAGACCGGAGAGGACTGGCCCGCCGTCGAGCTGGCCCTGTCCACGACGCGGCGCGGGCTGCACCAGACCCTGCCCGAGCTGGATCCCTGGTACATCGGGCGCGTCCCGCCTACCCCGAAGATCCCACCGTCCCTGCCCAGGCCGCTGGCAGCAGGCCGGAAGGCGTTCGCGCTGCGGGCCACCTCTGCCGCCGGGGTTCCCGCACAGGCTGGTGACGGCGAGCCGGAGGCCGCACCGGAGGCCGCGCCGCTGGTCGCCGAACCCGGCGAGTCAGGGGCAGGCCTGACGTACCGGGTCCAGCGTCCGTTGGCCGTGCCCGCCGACGGCGGGCCGTACAAGACCATGGTCGCCAGGTTCGCACTCGACGCGGCGCTCGACCACCTCGCGGTTCCGGTTCTCGCCCTCGAGGCTTACCTGCGGGCGACGGTCACCAATACCTCGTCGCTGCTGCTGCTCCCCGGGCCGGCCCGCGTCTTCCATGATGCTCAGTTCGTCGGGGAGACGTCCCTGGCGACCGTCGCCGCGGGGGAGGAGTTCGAGCTGCAACTAGGAGTGGACGACCAGATCAGGGTGGAACGCAAGCTGAGCCGCCGGAACACCAGCAAGGCAGTGATCGGCGGGACGCGCACGATCGACGTCGCCTACGAGATCACGGTGGAAAATCACCGCCCGAACAAGACCCAGGTCAGCGTTCATGACCATGTCCCGGTGTCCACCGACGGCGAAATCAAGGTGCGGCTGCGCGAGACCAGCCCGAATCCGGCCGAGCAGGATGACCTGGGCGAGCTCACCTGGGAACTTTCGCTCGAAGGCGGGCAGACAGCGACGATACGGTACCGGTTCACCGTCGAGCACCCGGCCCAGGTGACCATCGCCGGGCTCTGACCGGGCCGGTCGGCGCAGGCCCCGCGGAGCCTTAACCCGGGGAGCCATTCAGCTGGGTCGCGTGAGGCCGAGTTCCGGTCGGCACCCCGCAGGCGCGGGCACCCGCGCTCCGGGCTGCCTGCTGAAATTCCCCGCTCGCGGGCTTAGCGTGTCATGCTGGATGAGAGGGGCGTACCAGCCTGGCGTCCCTCAAGGTGGCAGGTCGCTCTCGTAGCCGTCTGCGGCGTTAGCGCCGTGGCCCGACCGCGGTGCGGCCGGGCGGGCCGGAGCGGAGGCCTTCGATGACCTGGACGGGTGCCGCGCCGGAACAGCCGGGCCCGCCGGCGGCGGACGTTTTCTTCGACGCCCGCCGCGGGATCTACTACACCCGGCCGGTGCTGCGCGGCTGGCTGCACGTGGTCTGGTTCGGGCTATCGGTGGTGGCCGGGCCGCTGCTGCTGGCCGAAGCGCACGGGGCCGAGCAGATCACTGCCCGCGCCATCTACGCGACCAGCGTAACCGCCTTGTTCGGGGTCAGCGCGCTGTACCACCGGGGCCACTGGACCGAATCGGGCCGGCGGCTGATGCAGCGCCTAGACCACATGATGATCTTCTTTCTGATCGCGGGCACGGCCACTCCGGTCCTCCTGCTGACCTCGCCCGGGGCGCTCGGGCTGACCTGCCTGATCATGGTCTGGGCGCTGGCCGTCGCCGCGGCTGCGGTCCACATGATGTGGATGAGCGCGCCCGAGTTGCTGGTCGGGGCGGTCTTTGTGGGGCTGGGCTGGGTGGCCGCCCTGGCCCTGCCGGGCCTGTGGATCCACGCCGGCGCGGCGCCCGGAGCGCTAGTCCTCGCGGGCGGCCTGCTCTATACCGCCGGGGCGTTGTGCTACCGCCGCCGCCGGCCCGATCCGAGCCCGTCCGTGTTCGGCTACCACGAGGTATTCCACGCCTTCGTCTGCGTCGCCGCGGCGTGCCAGTACGTCGCGATCACCCAGCTGGTCGGCTGACCGGCCCCGGCCGTCCGCAGCTTGTGCCGTAGCCCCAGTACGTCGGCCCGCGGCCGACTCCTCACCAGCCTCCTCAGCAACGCGGCCGGCTGATGCGCCCCGGCCGGTTGGATCTGAGGCGAGCCGCCAGCGTCCTGCGCGGTCCGGCTGGGTTGGCTGAAATTGTGGACACGCTGCCCGTGCACGGGCTATGTCCCGCCGGGGATATCACCAGAGACCGTCGATCCACGCCTTCTACCGACTCACTACCTATAGCGGCGCACGCCGCGGACGGTCGCCCGCTCGAGCCCGCTCCGACGGGGGGCCAGAAGACGTGGAGATAGTTGGCTTTCCGAACCGGCAGCGGAGATCCGAGCGGCCCCAGCCACTGGCACCGTAGTAGGCGTTCAGCCGGCCATCGGTGCCGGTTCTGCGGCGGTGGCGTCCGGGGCTGGCCCCGACAGGGCCCGCATGTTGCCCCTTGGAAGCACCAATCCGGCGACTACCGCGGCCACGACGAAGATCAGCGCCGAGTACACGAACGCTGTGGTGTAGCTGTGGAGCGCCGCCGCCTGCAGGTTCACCGGCGTTATCGCCCGGCCCGCCAGGTATGCGGTGGCAGCGCCGGCGGCGAGCGTGTTGAGCAGGGCCGTGCCGATCGAGCCGCCGACCTGCTGGGAGGTGTTGAGGGTGGCCGACCCCACCCCGGCATCGCTGGGCGTGAGCCCCAGGGTGCCGGTACTGAATGAGGGGGCGAGGCTCAGGCCGAACCCGAGGCCTAGCAGCAGGAGGTAGGGCAGCACGTGGCTCACGTACGAGCTGTGGAGCCCGACTCGGTGCAGGAGGTACAACGCAGCGGCGTTCATGAGCAGCCCGATCGGCACGATCACCTTGGGACCGACCCGGGGCAGTAGCACCCGGTTGGAGACCTGCGCCATCCCAGCGAGCACGGCGATCATGGGGAGAAAGGCGATGCCGGTCTTGACCGGGCTGAACTTGAGTATCTCCTGCAAGTAGTAGGTGAGGAACAGGAAGACCCCGAACAGCCCCATGCTGGCCAGCAGCATGGCCAGCATCGAACCGCCTCTGGTCCTGTTGAGTACGACCCGGGGCGGCAGCAGCGGGTGCGGCACCCGGGGCTCGAGCAAGGCGAAGCCGGCCAGCAGGATCACCCCCAAGACCAGGAAACCAATGGTGAAGGGGTTGCTCCAGGCGGTGGTCTCGGCGTGAGAGAAGCCATACACCAGGCAGAACAGGCCGCTGGTGACCAGGAGAAGCCCGGGAATGTCCAGCGGATCGCGGTCGGCGGCCTTGTCGTTCTTCAGCCAGAGCAGGGCGCCGGTAGTGGCAACAGCGGCAAAGACCAGGTTGACGTAGAGGGTCCAGCGCCATGACACGTAGGAAGTGAGGATCCCGCCAAGCAGTAGCCCGAGGGCCCCGCCGGCTCCGGCGATGCCGCCGTAAATGGCGAACGCCTTGCCGCGTTCACGGAAGTCGGTGAAGGTAGTGGTCAGCAGGGCCAGGACCGACGGGGCGAGCAGTGCGCCGAAGGCGCCCTGCACGGTCCGGGCGGTAACCAGCATCGGGAAGTTGACCGAGGCTCCGCCGATGGCCGAAGCCCCGGCGAACCCGACCAGCCCGATGATCAGTGTCCGCTTACGCCCGAACAGGTCGCCGATCCGGCCGCCGAGCAGGAGAAGGCTGCCGAAGGCGAGCGAATAGGCGGTCACGACCCACTGGCGGTCGGCGTTGGAGAAGCCGAGCGCGTGCTGGGCCGTAGGCAGCGCGATGTTGACCACGGTGTTGTCCAGGATGACCATCAGCTGGGCGACGCCCAGGACCGCCAGAATCCACCACCGCATTGCGTGGTTCGCCGCATGGTCGGTTGTCTCAGCCACGTCCAGCGGCGAGGTACCCGGTGAGCTCATCGATTCCTCCTTTGACTCGGACAATGTGACCTCTCCGCTCGTTCGGGCTCTGACGCTCTCGCATGACGTAACAGTCACCGGCCGGAAAACGGTGCCGCTTGAACGACCCGATCCGGTCCGACCACGTTCCCGAGGCCTCTGCTGAGGAAGCCGGCCAGGCCGGGAGGGGGCTTCCGGCGGGCTGGTTTCGGCTGGCTGGCCTGCGGGATGTCTGCTGGCCTTCAGCCTGGCAGGCTCTCGACGGTGCCAGCGGCGATGGCGCTGACGAGCTGGGCGTGGTCTCGCTCGTTCTGGTCGGCGTACTGGCAGGCGAACCGGCCGATCGCAGCGGTGAAGTTGGAGCCCTTGCCGATGTAGCTATCGATGGCCACCGGGTCGCCAGTGCGGGCGTGGGCTCGGGCGAGTGTCTCGCCGCACGCGGTAGCGAACTCGAGGAGTCGGGGGGCGATCAGTTCGGTGGTCGGGATGATCTTCATGTCGCGGAACTGCCGCACGTAGTAGTCCTTGCCGTGGAGCGAGCCCCAACCGACGAAGATGTCGGTGGCGCTCTGGATCAGCCTTTTGCCGTTGATCACCCGGGCGCCGTGGTTGTGGTGACGGCGAAGTGGACTCCGGCATGAGGCTTTCTTCGATGTGGTCGCCATGGGGGCCGGCGCATCAGCTGTCTTCACCTGCCGGCTGTGCACATGCTACCTGGCTCAGATCCGGGGACCGGGGCTGGTCCAGGCCGCGACCGGCGCCTAATGCGGAATGCTGGAAAGCGTTGTTATCGTCGACGTCCCAGCCGTCGGCGAGCCGTCGGCTGATGTGCAGGCCGGCAGGTAAGAGCCCGCGCCGGGCAACCACGCCGAGATGGTCACATTTCCCGGATCGCCTGGCGGGCTCACCCGGAGGCGCACGTACGGTGCGGGGCAACGAGTGCCGCCTCCGACTGGCTGGTCGTCCGCCGCGACAACCGCGTAGGCGGAATCTCCTGGCCGCAGTGTTACCACGGGTGGCGGGGCAGTATAGTGCCAGGCGCCGAACATGGTCGATTGCACGTGCCGCAGGCGCGTGGTCCTTCCCGCGGCCGTCAGCCCGATCACAACAGGCCAGCCGCTCATGCGGCACGGGGCGCGGCTGTCGTTGGTGAATTTGAGGTAGCCGCCGGCCTGGCCCGCCAGAGCGCCGGTGTCGATGATGCTGATTTTCAGCTGAGCGGTGACACAGGCATCGATGCTGGCAGCTGACGGCGAACCTGGCGACGTCGTCGTACCTGCGGGCGATGCTGCAGACGATGTTGCAGATGATGCTGGTCCCGGCGAGTTCTGGCTGCCGCACGCCGTCATAACCAGCCCGCATGCCGCCGCGGCCAGAGCGCTGACGGTGGCCGTGCGGCCACGAGCCGCGGCTCGGGTGAGCACATGACAGGCCGCCGATCGTGCCCTCGGATAACTGACCACCTGAAACCTCATTGCGTCTCCCTCCGTTGCCCGATGCAGTCAGGACATCGGCTACGGTGATGGCCCGGGTCGGCCAACTCGTTCCCAGTGTCCGGGCCTCCCGCAGTGACGCATGTACGGCGAGCCGGACGCCGGGCCCCGCCTGATGGACCTGGAACACTACTGCCTGGCTGTCCTGACCAGTCACTGCCGTAAACCAGAATTCGTCGGTGCATCCGGTCCGGCGATACCGGGCCACGGGCCCGAAAGGTCCGGCCGAGGCGGCCATCGCCGCGAACATCTCATGGCTGGCCAGCACGCGGAGCGTGGTGCGGGTCCGGCGCCACAGCGGCCTGCGGCAGACGGGAGTGCGTACCGGCATATGCATGCTCAGCAGCACCAGGACGGTTCCGCTGGCTACAACCCCGGCGCCGGACCAGTCCCGGCGAGGCGCATTCGCTGCGTCTGCTGAGACAAGCATGTACGCGATGCCCGCGCCGAGCAGCACTCCGCTGCGGGCCACGGCCCGCCAGGTCACCGCTTCGGCCGCCGTTTCGGGTGCTGCGCGCCATCTGATACAGCCGCAGCCGCCGGGAACCTGCCTGATGAGCACGTATGCGAGCAGAACGCAGAACACGGCCCCGAGGGCGGCCAGGCCAGCGCCGCCGAGCATCGGGTACGCTCCGCTGCACACGAGTACGCCCGTCACGCACTCCACGCCACCGGCTGCCAGTCCGGTGAGTCTCCACTGGCGCCGCGGCATCCGCAGCGCCCGCCTGATGGCGGTCATATCATCGAGGTTCCGTATGCCGCGGTACAGCTTACTCGCCCCAGCTACGACGAGAACCGCACCGCAGCTGACGGCACACCCCGAAATGATCGACGCTATGACCTGATTAATATCGATCACCCAGCCGTCTGTTAAGGCCTCGACTGGACGTGGAAGCAGTAGTTGGCTGTCACGAATCCCGGGCCGCTCAGATCGAGGTCGACATTGGCCGAGTAGCTGCACGCGCCCTGCTCGCCGTACTGCCAGAGCCGGGTGGGCACCGTCGCGCATTCCTCTGGGTGCCAGTGAGTCGGCCCGGCCGAGCCTCCGCACGGCTCAGGCTCGCTCGACCAGATGGCGCTGGGCACATTGACGCCGCGCGCTTTGGCGATGGTCGAGCAATTTGGATAGGGCGAATACGGGTTGCAGTAGAGGCACGGGTAGAGCGGATAGATGCCCAGGCCCGCGAAATTATACTCCGCTATGTAATTCGCCCACGCATTCCAGTAATTAGAGCTGAGCGACGTCGAGTACTCCTGGTCCAGCCAGCAGTAGAGCCGGCCGTTGGATGGCAGCAGGAGCGGGCGGACGGCATAGTAGGCGGTAAGCATCGCAGCCGCGAAGGCCTGCGCATCAGCCTGCCCTTCGGCAGCGGATCCGCTCAGCCGGGACTGCCGGGGCGCGGAAATGCAGCCCACGTAGGGGCCTCCGCTGTCCCAGGCGCCCCGGCTTTCCGCCAGCGTGTCGTCATTGAACAGGTCAGCAGCTGGCGACGGAGTGAAGTAGCGAATCCAGAAGCTCGGGTTCACGCCGAATTCACCATACGCCGCTTGGTAGGTGTTTTGTATCGGGGCTGCGGTGTCGTATCCCGCCATAACTGTCGTTCCTCCACCAGGGGCCGGGTTCCTGCAAGCTGCTGTTAAAAGACGGCCGACACGTAAAGGTTCGTGTCCGCCGTTCCGAGTGGGCTGAGGCCAGCAGAGAAAAACGCGAGCCGCGGGTTTTCTGGCCGCACCGCGAGCAGAGCCCCGCTGGCCAGCTGGTAAAGCCCGGCATAATGGCGGCCCTCACTGTAGGAACCGACCAGCTTGCCGGATCGCACATCGTAAGCGCAAAGGCCGCCGGTGGCCGCCGGGCCGAGGACATAGCAGGTATCACCTGCCGGTGACAGCACCGCCTTGCTCCACGGAGCGCCGAGCGGCGACGCGGGCGGCGGAAACCGAATCTGGGCCGTCATCCGGAACGAATCCGCCGGATCAGCTATCAAGGCAACCCCGGCTCCCGGCTTGGTCATGAACACGGTGCCGTCCGGGCGGGCCTGCATGGTGACGGCGCTCGGCTTCGCCCGCTCGTGGCGGAGCGCCGGGATCCCCAGCTCAGTCACCTCTCCTGTCCGGGCCGAACATACCTGCACATCGCGGCCCCTGACCAGGCGCGCCATGTCACCGGCCGGCAGCGTTACGAAGGGCTCTCCGCCCGGCCAGGGCGCGGGAGCCGGCACCGACAATCTGGCCGTCCCCGAGCCCAGAGGAAACACGGTCAGCCGGGACAGCGATGCCTGCGCCCGGATCTCGGCCGGATCACCTGGCTGCGGTTCCCTGGTGGTCCACAACAGCAAATCCGAGCTATTAGCGGCCGCGGCGGACAACGCCAGAGACGGCTCATCGGAAAGGTGGAACGGTCCTGTCATAGCGCCACTGCGCTGATCGAAATAAGCCAGCGCATGATGCGACCTCCAGGTCGTCGCCCACCGGGTCGCTAGGCGGCCCGTATGCGGGTCCGCCTTGCGCACCAGGCGTTTGCCCACGGGCATCGTAATGGCCAGGATCAAGGAAACAATCGCGGAGCCAGGAGCGAAAACCGGCGTCACGAGAACGCTCGCATCGTGCGGGACGCCGGTCACAGTCACCGATCCCTGCTGGGCGACAGCAGCCGAGGTGGCGTCCAGCAGGGTGAGTGTTATCTTGGCCCCGTCGTTCACCATATCCACGGTGGCCAGGGCCGTGACGGCCTGGTCCGGTGACGAGACCGGCGCAGCCGCAAGCTTGATGGCGACCGGGACCGGCGTCGGGTGCGATGCCGCCCGCGATCCCGCCCGCGGTGCCGGGCACATCGTAGCAACCAGAGACCCACTGGGGGCCGGCCCCGGATCCGGCGTTCCGTAAAGGAAGGCATACCGCGAAGCGGCCCGGCCAGATTTGCCGGGCCGGGCGCCCAAACGGCCGCCCATGCCCAGATCCGGCAGCGCCAGGAGCGCGCCAGCGCCAATGCTGCCCGCCAGTACCTCGCGACGGCTAAGCCCAGAACCGCCGCCGCCCGGGCCCAAAGACGTGACTGCGTTTCCCCGCCTTCGAGAACGCACGAAACCCTGCTCCTAACATCTCAGCGGACTAAACGGTACTGAATGCACGATGGCAGGATTTCTGGTCGTTCAGCGCTCCTGCAAAGGCTTGAGCCGTACATCAGCGGCATCCATTTTGTTCAGGTCCTCCCATCGCGCCCTCGTCCCACCGCTACCTTAGCGCCACACGCACTTAGAACTATTTGCCACGCCGATGCGGCAAAATTTCGTGAGTATCTGCGCCGGCGCAAGCGGCGGGAGAACTCGGCGTTGCGGGCTAGGCCTGGCCGCTCGGGTCTGGCGTGGCGGAGAGCGCATCAGCCGTGACGTGGGCGGGACACACGGGCACAGCGCTGATCCCGGCCCTGGCACACCGATACGTTAATCGGGCTCGGTGATGCGATTCCGCCCGATACTGACACGCGGACGCGCATTAGGGTAGTCCCGACTCCGGGAGGTTCGCCTTGGCCGCTCAACAGCGATTCCGCATCACGGTAGCCGTGGTCGTCGTGTGCTCGCTGCTACCGTTGACGTACTCGGTGTTCGACCGGGCCGCACACGCACACCGGCAGGTCCAGCCGACCACCAGGCCCGTCAGGTCGGCGTACGCGGGCAACCGCCAGCCGGCCGCCGCGATGATGCTCCAGGTGATGCCTGCGCCATACCAGCTGCCGGCCGCGGTATCCCGCGAGGTCGTGCTGCCCGGCCCCGGCGGGCTGCTGATCGCCGGCGGGCTGACGCCGTCGGGCGCCTCGGCGGACACGGTGACCGCTCTCGACCCGGTAACCGGCGCGACCAGCCAGATCGGCCGTCTGGCCCAGGCGACGCACGACGCCGCGGGCGTGATGCTGGGCGGCCGCGTGTTCGTGCTGGGTGGCGGGACGGCGACTAGCGTGCCCACCGTCCAGGCGTTCACTCCGGGAGGACAAGCGGCGGTGGTGGGGCAGCTAACCCGGGCCCGTTCGGACTCCAGTGGCGTATCGGCGGGATCGGTCGGCTACGTGATCGGGGGCTACGACGGCACCGTCGCGGACCCGCAGGTGCTCGCCACCACGGACGGGCGGCACTTCCAGGTGGCGGCGCGGCTGCCGGTGCCGGTCCGGTACGCCGGGACCGCCGCGGCGGACGGCCGGATCTGGGTGTTCGGCGGCCAGACCGGGGCCGGGGCGACGGACGTCATCCAGCGGGTCGACCCGGCGACCGGCGCGGCCGCCGTGGCCGGGCACCTGCCGCAGCCGGTGCAGGGCGCGGCCGCGATCAGCCTGGACGGGCAGATCTACCTGGCGGGCGGAGCGACCGCGCAGGGGACCAGTCGGACGGTGTTCCGGTTCGACCCGGCCACGTCCCGGGTGAGCGCCGCAGGTGAGCTGCCGGTGCCGGTCGGCTACGCGGCCGCGGCGGTGACCGGCGGCGTCGGCTACCTGGTCGGCGGTGAGGACGGCGCGCGTCCGGTGCCGGCGGTGACCACGTTCCGGCTGGTGACTGCCGGACAGATGGTGCCGAACGAGGCCGCGTCACCGTGGCTGGCGCCGACGGCTAGCCCCGGCCGGCTGGCGCCGGGGTCTGATCCCGCCGTGCTGCCGGCCGACGTGCTGATCGCGGACCATCACAATAACCGGCTGGTGATCGTGGACCCGCAGGGCCGGGTCCGGTGGGAGTTCCCGCGGCCCGGCGACCTGGCGCCCGGCCAGACGTTCCTGCAGCCGGATGACGCGTTCTTCTCTCCCGACGGCCGGTCCATCATCGTCACGCAGGAAGACGACCAGGTCATCAGCGTGATCTCTCTCGCCACGAGCACCATCGTGTACCGGTACGGCGTGCCGGGTGTGCCCGGCGCCGGGCCGAATCACCTGTTCAACCCCGACGACGCGATGCTCACCCCGGCCGGGGTCATCGTCTCCGCCGACATCAAGAACTGCCGGATCGTGATCATCACGCCGCCCGCGCACATCGTCACCCGGGCCATCGGCCTGACGACGAACGCCTGCGAACACGATCCGCCGCGTCGGTTCGGTAGCCCGAACGGCGCTTTCCCGATGACCGACGGGGACTACCTGGTCACCGAGATCAACGGCGACTGGGCCGACGAGATGTCCCTGAGCGGTCACGTCTCCTGGGCGGCAAACCCGCCCGGGGTGCTGTACCCGTCGGACACCAATGAGGTCTACCCGGGCCGGTACCTGACTGCGGACTATTCCGATCCCGGGCAGGTCGTCGAGTTCACCTCGTCCGGCCGCGTGCTGTGGCGGATGGGCGGGTTCAACCAGCCCTCGCTGGCCCTGCCGCTGCCCAACGGCGACATCCTGCTCAACGACGACTTCAACCACCGCGTCTGCGTGGTGGACCCCGCCACGCACCGCATCGTGTGGCAGTACGGGCACACCGGCGTCGCCGGGCAGGGGCCGGGATACCTGAACGACCCGGACGGGGTGGACCTCGTCCCGCCGGACTCGCTGCTGGTCACCCACGGCGCCACGATGGGCGCCCCGTAGCCGCTGATAGTCAGGCGAACCGGCTTCTAGCCCGGTTTCCGGCCGTGCCATACACCGGCCTGCGGGCCGCGAGTGCCACCAGCCGGATCGTCGCTCCAGGCCGATAGCTATGAGTGCGGCCCGTTCCGGATCCCGGGCGGGCCGATAAGGAGGGTGGAGCAGGAAAGCACGCGCATGGCGATGCCCGTGATCCCGGGCTTCGGCGGCACCGGAGGATCATCACATGCTTGCGCCAAGTCAGCCGGAGGGGAATGCTGTTTCGCGGGGGGCTGCACGGGACTGAATCGCCCGGGCGAGCTTGCCTTTAATACGCTTTGCGCTCAACCGGTCTCGATAATAGTGAGGACACGGCATGCCTGCTGACACCATGAATCCGGTCACGGCGGTCACCTGGGGACCCTTCATCCAGGCCGCCTACGATCAGTACGCCAGCGATCCCGGTCAGGTCAATCCGGCCGCGATCAAGAACATGCCCGTGGGCTACACGCTAGTGCGCACGATTCAGATGACCGACTTCTTCGGCTCCCAGCAGTCGCGTGTCTTCTACGGTTTCGTCGCTGTCGGCGGTGACCCCAAGACCGCGGTGGTCGCATTGCGCGGCACCGCCACGAACACCGAATGGTGGGACGACCTGCATTGGGACCTCGTGCCCTTCACCCAGGTTCCCGACGGCGGAAAGGTCGCCCAGGGCTTCCTGGACATCTACAACACCTATGGCACCATGACCCCGGGCCAGCAACAGAGCACGCAGGCATCGGCCACCTTCGCCGCCGACATCGCGCAGGCGGTCGCCGGCGGTCTTCAAGCCGGTCTTGATCCCGCGCTGCCCACCGTGGTGTGCGGCCACAGCCTGGGTGCCGCGCTGGCGACACTCCTAGTCGCGGACCTGACCGCGACCACGCCGCTGAAGCCGCAGGCATGGACATTTGCCTCACCAAAAGTGGGAGACGCCATCTTCGCCGCACGCTACGGCGGCCTGAGCACCGTGTCGTGGCGGATCTACAACCAAGTCGACGTCGTCCCGTACTTCCCGGTCGACTTCTCGGATAATTACCAGCCTGTCACCACCGGGTATGCCATCAACTCCCTGGGGAAGGCGAAGTGGAGCTTCGGCTGCGCCCACGCCCTGAACACCTATATGCACGTGCTGTCGCCGACGACGGTGCCGCTGGATCCGGCCTGCGGCTAGCCGCCTGGCAACCAGTAAAGGCGCGGCCCTCGCAGCATGACCGGCCGCCCGCAGGCGGCACCGCTCAAGTCATCAGTCTGGGTGCGGGACGGGACCACCCATCCGGTTCTGGTCAACCTACAAACGGGCGTTCTCGCTTGAGCTCTTCGCGGCCAATCGAGCGGCGGTGGACGGCGTCGGGCCCGTCAACAATACGCAGGCTGCGGGCCCAGGCATAGAAGTACGCAAGCGGAGTGTCGTCGCTTACACCCATGCCGCCGAACACCTCGATGGCCCGGTCGATCACCGCGGTGGCCATCGCGGGCGCGGCTACCTTGATCGCCGCGATCTCGGTGCGCGCCCCTTTGGCGCCGTACTTATCGATCAGCCATGCTGTCTTGTAAACCAGCAGCCGAGCCTGGTCGATGTCGATACGGGACTGGGCGATCAGCTCCCGCACCACCCCCTGGTCGGACAGGTGCTTGCCGAACGCCACCCGCGACTTCGCACGATCCACCATCAGCCCAAGGGCACGTTCGGCCATCCCGATGGCACGCATCGCATGGTGAATTCGGCCCGGACCGAGCCGGGCCTGGGCGATCATGAACCCATCTCCCTCGGCGGCCAGCATGTTCGACGCCGGCACCCGCACGTCGCGGAACACGATTTCAGAGTGCCCGTGCTGGTCCTGGTAGCCAAAGATGGGCAGCTGCCGCTCGATTGTCATCCCCGGAGCGTCTCGGGGCACGAGGATCATCGACTGCTGCCGGTGCGTGTCCGCTGTCGGGTTGGTCTTGCCCATCACGATGAGGACCTGGCACCGCGGGTCGGCGGCCCCGCTGATCCACCACTTGCGGCCGTTGATCACGTAGTCGTCACCGTCGCGGACCATTTGGGTGGTGATATTCGTCGCATCCGAGGACGCCACGTCCGGTTCGGTCATAGCGAACGCCGACCGGATCTCCCCGGAGAGCAACGGTTCGAGCCATTGCTTCTTCTGCTCCGGGGTCGCGAACAGGTGCAGCGTTTCCATGTTGCCGGTGTCCGGGGCCTGGCAGTTGATGGCTTCCGGTGCGATCACCGGCGACCATCCCGAGATCTCCGCGACCGGCGCGTAGTCCAGGTTCGACAATCCTGATATCTCGGGCAGGAAGAGGTTCCACAGATCCCGCTTCTTCGCCGATGCTTTCAGCCGCTCCAGCACCGGGGGATGCGCATGCGGGTCGTTGCTCGCCCGCCACCGCTCATACTCCTTTTCCGCGGGGAATACCTCCTCCCGCATGAACCGCCACATACGCGCACATACTTCCTCCGCACCCGGCGACAGCCCGAAGTCCATTTCCTTAATCCTCCTCGAGCCTGCAGAGGCCGCCTTCAGCGATCTTCAGGATCTCTTGGTCGAGGTGGCCGAAGTCCTGCCCGGCCATCGAGCCTGCCGTCACCCGCGCGGCAATGCCCTGCCCAGTGGTCCCCGAGGTGTAGCACAGCACGGCCACGGCGTCGGAAGCCGGATCGACGGGCGCCGGCTGGCGACCGTCGTTCTGACTGAAGATCTCCTCGAGGTCCAGCGTTCCCTCCGGACGCAGCCGCTGCACGCCGGCGAACAGCCGCTCGTCGTTACGGGACTGCCCGTCGAGCGGGGAGCAGGTGATCACCGTCCTGACCGCGGTCTCACCGGTCGCGATGACTTCCTTAGCCACCGCCTCGTACAAGTCGTCAAGGCACAGCAGCGCACTGGCACCGGAGTCGGCGAGCAGATATTTCAGCTCGCGGCCCTTGTTCATCGGGTTGATCACCACAGCCGCGCCGCCGGCCTCATCCTCCTCTCCCCACTTACCCCAGTTCTTCGGGGCATCCCTGAGGACTTCATCCATGGTCGGGACTTCAGTCATCCGGATTGCGGCGTGGAAACCCTGGCCGTCAGGCCGCGAGGAACGCCGCTTCACCTCCCCTGAAATGTCGGTGCAGCACGGTATGTTTCCTAGCAGAATGAACAGAGCGCTCGCTCGGCGATCCATAGCGGATTGAAACCACCGTCGTCCCTACCGTCAGGCTTTGTCAACCCTAGCTGCAGATATCCATCGGCCTGAACCTTCATGGTGTTCAGGTATTCTGAACACCATGAAGGTCGCACCCGTACCCCTACCCGTCGCGGCCACGCCAAACACGGGAGAGGCCGTGCGCCAACTGCGAGCCGCGCGGGGTGTCTCGGTGCGAGGGCTCGCCGCCCGAGTGGGAGTCAGCCCGGCAACGATCAGTGCCATCGAGAACGGCAAGACTGGTATCTCGGTACAGCGGCTACACCAAATCGCAACGGCACTCGCCGTACCTGCAGCGGCGCTCATCGAGGATCCGGCAGCCCCGACGCAACTGCGGAACGCAAGGCCGTCCTCGGTCGAACTCGCCACCGGAGACTGGCGCGAGTTCGCTCCCCTGCCGATCGACCCCGTGCTAGCTGGGGCGATCAAGGCATTCGCCGCGACCGGCTACCACGGGGCAAGCATGCGGTCGATCGCGCAGTTCGCCAACATGAGCGTGCCAGGTGTGTACCATCACTACCCCAGCAAACAGGACTTGCTGGTAAAGATCCTCGACATCACGATGACGGACCTCCTCTGGCGACTGCAGCACGCGCGCGAGGACGGGAACAATCCGATCGAGAGGGTCGCGCTAGTCGTCGAAGCGCTGGCTCTCTTCCACACGAGACGAAGCGACCTCTCCTTCATCGGCGGCAGCGAGATGCGCAGCCTCGAACCCCATCACTACCGCCGAATAGCCAGGCTCCGCGACGATGTCCAGCATCTACTGGACACGGAGATTGCAGCGGCCATCGTAGCCGGTGGTCTCGCCGTCAACTATCGGCGCGACGCGGGGAAGGCAATAGCGACAATGTGTACGGCGCTAGTGCAGTGGTTTCAACCCGACGGACGTACCACCCCGGAGCAGATCGCCAAGGAGTACGCACAGTTCGCACTGCGCCTTCTGGGGTACAACGTTATGCGCCAGCCTCGATCCCGTGGCCTGGCTCTGGCGCGCCTGGCTGAGACGGCGGCGGGTAGTTCGCAGCGGACGGCCCGGTCAAGTGGCCGCGGTACCGGTACCCAGACGCGCCGAGGGCCGGAAACCCGCATGTAATTTAGGTCTGGAATTGTTCCGGCCTGGTCTTTCCCGTCCACGCCAACCCGACATTTCTGGCCTAAAAGCGCATTGGCTCCTGCCCGCATAGGTTCGGCAGGCCGTCGACGTACTCGGCGAGCGGCTCCATGGGCTCACTCCGGTAGGTTCACTTGTGCCGGATGTACTCGTAAATATCCAGGTATTCCTGGCCGGGCCGG
>Ga0074046_10000565_pt1 | contig 34029 bp, 42 predicted proteins | sample BogForMeECP23OM3_FD_94441 | JGI IMG/M metagenome (GOLD analysis project Ga0074046, IMG submission 94441) | Bog forest soil microbial communities from Calvert Island, British Columbia, Canada - Bog Forest MetaG ECP23OM3 | ecosystem: Environmental > Terrestrial > Soil > Wetlands ... | reverse complement strand
AGAGCAGCCGGCGCGCCTTGTCGAGGTTCACGTTGTCGGGCCAGCTGTTGAGGGGCGGGAAGCGCTGCTGGCCGGCACCGGCGCCGCCGCGACCGTCACCGGTGCGGTACGTGCCGGCGCTGTGCCATGCCATGCGGATGAACAAGGGCCCGTAGTGGCCGAAGTCCGCCGGCCACCAGTCCTGCGAGCCGGTCATCAGCGCCTGCAGATCCTTCTTTACGGCCGCCAGGTCAAGGCTCCTGAACTCTTCGGCGTAGTTGAAACCCTTACCCATGGGGTTGGACAAGGGCGAGTGCTGGTGCAGGATTTTAAGGTTCAGCTGATTGGGCCACCAGTCCCGGTTCGATGTGCCTCTGCTGGTAGCGTGGTTATTTGCTCCGCCTGTTACCGGACACTTACTGTCGTCACTCATAACATCATCTCCTGTTTTCGATCAGATGGACGTCCTGGAGGAGGGGCGGGCCACGCGGCCCGGCTGTCAGGGTGTTCTGGTTGTCAGCAACCGGGACTCCATGATCCGTTGTGAGTGTTTTCCTGGCCATGGTTTTCACACGGCAGAGTTTGCGGTGTGCGGGCAATAAAGATTTGGTTTGGGATAACGCAGCAGCGTTTCCGTAGGGAATTGTGCAGGCATTTCCCGGGGCGTGCCTCATATCCCGGTTTTTCATCGCCGTAGGGGAATACTAAGGTCAGGAAAAAGCATGGGTAACCCGGCACATTGGCAGGAATATCAGGGAAAACTTCGTTTATCCGAGCGAGAACGTGCCGTACTTTCCCCCGCCACCCGGGTGCAGGGTGATGGTACCGTTTCGCAGGGCAAGAATTGCATCCCCCACTTTCGGGTGGACCACACGGATCTCCGCGACCGGGGCATCAATAAGAACAGCGATCTCGTTTCCGAACTTCTCAATGAATGAGGCATAGATCGCCTTACATTTTTTCGTATTCGGGGACGACGCGCCTTCCATGGTCTGGATAATCTGGGAGAGGGGGAGGATGTGGACATACGGGGGACGGGGGCGGGTCCCGCCTCCCCCGGACAACTCTTTTGCCCGGTCAAAAACCCCTTTCTTGATGATGCCGCCATCGGCCGGGCACCGCCACCCGTTCCGGACCGCCTCCTCCAGCGGGTACTGCGTGAAGCACCGGACGCAGGCAGTGCGGTTGTACTTCCCCTCCTCCGGAAAGAACCCGGCGTTCATAACCACGTGCCCCTGTCTAACCGCGTCGAGTACTCCTTTTACGGTCGCTGCCGCCCGGATATCGAGCCGGTTGAACTCGCGGCCGAGCTTGTCCGGGTAGGGGCTATGGGCATCGGAGTTGGTGAGGAACGGGATATCGTTGAGTTCCGGGATCGCGGCCCCGTACGAACTGTCCGCAGAGAGGCCGAGTTCAAGGAAATCGATCGGCTCGCTGCCATAGCAGTCCGCTACACCGGTGCAGTAGGCATACATGGAAGTCCATGGCGTGAAGGCGTGGGCAGGGCCGATCAGTGCACCTACACGGTGGGCATAACTGGCGATCTTTTCACCTGACAGGTAGATGTGCGGGCGCCCGGTAGTTGCGAAACTCTTGCACGTCCCTTCCATGAGCGCCTGTAGTTCGGCGAACTGGGAGAAATCTTCTGCAAGGATGAGGTGGTGCACCCTCCGCTCGTCCTCTACTTCGCCCGTAGGGACGACTACGATGCCGGCATCGTTCTGCATGAACGGCTCCCAGGTCTTCCGCCAGACCGGGTGGAGTGCGTCACCGGTGCCGAGCACCTGGATACCCTTTGTCACGCACCCTGCAAGCAACGGCTCCGGCTGCATGAACCGGGAGACGGCCATCGAGTACGGCGAGTGGATGTGAAGGTCGGCATTCACGTGCATGGGTACCAGACCGGTTGTACTTCGCGGGATAAAAGAGGTGGGGATAGGGTAGTTCTCAGGGGGCTGTGGGGGGGTCGTGTGGGTACAAATGACCCGCAAGGAACCGACCCTGACTGCAGGATACCATCCTCTGTTTCTGTCAAGTTCACAGAGGAGGAATCGTTCCCGGGGATTGACCAGAACCGCAGGGTGCCCGGGCGGGTTTAACACGATGTACCCATGCGACCCCCCCCAAGCGCGTCCGGATAGTTACAGGATTTTTTGTGTTTTTACAAAGTGAAATGCCGGGTTCTGGGCTACCGGGCGGGGGAGGGGGTAGCATGGGTACAGATGCAGACCAGGATGGCCGGGGCCGGCAGCAGGGCCTGCCGGATTTGCTCATATCCAAACCCTCATCCCCTCCGGCCGCCAGAACACCAGTACAGGTGACCTATGGTACAGGCAGTTATCGTACAGGCAGGCGAGCCGGCGCGGAACTTCTCGCTCAAGGACCAGAACGACAAGACCTTCGATCTCTATGAGCAGGAAGGGAAACGCGTACTCCTCTCGTTCCACCCGCTCGCATGGACGGAGTTCTGTGCAGCCCAAATGAAATCGCTTGAGGATAAGCGCGAGGTGCTTGCCGCACACAACTGCATCCCCGTCGGGATTAGCGTGGACTCCATACCCTGCAAGAAGGCATGGGCAAAGAACCTCGGGATCTCCCAGACGCCGCTCCTCTGCGATTTCTGGCCGCACGGAGCCGTTGCGGAAAAGTATGGGCTCTTCCGGGATGGGAACGGGTTCTCCGAGCGGGCGAACGTGATTATCGATGAGAAACAGCGGGTCGTGTTCGTGAAGGTGTATCCGGTGCATTCGGTACCGGATATTGGGGAGATTATTGCGTTTCTGGGGAAGTGAGACGGACATACTCTATAGTAGTTATGAGCGTGACCCCCACACTCCCCCAGAGGGGGAGGCAGCCCAAGGGGACACCCCTTGATCCCATTCTGGTACGAATATTCTGATCAACCTTCCAGCCCAGCGAGGCCCCGACGAGGCGGCCGAGCGACCCCCCTAAGGGGTGGGTGAACTCATTCATTTTGAAACGGAGTGTACAACTCGTTGAGTGCGAACTGGAGAATTATGCCGGTCTATTTATTTACAGTTTTTTTAAAAAAAGTCTGAAATATTCGTAATACCCAACTGCCGACCGTTCCCGGTCCGCTCACCCGATATAGCTCAGTTCCTCGTCCTTCCCCTTGTCTCCCTCGACAAGGTTCTCGATCGCCTTCTCCATCTCGGCTGCCCGGTCGTTGAGTTTCGTTGAATCGACCGGGACACCGGTCAGTTTCGAGAGCACGGCAAGGACATTTGCAGCGCTCATCGGGTCAACGAGGTACCCGCTCGTCTCGCCCATCAGGCAGACCGCATCGATCCCCCGCTGTGCCGAGAGGCCAAGCATCAGGCCGGCAGCGCCCACAATTCCACCACCCGGCTCGTCGCGGTTGAACGTTACACAGGCAGCTTCGAGCTCCTCACGGAGTTCCGCCCGGTTCACCGCCCCGAGCACCCGGGGCTGGTCTACGAGATGGCCGACACCGAATCCCCCGAGGGTGTAGATCCGCTGTACGTGCAGCTCCTCGGCAATCTCGCAATAACAGTCAGCGAGGAGATAATGCCCCTCGTTCGAAGTGCTCTGGTGGTCGCCAACGAGGAAGACGATATCCCGGCCTTCAGACTGGTAAAGGAACAGTTCGTTCCTCGCGAGCCGGGCGAGGCCGTTCTCCTCGATGATCACCTGCGGGGGGAGGTAGATCGAATGGATCTCCCCGATCTTCTCGGCCCCGAGCATGTGGATCATGTACTCGGCCACCAGTTTTCCCACCTGGCCGATACCAGGGAGTCCTTCAATCAGGATAGGATCGACAGGTTTCTTCTCTTTGAACCTGTCCGTATATGAGACCGTGATCTCTTCAATCATGGTGGTGGGCCAGCCTGCGGTATTTGCCGTACTTGTCTTCAGGAGAGAACCGTGCAGGATGTGCTACTGCCGTCGGCTGCCCGCAGACAGGACAGGTGGGAGAAAGAGTATAGATATTGTCTGCAGGGCAGTGCCGGATGCGCCCGGTCATGCACTTTTCCCGGATTTCGGTTTCTTGACGAGCTTGCCTTCGCCGCCCGATTTTTCCAGGACAGCAATTGCTGCATTCGCCGACTTCTCGATTGCCTTCTCGGCTGCCTTGTAATCGGGAGCGGTCACTTTGATGCGGTAAGTGGGAGCGCCGAGGTAGAGAAGCTCGATCTCTGCACCCGGGCTTTTCGACGCGCTCGCCTTCTCGAGCGCTTTCCTTATCACTTCAATGCCATCGGGCCTGGTGGAGGTGAGGATAAGGTGGCCGGTCACTTCCACGTGAGGCACCTTCACGCTCTCCTGCGCAACGCGCTGGAGGATCTCCGTGACCTTCTTTGAGAAGCCCAGTTTCTTGAGCGAAGTCTCGGGATCGATAACGATATCCTCGAAGACCGGGTAGAAAGCCCCGTACTTCTTGTAGATTACATCCTCGATCGCAGCGAGGGGTTCACCCGACTGTTCCGCAACGAATCCCAGCCACTTCTGGGCCTTGGACTCGTTCTTCCACTCGCGGATCTTCTCGCGGCGCTGGTGCTCGTTGACATCTTTGAGGGAAAGATCGATGTGTCCGCGGATCCTGTCTACGTTGAGGACCTTGCAGACGATCTTCTGACCTTCCCGGATATGGTCGCGGATGTACTTGATCCAGCCCGTTGCAATTTCAGAGATGGGGATGAGCCCCTGGCGGCCACCGTATTCATCGAGCGAGACGAAGGCGACAAAGTCCTTGACGTTCTCTACCGTGCAGACGACCAGTTCTGATTCCTGTGGCCACTCTCTGTCCGTCATAAGTGGTTACTTGAGCTCCTGGACGATCTCTGCCTTGAGGGTTGCCCGGCCACCGGCTGGGGTGGCGAGATCGCGGCCGCATACGACACACTTGACGATCGTGCTGGCCTTCTCGAAGATGACCTGCTCGTTGTCGCAGTCAGGGCACTTTACCTTGAAAAATTTACTCCGGTTTTCCCGAATCTGTTGTACCATTTCGCTTCACTCCGTCAGTTCGAACTTCGCGACACGGTAGCCCTTGCGCAGGTGCGCCTTTCCGCAGGTGACACAGCGGTACCGGACGTTGATCTTCTTGGTCGGCTTGTCGCCGCCGGGCACCTTTGAGAACTTGCCCATGTTACCTACGCGACCTCTCCGGGCCTTCTGGCGGTCGATCCAGTGGAGGCCGGTGGTCTTGCCTTTCTTTACCTTTTCAACCTCGTGCACCTGATGGTTCCTGCAAAAGGGGCAGTAAGTTGTGAATTTCGCTGGCATCTTCATGAAAATTTCACCGATAATCCCGATTAAGAATACCTATATTATTTGCAAATCTGGATATTTAAGACTATGTTGCGTTCGCTCAGTACCGCAGCGTTCCGCTCCGGAAGCGTCACTATATCTCCCTTTGAGAGGGTATAAATCCTCCCATCCACTCCCATGAACGATTCCATATCGTCCAGCACCCGGACAAGGGTGCAGGGATGGGCGAGGATCGAAGGCATCCCCGACGCCTGTGCAACGGAGCCCGCTGCCAACGGCAGCTCCTGACCCCCGTCTTCCATCAGGTCCGGCAGGGGTTCACCAGTTTCTTCAACCTCCCCGGCTTCAGACGCAACCACGGAAGGCGCGGCGATCAGAGGCGCGTGGATAGTGCTGCGGGGCTTGTTGTAGAGCAGGATTCCCTGGCACTTCTCGATGCTGGCTGTTGCTGCATCGAACATCTCGTGCTCTGCGGGGATCATCCGCTTGACCTCCTCGCGGTCGTAATAGTTCCCCTCCGCATGCATGATGGTAAGGGCAAGGATCTTGCGCGACCGGATTGCAAACAGGTCCTGGAGGGTCTCGCGGATCGAGAGGGTCTCATCGATCAGGGAGCGGGCATCGTCCGAGAACGGATCCTCGAACGCATACACTTTTTTGGTGATCGCTGCGAGTTCCGCATGGCCCTTCTCGAAGATATCGGGTGCAACGGCCGTGAGCCGCCCGGTCTCCCGTTCCGAGAGGAGGATACTGCGCAGATCGTCAAGATGCATTGTTCGCCCCTAAATGATACCTAAGTGATTTCCGCCATGCCGCGGCAGCAGAGAAAGACAGCCACCGCTTCCGGTACTGTAGAGATGCCCTTTTTGAGCTCATAAGTACTTCCGAGCATCGGCATCTTCAGCGGGAACTTCTGGTCTACCCTTACATCCCGGCTCCCGAAGACCACCGCATCGGTGAGGGGATCGAAGTCGTGGAACTCACGGAGCTCAAGCGGTTGTACCCGCATCCCGCTCCCGCCATGGAGAGATGTCGGCATCCGTATCAGTCGCTTGGTATCGGTAGTGACCGGTTCGTCGGCGAGCGCAGCCTTCTCAAGCAGGCGCTTCCGGAACTCCCCATCCTCCTTCTCGACAAGAATACGGAGGGCCTCGTCACGGAGTTTTCCTTTGACCACGAGCTCGGATGGGCGGGAGGCAAGGTGCTTTTCGAGAGTCCCGCGTTCGTTCAGCAGCCGCTCGGCCATCTTGTCGCCGATACCCGAATAAGAGGTGAGAAACTTCATCGCCTCGTCGTGCGGCATCTCCCCGATCCAGCCGAGGAACTCCTGCAGGGCCCCGCGGTACCGGTTCGGCCAGCCCGGCGCGGTCGTGATCTTCCCGGAGAGCAGGGCCCCCGGGTCGATCCCGATCCCGCAGACATAGTCGATCAGTTCTCTTCGCTCGGCACTCCCCCAGCCACGGAACGCGATGTCCTTGACGTGGACGTGATAGCCACGGCCCCCGGAGAAGACCAGCTCGATAACTTTCGGGTCCACGCCGAACTCGTCGGTCAGCATCGCGAGAAGCTTACCGGTCTCTACCTTGACCCGGGCGAGCATCTGGTCGTACGGGCCCCGCACGATATGGTCTGCATCAAGATCGAAGATCAGGTCCGCCCCGCACCAGCCCTTGTCCGCCATGGTCCCGGCGTCCGGCTTCTCGTAGTATGCAGTCGAGTAATAGGCGTGCTGGGGGATCAGGTTCCGGATATAGTCCCCGAGTTCCTCCTTGCCGGAGAAGCCGATGTGCCTGCGCATCCGCATCTCCGTGACGCCCGGGTTGAAGAGGACAAAACCCCACTCGCGCTGCACGAGGGATGAAGGTGTCAGGAGGACTGCCTTCCGGTAGTACTCGGTAAACCGCTGGCGGAGGAATTCGGTAGTGGCCGGGTTCATTGCAGCACCTTAACCATATATGGGCCGCTGCGTTCATAGCCCTGCCTCCGGTAATAGGGCCGGACACCGATGCCGCTCATGATCGCGAGTCTGGTGTACCCGCCATCGGTTGCGATCTCTTCAGCCCTGGCAAGGAGGAGCCGGCCGAAGTTCCGGTGCTGCCACTCCTCGTCCCCGGCATCCATCCCGACCGATACGAGGCTGCCATAGACATGAAGCTCCCGCAGGAGTGCTGCACAGTCGAGCTCGGGGCGGTACACCTGAGAGGGGAACCGGAGCCGGGTGAACCCGATCAGGGAGTCCCCGGAGACCGCCGAGATGAAGTGCTCTTGTCCTCCGCAGGCATCGTACTCAAGTACCCGCACATCAGCCTCCACAACAGAGGGGAGCCGGCCGATCTCCCGGCAGCGGATGCACCGGCACCGCTTGCCGAGTGCAGTGAGCCGTGCCTGTGCCAGCTGCCGGAAGTTGGAGTGCCGGGACCCCGCCACGATCAGCTTAGCCGGGATATCCCGCTGGATCCGCTGGAGCCGGGTGAACTCGGGGATCACTGACTTCGCATGCGCGATCAGGTCCACGAGATCCTTCTCGGGATAGGGAGAATAGAGGCCCCGCTGCCAGAGGTCCTCGATTTCCGAGCCGGGCGTGACAAGCGTGGGGTAGATCTTGAGGAAGTCCGGTCTGAAGCGGGGATCAGTGAAGATCGTATCGAACATCGCCCGGTCCGCCTCTATTGTCGAGGAGGGCAGGTTCGGCATCATGTGGAACCCCACCTTGAGCCCGGCATCGCGGAGGAGGGTGTTGGCCTCCACTGTATCGGCGACGGTGCACCCGCGGCGGTTGAAGGCCAGTACTGCGTCGTCTGTGTGCTGGACCCCGAGCTCTACCTTGGTCACCCCGAGTTCAAGCATCCGGTCGATGTGCTCCCGCCGGCACCAGTCCGGACGGGTCTCGAACGTGATCGCAACGTTCCGGATCGCGGACTGCTCGTTCTCCGCCTCCACAGTTTCCACGTCGCGGGCCTCCGCAGCAGGGGATCCCCCGGGGTATGTGTTCATCGCCTCGATGCAGCGGGAGACAAACGATTCCTGGTACTCCACCGGTCGGGCGGTCATTGTACCGCCCATCACGATCAGCTCCACCTTGTCCACCCGGTGCCCGAGGATCTCGAACTGCCCGAGCCGGGCATGCACCTGCCGGAACGGGTCATACTCATGCTCCCTCGCACGCTTCGCCGCCGGCTCTTCCCCGGTATAGCTCTGCGGGGAGTGGAAGGGGTGGTCCGGTCCGCCCGGGCAGGGGAGGCACTTGCCGTGCGGGCAGGCAAAAGGCGAGGTCATCACGGCGACCGGTGCCACCCCGGAGAGCGTGCGGGTAGGTTTGACCATTAGGATCTTCCGGAGGGTCTCCCGTTCCTCCGGCTCAGCAGCCGCAAGGATTGCGGAGTTCTTGGGCACCACGGGCAGGGAGTACTTCCGGCAGACCGCAATCTTGGCGGCAACAATTGAATCGTCACCGGGGGGCAGGGCGAGGATGCGGGAGATCATCTCCCGCAACGCAATGGCCTCATCCATACACAATTAATGTTCGGCTGCAACTTTAACCGAAGCAGTCTCAGAAGAGTAGTTCACCACGGGCATGCTGCGGTGGTGGATATGAGTTACGATCTCATCCCCGAGCGTGAGGAGAGCGTCCTTGTGGGCCTTCTTGTCCTTGTGGATGTGGACAGGAGAGATCTCAAGAGAGTTGTACCGTTCGGTCTGGATTTCCTCGTTGGTGACTCCCTCGTAATATTTCTTGATGTGGATCATCAACATATGTAGATGCAGCAACTCTTCCTTTTGCACACTATCACCTTTTCCAAATGAATCCTTATTTTGTGGTGCACATATACCTTACTGGTGAGATTTATATCAGGAAGCCTGCGGCACGTTGGATCGCTGGTTGCGCTCGCAATTGGCGACGCATTGGGTGCGCCTTTTGAAGGATCTCCACAACCTGAAGCGTGGGTGGCAGAAATGCGTTCCGGCGGGCGTCATTTCCGGAAAAAAGGGGAGGTCACGGACGATACCCTGCAGGCCATTGCGGTCGCGGAATCGCTTGCAAATTACAGGGGTTTTGACCCGGATGACCTTGTAATGCAACTGATTGCCGGGTTCAGACTGCGTCCCGCATGGTTCGGTCCCACATCCTCAGCATTCTTTGATCTGGTGGAATCCGGGACCCTGCCGCACCAGGCTGCACTGCTTGTCCACAAACGCCGTGGCAGCAGCCGGTCCAACGGCAGCGTGATGCGGGGGTTCCCCCTCGGGATCTTTTATTCGGCCCCGGAAGTTTATGAAGTCAGTTTAACGTGTTCGCGGCTGACCCATTTTGACCCGGTCGGAGGCCACTGCTCTGCGTTCCTGAACGTGATGGTGAGCGACCTGTGCCGGGGGATCTCCCGGCCAGCTGCATTCCGGCACGCACGGTCCCTTTGTACTGATCCTGAAGTACGCACCGTGCTCGGCAATTACCGGCAGTATATTATAGTACCCGGTCTTGATGCGGTGGAGTGCTCGCATGCGGCCCTCTCCTGCTTCATGGAGTCGCGGTCACTTGAACATGCTTTACTTTGGGCGATCAACCTAGGCGGGGATACGGATACGGTCGGTGCCTGTACCGGTGCCCTTGCCGGGGCATACTGGGGAGTAGACGCAATCCCTGTGAGGTGGAGTCGTGAGGTGGAGGGGTACGATGGGCTGGTGGAGCTGGCGGAGCGGGTTTGGGAGAAGAGAGTGGATAGAGCCGGGGAACATTTAAACGATTAATTAAAAGAAGATTGAACTACGCCGGCTTAATCTCCACCAGCTTCAGCGCCCGGCCCTTGTCGCAGATATCCGATGCGTTCCCAAGTACATCAACGACGGTGTACTTCTCGCCTTCGACGACTCCCTCGGGGCGGCAGAGCGCAAAACTCCTGCAGTCCCCCTTGTTGCAGGAGAAATCAGGCTTGATCTTCGAATTGACGATCGCCATCTCCGGGCTGATCAGGATCGTGATCGGGGCCTCCGCCACCTCGACTGCGGTCGCACCGTTGAGGTGGACCGGGCATTCGTGATGGGTGGTCCTGACGGTTACGATCCGGTACTTGTGCCCTTTCTGGAGGTTGTTGCAGGCCTTCTTCACCTTGCAGTTGTCGCACCCGGGGGCCTCGCCCTCGTAGATGAACTCGACCCCCTGGCGGGCGAGCACGGTCCCCACAAGCGTTACCTTCGATTTAGAGTCGGTCATCTGGTTTCACTCCCGGTAGAGCATCTGCACGAGGTTCTCTGCGGATTCGCGTGTGAGCCCCATATCGAATATGGTAAAGCGCTCAGGACGGATAGTCTTTGCCATCAGGAGTGCCTCGACGGCAACCGCATCGTCGATGCCCACCTCCGCCGGCGTAACAGGGGCCCCGATACTCCTTAAAGACGAACGGATGCTGTGCCAGTCTCCCCCATGGAGGTACATGGAGATGATCGTCCCTATCCCGCAGCTCTCGCCGTGGAGGGCTTTCCCCGGGGCGAGCCGGTCCAGCGCATGGGAGAACTTGTGCTCCCCGCCGCTTGCCGGACGGGACGAACCGGCAATGCTCATCGCAACCCCGCTCGAGACAAGCGCCTTTGTCACGAACCAGGCAGACTGCTCCTGGTGCGGTTTGATCAGGTGGGCGTTCTTCACCAGGATCTCCGCAGTCATCCTCGAGAGCGCGATCGCGTATTCACTCATCGCCTCACCTTTCACCCGGTGGGCGAGCTCCCAGTCGAGGATCGCAGTGTAATTCGAGATCACGTCCGCACAGCCAGCGGCGAGGAGCCGGTGGGGGGCGGAAGCGATGATCCCCGTATCCGCTATGATCGCAATCGGGGGCTGGGCCTCGAGCGACGAGTGCCCCTCGTCCATCGCGACCGAAGCGCGGGCGGAGGCGATGCCGTCATGGGAAGCTGCGGTCGGGACGGAGATGAACTGGATGTCAAGGTTGTATGCTACAATCTTTGCGGTATCGATCACCCGGCCACCGCCAACACCGAGGATGAAATCCATGCCGTCCGCTGCCTTCTCGGCCTCCTTAATGACGGGTACGGTGATCTCCTCGGCAAGGAACGGTGTAACCGTGCGGGAAGGGGAGAGGATCTCCCGCACCCTGCAGCCGGCAAGCTCCATCGTGCCTCTTCCCGAGATCAGGAGCGCGGAGGAGCCAAGGCTCAGGTCATCGCAGACCGCGGGGATCTGGCCGAACACGTCATGCCCGATCACCACGTCACGGGGCAGCTGCATCCACTTGGACTTGTCAAAGACCTTGTCCCTGAGTAATTTTATTGCATCTGCGCTCATTGTACTCATGGATGATTAGTGATTTCTTCTACAAATACTACATCGATCCCATACGATACGAACAGCCTTACAATGCTGTCGAGACAATCACGTACGCCCTCATCCTCATAGTTGCGCTCTACCTGATCTACCGCTGGTTCAACAGCTCGGACTTTAAGATTGACGGCCGGTTCGTGCTCGCTACCATCCCTACGTGATCTTCGGGGGTGTCCTCAGGGTGGTCCAGGACACCCACACGATCCAGTCCGACATCCAGTTCGCGATTGTCACACCGTTCATCTACTTTGTCATCTTCGCCTATACGTTTGGTATCCTCCTCTTCTCCAGGTACCTGGAGCGGCAGGGTTTTGTCGACGATTACCTGAAGGTCTATGCAGGTGCCGGCATCTTTTCGACATTCTGTGTCGCGCTTGTCCTCATCGCCTGGAGCATTCCCCACCATGGGGTCGACCTCTCAATCCTCGCCATCATTCTTGGCATGGCAGCCACTGCTACGGCAATCGTCTGGGGGTTCATCAGGTATATCCTCAAGTGGGAGTACGTCAGCGACCCGCTTTACATAATGCTCCTCTTCGGCCAGCTGCTGGACGCAAGCGCCACGAGTTACGGTATCGACTTCCACCCGGCTGTCCACTATATCGAGCAACACGTGGTCGGTTCCTTCCTCATCGACTGGGCCCACACCGCGTTCATCATGTTCCCGCTCAAACTGGTCGTCCTCTTCCCGGCAATCTACTTCATGCAGATGTTCCGGAAAGAGGCGAACCCGGCCTTCTGGCACCTCGTGCTGCTCGCGATGATCGTGGTCGGGTTTGCCCCGGGCGTCCGGGACATGGTCCGGATGGTCCTCTATGTCTGATTCCGTACTCACCGATGCACTTATCATCACACTCCTTCTTTTTTGTACAACGGTTACCGTCGGCTGGGTAGGTACGGCACAGAACCCGTCGATAGGGCAGGACCTCATGAAACTCTTCGAGAAAGAGGTGGCAGGCCAGATGTCAGTTGACAACCCTGCCGATATGTGCGTCAAGCTCTTTGCCAATAATCTCGAGGCTTGTATCATGCTTTTCCTCGGAGGGGCCTCGTTTGGCATCCTGACGATCTTCATCATGAGCCTCAACGGGATCGTGATCGGGGCCGTCATGGAGATCGTCCACAAGGACCACTCGGCGCTCTTTGTCGCCGCAGCGATCCTCCCGCACGGTATCTTCGAGATACCGGCATTCATTATATCAGGAGCGCTTGGTATCCTGCTCGCACAGTCCCTGATCGCGGAATGGTATGGCGGGCATGATGCAGCCGCGGACGCGTCCCGTTATGCCCGGATCTTTATCATCCGGGTCCTGCCGCTCGTTGCTATCGCCGCGTGCGTCGAGGCTTTTATTACGCCGGCAGTCATACATCTGGTAGCTTAGAGGGTTTTATTGAAATGGACGACGATGCGGGCGCCCTGCCGCCGAAGCAGGACTTTTCGGGATGGTTTAACGATCTTCTCTGGCGGGCCGGGATCATGGACGTCCGCTACCCGGTCAAGGGGCTCTATGTCTGGTACCCGTACGGGTTTGCGCTTCGCAAGTTCGTGTACAACGGGCTCCGCGAACTCCTCGACCGCGACCACCAGGAGACGCTCTTCCCCCTCCTGATCCCCGAGCAGGAGTTCATGAAGGAGGCCGAGCACATCAAGGGTTTCGAGGACGAGGTCTACTGGGTGACACACGGCGGCACGACACCGCTCGATGTCAAGCTCGCGCTCAGGCCCACGAGCGAGACTGCGATCTACCCGATGTACGCACTCTGGCTCCGCTCGCATGCGGACCTGCCGATGAAATACTACCAGATCGTCAACACGTTCCGGTACGAGACCAAGCAAACAAGGCCCCTTATCCGGCTCCGCGAGATCACCTCGTTCATGGAGTCACACACCGTCCACGCCACGTGGGACGAGGCGGAGGCACAGGTAGAGTACGAGCTCGGCCTGACAAAAGAGTTCTATGACGGGCTCTGCATCCCGATCACCATCTCGAAGCGCCCGGATTGGGACAAGTTCCCGGGCGCGGACTATACGATCGCAGTGGACGCGATCATGCCGAACGGCCGGACCCTCCAGATCGGGACGGTCCACCACCTCGGCACCCACTTCTCGAAGACATTCTCGATCAAGTACGAGGACAAGAACGGGGAGCAGCAGCTCGCGAACCAGACCTGCTACGGGATCTCGGAGCGGTGCATCGCGGCCCTCATCAGCGTGCACGGCGACGACAAGGGGCTGATCCTCCCGCCAGCCGTCGCACCGGTACAGGCAGTTATTGTCCCGATCACGATCGGGAAACGGCACGACGATGTGCTTGCCGCAGCGCAGAAGCTTGAGGCGGATCTCAAGGCAGCAGGGTTTCGGGTGAAGATGGATACCCGGGACATGCGGCCCGGCGCGAAGTACTATTGGTGGGAACTCCGGGGCGTGCCGCTCCGGCTCGAACTCGGGCCGAGGGATCTGGACGGTGGCAAAGTGATGGCCGTGAAACGGACGGGTGAGAAAAGCCAGATCGAGCTCGCGACCGTTACGGACGGCGTAACCCGGGTGCTCGGCGAGATCACCGATGCGATCCGGGCAAAGGCCGAGGAGCACACGAAGTCGCACCTTTGCTCTGTCGATTCGATGGAGGCCCTCAATGCAGCGCTCAATGACGGGAAAGTCGCCGTTGTCCACTGGTGCCGCGAGCGGGAATGCGGAAATGCAATCGAGGAGAAGGCGAACTCAAGCATCCTCGGTACAGATGTGCGGTCGGCACATGTCACCTGCACGGAAGGGTGCTGCATCCTTTGTGGCAAGCCCGGCAAGGCAACGCTCGTGGGAAGGACCTATTGAGGGCTTTTAAAAAAATGCAGAGGGATATAGTTTTGTTTTTTATATTGAGTTAAAAGCAAAATATGGAGATAATGAAAGGATTCATATTAACGATATTGTCTCAATTACTATTGAAGGGCATCTCAAAAACGAGGCTGGATCTTCAAATAAGTGAAGAAATGTTGAAATTACTTAGTGAGTGATAATATAAACAAAAATTTTGACTATTTTGTTTGACCATTTAATTCGTGCTTTTACTCAAACCTTGATTTACATTTTCAATCACGATCGCGATCAAAAACCGCTCGCAGATCAATCAAACCCTGATTTTATTTTTTCAATCGAACCCTGATTGAAAATTTTTCAGCAGACTCTGATTGAAATTTTTCAACCGGTCTTGATTAAAAAATGATGCACCGGAGCAATCTTCCGTCGTGAAATAATTTTGGAGAATCGTATACAAGTGTTTAACTTTTTACAACCAGATCTTGATTGAAAATTTTTTGCCAGACCTTGATTGAAATTTTTTAATCACACCTTGATTCAAAATTTTCCATCGCGATCAGGATCCTAATCAAAAACCATTCATAGATCAATCAGACTTTGATTGAAAATCGTTCAAAGCCCAAAAATAATTCCAGTTTGGTTAGCGCCATTTCCCGTAGAGAGAAGATCGATTATTTAAATTGACTTCTTATCCTTAGCCCATGTCAACTAACGGCCGGACTTCAGTCCACCCCGAAGGTGACTGCAGCATGAATCCTCTTTGCCGCGTCCGGGCCGGCAGCATAGGCAATTTTGCTTTCGGTAGTTCTCCAGCTGGGGATCGCCTGGGGATCTGCCAATCATTCTGACACTTCATCCCTCATGAGCAAACCCATACTTCCTCCGTTCTTGATACCCCGCCCGCCCAAACGACCTGTATCAATGCTCAAAACCAGTTATTTCGCAAAGAGCGCAAAGGTGCCGGGGGCCGTCTCCATTGCCCGCTTCCCGCCGAAATGGTATACCGGCGCCCGGTACCTCCCGCTTGCACCTGAACCGGATATGCTCAAAATCGGGAACTGGGACGAATACCGGCGCCGGTACCGGATGGAGATTCTGGACGTACTGGACCCGGCTAACGTGCTCCGGGACCTCGATGTTGGAGGGACAGGCCACGATACCATTCTGCTCTGCTTCGAGAAAGACCGCACACACTGCCACCGGGGACTGGTTGCCGAATGGTTCCACGAGACAAAAGGGATCCGGGTCCCCGAACTCGGGTCGGATTCCGGCACGCAGATGACATTGTAAATTGTTCCACAGTCCGCATTGCTTCTCTCCGGACATTCTCCCCAATCCCAACCTATTTATCCCGTCTCACGCCACCGCTCTAACATGCTGGGGATCTCAACCTACTGCCTCCTTGAAGAGCCGCTGCCCGTAGCCCTGGACCGGCTCTCTGCCCTCACCGGCCTCATCGAGGTGGTGGACGAGGGCCCCCATTTTATTACTGATACCGATCTGTTCGAGAGCTATTCCGCAGGCTTCGTCCTCCATGCCCCCTACCATGGGATGAACATTGCCTGCCTCTTCGAGCCCGTCCGCAGGGCAAGCGTCGAGGTGATGACCGACTGCTTTACCGTGGCGGCGGAGATCGGGGCTGCCGTAGTCCTCCACCCGGGCTATTTTGCCTGGGAGCAGGAACGGGAGCAGGCCAACGGCCAGTTCAGAAAATCCCTCGCCGAGCTTACCAGTGCTGCCCGCGAGCTCTCGCTCACCTTCTCGTTCGAGAACATGGGGGACATGAACTTCTTCAACCTGAGGACCCCGGAAGACCTCGCGATCATTGACGGGACACCGTTCACCCTTGATGTCGGGCATGCGAACCTCAACCGGTGCCTGCCGGGATTTCTCGGAATGAGGATCCGCCACATGCACATCCACGACAATAACGGGAAACGGGATACCCACAGCCCTGTCGGGGAGGGCGATATCGATTTTGCCCCGGTAATGGCCGCACAGCGGCGGGAGCAAGCGACTGCGGTCATCGAAGTGAGATCCTTTGACGGCGTCCTGAAGAGTATGAAGGCGCTCGAAACCCTGTGATGGGCATCCGGGTTCCTGCGATACGTTTCCTGGTCGTTTGCCAAGGTTTATGGCGGACCGTTTCCTCAATAGTACCGTATGGAGAGGATCACGGCCGTTGCCCGGGGAAGGGTGCAAGGAGTGGGATACCGCCATTTTGTAGAAGAATGCGCCCATGAAACCGGGGTCCACGGGTACGTGAAGAATATGCCGGACGGTACCGTGCAGATGGTAGCCGAGAGCTCCCCGGCCTCGCTTGCAGATTTTATCCGGCTCACCCATGCACGGGACAATCCGGTGATCCAGGTCGAGAAGATCGCAGTCACGCCGGGCCATGCCACGGGGGAGTTCCATGGCTTCCGGGTGGAATGGTAGACCGGGAGGAGACTGAAGTTTCACATAAAACCATCCTGCGGACAACCGATCCGCTGCCTCCCCCAGCGTTCTTCCCGACCATAAACATGTTGACCCCCGCACCCGTATCCCTATCGGGGACTTCTTATGCAGACGAGGATAACCGGGCGGAGTGCAGCCATCCGGGTCATCGCATCCCCTACGGTGACGGGTGTCCTGGCGATCGTTTCAGCAGAGGACAGTTGAAGGGGTGCAGGAACCATTGCTCCAGCACCGGACCTGAACAGGACCAACAGATCACCGGAGCTGGAGAACATTCCTTCGGACTACCGGACCAGATCGGCACCATTTATGATCTTCCGGGCCGAGCTGAACCAGAGCGTGCTCCCCGGGCCAAGGTATATGGCGTTCGGCCCGAGTGTTATTGGGATCTCGGTCAACCTGCGACTGCTCGCAGTCGTCTTTGCCGGTGTATTCGCAAGGCTTGCAGCACGGGTTATTCTGGTGATGAGAAGGAACCGGGGGGACGTAGGGAGCCGGTAAGTACCCCGTCGTGGTTTTTGTTCCGGCAGACCGGAACTGGCAACAATTCCGGCACAGCGGTTGCAGGGAAGCCGGATCGTGCCATGGAGGCCCGCCCTTTTTTATCTCCTGCCGGAATAACTACTAGTGTAATGAGGCGGCACCAGTGAGCGATGACTCCGGGGATTTCAACCAGCCCTATTTACCCGAGCGGTACAGGAGGAAAGTACGGGAGAACCAGAGCCGCAGGCTCAAAAGAAAACTCCTCCTCGCCGGGGCCATTGTCGTGATTGCGGCTATTGCAATCGTCCTGTTATCCGGTATCTTCCCCGGCCTGAAAACACCGGCAACGGCCCACCCGCTTGTGACGGCGCCCGTGACTACCATCCCGCCAACCACGGTTCCCGGGAGTTCTGCCGGAATACCAGCGTCAAATGTCACACCGGCAGAAACCTACACCTATCCGGTCGGCCCGGGGGTCCCCGTGCAGGCCTCGGGGGGCATGATCTCCCTCGACGATGCAGTAAATTCACTCCGATTATATTACCCGGCCGGGGAATTTGTCATCAGGAGCGTAAATTTCTCGTCCGGTTCCAACCGCACACTTTTCGGGTTTACACTTGCGCCGGTAAATCCCCCCGGGGGAGGGGATTTCGTTATATTCATTGACGGAACGACAGGAGAGCCTTTCATGCCCGGGCAGGAAAATGCCACTATCACGGCCACAAAGGCAAAGGTCCAGGCCATCTCAGAATTCCCCGGGCTCGACCCGGAGCAGGTAAAGGTCTGGTTCGTCAACGATCCGGTCAGGGGTGGCGAATGGCAGTTCATCTTCGTCACCGGGAACACCGAAATCGCCCGGGGGGGCATCGATGCTACCACCGGCGAGGCAATAACACTCATCCTCACGATCCCGCACACCGGGCGACCGGCAGGCCCTTCGATCGATCAGGACCGGGCAAAAGCAATTGCCGACCAGTACATCAGCGATCACAACGGCGGGCCACTTCCCCTCAATATGACGGCAGAGCTGTATGAGGACTGGGGCAACGCCACTGACCCGTCAGCAGGAGAGTACGTCCTTACCTACGAGCGGATCTTCCAGGACTTCCCGGTCGACACAGACAGGATCGTGATTGCGGTGGATTCCGTAACCGGGAACGTGCTTTCCTATGACAAGACGTGGACAACGCAGGACTTCGCATTCTCACAGACCCTCGAGCAGGCAGTAGGGAAACGCGATGCCACGTTTGCCGTTATGCAGGCAGCAAAGAACAGGTACCCGGACTCGGTTGAAAGTGTCCGGATCATCTCCGCCGATATCCGGTGGAACAACCAGCATACCCCCGGCGTCACCCAGCAGCCCGGCAGCGTCCCGCTTGCATGGAAAGTCCTGTTCGATGATGCAACGATCCGGGCCGACCCGTCGCTGCCACAGGGTATCGGCTGGGTCGATATCCAGACCGACAATGTCACGGAGCTGGAGTACCGGCACTGAAAATTTTTTTGAAAAAAAAAGAATTATTTTCAGCACTTGTCGCAGACGAACTCGACCCTGAGTGCTGTCTTCCGCATATCGCCCTGTATCTGCTTCCTGCCACCGCGGACGAACCACTTGTCGCACTTAGTGCAGTGCTTGGGAAGTACCCGGTCCCAGGGCTTCATCGGGATCTCGAGGACAAAGCCGGTCCGGTCCCAGTCTTCCGGGGGTTTCTCCGCGTTCTGCTCGTATGTGGAAACAAACTCCATGATCTGGTGGGGTGGCACGCCCAGGTCTACGAATTTCTTGAAGACGAAGTAGTTGAAGATCAGCCACGAGAGGTCGGACCGGTCGAGGATCCCCTCATACTCCCCGAATGCCTCGTCGAAGTCCTCGAGCGAGCAGCCGCAGAGCGGGCATTTTCCGCCGACAAGCTCATCGAGAAAAACTTCTTCCTGGCATCCCGGACAAGTGGTGTGAGGGGACTGCATGCGTGATGTCATTATTTCTCCTTAGTGAATGTGCTATTGGTATTCATCAGTACTGGGGTTGCTGATCGTTGAGTGGTATAGCTGTTCTAGTATTTGACGGGGCCTGCACATATAGATATCACCAGTGCATACCAGGTCGCAATAAAAGGATAGTGGTCGGATGGAGATCAATCAGCAGAGGGCTCGGTCGGTTCCATCACAAGAGACCCGAAGACCACCTTCTCCAGGACCTGCGCAACGTACTTGATATGCATCGCCGTCTCGAGGTCCTCGTTCCGGTGGACATCGGCATAGAGCTGGACACGCATAAGGGAGAACCGGAACCGGTCGAGCGTCTCATCATCCAGGTTCATCGCTTCGCGGTAGACCGGCTCAAGCAGGTCAGGAAATGCAAGCGGGTTCTCAAGGCATGCAACAATCCCCTTGTAAATCGGGATGGGCTTCTCTTTACCGGTCAGAATCCGCAGGTAGTCCGTCATCTATCCCTCGACAACCCGTATAAGCTCTTCCATGACATTATCCACACTCTTCCACGTGGGGCTGTCACCGCGGCGGATAATGAATGGCCGGCCCTCGTCTCCTGCCTTGCGCATCTCGATATCGAGCGGGATTTCACCGAGGAACGGGACGCTGAGCTCTTCGGCAATCTTCTTTCCTCCGCCTTTGCCGAACAGGTCAATCTCCACACCGCAGTGAGGGCAGAGCATGCCGCTCATGTTCTCGATGATTCCGATCACCGGGAGGCCGAGTTTCTCGACAAACTTTGCCGATTTCCGGGCATCGAGAGTAGCGACGTCCTGCGGGGTAGTTACGATCACGGCCCCACGGACATTGGGCGCGAGCTGGGCAATCGTGAGGGCCTCGTCACCGGTGCCTGGCGGCAGGTCGACAACAAGGTAGTCGAGCGGGCCCCAGTTGACTTCTGCAAGGAACTGCTGGATTGCAGCCATCTTCATTGGGCCACGCCAGATGATCGGGGTGCTCGTGTCCGGGATGAGGAAGGCCATCGAGATAACGGAGAGCTTTCCGGTGACGTGGACAGGTTCGATCTTGTCGCCCGACATCGACAATTTGTGCTCCTCGATCCCCAGCATCTTGGGGATGTTGGGACCGTGCATATCGAGGTCAAGAAGGCCAACCTTCTTGCCGTGGTTCGAGAGGGCATAGGCAAGGTTGACCGATACGGTCGATTTGCCCACCCCTCCCTTGCCGGACAGGACCATGATGACGTGCTTCACGTCGATCTCTGCCTTGGGGGGAAGGCCGGGGGCTGCCCCGGTCTTTGCCGACGAGCAGGTGCTTGCAGTCGGGCAGCTGGAGCACTCTTTCCTGCACTCCTCATCCGCCTCTGTCTTCTGGTTGTTCTTCTTTGCCATAATGAACCTCGTTGTAATCGGTACCTGATCGTATCAGTTGTTCGCGAAAGACAATAAAGATGGAAGATCGGTACACCCTGCACCGGTGAACCTTATTAGCGGGAAGGACTGAAGTGGATGATATGGAACGGCTGATCGTAACGCTTGACTTCCTCACATTTCCTCCCACGAACACTTGTGACGGCGGCAATATCTCGCCCCGCATCCGGCTGAATGGTATCAGCAGCGAGGCTGCATCCATCGCAGTCATGGTTTTCAACCCGTTCGAGAAGTCCTGCTGTTCGTTCACCCCGTGGATCTGCTGGAACATTCCTCCCGTGCCGGTGATCCCGGAGGGACTCCCTGCCGGACCTGTGGTTTCCGGACCCGTGCCTGCCATTCAGGGAATCACCGATTACGGCACCACGGGGTACACCGGTCCCTGCCCTCCCCGGGGGGAGATGATCCGGTACCAGTTCAAAGTCTATGTACTGGATACCATGCTGGACCTTCCCGGCGGTTCCGATAAACACGCACTCGTCACTGCCATGAAAGGGCATGTCCTCCAGTTCGGGGAGACCGTGGCGATTGCCACCCGGTGACCTGCCGGCCGCCAGCTTTATTGCTTATATGGATACTTATCCCTCCTGCAGAGATGACTGGTCATGAGTGATCTTACTGTCAGCATCGATTTCCTGGAGTTCCCGTCAGAGATGATCTGCGGGGAAGAGAGCACCTCCCCGGAGATCATCATCAGGGGACTTGATGCCAAAGCCATTGCGATCATGGTCTTCAACCCCTCAATGAAGAACCACCTCTCCTACTGCACGTGGCTGATCTGGAACCTCCCCCCGCGGGAAATAATCCCGGCTGGCATCCCCCACGGGAAGATCATAACTGCACCGGTCTCCGCACTCCAGGGCACAAATGACGCCGGCATTATCGGTTATACTGCCCCCTGCCCGGAGCCGGGCCGGATGCACCGGTACCTCTTCCGGGTGTATGCCCTTGAGGACTTCATCGAGCTCCCCGGCGGGGCGAAGAAACACGAACTCCAGGGAGCGATACACGACCACATCGTCCAGTACGGAGAGACGGAATGCGTTGCCACACGCTGACTACGCATGTTCAGGCTGCCACTACCGCCACGTTTATGCCCCGGCCAGTGCTTCATGGCACTGGAGGTTGCTACCATGGAAGAACTCAAAGTAAAAATTTCCGTTAAGATCCTGCCAAGCGACTATACCTGTGATGGCGAAGACCGGTCGCCCGAGATAACTGTCGGGGGTGTGAACACCGGGATAGCAAAGTGCCTTGCGATCATAGTCAATGACCCGGATGCCGGCGGCGGTGGAGGATTTATCCACTGGATTGCCTGGAACATCGAGCTGGTCAGGCTTATCCCGGAGAACATTCAGAAGACGCCCACGGTCACATTCCCGTTAAGAGCGGTGCAGGGAAAGAACAGTTTCGGGAAGATCGGGTACAACGGACCCTGTCCCCCGCATGGCCAGACCCACCGGTACTTCTTCAAACTGTACGGGCTGGATACCGAGCTTGCGCTTCCTGCCGGTGCGACAAAAGACGAACTCGCCGCAGCCATGCAGGGCCACGTGGTCCAGTACGGCGAGACCTATGTCACGTATGGCCGGTAAGCAAATCATCCCTTTTTACGGCCCCGTACCGCCTGGGCCGTGTGACATGATAAAGAACACGAAGTGGTCACCCGTTGACATACCATTTTTATACATGGATCCCCGGAGCAGGATTGCGCATTCGTCATCCTTAAGAAGATCGAACACTGAAATGACCTTTGATGCAGGGACCGGCACGGACAGGAGTTCCTGACACGGCGAAGGTGGCCGCGAGCAGGGCAATGAACGGCAAGCGCGAGGAACTCCTGTCACCGCTTGCCACAACGAGCGAGGACGCGGTTCGCAGGCATAACCGGACACCTGAGGATATCCGCACACCCTATTCCCGGGACGCAGACCGTATCATCCATACCCGGGCTTATACACGGTACATAGACAAGACACAGGTCTTCTATCTCGTGGAGAACGACCATATCACCCACCGGGTGATCCATGTCCAGCTGGTCTCGAAGATCGCCCGGACGATCGGGAGGTCCCTCCGGCTCAACGAAGACCTGATCGAGGCGATCGCCCTCGGGCACGATATCGGGCATATCCCGTACGGCCATTTCGGGGAGAGCTGCCTGTCGGCCCTCTGCGAGCGGTACGGTATCGGGAAATTCTTTCACAATGTCCAGAGCGTCCGGTTCCTCGACCATATCGAAGACTGTGACCTGACTATGCAGGTACTCGATGGTATTCTCTGCCACAACGGTGAAGCGGATGACCTGCGGATCACGGCAGAGCCCTGCAGCAGCTGGGCCGCGTTTGACAAGAAAGTGCAGGACAATGCCGACGGAAGACGATCCCGGTCCGCGATGACCCTTGAGGGCTGCGTGGTGAAGTTTGCCGATACTATTGCCTATATCGGCAGGGACCTGCAGGATGCCCGCGAAGTCGGGTTAATCGGCAAGGGTGTGCGGATCCCTGATGATGCCGGATCCGTTCTTGGCGAGACCAACCGGGAGATCATCAATACCCTGATCTACGACCTGCTGGAGAACAGCGATACTGAGGAAGACGGGTTCATCTCCTACAGCCATACGGTTGAAAAAGCCTTGATCTCCCTGCGCCGGTTTTCCCGGGATACGATCTACGATCATCCGTTTCTCACCTCGGAACGGGGAAAGATCGAGCGGATGTACGCCACCCTCTTTGAGACCTGCCTCCGTGATCTGGAAACAGAAGACCGGCATGCCAGGATCTTTACGGATTTCCTTGGCACCGGCTGGATCAGCAGGGGGTACCTGGACACTGCCACGCATGCAGAACTGGCAAGGGATTTCCTTGCAGGCATGACCGACAGGTACTTCGCAAAGCGTTACGAGGAGTGCGTGATCCCGAAGCGGGTTGAAGGACGCTTCCGCTGAAAGAGGTTAAACGGGGCACTTCCCTACCGTATCGTAGTACTGACAGATATCTGCAACCGTCCGGTCAGTCGTACTTGCCCTTGGGCTCTGCCCAGCCGGTGAACCCGCAGTAGATGCAGCCCACACCCTCGCAGTGCCGGCACGCACGTTTCGGTGCGGTGACAAGGACCGTGCCGGCCTTATTGCAGTAGATGCACCCCTCACCGCCACAGTGCCCGCAGGTCGCGGGTTCGTAGCTCTTCTTTTCGTGAGGGATGGTGTTCACACCCCGTGATCGCAACCGGATGCCGCACCGGGCTTCCTGTCGAAGGAGATCATTCGTCGTCCTCGTCCAGGTACCCGTGCAGGGCATCGTGGAGCTCTGCTGCAGACTGGTAGCGGTCCTGCGGGTTCTTCTCCAGGCATTTCAGGATGATCTTCTCGACTGCCTCTGCATCGGGATTGTACTCGGAGGGGGGGATCGGCTGATCCCGGAGGATGGCATTCCCCACTTCCACGATGCTCTCCCCGCCGAAGGGGATGGACCCGGTGACCAGCTCGTAGAAAACCACACCCAGCTGGTAGATATCTGTCCGCTCGTCGGTCCTCCCGAATTCCGAAGGGGAGACCTGTTCGGGTGCTGCATACGAGAGGGAGAAGCCGGCTACGCTCGATTTTTTCACTTCTGCGGCAAGGACCTTGCTCATACCCCAGTCCGTGATCTTCGGAACCACGTCTGCCGTGAGCAGGATGTTGTGGGGCTTGATGTCCCGGTGGATGAACCCGTGCTCGTGGGCATAGCGCAGACCATCGGTCACACCCGTGATCAGGTGGACCGCTTTCCAGACCGGCAGAGGTTTGTCAAGTGCCTCAAGGGAGCCCGGCACGAATTCCATCTCTACATAGGGGACGGGGAGGATATTGACCGCGGATACTTCAACGATGTTGGGATGCCGTAAGGTCTCCCAGGCAGCAATCTCGTTGAGGAAGCATTTGCCGGTAACTTCATCGAAACTGATCGGGATCTTGACGGCTACGGTGATCCCATCCGCCTTGCGCCTTGCCGAGAAGACCCATGCAATACCGCCCCTGCCGACAAACCTGATCTCGGTATACTTGTTCTCCAGTTCCTTGGGAAAGTAGTTCTTCTGGTCAGTTGCCGACGGCTGGGGACTGGCCCGGGTCTCTTCCGCATAGACCGTCCGGGTAGCAGGAGTGGTGGTGGTCATCAGGGCCCGGGTACGCTCGACCGCAGTCCGGAGAACAGATGCGGCCTGTGTGACTACGGGGAGCGGGGCTGCCAGGCGCTTCTCTGCATCCCTCCGGGTAAGATAGATTGCACCGCCGATACCTGCAATGACCAGACCGGCAAAGACGACAATGAGCGGGATAACCGGGAGACCATTTCGTGCAGGGACCGGAGAGGGGGAGGATTGCGAAGGAGAAATCGTGCCGGATTGCCCGGGTGTCCCGCTGGAGGGGGTATTCCCGGGAGCTGGGGTTTGCATCCCGGCCGAAGGTGTCGAAGAGAGACCGGTGGCCGGCAGCGCGGATCCCGGGATGATCCCGGTATAATAGGCAAAGGGATCCATCAGCGGGAACGCATCCACGATATTCTGGCTGGTACCCTCGCCGGTCGTCCGGAAGACCACGAGGCTGATGCTATAGGGCGAGTCCCCTATACCGTCCCCGTTCTTGTCCCGGCCCTGGTAATCATTCCAGTAGTTGCCCATCCGGCTCTGCTGCTTCTGCCCGAGATATGTGTAGCTGTATGCGGACGGGGTGCTCCAGACAGAACTCGGACTCTTGGAGATCACGTTCTGGGTATTGTAAAATGTATTCTGCGCGATAGTGTTGGAGATCGAGGTCTCATCAAGCGTGATCCCAATCGTATTCTGCTGGACCGAGTTTTCCTGGATCTGGTTACCGCTGGCCGATTCAAGGGTGATACCGGCCTTGTTGTTGCCGGTGATTGCATTGTTCTGGATAGTATTTTTTCCCGAAGAAACAAGTGCGATGCCAACGCCGTTGGCCTGGAGGGTATTGCGCTGCACGGTATTGCTGCTGGACGTGATGCGGATCCCGCTCGAGGCACCGTTTTCTATGGTGAAACCTTCGACCGTACACCCGTCAGCAATGATCTCGATGTCATCTCCTTTCTTCCCGGGCTGGATGACCGGCACACCATTGCCGGTATCGACACCGATAAGGGTAATTTTTTTATCAAGTATGATGTTCTCCGCGTAGGTCCCGCTCTCGACGCGGATCGTGTCGCCTCCGCTGGACCAGTCGACAGCATCCTTGATGCTGGTAAACTCGGCACCAGTGGGGGCGACGATATGGTCTGCCGCAGAGGCGGGATAACAAAAGGCGGTACTGATAAGCACAAAGAGCACAAGGAGGCAGGTAATCTGCAACACCGGGTTCAGGCGCGGGATGCGTACGTCCCGGGGGTTCAATAACAGCGCGGGAATCGGGGAATTCATGCTCGTACTCAGGTACCGGAACGTTATGATCAGGGAGCTACAGGAAGGATGACAAGAAGTTTTACGCCGGATATTCCCTTTGCCAGCTCGATGAGGTCCCCATCCTGTACCGCGGTCCTGATATTTTTCTCAAGCTTCCGGTTGTTCAGCTGGGTGCCGCCGGTGCTCCCGCAGTCCTCGATGTACCAGCTGCCTTTTTCCCGGACAAATTTCCCGTGCGGCCGGGATACCCTTGTGACCGCTGTGTAACCGTCAGAGAGCACCACGTCGGATTCCTGACTGAAGGTCCTGACGTTCTCCGGATCGGTCCGGCCGATATTGACAACATCGTTTTTCAAAAGGAAGATCTTACCGTCATCCGGACCCCCAAGTGCAATTGCGGCGGGGACATTGCCCAGTACTTCCCGGGACAAGGTACCTTTCACCTCGTCAAGCCGTCGCGAGATCTCGCTTCCGACTACCTGCACCCGCGTATTGGAGAAGAGCCCCAGGTTCCGTATGATCGCTTCAAGGCCGCCGGGAACAAGGGAATATTCCCAGACGGGATGAATTCCCTTCGATGTAGGGGCACCAAGACCCGCCTCTTTTTTGATGACGCCGATGCTCAGGAGTTTGTCCAGGTGTTTCTTGGTATTTTCGTAACTGGTCTCGATCTCCTTTGAGATCCCCCGGGCATCACGGGGTTTTTTCTCGAGGAATTTGAGGATCCTGAGGCGTGCGCTGCTCGAGAGCACGTCCAGGTATTCCGAGAGTTCCTCTAAGGAATCGGAATCTTCGTGAACAATAATCGTGGGAGACTTATCTGCAGGATCCATAGCGCTCCACCCGGGTTCCTTTTGTATAACCCATTAGTCACCGGAAGATAAGGGCATGGCGGTTTATATTACCTCCCTATATACCCATCCGCCCGGTTCCGCCATTGAACCACGGGGTTAGACCATGATACCCGGGCGATTTGGGGTATTTATCAGCAGGTGCGTACGACATTACTATCAGGTGATGCACGAACACACAAAATCGGCGTGTCACCGACCCATGCAAGAAAAGCGAGGACCTCCACCGATGAACACGGGCAAGATTCTGATCGGCATTTCACTGATCATGGTATCAGTCGCCATGATCATATCCCCGTCCAATGCTGCCATGCCAGGTGCATCCTGCGTGACATGCCCCCCGGGCATTGTTTTCACCCAGGTCCCCGGCATATATCCCGGCAGTGCTGAAAGCAGCGGGGTCTTTGCACACGCCCCGTTGCCCGCAGGGACCAGTGCCGGACAATCCTCCTCACTATGACACTGACTGCCCGTGCTGTAACCGGTGAGAGTCCTCATGCAAGCCACGCACCCGTACGAACGATGACCATTCATGCACGTCCCCGGTCTACTCTCCAAATGAACCCGGGAATATGCACCCACGCAAGACCATGCCCAAAATGGCCGTCCATACCGGCCTGACAGGGAAAAGTCTCTCACTCCAGAGATCCGGGGGTTGCCAAACCTCCGGGAATCATACATCCAGCCATACCATCTTTTTTGTATACCCGTTATAAAAAAGAGAATTCCTGTATTTTCTGGTTGTATTTCGTATTATCCGTGGATTTCAGTTGTCGTGGATCAGTCCTTTTTCTGCAGAAGACGCCCGCAGCATACACCGGCAATTCCCAGTGCTGCCATAACCGGGATCACCGACAGGGGAGACTGGGTAGGGCTGGTCACAGGGTAAGGGGTTGGCACCGTGGCAGTCGTTTTCGGAGTAATCGTTCCGGTCGGGACCGGCACAGCTTCCGTTACCGTCGCGGTGGTCGGGACCGCAGTCACGTTTCCGGGGGAAGTGAGCCGGACATTGTCAATATACCCGCTCGCATAGATGTCCAGCGGGCCATAATCCCCGATCGAGCCGATATAGATCCGGTTCATGCCACGGAGGGCTTCACCGGTATTTACGTAATAACTCCAGATCTGGTCCCCCGATATCTTTTCGTTGACTTTCATGGAGAGGACCTTCTGGTCGGCATCGTAATTGACCATGACATGATAGGTTTTGTTGAGTTCGTATTTTACCGTGGGGCCGCTGTAAGCAGCCGGGCCGCTTGAGAGCGTATCATCATTCTGGCTGTTGACCTCCACCATCATATTGCCGGGTGTCACCATGTGCAGCCACATGATCTGGCCGTACTTCGCGTTGGTGAATTCCGTCAGTACGTTAGGTCCTGTTGCCGGATCCATTTCAGAACCGGAGAAACCAATCCGGAACGTGGCACCCGGGTCGACACGGTTGAGGAGGACATCGTATTCAAACGTGAACGACCCCTTGTCATAGTTATTGATAGGGACATAGGCATAACCGCCGTTACTGGGTTCAATCGAGAAATGATACATCTCGAGGCCGGGGTCCCAGTAGTCGAGGGAAGGGTTATTGGTGATCCACTGGGGATCGGTGGCAAAAGAGTTCTGGTAGATCACGTTTATCGGCAGGTCACCGGGAGCCTGGGCAGTGATCGGCACCACAAGTGCCAGGAGGCAGAGTACTATCAGAAAACAAAGAGCGGGAGTTCTTTTCGTCATGGATATTTCCTGTACGGTTCTTTGGAGGGTTTTCATGCAGGCGGCTGATCCCTGGAGGGACAGTACGCTCATATGCAGGAATGAAAGGAATCTTATTGTATAGGTACTTTGTCCTGCAATCTTAAAAATATCGAAACGGGACGCAGGAAACGGGATATATTTATGCTAAAATCGCGTACTTATTAGAAAGCAGCAATCAAGTGCTGTGCGATAATAGTCTAGCGGTAGGACAGGAGCTTCCCAAGCTTCTAACCCGGGTTCGATCCCCGGTTATCGCATCTGGCATATGGAATCTGTACCTGAACGCTCGGCAATCCGGATCATCGCTGAGAACCGCAGGGGAGTCCTGCGGGACATAGCAACGGTAGTTGCCCGGCACGATGCCAATATCGTCATGATCAGCCAGGAAGTCTTCGATTCCGGGCCCTATTGCGGCATGGCCGAACTCTATTTTGAATATGACTGCGACGATGCAGGAGACCATGACTCGCTTATCGCGGAACTCAACGATATCCCCTCTGTAAAAGATGTCAGGTCCTACCAGCCGTTCGGGCACATTTTCGGCTCGCGGGTGATCATCATGGGCGGCGGGGCGCAGGTAGCTCAGGTGGCGCTCGGTGCCGTGAACGAGGCGGACCGGCACAACATCCGGGGGGAGAGGATCTCGGTGGACACGATCCCGCTCGTAGGGGAACGGACGCTCGCCCTTGCCGTGGATGCAGTCTCACGGTTGCCCCGGGCCTCGATCCTCGTACTTGCCGGCTCGATCATGGGCGGCGACATCTCGAAAGCGGTGGACCGGGTGCGGGAGGCAGGTATCCCGGTGATCGCACTGAAGATGGCGGGCACCGTGCCGCAGCATGCGGATCTCGTGGTCACCGATCCGATCCAGGCGGGCGTGTTTGCAGTGATGCATGTCAGCAGCAAGGCAGTATTCGATATCAACCGCGTCCGCGGGCAGGAATTTTAAATGGATATTATTGCGGAAGCGGTCTCGATCCTGATGCATGACGGTATTGTCGTATACCCCACGGAGACCGTCTACGGCCTGGGCGCCGATGCCTTCTCCGATGAGGCGATCCTGAAGGTTTACGAAGCGAAAAAACGCCCTGTCGGTATGCCAATCTCAATCGCAGTCTCCGATGCGGATATGCTACATGCAGTGGCCCGGACGGAGCCATGGATGGAGCCGTTTATTTCCACATTCCTTCCCGGGCCAGTAACGGTAATCCTCCCCTCCCGTAAAAGTGTCCCGGCGATCCTGACAGGCGGAACGGGCCTTATCGGCATCCGTATGCCCTCCCATCCGCTCGCGCTCGACCTGATCCGGCGGTTCGATTCCCCGATCACCGCGACAAGTGCAAACCTCCACGGGGGAAAGGAACCGCATATCCCTGATGAATGCACGGTCCCCCGTGAACTGCTTATTGACGGGGGCAAACTCCCCGGCACACCGAGTACGGTGGTTGACCTGACAACGAAACAGGTCATCAGGGCCGGGGCCGATATCGACAGGGTAGCGAAGTTCTTACTGACACTCTGAGGTCGCCTCAATGCTCACCGTACGCCTGCGCGATTTCATCGAGGATGCCGATGGCTGGCTCTATGCGGTCTCCGCGTACGACAACGAGGACCGGATCGCCTGCGTGCTCCGCTATGTACCTGAACCTGACGGGGAACGGGTGGACCCCTCGGGCCGGCGTTACACCAAGTACGATTTTGACGAGGCATACGCCCTGATCGCAAGGAAAAAACCACAGTACGCCGGACTCCTCCACCGCATCCCGCACGGGGATGTGAAGCGGGTGCTCAAACCCGACACCGAAATCGGACGGATCGCAGCCGCCCACCCCGGGGTGGCCATGCTGGTCCGCCTATTCTCCCTGCCAGTGGGGGCCGTAGGCTGTACCGGTTCGCTGCTCTGCGGGCTTGAGAACAAGAGTTCCGATATCGACATAGTAGTATACGGGAAGCACTGGTTCACTGCCCAGGCGCTGGTCCGGCAGGGGATCCGGGACGGGAAGATCGAGGGGCTCTCGGACGGGATGTGGCGGAAGGTCTACGAGAAGCGAAAACCTGAGATCACGTTTGATGAGTTTGTGCTCCATGAGCAGCGGAAATGGAACCGGGGCCAGATTGAGGGCACGTATTTCGATATCCTGTATACCCGCTCTTACGGGGAGATTGGAAGCGTTCCGTCAGGGCAGGGTACCGTGATCGGGAATATGACGATCGAGGCGAAAGTGAAGGATGCCTCGCTTGCATTCGACAACCCGGCAATATACGAGGTGGATCACGAATCGGTGAGCCGGGTGCTCGCCTTCACCCACACGTACAGCGGGCAGGCGCTCGCGGGCGAGACGATCGAGGCCTGCGGGGTCTGCGAGCAGCATGGTAATGAACGGTGGCTGATCGTTGGCACCACCCGCGAGGCCCGCGGGGAATATATCATCTCGCGGACCCTGCTGGAGCAGTAAAAAAGGAACACCATGGATTTCCCGTGGTACTGGTCCGGGTTCTTATCCGGTGCCGGCATACGCCGCCCACTGCTCGTGTACGCAGGCCGGTCTCTGTACGCAGGGCCGGTACCAGACTTCAACGAGGCCCTCGTACTGGTCCGGGAAATACCGGTGCGACGTAACAAACCCGAATTTCCTGAGGATATGCTGCATCACGGGCCGGGGCATTACTACGCTGACATCATACCCTTCGTCCAGCCAGTGCCGGATCAGGGCCTGCGTGTTCCCCTCGTCACGGTGCCGGGAAATAATATAGTGAAGTGTGAGCCTGTTACCGGCTTCCATCTCCAGCCAGCCGGAGAAGAGGTCTTCTGAGAATCCCAGCGCGTCACCTTCCGGGGTCCCGGTCTCGATGCGTAGTGCCGTCATGTGCTTACTTCCTTTTGTATGCGATCCGGATCGTTTCTTAAAACCGGCATAAAAGGGAGGGGCATGGGCATGGCGAAAGTGATCGGGCGGCACTTCTCCTTCCATGATTGCCTTCTCTATTCCCTGCGGACCCGGTGATCCGGAAGTCGGGGGGTAGGGCAAGGTTCGTGGGCGACCCCATTGACCTCCTCCCCGGGAGTCATACACTTTTGGGGTGTGAATCCTCATTCCGGGATGCAGGATCAGAACCAGTGGTTCCCGTAAATCACTGACGAAAAGTTCGTGGTCCCATGGGGGTCAGGCCAGAAAACGAAGTGCCCCCCATGACCCCCTTCATTCCGACCCGGGTTTGCACATGACAGTCCGCATCGCTATTGACAGGTCACCTGTGCCGGGCACTGAGGGGGCCCATCCCTGCTACTCGCCCTGCGATTCGTGCCCGGTTTCGTTTGGGAGGGGGACTGCTCCGTCACAGCAGGTCGCTCAGTCTCCGCCCGACACTGCTCTCGCATTTTTCCTTGTATTTGCACCGGTTGCACGGTGCGTTGAGCGGGTGCTGCGGCATCGCACCCCGGTTGATCTCCCTGAGCTTGTGCAGGGTCGTGATCACCTGCCTGCGGTCCCGGGGCTGGACCACATGGTACCGGGAGACGCCATCCGGGATATATTCCACGAAACCACCCTCAACCTGCTTCCCGGTCATCTCCTCAAGGCAGAATGCGATGGCAGCAACCCGCAGCCGGTCGGCTGCATAGGTACCCATAGGCATCGCACCCGACGCCCGCACAATGGAGAATGCGCCGCTGTCATCAATGCGGTCGATCATCCCTGCCATCCCGTGTTTCTGCGATGCCACAGTCACGTCTGTCTGGACTGCCGGTCTCCATGCGGATTTGTTGCAGGCAGTGATGCAGAGATCCAGAAACTCCCGCATATCGGGATCGATTGTTGAGTGGACGGCGATGACTTCCTCCCAGATCGCCCCCGCTTCAAGCGGCGTGCCAAGATGGTATGACAGCTGCTTGCAGACCGCGTACCGGTCCGACTCGGAGAATGGATCGTTCCGTTCGTAATAGTACCGGACCGGGCAGGCGTGGACCCGCACCAGGTCCGAGATCGTGGCATGTTTCCCGTTCGCCGACAGGATGATTCCTCATCCAATGGTGGGAAACCAATCGGGTTAAAGCTATTGAATCACTGATATTTTTTTTGGGGGGGGCAGGTTTCAACCGGCTGGATTGATGTGTATTGGATTTTTCTCCTTGCCGCATTCCTTACAAATATCAGCGCTCCCGGGGGTTTCACTCCCGCCGCTGTGGCAACCGCTTAACAGGTAATTCCTGCAGTATCCAATGCGCAGGGGCGGGGGGACAGGCACGATCCCTCCACACCCCGAATGATTCCTTATCTTATCAGAGAATGTGCCTGACGTGTCCCGCACCCCAGTGATACCGTGCCAACGTTTTCATTCCGGAAAGGCATATACCTGATCACCATGACTTCGCAGGAAATATCGGTCAATATCCCGCCCACACTCGACCCGGTGTACAGCAACATGATCCAGATCGCCTACAAGGACGACGAGTTTACCTTCATGTTCCTCCACCAGCTCCCGCAGGTGAACCAGGCCCGGGCCAAGGCAATCGTCTCGATAACCCCATCGCACGCAAAGAACCTCCTTAACGTGCTGACCAAGACAGTCGCGGACTACGAGTCCAAGTTCGGGACGATCGCCCCAAAGGAGAACACGGAAAACAAAACCGTGACCTCGCTCTCCGGATATTCTTAGGCACACTCATCCCGTTTATTTCCGTAAAAGTGACAACCGCCCGGTACCTGTGGTCCCTGTGTCCCCGATACTCCAGAAACTCCTGCTCGGCTTGACGATCCTCATGCTGGTACTGGTAATTGCCATCCCGGTCTCCATAATTCTTGGGAGTGCTTCGAAGCCGAATATTGCCACTGCGATGTATATCTCAATGTTCCCGCAGGTTGCGAACAACAACCCCGAACCCCTGCTCGGCCATTCCTTTATCAGGTTGGCTGACGGGAACGTGACGCTGCTGCCGGCAAAAGCCGTCAGCGTCCGGGGATTCCAAGTCGGCAACACGGTGAATGTCATTTATATGGGCGGACGGGATGATGCACAGCTTGACACGCTTGAGATCCTGGTCCGAAAATCGAGTGGCCCGGCAATCCGCCAGACCTACCAAAAACCCACCCTGAACCAGAAGTACCCGTTCCCTAACATGGGAACCGACGGCCTCGATGACATTCTCGTGACCGGAACATTTACTGACGGGTCGCAGCAGATCCTCCTGATGACAGAGGTATAGCCGACCTTTCATTACTTTTATAAACGCACAAGCCGATATTGTGGGGTATTACGCCGCCGTGGCTTAGCGGCATAGCGGCTGATTCGTAATCAGCAGGTCGAGGGTTCAATTCCCTCCGGCGGCTT
>Ga0074046_10000564_pt1 | contig 34047 bp, 24 predicted proteins | sample BogForMeECP23OM3_FD_94441 | JGI IMG/M metagenome (GOLD analysis project Ga0074046, IMG submission 94441) | Bog forest soil microbial communities from Calvert Island, British Columbia, Canada - Bog Forest MetaG ECP23OM3 | ecosystem: Environmental > Terrestrial > Soil > Wetlands ... | reverse complement strand
TTACTTTTCTTAGGACTTTGCACAACGAAGCGGCTCCCTGGCTCAAGATCTGACACGTTTCCTTCCGGCTACTCACGGCAATCAAGGAGTTAAGCCTGGGGTTTTGCAACAGCCTTTAGCTAGCCAGGAGATATATACTACAGTTCATGCCAGCTAAGAAATTGTCGACTTTAAGCGATTCTCTCGGACTTCAATCCCGGATCACTCGTCGCGATTTTCTCAACTCCTCATTACTTGCCTCTGGTGGTGCACTCCTTGAAGGACTTTCTCCAGTTCAACTTCTTTCCGGGTCAATCGATGATCAACTAACTGGGTACGGTGGATTGGGCGATTACAGTAGCTCAAATGGCAATACGTTGTCTGTTCTCACCACTGGGCACACTGGGCACAGCATCCGCGATGGAAAGTACAATACGCTCCCCGCGGACCTGATTGAGACGCGCGAAGTCTATGACTGTGTGATCGTAGGAGGAGGCATAAGCGGCCTTGCTGCCGCGCTTTTTTTCCAGCGTTATGCTTCCAAACAGGCTACCTGCTTGGTCCTTGAAAACCATCCCATTTTCGGCGGGGAAGCCAAAGAAAACGAATTTTTAGTGGATGGCCATCGCCTCATCGCTCATCAAGGTTCCGCAATTTACCAGCTACAGCATCCTTGGAGCTTTCTCTCCCGCTTTTATGATTCCATCGGCATGACTGCGCCGGAACTCAGTTATCAAACTTGGACTGGGCCCGAACCTGAGCTCACACTTTCACGCACTCCGTATGAGTCCGCTGGGCTCGAGCGTGGCCAATACGGTTTCTATTTCGGCGCGAAATTCGGCTCTCCGCAGGGTCTTTGGCAGATAGACCCTATACGAACACGACTCGACAAAGCTCCCATCTCTGAGGCGACCCGCCGTGAATGGTTGCGGTTTCTCTCGGGCGAAAATGTACACGGCGCACGATTCGTTCATCCTAAAGTCGAAGGAGACGCCGCATCTCGCTATTTGGATTCCATCACTCTTGAACAGCATCTAATGAACCAGTTTGCCCTAAGTCGTGAGACCATTCGCACTTTTCTCTCGCCCGTCGAGGGTGGCGGATCCGGGCTCGGACCCGACGCACTCTCCGCCTACTCGGATTATGCTTATGAGACGCTTTACCCGGTTTCCGACGAGTCTGGTCGTACTGATCAGATGTTTCCCGGTGGTAACACCATAATCAGCCGCCTGATGGCCAAGACCCTTATCCCTGCCTCCATTGATGGTCCCCTCACCCCAGAATCGGTTTCTCGCCATCACGTCGACTTTGCGGCACTAGACTCGCCAAATTCGCAATTTCGCATCAGGCTGAATGCCACCGCAGTTCATGTAGAACATCAGTCTGCCACGGGCCGCTCGAACGCAGAGCCCGGGGTCTCCATCCAAGATTCCCCTGCAGTGGAGGTTGCCTATCTTTGTAACGGCCGCATCGAACGCGTTTCGGCCCGATCTGTAATCATGGCGGGCGGCAGTTGGACCTCAAAGCACATCATCAAAGACCTCCCAGAATTGCAACGACGTGCTTATGCACAGTTCTTTCGCTCACCCTGCCTTATGGCCAATGTCGCTCTTCGCAATTGGCGCTTCCTCTACAAAATGGGAATCAGTGGTTGCCGGTGGTTTGAGGGTTTTGGAAATTATTTTGACGTTCGCAAGCAAGCGCTCGTTGGTCTCGACAACCAGACAATCGGCCCGGATTCGCCCACCGTGCTTAGCGTAAAAGTTCTCTATTCTTATCCGGGGCTCTCGACCGAGGATCAAGGCCACCACGGTCGAGGCGAATTGCTTTCCACTTCATTTGCCGAGTACGAAAGTCAGATTCGCGAACAATTCACTCAAATGTTTGGACATGCTGGCTTCGACGCTCGCCGCGACATAGCAGGTATTATTCTGAATCGTTGGGGCCATGCCTATCTCAGTCCACAGCCTGGATTCTTTTTCGGTACCAACGGTGCCCAGGCGCCACGAGAAGTGCTTCGCAGCGCGCCTTTCGGTCGGATTGCGTTTGCCAACACCGACCTCGCTGGAGCTATGGATCATCGTTTCTCCATTCTGGAAGCTCAGCGCGCTGTCTCCCAGCTGCTAGACCAAGTGCTGTAGGTCAGCAAATACACGCGCTCAACGGATTTGGGTCTATTTCAAAGGGATGTCGGGATATCGGTAGAACATGCTGGAACTGTATGCTAGCCTAACGGGCTATCTTGAAGGCCGCCCCTCTAGGAAATCCATCCTGCGCCCAGGTCACGCGGTTATCCGTAGTTTGTCTGAAATCTGAATCTGAGAGAGGGCTCGCTCCGATGAAAACGGTGGTCTCGGGTATCTGCGCTGTCTTGTTGCTGATCATGGTCGGTTGCGGCTTTGGCGGCCCTGATCCAGCTAACACGGCCGACACGATCTACTACGGTGGCGACATCGTCACCGTCAATGATGCACAACCTAACGTTGGAGCTCTTGCTGTGAAAGATGGCAAGATTCTCATGGTCGGCACCCTCGCCGAACTCGAAAAGTTCCACAAAGGCGCGACCACCCATATGGTCGATCTTGCTGGCAAAACCCTGCTCCCCGGTTTCCTCGATCCGCACAGCCATTACATCAGCTCAATCACTGTTGCCCATCAGGCCAACGTTTTTGCGCCTCCCGCCGGCCCAGGTAAAGATCCCGCCACCATCGTCGCGGTGCTGAAGGCATTTCGCAATGCCAACAATATTCAGAAGGGCGAGGTCATCCAGGCATACGGCTACGACGAAAACGCGATGCCCAAGGGCGCAGAACTGACCCGCGACGATCTCGACAAAGACTTTCCAGATAATCCAGTGATCGTCGGCCACGTCTCCATGCATGGTGCCGTACTCAACTCTGCGGCCATGAAGAAGTACGGATACTCCGCGGCGACTAAGACTCCACCAGGTGGCGTCATCCTTCGCAAGAAGGGTTCTAACGAGCCAGCAGGCTTGGTTATGGAAACTGCGTTCCTTCCAGTCTTTGCAGCCATGCCAAAACCCAACGTGCAACAGGAAATTGAATGGAGTCGCGCTGGACAACTGCTCTACGCCGCAAACGGCATTACCACCGCGCAAGAAGGTGCCACACACGCCGGCGATCTCGCCCTTATGCAACGTGCCGGTGCTGGCGGCGCCACCCTCATCGACATTGTTGCCTACCCCTTTATCACCGACTTCGATGCCATCATCGAAAAGAATCCCCCCAGCGAGTGGGGCATGTACGTAAACCGGGTGAAGCTCGGCGGCGCCAAGATCACCCTCGACGGTTCGCCTCAGGGCAAGACCGCTTTTTTCACCGCGCCTTATCTCACCGGTGGCCCGGCTGGCCAGAAGAACTGGCGCGGCGAACCCAGCTTCCCTGAAGCCGAAGTGAAAGCCTTTTTTAAAAAGGTTTACAACCTCGGTCTCCCCCTGAACGCTCACGCCAACGGCGATGCTGCCATTGATATGCTACTCCGGGCGCATGAGTACGCTGCCTCCGATGACCTCAATAAAGACCGCCACGTCACCGTTATTCACTCCCAATTTGTTCGCGCGGATCAGTTAGACAAATATGTCAAATACAAGATGACGCCATCTTTCTTCACCGAACATACCTTCTACTTTGGTGATGCCCACGTCCTGAACCGCGGCCAGGCGCAAGCTTTCTTCGAAAGCCCAATGCGCGCGGCTATCGATAAAGGTCTTCACCCCACGAATCACACGGACTTCGTCGTTGCCCCTCTCGATCAAATGTTCGTCATGTGGACAGCGGTTAACCGCATTTCACGTAATGGCGTAGTCATAGGACCGGATCAGCGCGTCACCTCGCTGGAAGCTCTGAAAGCCATTACGATCAACGCCGCCTACCAATACAGGGAAGAAAAATTTAAGGGCTCGTTAGAAAATGGAAAGATTGCCGACCTTGTGATTCTCGACCAGAATCCTCTGAAGGTTGATCCCATGGCCATCAAGGACATCAAAGTCGTCGAAACCGTAAAGGACGGAAAAACTATCTACAAGGCCAAGTAATTGCTCCGTGGCACAACCTCTAGGCGCTCACGTTTGGATTTCCTATTTCCCTTCGTTACTGGGCGGCCATGAGTTCATGCTCGAACCGCGTCGCGTCGCCGGATGGGATGCGAATAAAATCGGTATGTCTCCGCCACCGGTTGAATCCCCCGAAGGCGGATCTATGATTTAACACGATCTACGTCGTACTCCTTCCAGTTCGGCCTATCGCGATTGAGCCTCGCGCTATTCGATCTGCAAGTCAGACGCCATAAATGCTTAAAATGCGGCATTGAAGTAGACTCATAAAAGGTACAAAAGTCGCTTCACGCAAATTGGTCACCGATGGTGTATCTATATGAACAGATGCATCATCCATAATTTGCTAAAGTCATGTTCGGCAGTGAGCGTGACCAGTCGAACTATGACTTCCGCAATCACCCTTCGGGGAATAGTATTCATTCTTTGCTTCTTAGCATGTTTCAGTGGATTTATTTCTCCGCCACTTGCACTCACGTTTGGAATCCTATTTGGATTATTTCTCAGCAATCCACTTCCCATGGAGAGCAGCCACGTTTCACGGTGGTTGCTCCAGGCCTCTGTCGTGGCCCTCGGTTTCGGAATGAATCTTCACGAAGTATTGAAAGCTGGGCGTAGCGGTTTTCTTTACACTGCACTTGGAATCAGCTTCGCCCTTGTTGTGGGTCTCGCACTGGGGAAACTATTGAACGACCGCGGAAATTCTTCTTATCTGATTGCTGCGGGCACGGCCATCTGCGGCGGAAGCGCCATTGCGGCAATCGCTCCCATCCTTCACGCCGATGAAGAAGAGATGGCCCTTTCTCTGGGAACCGTTTTTGTTCTGAATTCCGTCGCTTCGCTAGCCTTTCCGCCGCTAGGCCACGTGCTGAATCTCTCACAAACTCAATTCGGGTTGTGGGCTGCTCTGGCAATTCACGACACCAGTTCTGTCGTCGGCGCCGCTTCGCGCTACGGTTCTCAAGCATTGATTATCGGCACCACCGTCAAGCTCGCTCGTGCACTTTGGATTGTTCCCGTGGCTCTGGGTACAGCGGCCGTTAAGCGCAGCAAAGCCAAGATTCATTTTCCGTGGTTTATCCTACTGTTCTGCCTCGCCGCCGTCGTGAACACATACTTCCCATTATTTTCCGTTGTATCCAAATGGCTTTTCCAGTTCGGGCACCTCGGCCTCACTGCAACTCTATTTCTAATCGGCAGCGGAATCTCTGGTCCCCTCCTCCGGCGTGTCGGCTGCCACCCGCTCGCCCTGGGCATTCTTCTTTGGCTCGTCGTCGGCCTCACGTCCCTCTGCTTTATCCGCATCAACTGGATCGGCCTTTGATGCGCGGCCCTATCTGACAGAAAACCTTGCAGTGACTGCGCTTTTGCAAGAGTATTCAGACTGAACCTTGCTACTCTTCAACTGAAAGGTCAACTCATGAAAGCAACACTGGAACGCCACAAAAGTGATCGAATCGGCTGGCTTCGCGCGGCAGTACTTGGCGCCAACGATGGGATCCTCTCGACCGCCAGCCTTTTGCTGGGCGTTGCTGCTGCTCACGCGACTCACAATAGCATTCTCGTGGCGGGAATCGCCGGATTGGTCGCGGGGGCTATGTCCATGGCTGCAGGCGAATACGTTTCAGTCCACTCGCAAGCCGACACGGAACAAGCTGACCTCAATCTGGAGCGCCAGGAACTGAAGGTAGACTCTGTGGGCGAGCATAAGGAACTCGCCGCGATTTATGTTTCTCGCGGACTTGATCCCGCTCTCGCAATGCAAGTAGCTCAGCAGTTGATGGCTCACGATGCTTTGGGCGCGCACGCGCGGGATGAGCTTGGCATTACGGAAGGTATGCGCGCCCGGCCCATTCAAGCCGCACTCTCCTCAGCGGCGAGTTTTGCCGCTGGCGCCGCGATGCCACTTGGCGTCGCGACTCTTGCGCCACATAGCTCCTTGATTCCGTTTGTCGCTGTCACATCGCTTCTATTTCTCGCGCTGCTGGGAGGCTTGGCAGCACGAGTTGGCGGTGCAAAGGTTTTTGTCGGCGCACTGCGCGTCACTTTTTGGGGCGCGCTCGCTATGGGCGTAACCGCGGGCATTGGGGCGCTCTTCGGAACGACGGTATAAACTTCATAGTCAGCAGAGGCCGAGTAACAAGCCGTCTTCCCGCGCATTGCAATCCGGCAACGATTCGCTACCATAGAAGAAACCGGCTTATTTCTATCCAGCACCACGCAGGGAAAGGAAATTTGAATGATTCGAGGAATTCTCGCCAGTTTGCTCGGGGTGGTGCTGGTCTTCACCGTCGCGTGCAAATCCAAGCCGGATGATAGAGAGGCTATCAAGGCTGGTGTGATCAAGCATCTGGTCGCCGTTCAAGGCCTGAACGTTCCCAACATGGAGGTTACGGTCACTCAATTTTCCATCACCGGCAATCAGGCCAACGCCCAAGTCGAAATTCGGGCCAAAAGCGGGGACAACTCCGGTGGCACCATGAATCTTTCCTACAACCTGGAAAAGCGCGGCGATGACTGGGTTGTACTCAAGGGGGCCCCTGCCGGTGGAACTTTGCAACATCCGGCGCCTGGCGAAAGGCCCCAGAGCGCTTTGCCTCCAGGGCATCCGAGCGCAGGCGGCGCGACTGCCGGCCCGGTCCATCCCGATTTCAGCGAAATCTTGAAGAGCACGCAGCCTCCCCCACAACAATCCGCTCCTCCTTCCAATCCTGCACCGACAAAGCCGTAAGATTGAATATTAGCGCGATGCAAAAAAGGCGACATGGGCAGGCCTTTTTTTGTTTGAACCTGGTCGTCCTGAATTTAGTTCGCAAAATCTAAAAGGATGTCATCCTGAGCGAAACGAAGGACCTAAACGCAAACCCGTCTCAAGCTCAAATCGCCGCCATCGGCTTAGAAATCCCGCAACTCCTCTGTCGGCAGTGCCACTCGCACCGCGTTTAACACCGCCAGCAAATCGATTACTTCCTGGCCCACTGCTCCCCAAATGGGTGGCAGCAACCCAAAAGAAGCCGCAATCATCCCCAGCATACTCGCGGCCATTCCTCCCAACGCACTTTGCAGTGCGATTCGTCGTAACCGTTTCGCGATGTGCATTAGTTCATCGATTTTTCCCAGTGCTGGTTCCAGCACCACCGCATCTGCCGCCTCGGACGTAATGTCGTTTTGCGTCCCGAATGCCACGCCCACTGTCGCTGCCATTAGCGCCGGCGCATCATTAATCCCGTCCCCAACAAAAAGTGTTTTCGCCCGAGCAGTCTCTTCTTCCACGATCGCAACTTTCTCTTCTGGGCTCTTCCCCGCACGGACTTCTGTGATTCCAACGCTTTCCGCTAAATACTTCACTTCCGATTCGCGATCGCCCGAAACCAGCATTACTTTTGCCACGCCATGTTTTGGATGCAAATGCTGTACAAACGACGCCGTATCTTTTCTCGGCGCATCATGAAACCGGATTGCCGCCGCATATTTGCCATCAACGAAAACTAGGCACTCCAGGCCACTTTTCAACTCCGGTAAAGTCAGATTCTCGTAGATCAACTTATTTCGTCCCGTAATTCTCACCGAACGGGCGTCCACAGTCGCCAGCAATCCCGCGCCTGGTTTTTCGCTAATGCGTTCCACATCCTGGATCGCGAGGTTTTCCTTTTTTGCGGCGGTAACGATAGCGCCCGCCAGTGGGTGCTTTGAATAACGTTCCGCGCTTGCAGCCAATTGCAAGACTTGCGCGCGTTGAAACCCCTCTGCGCAAATAACCTCCGTCAATGTGGGCCTGCCATACGTCAGCGTCCCCGTTTTATCGAAAATCAAAGTGCGGCACTTCGAAATCTGTTCCAGCACCGAAGGGTTTTTGATAATGATCGCACGACGCGCCGCGAGGGAAATCGCCCCAATAATCGCGGTCGGGATGGCAAGTAGCAGGGGGCAAGGCGTTGCGATCACCACTACCGCCAAAAACCGTTCCGCATCGTGACTGGCCGCAGCCGCGATCGTCGCCACTCCAACCGCCAGCGGCGTGTACCAGGCACCCAGTCGATCTCCCAACCGCCGTAGCCGCGGCCGCTGCTGCTCCGTGTCGTGCATCACTTTCATAATTCGCGCGTAACGGGAATCGTCGGCAAGTTTGTCTGCGCGAATCACAATCGCAGCCTCGCCGTTGATCGCACCGGAAATCACTGTCGATCCAGGTGTCTTCGAAATTTGGTACGGCTCACCGGTCAGGTACGCTTCGTCCATCACGCCGTGGCCTTCCAGAACCGTTCCATCCACAGGGCAAATTTCGTGTGGTAAAACAGTCAACTCGTCCCCGACGCGAATCTCCGCCAGCTTCACATCCTTCAGTCCAACTGCTTCACGCCGATGCGCCAGACTGGGTACTCGGCGCGCTAGTGCATCGAGGACGGACGAAGCGCGCGCCGTGGCAAATTCCTCCAGTGCTTCTCCGCCGGAGAGCATCAGCACCACGATCGCAGCCACCAGATACTGTCCAAGAATGGCCGCCGTGATAATAGAGACTCCAGCCAGCAAATCTGCTCCGAACTCTCGTTTCAGGATTTTGTGTAGTAAGACCCAGAGCAACGGAGCCGCGGCAAGCAGAGTAGCGATCAGTGGCAAATTGTAGGTAAAAGCTGCGAAGTGCAGGGCATAGCGAAAGATCAGGTGCAAAAGTATTGCAAAAAGCGCGAGACCGGCGATGTAGGTCTGTTTGGAGAGGGCAAAACCTGGCTTCTTTGAAGCCGTCATTGTTAAGACTTATCGCACGCGCCACACGAATTGTCAAAGCTGCAAACGCCTTGCGACTGGCAAATGTTGTTTGCCTAAAGTCTCTTATCCCGCGAATAACATATCGTTTCCAGATTGCACTCCATGCACTTCGGTTTGCGCGCCACACAAATTCGCCGTCCATGCCAAATCAACTGGTGTGAAAACTTTATCCATTTATCCTGCGGAAGAATCGCCATTAAGTCCTGTTCGATTTTCTTCGGATCCTCGTTCCGCGTTAGATCCAACCGCTGCGAAAGACGTTGCACATGTGTATCCACCACTACCCCGCTCGGAATTCCGTACGCCGTGCCGAGCACCACATTCCCCGTTTTCCGCGCCACTCCGGGCAGCGTTAGAATTTCCTCTATTGTCTTTGGAATTTGTCCGCCAAATCTCTCAATCAGCTCTTTGCTCGCTCCAATAATCGATTTCGTCTTATTGCGGAAAAATCCAGTTGGTCGAATATCCCTTTCCAACTCCGCGGGATTTGCATAGGCAAAATCCTCTGGGGTCTTGTACTTCTTGTAGAGTTCCTGCGTAACCTGATTCACCCGTACGTCCGTGCATTGCGCCGAAAGAATTGTCGAAATTAGCAATTGAAACGGGTTCTCGTGCTTCAACTCGCAGGTCGCGTCGGGGTAAGCCTCATCTAGCTTCGCCAATATCGCTGCAACGCGCTTCGGGTCACTCCCCATCGGTCTGCCAGCCTTCAAATTTGCCGCAGATGCCGATCTATTCTTTCTCCCCAGCTTCCTCCCAGCCTCACCCTTAATTTTCCTCTTAGCCGCCTTCTTCTTTCTAGCCATATCACCGAACTCCCCTGACCTCTGTCTCTCTGTGATCCTCTGTGTTAGTCTTTCCTTTGCCGCGCCGAGTCACTCCAACACTTCCATCAATCTGCGAAACGCCTTCCCTCGATGGCTGTGCAAATTCTTTTCTGCCGCCCCCAGGTCCGCAAACGATCTCCTTGACTCCGGAAAACAAAACACGGGATCATACCCGAACCCTCCGCTCCCCCGCGCCTCTTCGAGAATAAGTCCCTCGACCCACCCCGAGACTACTGCTCGGGCCCTTCCTCGCAATGCCACTGCAATCACACACACAAAATACGCCGCGCGTTCAGCATCTTTCTTCCCGCGCAATTCACTGAGCAGCTTTGCAATTTTCTGCTCATTGCTGGCTCCCAGTCCTGCATATCGAGCCGACAGTACTCCCGGAGCACCACCCAGCGCAGGCACGACCAGCCCTGAATCATCCGCAAGAACCATCTGATCCGAATAGCGCGAATAGTAAAGCGCCTTCCCGGCGGCATTTTCCCCAAACGTCGGAGCATTCTCCGGGAACTCGGCCAAACCAGCAAACCCTGGAAGTAATTCCAATTCGATTGTGTGCCCCACCGCAAGCACGCGAAATTCCTCTAGCTTGCCCCCATTCCCGGAAGCCAAAAACAATTTTGTATTGCGCTTGGAAAGCTGCAACGGTTCCATCAGGTCTTAACGGCCCCGTGCCAAAAACTTCGCCGGAAGTACGCCGCGCTGCTCTTCTCCTAACACGCCGATGCCGACTTCGGCCAGTCGCAACAACTCCTGCATCTCGCCTCCGGCAAATGGCCGGCCTTCCGCACTCGCCTGAATCTCGACGTATTCGCCGCTACCGGTCATCACTACATTCATATCCACATCCGCGTGGGCATCTTCTTCGTAGCATAGATCGAGCAGCGCCTCATTATCCACGATGCCCACACTTGTTGCTGCCACGGTGTCGATCAAGGGTGATTTCTTCATCATCCCCATCGCCATCAACCGTTCTATCGCCAGCGCCATCGCCACAAACGCGCCGGTTATCGATGCCGTCCGTGTTCCGCCATCCGCCTCAATCACATCACAATCGAGCCACACGGTCCTGTCGCCGAGCAGTTCCTGGTCCGTAATCGCCCGCAGCGACCTGCCAATCAATCGTTGAATCTCCAGCGTCCTTCCTGTTTGTTTCCCGCGCGTTGCCTCCCGCGTTGTGCGTTCTTCTGTCGCGCGCGGCAGCATTCCGTACTCGCTGGTTACCCACCCCTTGCCCGAACCCTTTAAAAATGTCGGCACGCCATCATTTACGGTTGCAGTACAGATCACTCGCGTCTTCCCCAGTTCAATCAACACGCTGCCTTCCGCTTGCGATATAAAGTCGGGAGTAATCTTCACGGATCGAATCTGATCCGCGCTTCGGCCGTCGCTTCTCATTATTCCTCCCGATTTTTCACTCTATCGCTTAATTGCCTCTTTCACTTTTCCCACAGCCTTCTCTAGGGGTTTCCTAATCACATCTGTCGGCGAAGTTGACTTTGGCGTTTCTGCTAGGCCACTCGCCTTCACCTGAAAGGTTTGCGTTAAGTCCAGGTGTCCTGCAAGCGTATCCACTTCCTGCCCGTGAATCAAAATTTTCAGTTGCCGCACTTCCGGCACATTCGCTTCCAAGGTGCGCGCGATGGAATCAACTGCAAGCTCCTCGCTCTGAATGCCGGAAGGGATCGAGGTTCCCAGCGCCTCAGAAAAATCCGCCACCGCCGTTCCATCGGGCAACAAATAAAAAGCAAGCAGCGCCGCGTCCGAGGGTAGCGTGCGCGCTTCAGGGTCCACGGGACCGGCCAGCAGCGTATTCAATAATTGTTTCGACCGCGAAACCGGATCACTCGATAAAGGCAGTTCCACGATCACTGGTTTTAACGTCCCGTCCTCGGTCGGCGATCCCCAGTACATTTTCGCTTTTCCCTTCGGCTCTCCACTGGTAGGAGACGCAACTGGCAACAGTTCCCGGCGCGCCTGTTCCGCCGTTTTTTCTGTCAACTGCCGCGCCTTCTCCACCTGACTCCGCAACGCAGGAAAATAAATCGCCGCTCCGATCACCGCAATCAGCAGCGCTCCCGCAACCCAATACATCCAACGGGCAATCATTGTGGCGTGACTCCAATCGGCGCGGCAGATATGGTCGACACCACGTACGATGGCCGGAACGCCACAATCCCCCGAGTAATCGCCTCCGCCACTCCTGGTATCATTCGATCGAGCGCTGCTCGATTCTCCACCGACACACTGGAGATCTCGACGGCAATGGCAGGCGCCGCCGTCGTGCGCAATTGCCGCACTGGAGCAATCTGTGCGCTCGTTGGCGATCCTTTAAATCGTTTTGCTATTTCGCTCTGTACCAGGTCTCCCAATTTACGGCTCAACGATAGGTACGGAGCCTGCGCGTGCTCCCAGGGAATCAGTCCGCCGGTATCTGTAACCGCTGAATAGTCGGGTGGTACATACACTCGAGCGGTCCCGGTCAGCCCGGTAGAAGAAACGTGCAGCGTCACAAACACCGCGCCGCGTTGTGCATTTGCTCGCGCCGAGCGATCGTCAAACGAGGGATTATCGTTCGTTTCCCGCGTTTGAACAACCTGAAATCCCTGCGCCTCCAGTGTCTTTCTCAGTTGCGCTGCCAACTCCAACACCACATCGCTCTCGCGGATGCCTTCCGTTCCCCGTCCTCCCGTGTCCGTTCCGCCATGAGCCGGGTCGATCACCACAACATTTAATCCTGCATGCGGAACGACAGGGGCCGAGTCGACCTGGGCCCCGGTCAGGCTGGCGACCGAGGACAGGGCAGGTGGATTTGTTGGCGACTGCGCGGCGACCACTTTCTGTTGGTCCGTCGGACCCGGGGGGGCAGCGGGTGGATTTGCACTCGGCGCTTGCCCGTCAACTACCCCAACATTCAGAAAGATGGCGCAAAGCTGTGAAAATTTTAGCAACGTCCGGGACATGGTCACGTTGAGCAGGATACCAAATCTATGGACTCTGCGCGGTATCCGCCTTCACACAATCGCTCACAGGCCGCAAAAGGGTTACGCCCGTCTGCCGCTTAAACTGACCCGTCCATGTTCGCGTTGCAAAGGCTGCTCGATTAGCCTGCTTCACATACTGGGCTTCGGGCGCTCCGGTCCCATCTTCAATTGGGCTCGTTGTTCCGGAGTGAGCACCACATGCACTTTTGAGTGCAGGTCCATGGCAATTTCCATCCTCTTGGTTTTTCTCTGTTCCGCTGTCAGGGGGGCACTTCGCACTTCATCGCTTTTGGCTTTCGCATCTTCAAAATTCGGCCCCAACTTTGCCTTCTGGTCCTCGTCAATTCAACTCATCGACGCCAGCCTTCAACCGTTCGCTCTGTGACTGTTGGTGCGGCATTCTGCTGTGCAGCCGGGGGGCTGCCGCGTCCTGCTTTGGCATCGCGGCAGCTGCCACAATAGTCGATCCAACGGGGATGGTGAGGCAGATTAGACCGTTTCCGGGGTGTCATGAGAAAATACAGGAGAAACACGTTCGACCGAATGTTATCGTCGACATTCAACTGATTGCAAAATCAGGTCTTGGTTTAGGGGCGAGCGCCTGTCGGATTACAAAGCCAGATTCGCAGTTTCCATTGCATCGGCTGTCATGTACTTGCTGCGAACCCTCCGCATTCCCAGGTACAGTAGAAATCCCGCCAGGATAATGCCTACGCCGAATACCAGCGCGTTCACTCCCAGGATGGTTTCCTGCTCGCTCTCCACCATCGAAAGCACCAGAAGGGCCAGCGGGAACAATCCGCAAGTGACCGCCCCTGCCATACCGCCAGGCACCTTGAAACTGCGTTGCAACTTGGGCTCGCGGATGCGCAGCACCACCAGGGTAACGAACTCCAGCATTAAGCTGGCGCCGTATAGCATGATATCCAGCGTAACCAGCCGCTTGAATCCAATCCCCAGGCATAGCGCCCAGCAACTGGCGCAAACCAGAATCGCAACCCACGGCGTTTCGTTGTTCTTGGTCACGTTCCCAAATATTTTCGGCAGCATCCCGTCACGCGACATCGCCAAGGGTAACCGTGAGTAGCTCAACACTAGCGCGTTAAACATCCCGAACGCGCTCATCATTCCGCCAATCGTGATCATGAACCGCAACCACGGGAAGCCCAATATCGAGCCGCCCAGTTGCCCCGCGACCACTGCCCACGAACCATCTTCGGCGAACGCCGACGCGGGTGCTCCCGTGAAGTACACTGCCACGAACGGAAGTATGTACGTCAGTGAAACCAGAACGACTGCGGCGATCATTGCCTTCGGATAGGTCTTCCGCGGCCTCTCCACTTCTTGCGCAATCGTAGACGCGTTGTCCCAGCCCATGTAATTCCACATTGCCACCATCACCGCTCCAAGAACACCAACTCCAACTCCCGTGGAAGCAGTATGAGGCTCCGGAGACAACGCGCCCACCCGCAACGGGGAAAGCACCACTACCAGCGCGAACGGCAGTGACAGTAGGAAGAACAGCCACAAGGAAGTGAACCCCACGACGCGAATACCCGCCAGATTCAATATCGCGCAGGTCACCACCACAAACAGTCCGGCATACAATGCATGATTCCCCATGCCGAACCACGGCGACATCTGCTTCAAATAAATTCCAAACAGTGTCGGGTAAATCGCCATATCAAAAATGCTCGCGGCCAACGATAACCAAGCTTCTTGAAACCCCCAGAAGTTGCCAAGGCCGCGGCGCACCCACGCGTAATATCCGCCTTCTGCAGGCAACGCGCTAGAGAGTTCGCCGATCATGAACGCGGTCGGCAAGCACCAAATCACCGGCAAAAACAATAAAACTAGAATTCCTCGACCATATCCTGCGCCGGAAATAATCGATTCCGTACCGTAGGTCCCCCCGGACACCATGAAGAACGTAGCAGCAACAAGCGGCCAGAGCGTCAACTTCGCGCTTTTCTTTTTTGTTGCGGGAATTATCTGGGAGGGAATTTGTGCGGGGAAGGATAAAGTGCTCAATTTTTTTCTCTCGTCCTCCTAAAGTGACTCTCGCTCTCAAGTTGCGCGGAGCAAGCTCACTAACTGAAGAATACAAGTTCTGCGCGCACACGCAATAAAAAAATGAGCTTTTCGCAAAATATTTTACGGTCCACTCGTACACTCTCTGACGGTCCTGGAGCGCTTCCACGGCTGCCAGTCAGGCTCCCGGCGCTCTCAGGGTTTCGCTTTGCTCTTGTGCTAAACTCGCGCCATACCTTCTATACTTATCTCAATTCATTTTTGGAGTCAGAACGGATGAATCTTTGTTCAATTCTTGTCTTGCTTGCCTTTTCGGTTCTCAGTCCTATTACTCTCGCTCAGCATCCCGACGTTCCTCACCCGTTCACCGTCGACGACCTCTTCGGCATGCAGGAGGTTTCCGACGCGCAGATCTCTCCCGATGGCCAGTTCATCCTGTACACCGTTAATTCCACCAATCTCAAGGAGGACAAGACCTCCGAGCGTATTTGGATGGTCCCCACGGCCGGTGGTGACGCTATTCCGCTCACCGCCGATGGCCCTTCCTCCTCGCACCCACGGTGGTCCCACGATGGCAAGTTCATCGCTTTTCTATCCGAGCGCGAGGAAGGCAAGACTCAGGTCTATCTTTTAAATCGTCTAGGTGGAGAAGCGCAGCGTTTGACCGAAACCCCTCAGAACGTCGAGACCTTCTGTTGGTCTCCCGATGGCACTCGTCTGGTTCTCGTCCTTCGCGATCCCACTGAAGAAGAACTCGAGGCCGCCGCCGACAAGAACAACGATAGCGATGATAAAGCGGCCAAGAAAGCCAAGTCGCAAAAGCCTTGGGTGATCGATCGGCTGCTGTTTAAAGCGGATACGATTGGCTATCTCGACCACCATCGTACCCATCTTTATGTTTTCGACATCGCTGCCAAATCGCTCAAGCAAATAACCTATGGTGACTTTGACGACAGCGAGCCGCTCTGGTCGCCTGACGGCAAACTGATCGCTTTCTCTAGCAATCGCACCCAGCCCGACCCCGACGAAACCTACGACGACGAAATCTGGACGGTCGTCGCTGACAACACGGACAAAGGCGCCACCGGCGTTACGCAAATCACCAGGAAACCCGGCGAGCACCATTCACCTGCCTGGTCACCGGACGGGAAATGGATTGTCTACACTACCAAGCTCGATCCCAGCCTCTTTGAATACGCCACTAAACACATCGCACTCTCTCCCGCCGCTGGTGGCGAAGAAAAGGTCTACACTGGCGCTCTGGACCGCATGTCAACAGAGCCGCGTTTCGCTCCCGATGGCAAATCCGTCTATTTCATCGCGGATGATGATGGCACCCAGGTGCTCGCGCAACTCACCTTGGCGGACAGCAAGATTACTTTGCCCATGGGTGGCCGCGTCATGCTCGACAGCTATTCCTTCTCGAACGATGGAACGTTGGCCGCCTCCGTTTCTACACCGGAACGTCCCGCGGAGATCTACACCGCTCCGGGTGGCAAACTCACGCGCATCACCCACGTCAACGACGCCTGGGCCGGGCGGCTCAGATGGTCACAGGCGGAATACGTTTCCTTCAAATCCAAGGACGGTACGACCGTCCACGGCTACTTGTACAAGCCCGTCGACTACGTCGCCGGTAAAAAATATCCAACGATCGTGCGTCCGCACGGTGGGCCTGTCTGGTCGTACTACGCCGAGTACGAAGACATAGCGCAGTTACTCGCTTCAAACGGCTACCTTGTACTGTTGCCGAATCCCCGCGGCTCTTCCGGCTATGGTGAAGATTTCTGCAAAGCGATTTTCGCCGATTGGGGCAACAAAGATTTCGACGACGACATGGCATTTGTCGATTACGCCATCGCGCAAGGAATTGCTGATCCCGACAAACTGGGGGTCGGCGGCTGGTCCTACGGCGGCATCTCCACGGATTTCATTATCGGCAAAACCAAACGCTTCAAGGCCGCCATTTCAGGGGCGGGCGCGGGGGAATTCACCAGTATGTGGGGACATGATCAGTATGTGAAGGAGTACATCACCGAGTTGGGATTTCCTTGGGAACACCGCGAAGCGTGGGATAAAGTTTCTCCTTTCTATAACTTGAAGAACATTACAACCCCTACATTATTTGTTGGGGGCAATATCGACTGGAACGTCCCGATTCTGGGTGGGGAGCAGATGTATCAATCGCTCAAGGCTCTGGGGCGCGAAACCGAGCTGGTCGTCTATCCTAATGAATATCATGAGTTTAAGACACCGAGCCACATCAAGGATTGCAACGAGCGCTTTCTTGCCTGGTACGCGCACTACGTCAAAGCGGACGGAACTCCGGCTCGTCCGAAGTCGGACAAAGCGTTTAACTGAAAGCGCAAGGCGTGCTAGCACACGCAAAGTAGAACCCAAAAAGAAAAAGGACCGGCCTCTAAAAAGTGGCCGGTCCTCTTTTTTGGTGTGGGCTGACCTCGATTACTTGCCGATCTTCTGTCCGATCACTGAACCGGAAACGATGATTTCCACCCGGCGATTCAACTTGCGCCCCGCGGCGGTGTTGTTGTCGGCGACTGGGGAAGCCTGACCCATTCCTGTCGACGTGATGGTGTCCGGAGCCAAGCCCTGAGAAATCAGGAAAGCGCGAACCGCGTCGGCGCGCTGTTGGGAAAGTTTTAAGTTGAATTCCGGCGTCCCGGTATTATCCGTGTAGCCTTCGATCGCCAGATTCAATCCAGGATGCGCCTGGATAATTCCACTGAGTTTGGCCAGCTTTAGTTGTGCGTCGGTGCTCAACGCATATTTGCCGGATTCAAAGAGCACGTCCGCCATGTTCACAACCAAGCCGCGTGGTGTGTCGGTGGTCTGCAACACTTCATTCAGTTGTTGCAGAAGTTGCGCGCGTAGCGCAGCGGTTTGTGCCTGCGCCTGCGCTGCTGCGTCTTTCGCTGCTTGTGCTTTTGCAGCAAGCGTGGCCGCTTGCGCATCCGCCTGAGCCTTGGCCTTTGCTGCCGCGGCTTCCGCCTCGGCTTTCATCTGCGCTTCTTTGGCGGCTGTCAATTCCGCCTGCCGTTTTGCCTCAGCCGCGGCTTGCGCATCGGCTTGTGCCTTTGCTTCTGCTGCCGCGGCATCCGCGGCAGCTTGTTTTTCCGCCGCTATGCGATTCTGATCCTGCACCTGAACGGAAAGTGCCCGTGAGTCCTCGGCAAATTGCACCGTCTGACGAGCGGTGGAAATAATCTGCTTTTTGTTCGCGCCGCTGGTGATGTAGTTTTCCATCATCTGCAGGCTGGAGGTCGCCTTAGCAAAAATGTCCGGCGCGTACTTGCCGGCCTGACGGGACCTCGCAATTTCCACAGCATTGCGTGCTTCATAGACATCCAAAGGAGTTTTCTTCAGGTCGAGCGTCATTCCCAAAGGATTGTTCATCTTGGCGTACTGACTACGCTTCATCAGCTTGTAGTCGTTGTCGGGATAAATCTTGCCCTTGGTACTTTTCGTGGTGTCATTTTCGAGGACGACGATCTCGCTCGGCAACCGCACCCCGTAATAAGGTTCGGCGGTCACGATCATCGCAAAGGTCTGCAATTGTGTCGTGGCATTCAATTGGCCCTGACCATCCTTATCGATTGGAACCTCGCCCAGGTTGATGGTATGGCCATCCGGGGTAATGGCCCACAACACATAGGTGAGAAATTCCGTGCCGAGCGTGGTGGCCTGCGGCATGTTCTGCACCTTCAATTCAATGTTGGTCGGACCCTTCTTCACTTCGACCTTGGCTTCGCCGCCACCTTGCGAAATCGCGCTGGTAGGCACAAAAATAACCTTGGTCGCCCCTCCGCCAACGATGTAACCCACCGCTTTAATCGTCCTGCTGATGGTATCTGCCGCCGGAGTTTCCGGCTCTTGCGTTTGCGCAGATACCAGGCCAGCACACAGAACCAACCCGAGCATTGGCAAGAATCTCTTCCAATTCATGGACATTGTTCTCTCCGATTTATTGCTGATCGATGCGAACTCGACCGACGTACTGATTGACCATCAATACTATAACAATTTGGAGGAGATGCAGTGCGCTCCGGGGCAGAGTGACAATGCAAACCCGCACCCTTAACTGCGACCCTTCGGCGATGCTTCACTCGAAGCTCGGGACCATTCAGGCAAGCAGGCACGGCACCCGGCGGTCGGCATTCTCCTGCTACTACCGCATGTGATTCGAACTGAACCAGCAGTCTGGCCTGAAAAAATAGTCTATGGGACTGGAGATCGCTCGATACGGTGTCACCGCTTCGCCGCATAAAAATCTTGCAGGTTCTATCCACAAAGGCACTTGTGCGAATCTTTCGTGGCTTCCCCCACGGAACTGGCTATTCCCCAAACGCGCATTCGTTTGCCCTCTTTGGCTTCGCGCGCTATGCTCACATATTTCGCGGAGGCCTCGATGCAATTTCGGTTCAAAGTGAACGTGATTCTGGCTTTCCTGTTGGTTGCACTCACTCGAACGCCTGCTCATTCACAGCAGCCACAGTATGACCAGAACCTTTTTGGCGAAATGCGCTGGCGGTGCATCGGGCCATTCCGCGGCGGTCGAACGGTGGCAATCAGCGGCGTGCCACAGCAGCCAAATGTTTTTTACATGGCCGCGGTGAACGGCGGTGTTTGGAAGACCACCGACTCCGGTAACACTTGGAACCCCATTTTTGACGGCCAATCCTCTGGCTCCGTTGGTGCGCTGGCAATTGCAGCTTCTGACCCCAACATTATTTACGTCGGGAGCGGCGAAGGATTGCAGCGGCCTGATCTTGCAACCGGCGACGGCCTGTACAAGTCGATTGATGCGGGGAAGACCTGGACGCATCTCGGATTGCGCGACGCGCAGCAGATTACTGCGATTGTGATCGATCCAAAAAATCCAGACCGTGTCTTTGTTGCCGTGGAAGGTCACCCTTACGGACCCAACACCGAGCGCGGCGTGTTTCGTTCGACCGACGGTGGCAAGAACTTCGAGAAGGTCTTATATAAGGATGAAAACACTGGAGCGGCCGATATTGTGATGGAGCCGCGCAACCCGCAAATTCTTTACGCTGCGTTGTGGGCCGCGCGTGTTGCACCGTGGGAAGTTCGCAGCGGTGAATCCTTCACCATGGCCGGTAGCGGCTTGTACAAATCCACTGATGGCGGCACGACGTGGCGGCAAATCACCAAGGGCCTACCCACAGCGGACGACGGCATCGCCCGTATTGGCATTGCGATCGCTCCCAGTAAACCCAATCGGATGTATCTGTCCGTCGAAGCTAAAAAGGAAAGCTCGGGCGTTTACGCTTCGGACGATGCAGGCGAGAGCTGGCGACAAGTAAACTCCGACCATCGCATCGGCGGCCGTGGTCCAGGAGCCATGGGCATCGCCGTTTCTCCCGATAACTCCGACACAATTTATGTTGCGAATACGACAACGTGGAAATCCACAGACGGCGGCAAAACTTTCGTGGGTTTCAAAGGCGCGCCTGGCGGAGACGATTACCAGCGCCTCTGGATTAATCCGCAAGACGGACAGACCATCGCGTTGAGCGCCGATCAAGGAGCGGCGATCAGCGTGAACGGTGGGCAGACTTGGAGCAGCTGGTACAACCAGCCCACCGCGCAGTTCTATCATGTCACTACTGACGATCGTTTTCCGTATTGGGTGTATGGCGCGCAGCAAGAAAGTGGCAGCGTCGCCACGCAAAGCCGCAGCGATTATGGCGAGATCACGTTTCGCGAGTGGAGCCTGCCCGGAGTTTTCGAATACGGCTACATCGCGGTCGATCCGCAAGATCCGAACATTTTGTATGGCGCCAAGCTCACGCGTACCAATCAAGCGCTCGGCGAAGTTGCGGACATCGCGCCCGAACCGATCCGTCGCGGTGAATATCGCTACAATCGCACGCTACCGGTGGTTTTCTCTCCGCTCAATCCGAAAGCGCTGTACTTTGCCGCGAATGTTTTATTCAAGACCACCGATCGAGGAAATAATTGGACGATCGTCAGTCCGGACCTGACGCGCGAATCCTATGAAATGCCTGCAAATCTGGGTGCGTTTTCCGCCGGCGATCCGGAAAAAGGGCATCATCGAGGCACGATTTATGCCGTGGCGCCTTCCTACAAAGAAGTAGGCACGATCTGGGCCGGCACGGATGACGGGTTGATCCACATCACGCGGGACGGTGGCAAAACGTGGAAGAACATCACGCCTCTACAGCTGAAACCGTGGAGCAAGGTTTCCATCATAGAGGCGTCGCACTTCGACGCCGGAACGGCTTACGCGGCAATCAATAGTTTTCGCTTGGATGACTTGCGCGCGCATATCTTTCGCACGCGGGATTATGGAGCGAACTGGCAGGAAATTACCAACGGTATCACTGACAATTCCGCCTCTAACGTGGTGCGGGAGGATCCCGTGCGCAAAGGGCTGCTGTTTGCAGGTACGGAAAACTCTGTCTACGTTTCCTTCAATGACGGGGAGTCCTGGCAACCTCTGCAGCTAAACTTGCCGCATACTTCCATGCGCGACCTTACGATCCACGGTGACGATTTGATCGTTGGCACACATGGCCGTTCGTTCTGGATTCTTGACGACATCACGCCGCTGCGACAACTCAATGACGAAGTTTCGCAAGGACCTGCGTTTCTTTTTACGCCTCAGGAAGCCATTCGCTGGCGCTGGAATCGCAACCCCGATACGCCGCTGCCTCCGGAAGTTCCAGCTGGGAAGAATCCTCCGGATGGCGCAATCATCGATTACTACCTTTCTGCGGCGGCGAAAGATCCCGTCACACTTGATATTTTTACGGCTGACGGAAATCCGCGCCTGGTTCGCCACTATTCGAGCACGGACAAACCGGAATCGATCGACAAACTGGCCGGCCAACATCCGATTCCGATGTATTGGGTGCGGCCGAAAGAAGTTTTATCCACCCAACCGGGCATGCACCGTTTCGTGTGGGATCTCCATTGGGCGCCGCCAAAAGCACTGGAACACGAATTCCCGATCTCGGCGATTTTGCACGACACGCCGTTGAATCCACTTGGCGCACGCCCGCTTCCCGGAAAATATAAAGTGGAGTTGACCGTTGATGGAAAGCGCTTTGATGCGACCTTCGAATTGAAGATGGATCCGCGCATTACCGCATCCCGCGACGACCTGACGAAACAGTTTGATATGGAATCGGAAGCCGTCGCTGGCATGGATGACAGTTACGAATCGCTCGAACAGGTGCAATCGGTTCGTGCCCAATTAAAAGAACTACCGCCCAAAGTGCATGGAAACACGGCGACGCAAGTTGCAGCCCTCGACAGACTCTGCGCTGAGCTAGAAGGTGCGACGCAGCCCAGTTTTTTCGGAACTCCACCGACTGGCAAACAGCCAGAAAATTTCTCGTCACTCAACCAGCATTATTCCGCGATTTTGGCTGTCGCCGATAGTGCCGACGCCGCGCCCACCGCGCAAGCCAATGCCGCGTTTCAGGAACTCGAGAGCGAATCCATCAGGCTTCGCAAGAGGTGGAGCGTCGTAAAAGAAAAAGAACTCCTCGATCTGAACAGAGAGCTGAAGAAGGCAAGGCTAGCCGAGATCGATCCGAAGAAACCGTTAGCTGCGGAACCTGGAGGGGCCGCCGATGGCGACGACGAACCGTAATCCACTCAACGCGATTTTCCTACTGAACTCAGTGGCATGACACTGCCGTGCCGGTAATTCGTTTGAGTTATAAAAAAGCCCCAAAATGAACATCTCCATTCGGGCTCAAATTATTTTCGGCCAGAAAGTGCAAACGGGGTCGAGGCTTACTTCTGTAACTCATCGAGCGCCGCCAGCACCTGGTCGCTGTGCGCTTTCACGTCGACATCGTTCCATACCTTGCGAACCATTCCATCCGGACCGATCAAAAATGTGTGTCTCGCGGAAAGCTTTGTGACTCCCAGATTCATGATCGAATCATACTTTTCCGAAACTTCCTTTTTGTTATCGGACAGTAATTTAAAATTCAGGCCTTCTTTCGCGCAGAATTCCTGATGAGATTTTTCGTCTTGGACGCTAACGCCTAGGATCACAGCGTTTTTTGCGTCGTACTTAGCGAGGTCGCGCTGAAAATTATGGGCTTCGATCGTACAGCCCGTTGTTTGATCTTTGGGATAAAAGTAGAGCACCACCCACTTGCCTTTGAAGTCGTGAAGGCTCACCGGCTTGCCGTCCTGCGAGTTTAAAGTGAAATCCGGCGCCGCGGTGCCCACTGCCGGTTCTTTGTCTCCGGCGCGAAGGCGCGAGGCAAACAGGCCGACGATTGCCACAACCGCTAGGAGACCTACTATTGCAGTTAGCATACGTACCATCCTCATGTTGGCTCACCTCGAGAAGAAAATTCGCAGTACCCTACGTGCCAAATTGGATGCAGGCCCTTGCTGAACAGATACAGAGAGTGGCCGACCTTTGGATCGGTAATGCTCTGCTCACAGGCAACACAAAGTCTACAACAAACGTTCCATTCCGGTGAACCTCCCGATCCTCTTGAGGAGGTCATCCCGAAAAGCTGGAATCAGCTTTCCCGGCAAATAGTGTTCGCGCCAACCCCTGCACCTACCGGGCCGCCGGTTTTCGCCAAAGTCCCAAATAATAATGAATGGTCGGCGTGAAAATCAGCGACAGCACAATTGAGCTAAGCAATCCGCCAATGACGGCAATCGCCAGCGGCTTCAACATTTCCGATCCCGAGCCAAAGGCTAGTGCCAGGGGCAACATCCCGAAGATGGTTGCGAGGGCCGTCATCGCGATTGGACGCAAACGCCGGCGGCCTGCTTGAATCATTGATTCTTCCGCGGAAAATCCAAGAGCGCGAAAATTCTGATCCGCATCCAAAAGCAAAATTCCGTTCTTCGCAACGATACCAATTACCATGATCATGCCCATGAACGAAGCCACATTAAACGTGGTGCGCGTCACCAGTAATCCAAGAAATCCGCCGAAGGTGGAAAGCAAAGCTGAGGCCAAAATAGCGATGGGAGCGGAGAAGGATTGGAATTCGAATAGCAGCACGACGAACAACAGAATCAACGCCAACACAAACACGGCGGACAAATCGCGGAAAGTTTTTTGTTGCTCTTCGTACAAGCCGCCGTACTCGACGCGAACCGCAGCCGGCAAATGAAGAGCGTTCACTGTTTTCTTGATGTAGGTCATCCCTGAGCCCAGATCCACGCCCTCAAATCGCGCAGTTACCTCGACCAGTCGCTGTAGATTTTCCCGGCGCACTTCTGCTTGGCCGGGATCGGTGGTGACCGTCGCCAGCGTACCCAGCGTTGCCGTGCGCCCCGTCGAGCTCGTCAACAGCGTATTGCTCATCCGTTCCAGCGAAGCACGATTTTGCTCTGGGAATCGAACCCGTATCGGATAAGTGCGATCGTTGAGTACTACGCGTGTCGCCGCCGGTTCTCCTTCGAGCACGGCTGCGGCGTTCACAGCCACTTCTTCAGGAGTAAACCCAGCGCGTGCAGCGATCATCGGATCAATTTGATAAGTCACGGCGGGGCCGCTCACCGTGTTCTCGATGCCGTCGAAGACGTCCACAACTTGAGGATTCTTTTTGATTGCATCGGCGACTCGGGGAGCCGTCTCCTCCAATAATTTCGCATCCGGCGAAAACAGTTTGATCACCACGGGTTCTGGCCGGCTGGTTAGATCTCCAATCATATCCTGCAGAATTTGTACGAAATCGACATCGGTGGCGGGCTCTGTTATTTTAATTTGGGCGCGGATGTCAGAGATGATCTCGTCTATTCCGCGTTTCTTATCCTTCTTGAGTTTTACTGTGAAATCTCCGCGATTTGCTTCTGTGACAGCAGCGAGCCCAAGTTGTAATCCTGTGCGCCGTGAAGTGTTTTCGACTTCAGGAGTTTCGCGAAGTATTTTCTCGATGTGCTGAAGGATGCGGTCTGAGTCCGCCAGCGAACTGCCCGGCGGCGTGTTGTAGTCCAGAATAAAACTTCCTTCATCCATCTCTGGTAGCAAGTCACTTCCCAAAAAACTGTAGCAAACGTAGGAAAGCACGACGATGATGATGGAAGAGACGACCAGCAGCATGGGGCGGCGCACAATCCGGTGCATCAGTCGCGAGTAGGAATCCACGATCTGGCCAAAAAATCCCGAAAGATGTGCTTCTTCCGAGGCGAGCAGTAAAGCGGCCGTTTGCATTCCTTCCGGTTCAGCCGTGGTTCCGTCGGTGTTCTCGCGCCCGACAAAATATTGGCTGAGCGTGGGTGTCCATGTGACGGCAAGTAACAGGGAACTAACCAGCGCTACTGACATGGTGATCGCCAGTGCCCGAAAAAAGCTGCCAAAAACCCCGGTTGTGGAAATCAATGGCAAGAACACCACAATTGGTGTGATCGTCGAACCAATGAGTGGCACCGTGATTTCGCGGAGCGCGCTTTGAATGGCTTGAAGACGCGATTCGCCTGCATCGCGGTGCAATACAATATTTTCCAGTACGACGATGGCATCGTCGATTACCAACCCCACCGCGGCCGCAAGGCCGCCAAGCGTCATGAGGTTAAAGCTTTGCCCGCTGAATCGCAGAATGATAAATGTAAATAGGAGAGTTACCGGAATCACCAGGGCGGTAACCAAGGATGCTCCCCAATCGCGTAAGAACAATACCAGGATCGCTGCAGAGAGAGCGATTCCGATCAGGACCGCGTCACGCACGCTTGCGATCGATTGCTGGACGATTGTTGATTGATCGTAGAACGCTTTCAGATACACGCCTGGCGGCAGCGCTGCTTGCAGTTCAGCAATCTGCTTGTGTACTTCGCGCGCTACATCGAGCGTGTTGCTTTCCGGCTGGCGGTTCACGCTCAGCAGGACCGCAAGTTTTCCGTTTGCCGTAACGATCGTATAGACCGGAGCCTCGGAAGGAGCAACTTGTGCGATGTCTCCGATGCGAATTGGCACGCCGTCTTTGGAATTTTTCACCACGATTTGCGCAATCTGCTCGGGAGTTCGAACCTGACCGCTGATCAATCCCAGCACCAATTGGTGGTCGTGCTCGAGCAATCCCGGCGAATCGATTATGTTCGTCCGCCGGATCGCCTCTAAAATATCTCCGACGGTGATCCCTGCCGCTAATAGCCGTGCCGGATCGGGCGTCACCTGAAACTCCGGAATGCGCCCACCTTGCACTAGTACCGACGCCACTCCATCCAATCGATTTATTCGCGGCTTCAAATCGTACGTTGCTATCTCCCACAATTTATTTTGCGGAATCGTATCGGAAGTTAGGCTGTAGCCAAGAATTGGGAACGAGGCAAACGTCAGCCGATGCGTCTGGATTTTTGCGCCTGTTGGCAGCCCTGTTTGCAGCCGCGCGACAACCGCATCGACACGTTGCAGCGTCAAGATCATGTCCGAACTCCAGTCGAAGAACAGATCCACCTCGGCTGATCCGCGACTAGTCGTTGAATACACTTTGGTCAAGCCGGGTACGCTGTTGACCGCTTCTTCGATCGGTTTTGTTATCATCACCAGCATTTGGTCGATCGGCATGACGCCGTTGTCGACTCCGATTACAATGCGCGGAAAATCCGTGTTGGGAAAAACGGAAACGGGAATGCGAAACGCGAGGTAAGCACCCGCGAACGCCAGGCTCATCGTTAGAAATAGAATCGGCCGGGAAAACTGCTGGAACCACGGCGCGCTTTTTGCCACGCCGCCATTTGCCGGATTGTCATCCACGTTTTCGGGCCGGGAATCCATGCCAGGCTATTCCTCGGCTTTCTTCGGCGCAGAGGTGCGTTTCTTGTCGGCTGTTGCATCCGGCTTAATGCGCGAGTCTGCCGGATCCTTCTCCTTCTCGGAATCAGCGGCAGGTGCAGCTTCTACCACGATTTTCGTCCCGTCTGGAACTGCGTAGCCTCCTTGGGTGATCAGTTGATCGCCTACTTCGATCCCCGATTGGATCTCCGCCAATTCCTTATTCCGCAGTCCAATTTTTATCTTCGCCTGATGAGCTCTCTGATCTACGCCTGCAAGCAAAACGTAGTCTGCGCCATCCGCTGTCTTGAACACTGAGGAAGCAGGAACGACCAGAGCTTCTTTGATGCTCTTCGCGGTCGCTTCAATTTGCACATTCATTCCCGGTTTCAATGCCGAATTCGGTTCGTCGGCTTCCACCCACACTTCGATCGTCGTGCTGCCAGGATCGAGCGCCGGACTGATCAAAGTGACGCGGCCCTCGATCGGCTCTTCCAGGCCAGCCAATTCCAATTTCGCGGAGTCGCCCGTTTTCAATAGCACCGCCTCGTTTTGGGCAATGTGAGCTTTTGCAATCAGCTTCGACGTATTCATCACTGTCATGATCGGCTGGTTCGCCGCCGCCAACTCCCCTTCATAGAGAGGACGATCCGTCACCACGCCATTGATCGGGCTGCGAATTTCGGAGTAACTCAGTTGCGCTTTCGCGTTTAAGTATTTTCCTTTTGCCGCCGACAGCTGCCCCGTAGCCGACTTCAGAGCCTGCACTTTGCCGAGTTTCTCGAGGTCGCTCAGTTGTCGTTGGGCTTGCTCGTTCTGACTGCGCGCCTGCATCAAAGCAACTTCTGCTAAATCCAGATCGCGACGTGGAATCGCTCCCTGATCGAAAAGGTCTTTGCGTGCGTCGTAAACCTTCTTTTGCGCTTCATACGCCGACCGGTATGCGGCGGCATCCAACTCGGCTTTTTGAATTTGCTGCGGCAAGCTCGAACCCGTAGTTGTCGCGTATCCTGCTTCCGCTTGCTCGAACTCACCTTTACTCTGCTCGGCTGCTCCGGCCAAGTCAGCGTTTTCCAACTCTGCCAGCAGCTGTCCCTCTTTTACGCGGGTGCCCCTCTGGACATAAAACTTCTTGATCGTCGAGGTAATTTTAGGAGTGATGATCGCCTGTTGCAGGGGAGAAACCACCGCTTCCGCGGAGATGGTGAGTGCGATTGGTCCGCGCCTTGCCGGGGTTGTTTGCACTGTCACAACTGGCTCCGGTTCCTTCTCCACCGTTCCACAACTTTGCAACGCCGCCACAACCAGGAACAATACTGCAGCAAAGAATTTTCCGCGCCATACCTTCATCAAACTTGACTTTCGATTTCTCATGGATTCGCCAGCACTCCTGTTAAAGTCTGCAGATTTGCCAGGGCGACCCGATAGCGCACCGCGCCATCCTGATAAGCGCTGTGTGATTGAGCAAACGTCGTTTGCGCATCGACGACCTCCAAGACGGTGCCTTCACCGTTCTTGTAGCGCAAAGTGGTGAGCCGCAAGCTTTCCGCCGAAAGCTCCGCGGATCGTTGCAACCCTGCCAGTTCGTTCAGTGCTGTTTCCGCTTCCTCATACAGTGAGCGCATTTCTGCTAATAATTTCCTTTGGGCAAAGGAAAGCTCCTTTTTTGCTAAATCGCGTTTCAGTTCCGCCTGCCGCACGCGGCTCTGGGTCGCCCCCCAGTTCCAGACTGGCAAACTGAGTGAGACAATTCCCGACGAACCCAAATTGCTTAATTTTGTTCCATCCGTTGTCGTGTATGTCGCATAACGAGCCGCATCAATTCCATAGAAATAATCCAGGCCGATGGAAGGGAAGTAGCCGGCTTTGGCGGCGTTGACAGTAAAATTGCTGGCCTGGGCCTCTGCCAGCGCTGCACGAATTTCTGGATTATTCTGCCCGGCCTGGGCCTCAAATGCATCGCGCAATGGCAACGCAATACTCGCGTGCAAATCATCTGTCGTCCGGAAATTGTCATTGAAATCTCGGAATATGAGCACTGCCAGATCCAATCGGGCATTCTGTAAAGCCAATTGCGCTTCCTGCAGTTGCCGCCGTCGGTCGGTCATCTGCAATTCCGCCCTGATCACGTCCGTGTGTGCTACTTCGCCACCCTTTTCCAAGCTTTGCGTGAGCTGGAAAAACTTTTCGCCCTCATCGGCGGTTCGCTTGGCGGCATCCAGTTTTTGCTCGGCAGCCGCTAGGGCAAAATAATCCTGAACCACGGTCACTGTCAGGCCGCGTGAAGCGATCTCTTTTCGCGCTTTGGCTGCGGCAGCCAAAGCGGCCGTCCTCCGGTACCCCGCGATACTCGCCAGATCCAATTGCTGATGGACGTTTCCCTGACTAATGTATTCATGTGGGCCATTGTTCGCGATGTATTTCGCTTGTCCATTGCCATTGGTTTGAGTATAAATTGCCGCGGTGTTGAAGTTCACTTCCGGGAGCAATCCGGCTCGCGCGATGTTCTTATCTTCGCGGGCGTTTCCCGCGTCGGTCATGGCGGCTTGCAATTGGGGGCTGTTCTTTTGCGCCAGGTCGAGGGCCTGCTGCAAACTCAGCTCTACTATCGCAGCGGATGTGGAGGGTGCATGTGTCTGCGGTTGAGGCAAATGTGCGGGCAAAACTTTTTGCGGTTCCGGCGCGTCGGGCTGCTGCGCTGCAGATAGACTTAAGAGATTTGCGAGAGCAAATCCTGCAATAAGAAAACGCAGCGCCGATTCACAGAAGCAATTCAAATTTAATGGTCTCATGGAAAGATTCTTCCGTCTTCGGTGGCAACCTTCGCCACTTCTCCCCACCAGCCTATGGTTTCGCAGATAAACCTAGGATTAACCGAGCGGGTACGAGCGTCCCTTACGAATCTTCGGTTTGCACACTCTTGGTTCTAAATTCCAGAAGGCCCGGTGATGGGTAATATCACGCTAAATGTTGATCCGGTCGCATCGGAACGCGTTAATTCCAAGCGCCCGTGGTGCGCCTCCGCGATCCATCGCGCGATCGACAATCCTAATCCTGCTCCGCCATGCGCGCCGCCCTCTCGCGATCTGGCTTGATCCACCCTAAAAAACCGTTCGAACACTCGTCCCTGCATTTCTTTGGGAATTCCTTCCCCAGTATCCGTAACGCTTACGATGTAGCCATTTTCTTGCTTCGCACAGGCCAGCGAAATGTTTCCCCCTTCTGGGGTGTACTTGATGGCGTTATCCAGAAGATTTAATAACATACGCCGCAACAGTGCTTCATCTGCCCGCAAAGGGAGCTCTGGCACAATCTCAGAAGCAAGCGTTATATTTTTTGCCATCGCCAAGGTACGCGCGCGCCGCAAGGAATCCGTGGCTAGTTCATCCAGATAGAGATCCTTGTGACTTAGAGGATATTCCCCGGCATCCGCACGTGTCAGGGTAAACAAATCTTCGATAATCCCGGCCAGCCGCTGCGACTCGTCCCGCAAAACCCCAAGCGTTTCTCGATATTCTTCTGGCGAACGGCTTGGCCTCGACAACGTCACTTCCGTTTCTCCACGCAAAATTGCCACTGGCGTTCGTAGCTCGTGCGAAGCGTCTGCAATAAATCTTCGCTGCTTCTCAAACGAATCTTCCAATCGATCCAATAACTGATTAAATGTCAGCGCCAATTGTCCCAATTCGTCTCGCTGATTAGCCACCTCCAGCCGGGCACCTAAATTTGCAGCGCCCATTTTACGCGCCTGCGAAGCCATAGCCGCCACTGGAGCCAGGCTCTTTCGAGCCAGAAAATATCCGCCCGCGCCTGCCAACAGGAGCGAAATAGGAATCACCAGCAGGAATGTATTGCGGATGTCTAGGAGCAGCTCTTCTTGAGAATGCAACGATTGCAGGAGCACCAGTTTGTAGGTTTTATCCCCGGCAGTTAGGGTGCTGGTGAATGCGTGAAATCCATCTTTTCCACCCGGAAGCTTGCGCCGGACGATGCCTTCCGTTTTTCCATTTTCAGTTGCCTCCCGAAACTCCGGCGACGAAAAAATCTCCTCTGTGATGCGCTCGTGTGTCGGGTCCGCACTGGGCAGTTCTAGCGAGCTAATCACCACATTTCCAGCGGAATTCAACACCACAAAAATGGTGTCCCGAAAACGATGCTCCTTCATTGCTTCGAGCGCCGCCTCTTTCACCCCTTCCATCCCCGTCTGATCCGGCAACTCGCTTTCAAACGTGGTAGTAAAGGCACTGGCAAGCTCTGCCAAATTCGTCTCCGTGCGCTGGGTGATATTTCGCTGATAAATCAGGTAGGTGAGAACGGCCAGGAAAATCAGCACAATACCGAGTGCGATGCTGTACCAAACTGTCAGGCGGGCACGAACGGAATCAAGCATGCGACTTTCTCGCTCCGCCCGCCGTTCCGTTGTTTGTCCCGGAGCCAAAAACGTAGCCGCTTCCTCTCCTGGTCTGCAGCAGCGGTTTGTTCGCTCCCTCATCAATTTTTCGCCTCAGGCGGTTGATGTACACCTCTATCAAATTGGAAAAGGGGTCGAACGATTCGTCCCACACATGTTCTGCAATTTCCGCGCGTCCAATCACGCGGCCTGCGTTGCGTGCAAGAAATTCCAGTAAGGCATATTCCTTCGCGGTTAAAGAAATCGTCCGGCCGCCACGGTTTACAGTTTGCGAAATCGTATCCAGCACTACATCATCGACAACGATTTGTGGTGACTTCAATTCTCTAGGACGCCGTAACAGGGCGCGTAGCCTCGCCAGCAATTCGCCAAACTCAAACGGTTTGGTTAGATAATCATCCGCGCCAGCATCCAGTCCGGTGATGCGATCCCGCACACCATCACGCGCCGTCAGCATCAAGATCGGAATGCGTTTCCCTCTGGCTCGGATCGCGCGGCAGGTTGCAATACCATCCAGCCCGGGAATCATCACGTCCAAAATCACCACGTCGTAATCGTTGATCTCAGTCTGATACAGCGCGTCCTTGCCGTTGCCAACCACGTCCACGGCGTACGATTCCTCGCGCAGTCCCTTCGCCACAAAATGCGCGATCCGGGTTTCATCTTCAACAAGTAGCAATCGCATTCGGGTATGATACCCCCAATGTTTGTCATTCTATGTCAGGGCACGTTCGTTCGAAGAACCCGTTGTGCCGAAGGCAGAGGAGAAGCCCGCCGATGACCGCCGAACTCAATTATCCATCGATCGCAAAAATGATCGATCACGCTCTGCTGCAGCCGTTTCTCGATACCGCTGAATTGGAAGCCGGATTCCGCTTGGCGCTCAGCTACGACGTAGCCACCGTCTGCATCTTGCCCTACTATGTGAAGCGCGCCAACGAGGCCCTTCGGGGAAGTACAGTGAAAGCCAGCACTACCATCGGCTTTCCCCATGGCGCTCATGCAACAAGCATTAAACTAGCGGAAGCCCGCCAAGCCCTCGAAGACGGTGCAAGTGAGTTGGACATGGTGATCAATATCAGTAAGGCCAGAAGTGGCGACTGGAACTATGTCTCCGCGGAAATTACGTCACTTACTAGGGAAACGCATGCGGCGGGCGCAAAGATAAAAGTTATTTTCGAAAACGCCTATCACGATGATAAATCGAAAACCGAGTTGTGCCGCATCTGCGGTGAAGCAGGTGCGGATTGGGTAAAAACGTCAACCGGCTATGCGCCAACCGGGGCGACGCTCGATGATCTTCGCCTAATGCGCAAGCATTCGCCGGCTCATGTGCAAGTCAAAGCCGCTGGAGGTATCCGCGATCTCAATATGATCCTGGCCGCGCGCGAAATTGGCGTAACCCGCGTTGGTGCGTCCCGTACCGCGGAAATTCTTGAAGACTGCCGAAAGCGCCTGGGTCTGCCACCCATTACGACAGTTTCTGCTGCCACGACCTCAAGCTATTAACGGTACCGGCGAGAAAATGTCGACGACCGATCAATCCGCCCAATATCCCAGCCTTCGAAATCGCGCCGTTCTGATCACCGGTGGCGCGTCCGGCATAGGGGCTTCCGCCGTTCGCCGTTTCGCAAGACAAGGCGCCTTGGTCGCCTTGCTCGACGTCCAGGATGAGGTCGCTCAAAAACTCGTTTCTGAAATATCCGAAACCGGGGCGTTCGCGCCCGTCTACGCTCACTGCGATCTTCTGGACATTTCTGCTCTCCAGAAGACGATTAGCGACTTGCAGTCTCGGATAGGCAATTTCCAGGTCTTAATCAACAACGCTGCAAACGATGATCGCCATAATTTCGAAGATGTCACTCCAGAATATTGGGATCAACGTATGGCTCTCAATTTGCGCCACTATTTTTTTGCAATGCAGTCTGTCATTCCGGCCATGAAAGCGGCCAAGGTCGGCGCCATTATTAATCTGAGTTCCATTGGCTGGATAATTCCTTCGGTCCACGAAGTCGCTTACGTCACTGCTAAAGCTGCAATCGTAGGGCTGACGCGCACTATGGCGCACGAGTTGGGTCAGTGGAATATACGCGTGAATGCCGTTCTGCCCGGGGCAATTCTGACGCAGCGTCAGCGCGAATTGTGGTGGACGCCCGAATACGAGGCAGAAATTATGCGCAGCCAATGTCTTAAGCGCCCGCTCTTGCCCGAAGAAGTTGCCAATCTCCTGCTGTTCCTTGCCGCCGATGACAGCAGTGCCATCACTAACCAGAGCTACATTATCGACGCCGGCTGGGTTTAAGGAGCATGCTCATCGGGCGACACGGCCGTGCTCACTGCGCGGCCCGCTCGCTCCCGGCCTAATTCAACGGCACACGCTGATTCCAGTATGCGCAAATAGCTCGGGTTTTCGCTTGCGTCATGTGTAAAATTGCCGCGATCTGCTCTGGAGAGAAATAGCTTCGGCGTTTCCTGCTCCCGGCGGGATGTTTTTGTAGGGGAGCTGCAAGCGACGCCAGATAAATGGCGAAAAAATCATCCACCAGCGATAGCGTTTTTTCTTTGTCGACTTTGGGGTTGCTTGGGTTTCCGTCAAGCGCGCAAACTGTGGTTCAACCATAGGAATGCGGCTGTCAAAGAATGGTTTCAACGACTTTTGCCTACACCGCTACCCAAGAACTCTCGCGGTGAATCCGGTGAGCTCTTCGTTCTCGGCTGAATAGCTGATTTCGATCGGATTGCAGCAGACTTCGCAGTCTTCCACGTAACTCTGCTTCGCAACGGATAATTCGAGCACCATAGAGATCTGCTCGCCGCAATAGGGGCAAGAAAAATAGTGTTCCATTGTCTTTTCCACTTACCGCCGACACTGGGTTTCAAACAGGTGACTTCCGCCTGCTAATGCTTTTTTTGGGCACCTCGAGGGTGGCTATACCGGCGCAGTTAGGGGTTCAATCGGTACCTTGGTGGCCGCTTTGTGGCAGTACAAATTTCGATCCGCTTCCTCGATCAATCCCTCAAGTCCATCCCCTGGCTCGTACGCCTTCCAACCCACGGCGAACGAAACCGGCAATGCCTTCCCGCTCATCTCCACGGTAAATCCATCCAGACGGCCCAGCACTACCGGCAACTGGTTCACTTCACAATCCAGTAGCAGTAACATGAATTCGTCTCCGCCCCAGCGCACCGCCAGATCGGACCCGCGG
>Ga0074046_10000563_pt1 | contig 34059 bp, 33 predicted proteins | sample BogForMeECP23OM3_FD_94441 | JGI IMG/M metagenome (GOLD analysis project Ga0074046, IMG submission 94441) | Bog forest soil microbial communities from Calvert Island, British Columbia, Canada - Bog Forest MetaG ECP23OM3 | ecosystem: Environmental > Terrestrial > Soil > Wetlands ... | reverse complement strand
GACTTGATGACCCGCCTGGCGACAGCCGATAGGCACGCGGCTTATCAAGTCCTGCGCGCGACACTTCATGTCTTTCGCGATCGGATCGGCACCGAGAACGCGGTGCATTTCGGCGCTCAACTTCCGATGCTTATTCGCGGTTTCTATTACGAAGGCTGGCAGCCGAGCAAACCGCAAACGAAGACCCGTCACCTGGAAGATTTTCTCAACGCCATCGAGGATGAAGCAGGCCGAAGCTTTGGTCCCGACGTGCAGTCGAAGGTCAAGGCCGTGTTTGCGACCATCGCAGATAGGATTGACGCCCACGAGATCGAGAAACTCCGGAAAGTATTGCCTTCCGAGCTGCAACCCCTGTTACTTGAGGAGTTTTATCTTTATTAGGCCGCGAGGCTCAAGCGTGGGCCTGAGCGGAGGGGTCGATGAGAAAGCCGTTATTTTCCCGCGCCACGGTGATATGCACCCTTGTGTGTTTTTCGAACGCTGGCCGGGCGCAAATGCCCGATGAGGCGAAAGCTGGGCGCGAGATTGCGGAGCGCTTTTGCGCGCGGTGCCACGCCATCGGCCGGGAAGGCCCCTTCTCGTCAGATCGTTGCAAAGGGCAACGTCGAAAATCTGGAAGAGGCGCTTGGCGAGGGCATCGTCGTTGGCCATCCCGACGTGCCGCAGTTTCAATTCAGCCCGCAAAGCGCCAGCGCTCTGGTGGCCTATCTGAAGAGCCTGAGCGGGAAAGGGTAAGAGCCTTGCTTTGTCGTCGTGACGTTAATGGTGAGCCGAGACAGCCTTGACCATTTCGCAAGTCAAATTACGGGTTGCAGCGTGGGAAATATCCCCGAGGCCCAAGATGCCGACCATCCGTTTGTTCCCGTCGATCACGGGAAGACGCCTGATCTGGTGTTTTTCCATGAGTTCAAGGGCTTCCTCGATATCGCTCTCATCCGTGCACCATGTAATCCCCTTGGTCATGACATCCCGGGCCGTCAACTTGGAGAGATCCTGCCCCGTCGCGACGCCGCGGCAGACAATATCGCGGTCCGTTATCATGCCGATGAGCCGATCTTTCTCACCGACGGGCATTGCGCCGATGTCCTCCTTTTGCATTTTTTGCGCAATTTCCATTAATGGCGTATCGGGAGAGACCCAAACGACGCCTTTATGCATCGCCTTCTTTACTTTCATGACATCCTACTCCCTTTATCTATTGCTACATAAGTATAATTTTCTCAGCCAGCTTACAACATTGATGGATGTCAAAGTTGCAACGATCACGGACGCCGACCATGATTTGGTACAAGAGCAGAGTTACTGCGAAGTCTCAGGTTGTCTCTCAAGTTTAAAGGCAGAGAGAATTTCCTCTGCCGCGAGCACTACTATCGCTTTGAAATTAACTAGACCTAAGAGCCTAACCCTCCAACCACCGGAGTTAAGCAATGAAGTTGATCCGAACCTACATTCTCGTCGCTGACGGAGCCCGCGCTCATCTTCTCCTGTCTGAAGGCCGCGGCAAGCCCCTGACCGAAGTGCCGGGTGCGGACATACGTCAGGATCTGAAACCGGATCACGAACTCAGCGCGGAACGGCCCGGGCGAGTTCACGAGTCCGCCAACGTCTCGCGTCACGCCATTGAGCGGGACGACCTTCATCGCCGCGAGAAGGAGCGCTTCGCGCAGTCTCTGGCGGAAGGGTTGGATAAGAGATTGGCTAATCGGGAGTATGACCGCCTGGTGATCGCAGCGGCGCCTGAGACGCTGGGCGTCATCCGGTCTGCGTTGAGCGACAAGGTGAAAGCAGTCATTTTAGCAGAGGTCGCGAAAGATCTCACGAAGATCCCCAACACGCAAATTAAGCTTCATCTGGGGGAGGACCTGCCTATTTAATGCGGTGATTACTGTTTGACAATAATCAAAACGTATAGCCACGCTTGCGGTAGCAATGCTGTTACTTCCTGGCGTGGCATCTTAATTTGTTTGATCGAATAAAACCCGGGTGTTATGCTTGGCTCTTGTGCAGTTATAGGAGAGCCTGATGCATGGCATTCGCGCGCGCTGCGAAACCTGTCAGGCCAGGTGCGACGGTATCTGCGCCGCCTTGGACATTGAGGCACGAGCCGATTTACTAAGGCTCTCTCGGCGAAAGACCGTCCCGCCCCATTACGCCATTTTCCGAGACGGCGATTTAGCAGACAAATACTATAACATTACTTCAGGAATTGTTAAGCTCGTCAAGACGCTTGCCGATGGCCATCAGCATATCGTCGGCCTTCTTTACCCGACTGACTTCATGGGACAATCGCTCAATAAGCACCATACCTACGCAGCCGAGTCGGCAACCGAGGTCGAACTCTGCGCCTACCCGAGAGCGCCTTTCGAACACTTCTTGCAGAACCATCCCGAGCTTGAGCGGCAGATTTTTCATGCAACAATTCGGGAACTTGACCTCTGTCGCGACTGGACGCTTCTCCTTGGCCGCAAGTGCTCCTATGAGCGCGTCGCGGGGTTTCTGCTCATGATGGCGAGGCGCGCGCCCAGCAAAAGCTGGGACAAGCCGAAAAACTACGTGCACTTCGAGCTGCCATTCACCCGCGCTGAGATGGCGGATTACCTCGGTCTCACGCTTGAAACCGTGAGCAGGCAGTTCAGCCAGCTCAAGAAGAAGGAAGTTATCGCGCTGCCTTCGAGCCGGGATATTATTATTCCTGATATTGAGCTTCTTAGCGTAGTCGCTCAAATAGAAAGTTGTTCCCAAGACATTGATGATCGTCAAAGCCGGGCTGTTGCCTGATGCGTAGCATGCCGCATCGATGGGCAATGCTGGAGCTTTTATCATGTCTATCAAAACAATATTGGTTTATTTACCCTCCGAGAAGAACGCCGCAACCATTCTCGAGCCGACGTTGAAGATAGCAGGCGAGAGAAGTGCTCACGTTATAGGATTGCACCTCACTCCCGATCTGCCCGTTTACGGCGAGTTTCCGGCCGAGGTTTCCGAGGAGGTGATCGTACGCCTCCAGCAGGCAGGCAAGGATGCCGCGGCTGGCGCAAAAAAGGTATTCGATGAATGGGTGAAGAGAAGCCCTGTGACGCATGAATGGCGCTGCTTCACCGCATCCTATGCCGCGGGCTCCGATCTGATCACCCAGCAAGGGCGCACTGCGGACTTGATCGTTTGCGGAAAGCCCAGCGATGACATTCCAGACGCATGGAGCGACTTCTCCGAGACGGCAATCATACGAAGCGGGCGCCCGGTGCTGATCGTGCCGGAGGCGAAGCCCCTGAAGACCATCGGCGATCACGTCATCATCGCATGGAACGATACGCGGGAAGCCGCGCGCGCCGTGTTCGATTCCCTTGATCTTCTCAAAGCGGCGTCGAGCGTCCGCGCCGTCACCCTCATCGAGAAAGAAAGCCAGCGCGGGGCGGCGGAAGCTCTGGGGGCCGAACTGATTGCCAATCTCGGCCGTCACGGCATTACCGCATCCCTCGACGTCTCATATGCTGGAAGCGGCAGCGCGGGGGAGGCGATCCTGTCGCGGCTGCTCGAAGAAGGCTGCGATCTCTTGATCATGGGCGGATATAGCCGGTCGAGGTTCCGCGAAATGATTTTCGGCGGCGCAAGCCGGGACATTCTGCGCGACACCTGGGTGCCAGCGTTGTTGTCACATTAGGCGCTTGCGCCTTTTGTTTGGAGATCGATCATGACGCTTAGAAAAATTAGATTGGAACTGGCGAGAGATCGCGAACATCCCGATGGCAGCAAACGCCACGGCTATGAGTTCGTTGGTCCATTGGACGAGGAGGGGCGGCTCGACCCGGTCCTCTGGAAGAAATATCGCGATCGCTGCCGTGTGCGCCGGTTCTGGCTGAACGAAGATGACGAACTTGGACATCTCGTCAGGAAGCCAGGCGGGCATTGGGCGTTTCATTACGATATAAACGGCGACGCCGATGACGATGAGGGTGGCTACCGCCTGGGCAATCACAAATTCGTGGTTGGCGAATATGTGTCGATCCGAGAGCACGAGGATGACGTAATGAGGACCTTCCGCGTCGTCCGCGTCGAAGCGCTTCCGCCGCCCGCTTGAGCGCCGTGCCCCATCCCGTCCGAGGCGAGCGCCTTCATTCGAAAACGTAAGTGCCAGGCGCGTCGCAAATCGGCGCATAGCCTGCCTCGGGCGAACCCATTGGCGGCGGCGCGATGAACTCGTTCGATCCGGGTTTCAGCCATTGCACCCACTCCGGCCACCAGGATCCCCGCACCGGCTTGTTTCTTTGCAGCCAACTATCCGGATCAATGTAAGGATCGCGATGTTTCGACGTAGCCACGCGGTAGACGCGGTTCTTGCGGCCCGGCTCCGACACGATACCTGCATTGTGTCCGCCGCTCGTGAGAAGGAAAGTGACTTCGGTATCGGCGAGCACGTTGATCTGGTACACCGACCGCCACGGCGCGACGTGATCGGTCTCGGTGCCGACCACGAAAATCGGGGCAGATATGTCGCGAAGCGCGATGGCGCGGCCGTCGACAAAATACCGGCCTTCCGCAAGCTGGTTTTCGAAGAAGATCTTACGCAAATACTCTGAATGCATGCGTGCCGGCATGCGCGTGGCATCAGCGTTCCAGGCCATCATGTCAATGATCTGCTGCCTTTCGCCAAGGAGATAGTCGCGGAGCATGCGCGACCAGATCAGGTCGTTCGAGCGAAGAAGCTGGAAGGTGCTTGCCATCTGGCTTCCTTCGAGATAGCCGACTTCCTCCATCATATCTTCGAGGTAGGTGAGCGTGCTGTCGCCGACAAAGAGATGGAGTTCTCCGGGCTGACTGAAGTCGGTCTGCGCCGCCAGCAGCGTCAGGGTCTTGATCCGGTCGTCTCCGTCGCGGGCCATTGCCGCCGCGGCGATTGTCAAGAGCGTTCCTCCGAGGCAATAGCCCAACGCATGCACCTTACGCTCCGGCAAGATTTGCGAAATCGCTCTGAGCGCTTCCATGATGCCGAGGCGGCGGTAGTCGTCCATCCCGCAATCGCGATAGCTTTCGTCGGGATTCTTCCAGGAAATCATGAATACGGTGAAGCCCTGGTTGACGAGATATTTTACAAGCGAGTTATGCGGCGAAAGATCGAGCACATAATATTTCATGATCCAGGCCGGGACGATCAGCACCGGATCGGGATGCACCGTCTTCGTGGCCGGGCTGTATTGGATAAGCTCCATGAGTCTGGTGCGGGCGACGACCTTCCCGGGCGTGATCGCGATATTCTTGCCGACCTTAAACGCATCAACGCCCACCGGGCGCAAGCCTGCGGCTGTTCTTTGTGAATCTTCCACGAAATTGCAGAAGCCGCGAATGAGATTGGCTCCGCCTTCGTGGACGGTACGCTCAAGCACCTCGGGGTTTGTGGGCAGGAAATTGGACGGTGAAACCATGTCGAGGAGCTGACGCGCTGCGAAGTTCACGGGCTCCGCATGGTGGGCGCTTACGCCCCTGATGTTGCTGGTCGCTTCGTCCCACCACCCCTCGCAGAGGAGGAAGCTTTGCTGGAGCGCGTTGAAAGGCCAGCGCTCCCACTCGGGGTGCGCAAACCGCTTGTCGCTTGGGGCGGGGTCGACGCAATGGGCCTTGCCGTCAGCATTCTCGAGCACAGACGCCAGATAGTGCTGAAAGGCGATGGCGTCGCTCATTGCCCTCCATGCAAGTTTTGCCTGCGTCCCCGGAGCGAGGGAAAGGTGCACGGACCAATCCAGGAAGGAGAGCCATAGCCCGGCGGGGGAGACTCCGCCCGTCTGCCTCGCCAATAGATAGTGGTAGAAACGGTCGATCGCACTTGCGCTTCCGATCATGGCTCCCTCCCGTGGGCGATTTGTCAATAAGTTGTGCGGCTTAGCTTTGGATTTCAAGCGCAACGGAAGGTGCGGCAGCGCTGTGTTGCGCATGCCGCATTGCTCGCAATGTACCGCGATGGTTACGCGTTTCTTGCCCCGGTCCCGCTCGTCATCAGCTCGGCCACCGGCTTCGCGAGCTTCTCCGTCTCGTGCATATAATCTTTCGCAAACTGGCTTAGAAACGAGCTCTGCAGATTACCGAGCTCGGTCAGAGAGCGGCATTGGGAGAGCTGTTCGGGCAGCTTGAGATATTGCTCCCAGCGGCTGCTGAAAAAGTGGCAGAGCTCGATCTGATTCTGGACGAAGCGCTTGAAGAGTTCCTCGCTCGATTTCTGCCAGTTCAACAAAGCGGCATCATGGGCGGCTGTGCTGTCGGCAGGCGAATGCGTGACCTGAGCGGCTCCGTTTGCCCCGAACGCGCCTTGCGTGTCCTTTGCATTCTTCATCATGTTCTCGTAGTTTTTCTTCCATAGCTCCAGGGACTCCGTATACATTTTAAGCATCGGAGAGATGTCGAACGGCGATGATGGTTGTGCTGTCATGGCGTACTACTCCGAACCAGGTTCTACGCGTTTTGAAGCATAACTCAATGTCAGTTTTATTAAGTTGATGGTTGTCAAGACTGGTTTCGTCAATTTTCGCGCCTCTGAAGCTGACGACGGCAAGCCAGCCTCCGGGTAGAACTTGTTTGAGGGGGATTTTTCTTATAGCTAAGCTTAGGATGGCTGTTCGAACTCGATGGTCTTTGGCTTCAGCAGGGAAGAAACACCATGGAAATTGGCCTGCCGCATGTCGTTGTTTGGATCATAGTCGGCATCCTGGCCGGTACGTTAACCGGCATGATTGCAAAGGGGGACCGCCGGGGATTCGGCGTTTTTCGCAATCTCGGCCTCGGCATGGCGGGAGCCCTTGTGGGCGGGATATTGTTTCGCGTTTTCCGGCTTTTTCCCAACCTCGATAAGTTCTCCGTGTCCATGCGCGATCTGATTTCGGCGCTGATCGGCTCGCTGCTCGTGCTGTTGATCCTCTGGGTGCGGGAGCGATTCAGAGCGGAGCGTTGAGTGTAACGAGCCTGCCGCTATGGCTGCTTGAACCTCGCAGCGAGCGCTTCGGCGCCCCTCGCGAGAAGTGAAATATCTACGCCCACGGCTGTGAAGAGGCAGCCCGCATCGATGTAGCGCCGCGCGAGCGCTTCGTCGCTTGTCAGGGTGCCAGGCGCGTTCCCAAGCTCGCGGACGCGGCGGATCGCGGCCTCGATCGTTGCCACAATTTCGGGGTGCTTCTGCTGGCCGAGAAAGCCGAGCGCCGCCGACAGATCGCCAGGGCCGATGAAGACGCCGTCGATACCCTCCACGCAAGCGATGGCATCGAGGTTCTGAAGCCCGAGCCTCGTTTCGACCTGCACCAGCACGCACAGCTCCTCATGCGCACGAGCATGGTAATCCTTCACGCGGCCGAAGCGGGAGGCGCGCGCACCGCCAGCGAAACCGCGGATGCCCTGCGGCGGGTAGCGCGTTGCCGCCACAGCGCGCCGTGCCTCCTCCGCCGTCTCCACCATGGGCAGGAGAAGCGTTTGCGCGCCCGCATCCAGGAAGCGCTTGATCATAACCGCGTCATTCCAGGGCAGGCGCACGACAGGATGCGCGCTCCCGCCCGAGGCCGCGGCCTGAAGCTGGCTGTAGACCATCGGCAGTTCGTTCGCCGCGTGCTCCGTATCTAGCAGCAGCCAATCGAAGCCCGCGCCCGCGAGAACCTCGACGGTGACGTGGCTCGGCAGACTCGACCACAGGCCGATCTGCTGGCATCCAGCCTTGATGGCGCGCTTGAAGCTGTTTATGGGGAGATCCATGTCTGCGCTTCCTTTTGCAAAGAAAGCCGATACTCTCCCTCGCGCGCTGAGAAAAGCAAGTTCATAGACTTGCGCCCCCAAGGCTGACGATCGTTACGAATTGAGCCAGATTGGTTTTGAGGCATCAGGCCTGGATGCTCCAGGAGGCCGCGACACAGAGGCGGCAGGGGACCGCCGTCTTGAACTCATCCGCGAGCAGATTTGCCAGCATGCCGGAAGCCGCGCAATGGGCGCTTTTGGCGGCTTTCTCTTGCGCCTGCGCGGCGCTCCTGAACATTGCGGGCCTGCCTGCAGCGTTTTTTCTTGGGCCGATGGCGGCGGGCGTCATCATGGGGGTCAACGGGGCGTCGATCAGGATCCCTCGCGTGCCGTACATTGGGGCGCAGGCGATCATGGGCGCCTTCATCGCAAGTGCAATCACGCCTTCGATCCTTCACTCATTCTTCCAGGAATGGCCTATCATTCTCGGCGTCGTTTTTGCGGTGATCGCCGCCAGCAGCTTTCTGGGCTGGGTCATGAGCCGCTGGCGCGTTATGCCGGGCACGACCGCCGTCTGGGGCTCATCGCCGGGGGCTGCCGCTGCCATGGTGATCATGGCCGCAGAATTCGGCGCGGACGCGCGGCTCGTCGCGTTCATGCAATATTTCCGCGTCGCCTGCGTCGCGGGCCTCGCCTCCGTGATCGCCGCGGTCTGGACGCACACCACCGGCGCTGCGCACCCGCCATCCGAATGGTTTCCGGCTGTTCACTGGAAGTCCTTTACAGAGACGCTTCTCCTCGCAGGACTATGCGCAACGGCTGGCCGCCTTTTCCGAATCCCCTCGGGGCCGATGCTGCTTACTCTTTTATTCGGCTCCATCCTTCATCTGTCGGGCGCACTCGAGATCGAACTGCCAAAGTGGCTGCTGGCGGGGACCTACACGCTTCTCGGCTGGAGTGTCGGCGTGCACTTCACGCCCGCGATTCTCGCGCATGCGGTGCGGGCAATCCCCAAAATCCTGCTTTCCGTCACGCTCCTGATCGCGTTCTGTGGCGGCCTTGCCTATGTGTTGACCCAGGCGCTCGGGATCGATGCCTTGACAGCGTATCTCGCGACAAGTCCCGGCGGGATGGATTCCATTGCGATCATTGCCGCGTCCACCCACGTCGACGTGTCTTTTGTGATGGCCCTGCAAACCATTCGCTTCCTGATCATTGTCATGGCCGGCCCACACCTTGCCCGGCTCGTTGCGCGCCACATGGAGGGCGCCGTGCCGGGCACCCACGAAAGAAAAGATTTGCATTTGCGGTAGCCAGCCCCTGCAGAAGCGCTAAAAGTCTTGGCTTGCCGGCAGCAGCAATGCGGGATTTGCGATGACCATAGATATCCGTCCGACGATTTTCGCACCGGACGATGATCCGCACATCTGGCTGGAAGACATCGAGGAGACAAAAGCTGTCGCCTGGGTTGAGGCGCAGAATGCGGCGACGCTGCAGCGCTTCGGCGGCTCGCGCTTTGCAGAAGACCGGGACACGCTCAAAGCCATCCTCGACCGGCCGGACAATATTCCCTATATCGGCCGGCGCGGCTCGCTCGTGTTCAACGTCTGGAAGGATGCGGCGCACCCGCGCGGACTGTGGCGCTCGACGACGCTCGATCGCTTTCGCGCCGGCGAGCCGGAGTGGGACATCATCCTCGATCTCGATGCGCTCGCCGCTGAGGAGAACGAAGACTGGATTTGGCAGGGGGCGTCCACGCTTCCGCCTGAGCATCAGCTAGCCATCGTAAAGCTGTCCCGCGGCGGAGGCGATGCAACTGTCCTGCGCGAGTTCGATCTGCGCACCAAAGAATTCGTTGCAGGCGGCTTCATCCTTCCCGAAGCCAAGGGCGACGCCGATTGGCTGGACCGGGATACGTGGCTCGTTTCGAGCGCGCTTGGCGACGATACGGCGACCTCGTCCGGCTATCCGCGCACGGCCCGCGTTTGGGGGCGCGGCCAGGACATTTCCCAGGCCCGGGTCATTGCCGAGGTGTCCCGAGAGAGCATGGGGCTCTGGTCCTATCCCGACCGGACCCAGGCAGCGGAAACCATCCATTTCGCCGAAAGGCCAAGCTTCTACGAAACCGTCATTCAAATCGGCGATAGGACCGGTCCGAAAACCAGGCTCGATCTGCCGCTCGACATCGAATACGCGATCGAAGGCGATTGGCTGGCTGTGAAGCGGCGTACCTTTTGGCCGATTGGGCAAACGACGTATCCGCAAGACACCTTGCTCGGCATTCGCCTCAGCGCCTTCGTAGCCGGAGACAGAGATTTCCGCGTTCTTTTCCAACCCGAGGAGCGGCGCGCGCTTGAAAACTTTCGCTGGATCGCCGGGAGGCTGCTTGTCGGCATTCTTGATGACATGGTTCCGGCTCACGAAATTATCGATCCAAGCCGCGACTGGACTTCGAGCGCGCTCGAAGGGCTTCCTAAGATTGGCATCGCTTACGTCTGGCCGCTCGATATGCAGGCGCAGGAGAGCGACGGAGACCTCCTGGCCAACGTGGAAGGGCCGGTCACGCCGCCGACATTCATGCTTTTGGAGAGCAACAAGACGTGGGAGGTGCTGCGGCGCGCGCCTGAAGCCTTTTCGACGAACGGCGTGATCGTTTCGCGGCACGAAGCGGTGTCGGTCGACGGCCTGCGCATTCCCTATACGCAGTTCGGCCCGAAGGATGAGACAGGAAACGCCCCCGTCCACCTCTACGGTTATGGCGGCTTCGGCGTGTCGGCCTTGCCCGACTACCAGCCGGGGCTGGGAAAACTCTGGGTGGAGCGCGGCGGCACGCGCGTCATCGCCAACATTCGCGGCGGCGGCGAGTTTGGCACGCGCTGGCACGAGGCGGGGCGGCGCGAGCGGAAGATGCTTTCCCACAACGACTTCGCCGCCGTCGCCGCCGATCTCGTCGCGCGCGGCGTAACGACCCCGAAGAGGATCGCGGCCGAGGGCGGGTCCAACGGCGGCATTCTCATTACGAACATGCTCGTCCGCTACCCGGAGCGATTTGGCGCGCTGCTCTGCACCGTGCCTCTGATCGACATGCGGCGCTACTCGAAGCTTTTGGCAGGCGCGAGCTGGGTCGCGGAATATGGCGATCCCGATGACCGCGACGATTGGGCCTTTCTGCAGGATTATTCCGCCTATCATCAGGCAAAGCCGGCGCAGTCCTATCCGCCCATCCTGTTTGCCGCGCGGCGCAAGGACGACCGCGTTCATCCGGGTCATGCCCGGAAGATGGCCGCGAAACTGCAGGCGCTCGGCTATGACGCCCATCTCTACGAGCAGCCCACGGGCGGTCATGGGGCCGAGAAGGATAATAAGGAGCGGGCCGCTTTCATTGCGCTGGGCCTCGCATTCCTGCGCGAGAAGATCGGGTGGGAGATGGATAAGCCCGCTTAGTGGAAGCGCCTTCCATGGCGCAAGGCCGGCAAGCCCGCTGTCCGGTTAACGCATAATCCGCGCGGCAACGAGCCGTTTGCCATGATGGTGTGGCCTACGCCTTGCGCTGGACAATTGAAGTGCGGCGGGTTGAAACGTGCGCTGGGTCTCCGCTTCGTCGGTGGCTCTTAAGCCGCGCAGCAAAGAGATCGTCAGCCGCTAAACCTGTTTTTGCCGCGTACTCACTTTTTCAACAGCGGATCTTTATGAGCGCCAGCACGGAAGTGCTGGCACCGTCGCCCTGAAGCTTTGGTGCGAAGGCTTGGCGCCTGCATCAGCGCGAGTACTTTATGCTACCGGCCCCAGCCGCCGCCCCAGTCTGGACGATACGGCCACCAGCGAACTCCACACCCCCAGCCGTAGTATCCGCAAGGACGGTAGCAGGGATTCCAATAACCGTAGGGACGCCAGTAGCCGCAGCCACCCCAGCTTCCCCAACCGCAGCAGCCGCCCCAATAAACTTTTTCCACCGCGCTGGCAGGTTTGAGGGCCTGCTGGGTCTCACAAAAGCCGGTGATAAAGGAGCGGCTTGCGCCGAGACGCTGAGCAGAACTCCGATCGCAATAAGCATAGCAACAATCGTCGAACTTGTGTCCCGCGTTAGCGGCTCAGCTCACGATGAAAGTAGAAAATTTCACACGCGCGGGACCATAAGGAGAAGGCGCTTGTTTCACCGATGGGGACTTGAATTCGCCCCAGCTCGCGCCCACTTTTAGCGTCGAGTGTGACGATAGTGTCGCTCGCTTCCCCTTTCCAGTCCAGAACGATGAGTCCGTCGCTGACCGACACGCTCTTCAGCTCGCCTTTGCCGAGCGCAAGGTTCTGCCCGTAAAGCGATTGAGCCGATAGCGCGGGAGGTGGCGACGCCGTGCCGATCTTGGACGCTGTACGCGCCACCCCATACACAAGTGCCAAAATTCCGAGTATCAGGAGCGCGGTCAGGATCGCAACCGCAATCTTGAGCATCCGCACCCGCTCCGGCGTCCATGGGCCGGGGACAGGACTTGAAACATTTGTCATGGCAACCGCGTATCGTTGGGCAGGCTGGGATCTATCATGGCGAGTCATGGAACGCTTTTGGCGGGCCGATACGTCGCAGACGACGCCGATGCCGGGTCAAGGCTCGACCGCTTTCTTGCGAGCCGCATTGAGACACTAAGCCGGGCAAGGCTGCAAGAGCTTATTCGCGGCGGTCACGTGACGCGCGCCGCGGCTGGGGGAGGGGAGGCCGTTACCGATCCGAGCGCGAAGGTTCGCGCCGGCGACAGCTTCGCGGTCAATGAGCCTGCAGCGAAACATTATGCCGTCGCCGGTGAACGGATTGAGCTCAAGGTTGTTTATGAGGATGAAAGTTTAATTGTAATCGATAAGCCGGCGGGGCTCGTCGTGCATCCGGGAGCGGGAAATCTGAGCGGAACCCTGGTCAATGCGTTGATCGCGCATTGCGGTGAGAGCTTGTCCGGAATTGGCGGCGTCGCGCGTCCGGGGATCGTGCACCGGCTCGACAAGGACACCAGCGGCGTGATGGTGGTGGCCAAGACAGATGCGGCCCACAGGGGCCTTGCGGCACAATTCGCGGACCATGGCCGCACCGGCGAGTTGCGCCGGGAGTATTTCGCACTGGTTTGGGGCGAGCCGAATCCGCGAGCTGGCCGCATCGAGACGCTGATCGGGCGGCATCCGTCCTCGCGCATGAAGATGTCGGTGGCGCCCGCGGGTGGGCGCATCGCAATCACGAATTACAAAACTGAACGGACCTTTCGCGTGCCTGCTCAAAAGGCTGCGTCAAAGGGGAAAGGGAACAACTCAATATTGTTAAGTGTCGTTCGGTGCAGCCTCGAAACGGGGCGCACGCATCAAGTCCGAGTCCATATGGCTTACCTGGGCACGCCAATTGTTGGAGATGCCCTTTACGGGGTTGGGTTCAGGACGAAGGCTCTGGCGCTCCCTGAAGAGGCGGCCGAAGTTTTTTTGGGCATGAAAAGGCAGGCTTTGCATGCGCTCAGCTTGCGCTTCGAACATCCGATTACCGAGAAAGTCCAGAGTTTTGAAACCATACTTCCCGAAGACATCGCGAAATTGTGTAACGCTCTTGAGAGGCTGGATGCGAAACTGTCCAAGAATTAAGATGCACACGGCGTGTAGGGAGGGTAAGGTGCAGTTAGTCGTTCAAAAATCGCGAACGAGTTCTCCAAGGGCGGCGAGGGTCTCGCCGCGGAGGGTATACGCATGAGCTCATTGCCGTCAGTAGCTGCAAGCGGAGGATTAGCCCGCTATCTCGAAGAGATCCGGCGCTTTCCGATGCTGGAGCCGCAGCAAGAATACATGCTGGCCAAGCGTTGGCAAGAGCACGAAGATGCCGCAGCCGCACAAAAACTCGTCACGTCACATTTGCGCCTCGTGGCCCGCATCGCCATGGGCTACCGCGGCTATGGCCTGCCGATCGGCGAAGTCATCTCCGAAGGTAACGTCGGGCTTATGCAGGCTGTGAAGCGGTTTGATCCTGACAAGGGCTTCCGCCTTGCTACCTACGCTATGTGGTGGATACGCGCCGCAATTCAAGAATATATTCTGCGGTCCTGGAGCCTCGTGAAGATGGGCACCACTGCGAGCCAGAAGAAGCTTTTCTTCAATCTGCGCAAGGCGAAGAGCCAGCTGCAGGCGCTTGAGGAGGGCGATCTTCGGCCCGATCAGGTCAAGACGATCGCGACCAATCTCGGCGTGCCGGAAGAAGACGTCATTTCGATGAACCGCCGGCTTGGCGGGGATGCCTCGCTGAATGCGCCGCTCAGGGCCGATTCGGAAAGCGGTGAGTGGCAGGATTGGCTCGTCGACGAAGGCCCCGATCAGGAGACCAGGCTCGTCGAGTCCGAGGAGATGGACCGCCGCCGGGAGTATCTCGGGGCGGCTATGGATAGTCTCAACGACCGCGAACGCCGAATCTTCACCGCGCGCCGCCTGGCGGACGATCCGCTGACGCTCGAAGAGCTCTCGACGGAATTCCATGTCAGCCGCGAGCGCATTCGCCAGATTGAGGTGAGAGCTTTCGAGAAAGTGCAAAAGGCCGTTCAGAGGGCTGCCGTGAAGGCCGAGACGCCGCGCACCACCTCGGCCGCAGCAGGCACACCCGCATTCTCTGCTGCCCCCTAAGTTTACCTGCAAGGCTAGGTCTTGAAGCCAGCGCCCCGGCGCTGGCTTTTTTTCTGTTACATTTGTCGAAGAATTTATTCGGCCTAAGTTCCTTCAGCCTATGGACAGCGCCGAAATCCTTGCCTTTCTATACCCTCAGTCGACTCTCGACCCAAGAAGGGCAGGATAGCCATGCCGAATCAAGGATCTCCCAGCCTTAGCCTTCCCAAGGGCGTCGCTGTTTCCGGCGCTTTGAAGCTTGGTTATCAGCGTATTCTCACGAGCGACGCGCTCGAGTTTTTGGCGAACATGGCAAGGCGCTTCGAACCTCGGCGCAGGCAGCTGGTGGAGGCTCGCGCTGAGCGGCAGGCGAAGTGGGACGGGGGAAGCTTGCCCGACTTCCTGCCCGAAACCCGCAAAATCCGCGAAAACGACTGGAAAATCGAAAGGATCCCCGGGGATCTGCTCGACAGGCGCGTCGAGATTACCGGTCCGACAACGCGAAAAATGATCATCAACGCGCTGAACTCGGGCGCGAAAGTCTTCATGGCCGATTTCGAGGACGCCCTCTCGCCGACCTGGGCGAACATCGTCGAAGGCCAGATCAACCTGAAAGACTATTGGCAAGGGCAAATCGATTTTGCCGAGGAAGAGACGGGCAAGCTTTACGCGGTTGGCCCGAACCCCGCCGTTGTGTTCGTGCGTCCGCGAGGCTGGCACCTTCTGGAAGACCACATCGCCGTCGATGGCGACAAAGTCTCAGGCGCTTTCGTAGATTTCGGCCTTTACGTCTTCCACAATGCCCAGACCATCCTGAGCCGCGGGACAGGGCCTTACTTCTATCTACCGAAGATGGAAAGCCATCTCGAAGCGCGGCTGTGGAACGAGGTGTTCCAGTTCGCCCAGGAGAGCTTGCAACTCCGCAACGGAACGATCAAGGCCACCGTGTTGATCGAGACGCTGCCCGCCGTCTTCGAGATGCACGAAATTCTCTACGAACTGCGCGATCACATCGTCGGCCTCAATTGCGGGCGCTGGGACTATATTTTCTCCTACATCAAGACGCTCAGGGCGAAGCCGGAATATGTGTTGCCAGATCGAAGCCAGGTTGTGATGAGCAAGGCTTTCCTGAAAGCCTATTCAGAGCTTTTGATAAAGACATGTCACAAGCGCGGCGCTTTTGCCATGGGGGGCATGGCGGCTTTCATCCCGAACCGCCGCGATCCAGAAGTGAACGAGAAGGCGCTCGCTGCCGTACGCGAGGATAAGCTGCGCGAGGTGCAGAATGGCCATGATGGGACATGGGTTGCCCATCCGGACCTGGTGCCAACGGCGCTGGAAGTCTTCAATCAGTACATGCCGCAGAAGAACCAGCTCGACAAGCTGCGCGCGGACGTGAATGTCGGGCAGAAGGAGCTTCTGCAGCCTCACGAGGGCACGCGCACGGAAGAGGGACTACGCGCGAATACACGGGTCGCGGTGCAATATATTGAGGCGTGGCTGCGGGGGAACGGCGCTGTGCCCCTTTACAATCTCATGGAAGACGCCGCCACGGCCGAGATCTCCCGCACGCAGAACTGGCAGTGGGTGCATTATGGCGCGACCCTCGAAGATGGCCGCAAGGTCACGCCAGAGCTTCTTGAGGCGGTGCTCGCCGACGAGATGAAAAAGCTCAAAGCGTCGCTCGGCGAGGCTTTCGAGCATGGGCGCTTCAACGATGCGATCGCGCTGTTCCGCAAGCTGGTCCTGAGCAAGGAGCTTGAGGCTTTCTTGACGCTGCCGGCCTACCAGCTTATCGCCTGAGGGGCGATCCTGGTCGAAGCCGGGTTGCCTATCGAGCGCCATCAACCGGCGCGCAAGCGTTTTCAACCGGCCCGAGCGTTTACGCGGCGAACCGGCTTGATTTTAGTGCCTCAAGGGGCCATTGTGCGGCGCAATCACTTATCGCTGCGTTCGCTTTCTTATCCTCAAAACGTTTACTCCAACTCTGAGGGCGTTTTGAATGAGCGGCGCATTTCATTGGCAGGAGACATGTCAAAAGAAGAACTACTCGAGTTCCCCGGCCTCATAACGGAGCTTCTCCCAAATGCGACATTTCGCGTAAAGCTTGAAAACGGCCACGAGATCATTGCGCATACAGCGGGCCGGATGCGAAAGAACCGTATCCGAGTGCTCGCAGGTGACAAAGTTCTAGTCGAGATGACGCCCTATGATCTTACCAAAGGACGCATCACTTATCGCTTCAAGTAGGACGGCGGCTGCCCGCCCCTTGAAGCCGGATGATGAGCGCGCCTCTTCCGTTGTGCGATCGAGCACGCACAAGCTTCTCGTGCTGGCAAGTGCGTCTTCCCGGCGCCTCGCGCTGCTGGAGCAGATTGGCATGGAGCCGGATGCCCTTCGGCCCGCTTCCATCGACGAGACGCCGCGAAAGGGGGAACTGCCGCGTTCCTACGCGCAAAGGATTGCGCGCGCGAAGGCGATCGTCGCCAAGCAACGGCTGGAGCGCGAGCCGCACCTCGCTGGCGCTTTCGTGCTTTCCGCCGACACCGTCGTCGCTGTAAGCCGGAAGATCATTGGCAAGCCCGAATACCTCAACGAGGCGGCCGAAGCGTTGCAAACCCTTTCCGGGCGTTCCCATCGCGTCTACACGTCGATCTGCCTTATCACAGACACAGGCGCAATTAGGACACGAACGGTTGAAACGCGTGTGCGATTCAAGCGCCTTTCAGCCGAAGAGATGGATGCCTACCTCGCCTGCGGAGAGTGGCGAGGGAAGGCTGGCGGCTATGCCATTCAAGGGATCGCCGGGGCGTTCGTTCAGAAAATTGTTGGCTCCTATTCGAACGTGGTTGGCCTGCCTTTGATCGAAATTGTGCAACTTTTGACAGGTGAGGGGTTTCCGGTTTACTTCAATTGGCTCAATCGGGCGGAAGTCGATACGATTTGAGATGACAGAGAGGCCAAGAGACGCGAGGCCTGAGGCGGAAGGTGCGCCCCTTTGCACCATTTGCGGCATCCGCCCGCAGACGGTGAAGTACCACCCTTTCTGCTCAAAGCGTTGCGCGGATGTCGATCTCCACCGATGGCTCAGCGGCGTTTATGCTATTCCCGGCAAACCTGAAGAGGAAGAAGATGAAACGCCGGGCGAAGGGTAGAAACCGGACCCCGCATCTAAGCAAATTTCGATAGGGCAGCCGTCCATTTGGACTCGAGCTGCTCTGACACTTTAGAATAGATCAATCTTTCCGCCTTTAATCGATTCCGATCACAGGCGGTTTGATCGGAGCGCGCAAAATCAGAATCAGTTGCGGCGCAATCAGGTAACGCCTTGTCACCCGGAACGGCGCTTGCGTCGTGTTCGGGAAAGGAAAAAGCGTTTTGATTTGTGCGACGCGCATTTGGCGACGATCTGAGGACGCCAGGTCAGGGGCCGATTAAACGCACGATGCTCTCTGGGTTGGCAACGGATTGACATTCCGCAGACCACTCGCTCGGTGCTTAGTCCTTCCGCCCAAGCGAAGGGCGAGGCGGGATCGCAAAAATTTAGGGGTTTCAATTTCAATGTGTTACGATTTCGGATAAAGCTTCGTCTTTCCGGGACGACACGGTGCCAATCCGTTGGCGTGTCCACTAGACTTAGATCAGGTGGTGTCGCGTCATTCGCCGCCGATCTTCTCCGCCTTCGCCTGATCACCCAAAGTCAATTCGAAGTAGAGCGCCTTGGCTTCGCTCGGCGGGCCGCGGCGGTGGCCGACGGCCAGGATTTCGATAACGCGGACTTGTCCGTTAAGGGTTGCCGTTAGTACGTCACCGCACTTCACGCACGTCGCTGGTTTAACCACGCGCTGACGGTTCACACGGATGCATCCTTCCTCGATCAGAGTCGTGGCAAGGCTGCGCGATTTCACAAGCCGCGCATGCCATAGCCACTTATCAAGGCGCTGCTCCTCCGATTCGTTCAAATTCTAGTCCTGTGTTTGCAGCTGTTTCTCAAGCCGCTCCTTAAGCTGGCTGAGCGCGGCGAAGGGCGAATCGGGGTCTACGCCACCGGATGCACGCTTGGGTGCAGCGCTTGCCGCGATCGGCTGTTTCCCTTGCGGGCGAGAGGGCCGCGCATCGCGGTTGCGATCATGCGGGCGGTCGTTGCGGTTAGGCTGCGGCTTGCGGTGTTGATGCGAACTGCCGCCCGCTCTCTGCTCGCTAGTCTCGGCCTTGGCGCCCTGGTTCTCCGCCGGTTGAGATGCGGGTTGGCGCGCGCGGTTGCGATCGCCATCATGCCTATGGCGGTGCCGGTCCTGATGGCTACCGCGGCCGTGGCCCTGCTCATGCCTATGCTCGCGATGCCCGGTGGGCATCTGCCCAGTGGACGCCGGATCTTTCTGCCGCTCTCCCTGCGGCTGGCGCTGTTCGCCCGCAGCCCCGGCAGTTGGCTGATGACCACGGTCCTGATGAGGCCCTTGCCCGCCGCCTGGACGGCGGTAATGGCGTCGTTCGCCCTGGCCTTCAGAGCGCTCAAACCGGGGCTTCGGCCTGCGGAACCGCCAGATCTCTTCGAACTCCGGCTCAGCGTTCTCGGCCGCAGGGTCATTTGCCGTCTGCGGCGTTGCAACGTCTGGCGCCACCGGCTCAGTGTTCTCGGCCGCAGAGGCCATCTGCGGCGTTGCCGCGTCTGGTACCGGCGCGGGCTCCGTTGAAGAGTCTGCCCCGTTGGCCCCGTCTTCAACCCCCGTAATTTCAACCGCTGTAATTGCCGAAGCCGCAGCGCCGTTTTCCTCCACCTCTGATGTTTCGGGCGTGGGGGCTGCCTCGGCTTCGGCCGCTTCGGTGGCTTGTGCTTCTGCGTCGATCTCCGGCGCTAGGGGCTCCTGACCGCCGTTCAGCTCGGCTGCTCGCTCAACATTGTCGTTTGCCGCCTTCGTCTCGCTCGCGTCCGACACGGGCCGTTTAACCGGGCGCTTTTCCCGGCGGAATCCGAGAGACTCCAGGATCGAGCCCAGCTCTTCACCGGAGCATCCCATGATGGACATCATCTCCGGCCTGACCTTGAAGGCCCCGCCTCCAGCCGCGCCCAAAGGCTGCTCGGCATTGGCTTCCGTGGGCTTCCAGGCTGTCAGCGGACGAATAATATCCGCAAGTCTCTCCAGCATGTCCACGCGCACAGCTCGCGGGCCGCACACGCCGAACCCGGCTGCGCGATAGAACGCGTCGGGCAGGGCCGTGTTGCGTGGCACGGAGGTCAGTCCCTGGCGCGGCGCATCCGACATCGAGGCCTGCGTGAGATTGTGCTCGCTCCCATGCTTCAAGAGCCAAAACAGCAACAGGAGGTCTGCCGACGCCGGTTTCAAAAGCAGAGGGAAGTAGATGTGATGCGCGCCGAAACGCACGCCATATTTCCTGAGTTGAGCACGGCCGTCCTGATCTAGAGACTTGATCTCCTCGGAGACCGTGTCGCGCTTCAGAACGCCGAAATTCTCGCACAAACGGAAGGCGATGCCGCGGGCGAGACCGGTGATGTCTTCTGCTTTCGCGATCTCGACAAGGGGCTTCAGGCGCACGTCGATGTGGTGGGCAAGCCAGGTCTCTATGCGTTTAGTGATGTTTTCCTTGTCGATCGCAGCAAGGTGCTCGTCAGAAAAGAGCGTGAAATTCGGCCTGAGCGGATCCTCGCCTGCGGTAAGCCTGCCAATCTCCTGATGCTCCCAGACGATTTGCCCTTCGCGCGTGAGGGTGAAGGCAGTGTCGGGGGCTGCTGCCAAGCGATCGGAGCGTGCGGCGAGTTCGTGAACGAGCACTTTGGCCGCTGCGTTTCGTGCGGCCTTTCCATGAACGCCCGCGGCGCCCGGATCTGGAGTGAAGCAGAAACCTTCGAGCTTGCCGACAAAATGCTTCTCGACGACGACGCGGCCGTCTTTCTCGATCTCCGCGAACAGGCTCTCCTTGTCGCGCATGCTCTTCATGAGCACGCTCGTGCGCTTGTCGACGAAGCGCAGGGTCAGCTGCTCATGCAGCGCATCCGAGAGCCGGTCTTCGATCTCCCGTGTCTTTGCCTGCCAATGGTCGGGGTCTTTCAGCCATTCGCGGCGGTTGGAGACGAAGGTCCAGGTCCGGATATGGGCGATGCGGTTCGAGAGCGTGTCGATATCGCCGTCGATTCGGTCGGCTTGCTCCACCTGGCTCGCAAACCAATCCTCGGGGATCAGCCCTTCGTCGCTCATGATATATTTGTAGAGCGTGGCCACGATCTCCGCATGAGAGTTGGGCGCGACTTTCCTGTAGTCCGGAACCTGGCAGACTTCCCAAAGCCGTTTGACCGCGGCAGGGCCCGCGGCGAGGGCCGCGATGCGAGGGTCGCTGCACGCAAGCTCCAGCGCTTCGAGATCGTCGGCTGTTCTGGCCCGGGCAAGACGCGCATTATTTGGCACTTGGCGGAGGCTGTCCTTGAGGCGGTCGACGCTGTCGAAATCAAGCTGCGTGCTGCGCCATTGAAGGACTTTGACGGGCTCGAAATCGTGGTTCTCGAGCTTGTTGACGAGTTCCTGGTCGAAGGGCTCCACATCGGCGGTGACGCCGAATGTGCCATCGTTGAGATGCCGTCCGGCGCGGCCCGCAATTTGGGCAAGTTCGGCGGGCGTCAATTCGCGGTGTACACGGCCGTCGAACTTGCGGGAGCCGGCGAATGCGATGTGATCCACGTCGAGATTGAGGCCCATGCCGATCGCATCGGTCGCGACAAGAAAATCCACGTCGCCTGACTGATAGAGCGCCACCTGGGCGTTACGCGTGCGCGGGCTCAGCGCGCCGAGTACGACCGCCGCCCCGCCGCGCTGTCTGCGGATGAGTTCCGCAATCGCGTAGACATCGCCGGCGGAGAAGGCGACAATCGCCGTCCGGCTCTGCAGCCTCGTGATTTTCTTCTGGCCCGAATAGGTCAGCTTCGAGAGCCGCGGGCGGGCAATGAAGTTTGCGCCCGGTATCAGTTCGCGGATCGCGTCGCTCATGGTTTGAGCGCCGAGAAGCAGCGTTTCGCTCGATCCTCGCGAGTGGAAGAGACGATCCGTGAAAACGTGACCGCGATCAGGGTCGGCCGCGAGCTGAATTTCGTCGACGGCGAGGAAATCCACCTCCACGTCGCGCGGCATCGCCTCGACCGTGCAGACATAGTAGCGAGGACGTTCAGGCTTGATCTTTTCCTCGCCCGTTATGAGCGCCACGTCCCGAGGCCCAATCCGGGCGACGATCTTGTCGTAGATTTCACGCGCGAGGAGCCGCAGCGGCAATCCTATAAGCCCGCTTTCGTGCCCGAGCATTCGCTCGATCGCGAGGTGCGTCTTGCCGGTATTCGTCGGCCCCAGCACCGCCGTCACATGCCGGGACTGGGAGGGCTTTATGATAGCCGTCTGCGATGCTGCGCTCATAAGCGGACTTTCTGTCAAAACCGCAAGCTTCGTTCAATTCGTTCAGGCTTTGGCGCGGTAAACGTACGAAGAGGTGCGCCTGCGGCAAATAGAGCGAGCAGGTCCTCCCGGATGGAGACCGCTCAGCTTCTCATTCTCTCGCAATAGAGCCTCGGTTGTTCCCCTCTTCACTCGGCGAGCGCGTGACGCCCCGCTGGTGTCTGCACATCGAATTTCGCTGTCACCATCGATGCCGTACCCGCGGGCGTCGGCACGTGAACATAGTACGGTACTATTAAACCGGCTTCCGGCACTGGGACAAGCCAAACTTCGATCCCCGTGTTCCCAGCCCCGACATCGTTCTCGCCCTGCTTTCCCATTTTTTGCCCGGCAATCGGCACAAAGCGCACGCTACAAACATAGGCCGTTCCACGAAGTTTGCCAGAAGATCCGACATTTCGCGTTCCTTTTGGGGATAAGACCAGATCGTAGCGAATTTTCCCATCAAAAATTGGCAGGCGCTTGTTGCAAGCTTCGCCTCGATTCAAGCGCGCCTGCGAAAGGAGCACAATTGCGCTGAGCGGATCAACAACGTTCTGCAAATGAGCCGCCGTTATTTGTACGTTCCGCGAGCCTGGATATTGAGGCGGGTTGATGAGGATGTCCTGCACCATCCTTTTCTGGAACCGAAGCTCGACGCTTTCGCGCTTGTCATTCGTCGCATATTTGAACGTGTAGTTCTGAGGAACGGGGCCGTTTGCCGTCATCAGTCCCGAGCTTGTTGTAGCGCCTTGCCAGCTGAAAGTCCCGAAGAACACGCTAAGTTCCGCGTTTGCTTGCAAAGAATATTGCCGCGTCGTAATCGAGGACTTGATCCTGAAATCCCCGATATGCGTGCCAAGCCAGCTGATTTGGTAGACCGCGTCCACCGTGGAGGCGCGCACGGCGAGGTCGCCGGACTCCTCGGGTTTAGCGGAAAGCTCTTTCGGCTTCTCGGCTTTGGTGTCTTTTGTTTCGGCTGGCTTCGCGGGTCTGTTTGATTCTACTGGCTTGGCGGGAGCGGGCTTGGGCTCCGCGAGCGGCGCTTGCGGCTTCGCATCTTTCTGCTCTGCCGCGCCGATCTCAGGCTTTTCCTTCGGCGCATCCTCCGCCGGTTTCTTGCTTTCCTCGGGTGTCTTTTCGGCCGGCTTCGCATTATCGGAGGCAGCAGCGCTCGGAGCGGCATCGTCGCCTTCGCCATAAGCGCGGGTTGCATAAAAACCGGTTGAAAGTGTCAACGAAAGGAGAATTGCAGCAGCGGGATTGACCCAGTTGCCGCGACGCAACGAAGGCTTTGCCATCAGCGAGGAACTTCCTTTCGAAGCCGGAGCTTGCCACTTGCTTGCCGGTAGAGGCGGATTTCGTCAATTATGTGTTACGGATTGTCACGCAGGACGAAGCGGCGAACGAACAAGCACTCCAGGTTCGTCAATATCGATGATTTATTAAAAAACTACACAATGAGTGCGCCGCTATCGGCAGGGGAGCGCTATGCGTGGCCCTTGCTAATGAGATCGAGGGCAAGCTTGGCGTCGAGGCGACCATCATAAAGCGCCCGGCCTGCGATGGCGCCGGCAATAATCGCATAGGCGGGAGAAATAAGGCGCTTCACGTCCTCTATGCCGGCCAGACCGCCCGACGCGATAACCGGGATCGACACCGACCGCGCCAGGTCGGCGGTTGCGTCGAGGTTCAGCCCCGTCAGCATGCCGTCGCGGCTGATATCGGTGTAGATGATCGCCGCGACCCCTATATCCTGCAGCCGGCGTGCAAGATCGGTCGCGTAAAGCTCTGAAGTTTCCGCCCATCCCTCCACGGCTACTCGGCCATCCTTAGCATCGATTCCCACAACGATCTTGCCCGGAAAGCGGGCGCAGGCCGCCTTGACCAGCGCGGGGTTGCGCACCGCGACAGTCCCCAGGATCACGCGAGACACGCCGCGGCTGAGCCAGAGCGAAACGGCTTCAAGCGTGCGAATGCCGCCGCCGAGCTGGACGGGAATGGATACCGCTGAGAGAATTGATGAAACCGCTTTCGCGTTGACGGAGCGCCCCTCGAAGGCGCCGTCGAGATCGACAACGTGAAGAGCGGAAAACCCTTCCTGCGCGAATTGGAATGCCTGGTCGGCCGGGCTCTCGTTGAAAACCGTCGCCTCATCCATAAGGCCTTGCCGCAGTCGCACGCATTGACCGCTCTTCAGGTCGATAGCCGGGTAGAGGATCATCGATTTATCCCCAATTGATTGCTGGACGCTTTTGAAGCGTAGTCCCAGCCGCAGCTTGCTGCAACGCGCAACGTGGTCTCAGGCCAGCAGACCGTTTCGGTTTCACCAACGAATGAAGGGGACGATTTCCTTCGCGAGCGGCAGGCCACGTCCTGTTGCTGGAATCTCCGGGTTAGGACGAGGCCGGAATTTCCATCTGGGGACGGGCATCTCCCGTGCCGGGGTGAAACGGGAGTAGCGATATTAGGTGTCAATGGCAGCAACAGCCCTGGCGAGTTGGCATCGCCCAGGCACTGCAAGAACAAGACGGGATGTCGACAGCCCGGGCGAGCGCAGCCCATTCCCTCCGCCTTCCTCCATACCATGCGACCTTCTCTGGATTTGCCACGTGGGTTACGCCGTTCAGGTCTAGTTATCGCAAGATAAGATCAGTCTAGAAATTTAATAATTTGTCATAAAAACGTCACACATATAATTGAGCGGACCTCATATATTCGAATGATAGCTATTTAGTACACTCGTGATATAAAGCATACTACAAGCTTTGTTCTGCGTATACGTTCAAGCTTGGCAAGAGCGAGAGCAACGTAACGACGAGAAAAAACGGGAGATCCATCAAACGCTGTTCCATTGAGCATAATCTGGAACCAGGTTCCTTAAGACGGAACGTGCGAATAGTGTCTCGGAAAAAAGTAGATGGGATTTGTTAGATTCTCCCGGTAGGAGGAGACTAAACATGAGACCCTTCATAACAATAATGGGCGCCGCCTTACTCGTTCTATCCTATGTCACAGCATCGGATGCCAGACAGCAGGCCAAACGGGCGAGTCCGACGCAAAGCGAGGCGGACTACTATCGCTTGAATAACGATACCACCCGCGACCGTGATAGTTCCTGCTTCAGTCGTTCTACCGGCCTTCCCAATGAGTATGCATGCAGCTCAAACGGCGGTTAAGTGCGCCGCACACAACCGCGCCTCCAAGCGCGGTTTTCACGAAACGACAGACGGCAATCGGTTGACTAAACTGGCCCATGGAGGCGTTATGCAGTCCATAATCGCGACTGTTGTTGCCTTTTCTTCTTTCTTAACTGGGACTGTTGCGGTGGTTCAGGCACAAGAGGTACCAGAAACTTTTCTGACTGTCGGCGATCGACTCCGAGATGGACCTGCGGTGCGGTCTAGGGATCACTTCAACCAAAATGAAAGCGGGCTATACATCAACCGGGTCCAGAATTGCACCGTGTTGGGACATCAAATCTATCCTTGTGGGTGACATCAAGCTACCCGGCTCCAGGCCGGGGTGGTACCCAACACAAATTCTCTTGGAGAAACGTTCGGAAGAGGCAAGAGGCTTTTCCGCTGGGCGGAAAAAGTTCATGCATTAACAAGGCCGGGAAACCGGCCTAGGGCCGCCACCGCAGGAAGTTTGAAATCAGCTGCAGCCCAAGTTTCTGGCTTTTCTCCGGGTGGAACTGGCTTCCGGCAATGTTGCCGCGCGCGATGAGCGCCGTGACCGGGCCGCCATAATCCGATCTCGCCAGCACGTCATCGGCGTCTTTGGGCAGGAACTGGTAGGAATGCACGAAATAGGCGTGCCACCCGTTCGGGCCACCGGGAATGCCCTCGGTCAAGGCGTGGCTTTTCGTGAAAGTCAGGGTATTCCAGCCCATGTGCGGGATTTTGAGCGACTTATCGGAAGGCCTGATAAGGTCCACCTCGCCGCCAATCCAGCCGAGGCCCTGATGGATGCCGTGCTCCAGCCCGCGATCCGCAAGCATTTGCATGCCCACACAAATTCCGAAGAAGGGCCGCCCGCGGTTCAGAACAGCGTCTTTCAAGGCGTCGATCATTCCGGGCGTGTCGCTGAGGCCCCGGTAACAATCGCCGAACGCGCCGACGCCTGGGAGAACGATGCGATCCGCGCGCAGCACAGCGTCCGGATCTCCGGTTACAACGATTTCGCAAGCAAGGCCGCTTTCGCGAGCCGCGCGCTCGAAAGCTTTCGCCGCCGAGTGAAGGTTGCCGGATTGGTAATCGACGATTGCAACGAACATGGGCTATGCCGTCGCCTCCGGCCAAGTCCCGATTGGATGTGAGGCCCGCCAGTCTCCGCTTTTCAAACCCATCACGGGCGTTCCTGGCGCACCCCCTTTTCCGGTGGCGTGCGGAAGCCAGGCGTCGAAGAAGCGGCGTTCACATTCTAACCGGCTGCGCCCGACAACCGATCCCAGAAGGGCATAGCCCTTGCGCTGCAGGCTCCAGCGCAGAATATCGTTGCCCTCAAAGCCGATAATGAGCGAGAGCAAAAGATCCACGAGGGCCGGGGCCTGATTCTTTAGATCCAGCTCAACGAGCCCAGCATAAAGGCCACCCGCCAGGACAAGGGCCAGGATGAATGCGAACCAAAGCCGATTGTACAAAAGCCAGAGCGGGCCGAAGAGAAAGCCCCAGATCGTGAAGCCTTCCTTCACGAACACAATGCTGTCGGCCCGCGCTTCGATACCCTGTGCCGGATGCTGCGGCTCATGCACGGTAAAAACGATCATGGGCGTTCCCAGCCGGGGTATCAGCCACCGAGCTGTCCTTTCGTGGATGGAATTTCGCCAGCCATCTCATCATGGATAGTGATGGCACTTCGCAAGGCCCGCGCCAAGCCCTTGAAGCAGCTTTCCGCGATATGATGGGCATTTTCGCCATAAATTGCCTCGATGTGAAGCGTGATCCCGGCATTCTGGGCGACCGCCTGGAAGAATTCGCGGAAAAGCTCCGTATCCATCGCACCGATTTTTTCGGTGGGAAAGGTGACGCGCCAGATGAGGTAAGGCCGGCCGGAGATGTCGAGCGCCGTCCGGGTCAGCGCCTCGTCCATCGGAAGATACGCATGACCGTAGCGCGCGATGCCACGCTTGTCGGCCAGCGCTTTCGCGATCGCCTGTCCAAGCGCGATGCCGCAATCCTCTACCGTGTGATGCTGGTCGACATGAAGATCGCCGGTTGCATGAAGCGAGACATCGATGCGCGAATGCCGCGAAAGCTGCTCCAGCATGTGATCGAAGAAGCCAACACCGGTGGAGATCGAAAATGCGCCGGTCCCATCGAGGTTGACCTCGACGGCGATCGCGGTCTCTTTTGTTTTCCGTTCGATTCGCGCTTTTCTCAAGGTTCTGCCCTCGCTTGCCACAGCCGCTTCTTGACGGTTCCGCGGCGCTTTCCATATCCCACGCCATAAAGCAGGTACGATAAATGACGCCTTTTGCGCAATCACTTCAAGACCCGACAGGCTGGCACGGCACGACAATCCTTACCGTTCGCAAAGGCGGCCGGGTCGTCGTGGCGGGCGATGGCCAAGTCTCGCTCGGCCAGACAATCATCAAAGCCAATGCGAAGAAGGTGCGTAAGCTGGGAAAAGGCAACGTCATTTCGGGCTTTGCGGGCGCGACGGCCGATGCGTTCACCCTGTTCGAGCGCCTTGAATCGAAGCTTGAAATGTACCCCGAGCAACTGGTCCGGGCTTGCGTGGATCTCGCCAAGGACTGGCGCACCGATCGCTATCTGCGGCGGCTCGAAGCAATGATGATCGTAGCCGACAAAAACGCCACGCTCGTGTTGACGGGCACTGGAGATGTGCTCGAGCCGGATTGCAATGTGATGGGGATTGGCTCTGGCGGCAATTATGCCTTGGCCGCGGCTCGCGCTCTGCTTGAGACCGATTTCTCTGCCGAAGACATAGCGCGCAAATCGATGGCCATAGCCGCGAATATTTGCGTCTATACGAATAACAACCTTGTTGTCGAAAGCTTGCCTTCAGCGGTTTAACCTACACTTATCTTCATGGCCGGATCTCACCCGGCCATCCTGGCGCGGGCAAGGCCCGAACTTGGGATGGCGGCTGAGAAGAGGCCATGACATCGGGAAAACGACATGACAAACTTCTCCCCGCGGGAAATCGTATCTGAATTGGACCGCTATATCGTCGGCCAGAATGACGCCAAGCGCGCCGTCGCCATTGCGTTGCGCAACCGCTGGCGCCGGCAGCAGCTCGACGAGGATATGCGGGAAGAGGTTCTCCCGAAGAACATCCTCATGATCGGCCCGACCGGCGTCGGCAAGACGGAGATTTCGCGGCGGCTTGCCAAGCTTGCCAATGCGCCCTTCCTAAAAGTCGAGGCGACGAAATTCACGGAGGTCGGCTATGTCGGCCGCGACGTCGATCAGATCGTGCGCGACCTCGTAGAGGCGGCCATCGGCCTTGTGCGCGACGGCAAGCGCAAGGAAGTGCGGGCGAAAGCGCATTTGCAGGCGGAAGAACGTGTCTTGAACGCGCTGGTCGGCGCGAACGCGAGCCCCGCAACGAGGGAGACGTTCCGCAAGCGCCTTCGCGATGGCGAGCTCGACGACAAAGAGATCGAGGTTCAGGTCGCCGATACGGGCGGCGGCATACCAGGCTTCGAAATCCCGGGGATGCCGGGCAGCTCCATCGGTATGATCAATCTCAACGACATGCTCGGCAAGGCTTTCGGCGGCCGCTCCAAAACGCGGCGGCTGAACGTTCGCGACTCCTACGAGATTCTCATAAACGACGAATCCGACAAGCTTCTCGACAATGAGCAGGTCATTCAGGAAGCGATCAAGTCGGTCGAGAACGACGGCATCGTGTTTCTGGACGAGATCGACAAGATTTGCGCCCGCTCAGAGCGCATCGGCGCGGATGTGAGCCGCGAAGGCGTGCAGCGCGATCTCCTGCCGCTGATCGAAGGCACGACCGTCGGCACGAAATACGGACCGGTGAAGACCGACCATATCCTCTTCATCGCATCGGGTGCGTTCCATGTGGCGAAGCCATCCGACTTGCTGCCGGAGCTGCAGGGCCGCCTTCCGATCCGGGTCGAATTGCAGGCGTTGACTGGCGACGACTTCCGCCGAATCCTGCGCGAGCCGCAGACAAGCCTGATCAAGCAGTATATCGCGCTGATGGCGACCGAAGGCGTCGAGCTGGAGTTTACCGAGGACGCCATTGACGCCATTGCCGATGTCGCCGTCGAGGTGAATTCGAACGTGGAGAATATCGGGGCGCGCCGGCTTTCGACTGTGATGGAGCGCGTGCTTGACGAGATCAGCTTCGAGGCCGCGGATAAGGCGCGCACGAAGTTCACAATCGACGCGAATTATGTGAAAGTACATGTCGGCGACCTCGCGAAGAACGCGGATCTCTCGAAGTTCATTTTGTAGCGGGAAGCCAAAACACCTATTTACAAGGCCAGTCTAGGGTCCAGGAGAAGTTCGCCATGTCGAAGCTGACGCCTGAAGGCGAAAAGATCGTCGCCGCGCTTGCGGAGCGCTACGCCATCGGCGTTGACGCCGTGAAAATGATGCTGGACGCCGTGGCGAGAGGCGGCGGGAGCATGGCCCAGTTCAATCTGCCTGAGTTCGGCGGCAACGGCCAGTGGATGCGCGGCGGGATGACCATGGTCGGCGATATGTTCAACAACTCGATGAAAGCGACCGTCGACAACCTTTGCAACGACCTCTCCAAGCTTTTGGATAACCAACCCAATATTCTGGCAGCCTTTATACCCCCTCAGATGCAGATGCAAAGCCAGGGAGGCTCCGGGGCGAGTTTCTGGCAGTCCTCGCAGTCGGGATCGTGGTGGCCGTCCGAGTTGGGAAGCCCCGCGTCGACGGGTTCGCAGAATAATCTCCGCTATGCCTATTTCCCTGCCACCAATCGGCTCGCGATAGACGATCGCGGACACGTCGAGGTGTATGACACCAGCGGATACGACATTGGCGGCTTTGGCCAGCAACAAAGCGGCGATGCCTCGCTGACATTCTCGAGCCAGCGCGGTGTTGTCCGCGTTGACAGACTGCCTCGCGTCACGACCGGGACTGCCGCTCCACAGGCTCGGCCGGCCCAGCCATCGCCTTCCACGCAAGCTCCCGCAAGCGGCGACACCGGCTCGATCCTCGGCTTGATCGAGCAGCTCGGCCAGTTGAAGGAAAAGGGCCTTATCACCGAACAGGAGTTCTCTGCGAAGAAGGCGGAACTTCTTAAGCGATTGTAAAAGTGAAGCCTTTTTCGTATTAGGTCGCTTCAATTGAAAATTTTAGTGTAATTCACTTTCAACGATAAGTTGCTATTCGTGAAGGTGGCCGATAGGGCCATTTTCATGGAAAGCGAATCACATGGCTAATCTTTCTCCCTCCACAGTGGCGATCAATACGGTCGCGCACTGCATTGCAAATGCGTTGGATGCCTCTGCCGGGCTCGACGCCGTCATTTCCGAAGACCTTCGCGCCCTGCTGCGCATCGCCGCCACCGAAGTTGACCGCGTCCGCAAGACGAACCGCAAGGCCAGCCTGGCCACGAAACGCTCCGCTGATCAGTCTGGAAAAAAGTCCAAGACGAAGCGCGCACCCGTCGAGGAGACTGTAGCTCAGCTCAAGCCCGCAAAGGCGAAAGGCCGCGGCCGCAAAGCACAGACAGCCAATGGCATTGTTGCCCATTAGCATGACCATGAATAAAGCCGGTCGCAGGCGCTGATTAGTTCTCGCGTCTCAACTTAGGCACCGGCTTCTTGTTTCAGTTGCGCAAGCCAAGCGCCCCGATCGCGAACGCCGTCCAGCCCGAGCCGATGGCATCGGCGGTGTTCAATGTTGCCGCAGCGGTTCTGCTCATGCGATCCATCTCGCTCCGGGTTTGTACGGCGAGGTTATCTTCGTCGAGATGAACGTCGCCGGTTTTGACGAACGACCCAGCCGGAATGTCACGCCTGACCTTCACGTCGTGCGCAAGGCCGATGGGCAACAGGTCCTCGGCCTGGGACCGCGACGCCGGCACGAGCTTTCCGTAGACGGTATATCCGCCTTCGCCATCCAGAACGTCGCCGCTCTTCAAATTTCGCTTCGCGACGGCGGCGACATCGGCGCGCCATTCCAGCGGTGTGCCGGTTGCTTCCCCGCGCAGCACGGCGTTCAGCACCGAGATCGAAAGCTCAAGCCCGATCATGTGGAACGGCTTGTACATCGCCGCGTACATCCCGGTGCTGTCGACTTGCAAGCCGTACTGGTTGAAGCACGCAGCCGCATATTTGTTCGGCGCCTTGAGCAGCACGAACACGCCCCAGCGAAGATCGCGACAGACCGGCCGCCCATCCCGCTCTAGCGACGAGACGACCGCGACCATGCCCTCGCGATCGAGTTGACCTCCGCTCGACTTGGGCCGCAGGACGTGGGCCAGATCGTCCACGCCGCAGGGCGGGAACGACAGGCCATCGAAGGGCACGTCGAGGCCGCATGCGTTCGCGACAGCCGCCATTTCGATGGACGTCTTCGTGCCGTCCAGGAAGGAATTGAACATCTGCGGGTTCATACCCGCCAGCCCCGCCTGTGCGGCCGTCAGTCCGTAGTGAGTCCACACGTCCGCGGGCGTAAGCGCGTGATAGCTCGGGAGATATTTCGTGCCCTTGCCCGCCGCGGCAACGATGAAGCCGGAGGCTCGCGCCCAATCGACCATCTCCGCGATGAGCGCGGGCTGGTCCCCGTATGCCATCGAATAAACAACGCCGTTCTCACGGGCGCGCGCCGCAAGCAACGGGCCGGCGAGTACGTCGGCCTCCACGCTGACCATGACGACATGCTTCTTGGCGCCGATGGCCGCGAGAGCATGCGCGATCCCCGCGCTCGGGTTGCCCGTCGCCTCGATGATCACTTCGACATCCTCGCGGGTGCACGCGGTGAGCGCGTCGCGCGTGATAACGGTCCCGGCCATCCGTTTCGCATCCCACCCGACGGTGCGGCAGGCGGTCGTCGCACGTTCTACGTTGCGGTCTGCGATGAACGCTACCTTAAGGCCACGGATCGTCGGAAAGAAACATCGATCCGAATTTGCCTGCGCCGATCAGCCCAACACGGATAGGCTTGCCCGCTGCCACCCGCGCCGCAAGCTTCGCACTCAAGCTCATAACGATCCTCTCTAACTCTCTAGAACCCTCGTCCTACTGCTCTTCGATCCGCCGATTTCGAAGGAAGAGAGCGCCCATGATGCAGGTTATGCCCGCGACAGAAACGGGATACCACAGCCCAGCATAGACATCGCCTGTCGCCGCCACGATGGCTGTCGCGAGCAGCGGCAGCATTCCTCCGAATACCCCATTGCCGATATGATAGGGAAAGGAGAGCGAGGTGTATCGGACTTTCGGCGGGAAAAGCTCGACAAGGAATGCGGCAATAGGCCCGTACACCATGGTCGCGTAAAGCATCAGCACAAACAAAGCCACAAGCGCGGCCACATAATCGATCCGGGACGGGTCGGCGGGTTTCTGTGCGAAGACTGGATCGCCAAGCGCGTTAGTCTGGGGCTCCCCGTTCACGTATTTCCAGGTCAATCCCGGATAACCGGCAGCAAACAGAGCACGCTCGAGAACGGCGTTGATGTTGCCCTGATCCTTGCCTGAAACTTCGACCGTCTGGCCGCCGATGGAGACGGAAACAGACTTTGAGCCGGGCACGTTTACTCGTCTGAAGGACAGGCCCGACTTCGTCAGGAAATCCGTGACTTGATCGCAGTCGCTGAACTGCGACCAAGGCCCGACGAAGATGTGAAAGTTGCAGGTCGCAAAGTCCAGGCGCAGCGTAATCGACTTCGCCGCCTGGAACTCGACCAGCGCCGGATTGACCGCGTTTGAAAGAACGTGAAACAGGGGAAAGTAGGTGGCAGCCGCGATGAAGCATCCAGCGAGGATGATCTTCAAGCGGCCGATCTTATCGGAAAGCCATCCGAAGAAGATGAAAAAAGGAGCGCCGAGCGCCAGCGCGCTTCCGACCAGGAGGTAGGTGGTCAGATAATCAAGATGCAGCGTTATCGTCAGGAAGAAGAGTGTGTAGAACTGGCCCGTGTACCAGACCACACCTTGGCCTGCCGTTGCGCCCAGCAGCGAAAACAGGACGAACTTGTTGTTCGGAGATCTGAAAAAGCTTTCCCAAACCGGGATCTTGGAGGAGCGCCCTTCGGCCTTCATGCGCAGAAAAACAGGCGTCTCCCGCAGTGCGATACGGATATAGACCGACAAAGCCAGAAGAAAGATCGAGAAGAGAAAAGGTATCCGCCAGCCCCAGCGCTCGAAATCGGCGCTTGGGATCTGCCAGCGGCAGACGCCGATCACAATCAGCGCCAGAAGGAGACCGGACGTGGCCGTCGTTTGAATCCAGCTTGTCGCGTAGCCGCGCCGGTGTGCCGGGTTGTATTCCGCGACATAGGTCGCTGCTCCGCCATACTCCCCGCCCAAGGCCAGGCCCTGCAGAAGACGTAAAGTGACAAGAAGGACTGGCGCGAGCCAGCCGATCTGCTCGAAGGTTGGGAGCAGTCCCACCGTGAAGGTCGAAAAACCCATGAAAATGATGGAGATCAGGAAAGTATATTTGCGCCCGGTCAGATCGCCGAGGCGTCCAAAGAACACGGCGCCGAATGGGCGCACGATGAACCCTGCGGCATAGGTCGCGAATGCAGCGAGAAGCGCCGCTGTTTCATTCTCAGGCGGGAAGAAAAGCTTGGCGAAAAATGGCGCAAGCACGGCGTAGAGATAGAAATCGTACCACTCGAAGACCGTACCGATCGATGAGGCTGCGATCACGCGCCGGCGCTCTGCCCGCGATACGAAGAACGGCTCCCTGCGCATCGCTGTCCCCGGCAAGCCCGTCTCCCAGCTATTTCGCGCTACTTTTGCGGGCATTGTCATTGCTATAGCGGAACAGTAAAATTGGTGTATGTGAAAAGAGATGAGCTGCGGCGAATTTTTATAGGCGAGGAAGGATCAACCTTAAACGAAAGCGATAGGGTTGGCGTTCATGCAAAAGTCTTAGCTGAGCCCCTTTCGAGAACAGCCATGATAGTTCTTGATCGTTTTTCGTGGGCCTCGTTATATCTGAATTCGCCGTTCGTTCCGTTGCTTGGCAAAGCGAATCCCGATTGAGGAGGCATAAGTGACGCACCTTACCGCAGACAGATCCTATGCAATGCCCGGCGAGATTTCCGCCGCCGAGCAGCGGAAGGTTCTCGTCGCTTCGTCGCTTGGCACCATTTTCGAGTG
>Ga0074046_10000562_pt1 | contig 34067 bp, 42 predicted proteins | sample BogForMeECP23OM3_FD_94441 | JGI IMG/M metagenome (GOLD analysis project Ga0074046, IMG submission 94441) | Bog forest soil microbial communities from Calvert Island, British Columbia, Canada - Bog Forest MetaG ECP23OM3 | ecosystem: Environmental > Terrestrial > Soil > Wetlands ... | reverse complement strand
TTCTTGGAGAACGGCACGAGAGCGTTAACCGATGGATCGATGAGTTGTTTCGCCAGTTCGGCCCCCGGCATCGGCCGTACAGGCACCATTGGCGGGGCGTGCGGGACGCGAAAGAGAAGTTCGGAGAAGAGGGCGCGAAGGCTGCGATTGTCCACATCGTCAGGGATTGCGGCGATGTGCCGACCGCCCGGAGCTACGAGGAAACGGTTTTGGGAATGGTGGTCGCCCCGGAGTTCTTACTGGGCAGCGCAACGGAACAGGCGCAAGAGAATTTCCGACAGGCCGTAGAGAAGGCGTTGGAGAAGGGCCGTCGAGACGGGATTTTGGCGGGTAGCTCAGTGGCAGAGCAGACGCTCGATAAGCGTCAGGCCGTGGGTTCGACTCCCACTCCGCCAACCAAGTTTGAGCAGCACGAAGAGCCAGACTTCAGGGGAATGAATGGCGTTTGCTGCCAGTAGATTTGCTGCCTTAGCTCAGTGGTAGAGCACCGCATTGGTAATGCGGAGATGACAGTTCGATCCTGTCAGGTAGCTCCAGTTTAGTGCCCGCGTCATCCAATGGGAGGATGCTCCCTTGATAGGGGAGTCATGGTTTTGGGTTCAAGTCCCCCCGCGGGCACCAAGAACTTGCAGGTGTAGCTCAGTTGGTAGAGCGCCGCCTTCGTAACGCGGAGGTCGTCGGTTCGATGCCGACCACCTGCTCCAGATTTGCCAGAGGGACTTGCGTCCGCGTCCCGTAAAAAGAGGGTTCCATCAACCCCGCCGCTGGCAGACGATTTAGGAGACGATGATGAAGATCGGCAGGATGTGGGTATGCTTTCCCGATGGAGACCGCATCATCGTAGACCGGGAAAAGGACTTGGAGAAGTACGATCTTTCCAAGGCGAGCGGCATTGAAGCGGTCGTGAGCTTCAGCGTCGAAGAGTTCAATGCGCTCCGAGAAAAGATTCGCACGGGTAGCATAAGGTAATGCCCCTGTTCTGTAAACAGGAAGATGTCGGTTCAAGCCCGACCCCGTGCTCCAGTTTATTCCGAGGTCGTCTAATCGGTAGGACGCGGGCCTTTGGAGCCCGCTATAGAGGTTCGAGTCCTCTCCTCGGAGCCAAGATTGGGCGGTAGTGGAATCGGGAACACGCCGGGCTTTGAACCCGGAGACGCTTAGAACGCTTAGTGAAGGTTCGAATCCTTCCCGCCCAGCCAACTTTCAAGCCAGTCCTAGTACACACCCGGAGGCCCAGTCCTAGTACATAAAAAAGTTACAAGGGCCCATGAATTTTGTGCTCGGGCCGTGCTATGATCTCTTTGTGGACAAAAATTTGCCACAGAGGAGATTTCCGAAAATGAATATCAGTTTGAAAGTGCTGGGCCTCATGCTCATCACACTGTTTATCCTGTGCAACCCTGTTTTTGCGTGCAATACCAACTGCCCGACTGGTCAGCATTGGGTTTGGACGAATCAGGCCAAGGACTTGGGTTCCTGCCAGCCCGATCCGACGCCGACTCCGACGCCGACTCCGGGAAACAACACGAACACAAATACCAACAACAATTCCAACCAGCAATCTCAGAGCCAATCGCAAGGTCAGCAGCAGGGACAGACTGCGAACGGCGGCGCTGGCGGTTCATCCAACGCTACTGGCGGCTCGGCGACGGGCGGCACGGGCGGCAGCGTGCTCGGTTCCGGCAATTCGTCTTCTTCGTCCGGCGTGAACGGCTCTGGAAATTCTGCGAACAATAACAACAACACCGCGAAGGGCGGCACCGGAATCGGCATCGGCGGCTCCACGGGTCCGATCAGTGTGGCACCCGTTACTACCAATACGAATACCGCAAACGGCGGCGCTGGCGGTCAAGGCGGAGCGGGTGGTCAAGGCGGCGCTGGCGGCAGCGTGAGCGGCTCCGGCAATTCCAATCAGTCCCAATCCAACTCCTCAACGAACGCCAACAATTCCTCGGCAAGCGCCACAGGCAATGGCGACAACTCGAACAATTACAGTAACACCACCAACGTTGCGGCCCCGAAAATCCCGGTCGCCACGGCGTACGCCCCGACCGCGATTGCAACCGCGAATTGCGCCCTCGGCTACAGCGGCGGCGGTCAAGGCATGCTTGCTGGTGCGACGGGAATGTTCACCCGCATCGACAAGACCTGCCAGCAGCTTGAAGTCGCTCGCAATTTTGGTATCGGCGGTGCCCGCCTCGCTTATTGCAAGGTAATGATCAGCACCAAATGGGCAAAGAAGGCCGGTGTTACACTTGAAGATTGTTTGTACGAGCCCCCGGCTCCCGCCCCCGTGGTTGTCGAGAAGCGGGTGGAAGTCCCGGTCGTGAAGGAAGTTCAAGTCATCAAGGAAGTTCCGGTGGAGAAGGTTGTCTACCAGCCGTCGCCCTTCGAGAACCAACTGGTCGGCATCTGCACCTTTGCGTCCCAGTTCGTCTGCAAGCTGCCCGGCAGCCCGCTCCGTGTCACCACCATTTGCGACCAGATGCTTCGGCAGGCCTCCGAACTGGTCCGCGCCCATCCCGGTACGATCATCAAGCTGATCGGCAACGAGAATGACTCGGAGAAGGAATACAACTCTATGTACGCCCTCGCCCGCGCCAAGAACATCGAGCGCCAGCTTATCGGCATCGGCGTCAGCAAAGACCTGATCGTCTCCACCACGGGCAACACTGGCGACCGCACCGTCGAAGTGTGGGTCGTCCTCAAGTAAGCCCAACCTAGGCCTAGAAAAAGAAGCCTCGGCCTAAAAAACCGAGGCTTTTTTATTGTTGCACTCCTGTTTTGTTTGGTATTTAATAGAGTGGTGGAGTGAAATTCCAAGACTTCTAGCACCCCAATTCAAATCGGAGGAAACAAAAATATCTATGCCTGACATTCAGGGTCAACTTGTGTTGGCGCAGAATCAGCACGCATTCATTCAGGACTCGACCAAGGGCACCGTGCAGGTCTACGCAGGTCCGCACGCGTTGGCGCTTTCTGGCAACGACCGCCCAGTCGTGTACGACCCCAAGAAAGACGAGTTCGTTCAGGTTACGCTGAACCAAGCGATCACCCAGAACCCATTGGTCCCCGAGGGGCACTACCTGATCCTCGAAAATCCCGTCACCGACCGCACCAATGAAACGAAGCCGCTTTTGTTCCCGAAGCAGGGCGCGAACAGCCCGATCACGTTGGATGTCGGGCGCAAGATCAACATCCCCGGTCCCACGACATTTCCCTTGTGGCCCGGCCAAGTAGCTCAGGTTGTTTCTGGGCACCATCTCCGTTCGAACCAGTATCTCGTCGTGCGGGTGTACAATGCTGATCAAGCCAATGCCAACCGTCCGGATTTTCTCAAGACTGCAACCGCCGATAAGGCGGACGCAGCCCTGACTCCCGGACAGCAGCTTGTGATCAAGGGCACTGAGGTCAGCTTCTTCATTCCGCCGACTGGGTTCGAGGTGCTGGTGGAAGGCGAAGCGAACGGTTATGTGCGCGAGGCACTGACGCTCGAACGGCTGGAATACTGCATTCTGCTTGACGAAGATGGCAGTAAGCGGTACGAGGTTGGGCCGAACGTCGTGTTCCCCGAAGCCACCGAGCGTTTCATCATCAAGGACGGCAACAAGAAGTTCAAGGCCATCGAACTCAATGACCAGATGGGGTTGTACATCAAGGTCATTGCCGACTACACGGAAGCGGACGGCACCACCAAGCGCCATGTCGGGGACGAACTCTTCATCACGGGCAAGGAGCAGCGCATCTACTACCCGCGCCCGGAGCATGCGTTGATCGAATATGACGACCCCAACAAGGGCGGCTTTAAGCGCCAGCGTTACTACGGGATCACCATCCCGAAGGGCGAAGGGCGTTACGTCCTTGACAAGATTGCAGGCGACATCCAACAGGAAGTCGGGCCGCGGATTTTCCTGCCCAATCCCATCTTCCAAGTCATCGTCCGCCGCGTGCTGGACGACAAGACTGTCAACCTGTGGTACCCGAACAATACCGAAGCCATTGCGTTCAACCAACAGCTTCGTGCGTTGACGAGCGAATCCACGGGCTATCTCGATGACACCGTTGTGCTGGCGGCTGCGGCTGACATCACCCGCGGAATGAACCGCGGTCTGGAAAAGAGCGTCAAGCTGACTGGCTCCTTCGAGGGCGACACGCTCAAGCGTGGCACCAGATTCACTCCTCCCCCATCGTTGACCCTGAACACCAAGTACGACGGCGTCCCGAGCATTAACGTGTGGACGGGCTATGCAGTGCAGGTCGTTGACAAGGCCGGGAACCGCCGTGTGGTGGTTGGTCCGGCGACGATCCTGCTTGAGTACGACGAGACGCTCGAAATCCTCGAACTCAGCACGGGCAAGCCGAAGACGACCGACAAGCTCTACCGGGACGTTTACCTCCGGGTGGACAACAACCTCGTATCGGACATCGTCCGCATTGAGACGAAAGACCTCGTGAACGTGGACCTCAAGTTGAGCTACCGCGTGAACTTCCTCCGCGAAAACCAAGACAAGTGGTTCTCCGTCGAGAACTACGTCAAGTACCTCTGTGACCACCTCCGTTCCATGCTAAAGGGCACGCTCAAGAAGCAGAATGTGAAGGAAATCATGGAGAACTCCGCCGCCCTCATCCGGGACGTTATCCTTGGTGCCAAGGTCGGTACCGAGCCCCGCAAGCGGTTCTTCGCCGAAAACGGCATGGAAGTCTACGACGTTGAAGTGCTGGGCGTCGATATCGCGGATGCCAAGATTGCCCTGTTGCTGAAGGATGCGCAGACGAAGGCCGTCGAGTCGGCAATCACCCTGTCGGCGGACGAGCAGGCCCTCATCACTACCCGCCGCCGCACGGAAATCCAGACGGAAATCGCCGACCTGACAACGGGCGTCGAACTGCACAAGCAGACGAACGCACAGAAGGTCACCAAGGCGGAAGCCGAGACCTCGATGGCGGAAATTCAGTTCGAGATCGAGGAAGCAATTGCCCGATCCAACGCCGAAGTCACGGCGCAGGAAAACCGGAACACCGTGGCTCAGGCCGACCTCAACCGCCGCAAGGCAATTGAGGAGCAGGACTTGATCCTTCTGACCAAGCAGACGGAGTTCTTTGAGAAGCGCATGGCAGCCATTACTCCGGACCTGATTGCAGCGATGAACACTCTCGGCACCACCGAGTTTGCATCCAAGCTCGCAATTGCGATCGCGCCGCTGGCGATCAACGAGCAGTTGGGCCTCCAGACCACATTGGAACGTGTATTCAAGGACACGCCCATCGCGCCGATACTGGACAACCTCAAGACCAAGACCGCAAGGTCCGGCAAGTAACTGACGAACCCGACGATACAGTTGGGTGGCAGGCTACATCGAAGGCGGGGCTGAAAATGTCCCGCCTTTGTTTTGTTTGGAGTATTATGGTATGGAGGAACACCTATGACACGTGAACAAGCCTACGAGCTTATCAATGCCGAGCGGGTGTCTCAAGACGCCACTTGGACAAACCGCACGCAGTACAACCGCGCCGCGCCCCACATCCACGTCCTTGAGGGGCAGTTGGCGAAATTGAAGACCGACTGGTACGCTTCCGAAGATGAAGGTGATCTTCAAGCTCGCTTCGTCAAGATGGCGGCAATCGCTGTCCGTGCGCTGGAGGAGATCGACCCGGAGGCCTAATGCCGTTTGGTCGTGGTCGTTTTTACGTCAGTCCCGAGTATGAAAGGGCTTTGTGGGATAACTCTAGCTTGGCCTACAAGATTTTCACAATCGTTATCGCGGTTTTCATCTTAGTCGGGCTGGTCGTTGCTATCATCTGCGTGCCTATCGCTTTGTATAACTGCTTCTTCAGGGGAGTGTGCTAGATGGGACTGAAATTCAAAATTGAGAACGTTGAGCGCAAGCTGCTCGATCAGGTTGTCTGCGACCGCTGTGACAAGGAGATCGAGAAGGTCAGTGAGGGCGGCTGGAACCCGTTCGGCGAGCCCCACAGCGTGTACCACGAGCCCGCTTTCAAGGACTTTTTCCTGCTCCGCACAAGCTGGGGCTACTATTCCGGCAAGGACGGTGAGACGCATGAAGCTGTGATTTGCGAGCCTTGCTATGACGAGATTTTCAAGAGCGTAAAGCTCCGCATCATCAGCGACAGTCCGTTTTCCGGGGAGGAATATGACGCTGCAACTGACCCCAGCATCCTACGCGACCCACAAGGGTCTTAGGCCGTACCAAGAAGACCGTCTCTTTGTTGCCAGCACAGCCCAAGGGCTGGCTTTTGGTGTGTTCGATGGGCATGGTGGAGCGCAATGTGCCGAGACAGTTTTGGAGTCGTTTCTCTACTTGCTTGGCGACGCTGATCCCGCCAAACCAATCCTTGATACCTTGAGCGAAGCCTTCGCAGTCGTCAATGCCAAAACGCAAGATATGCATGACGGAACGACCGCTTCGATTGCTTTCATCCCGCTGTCCGCCGACGTGGTGTATGTGGCGGTGCTGGGGGATTCTCCTGTCATCGTGAAGCAGGCGGACGGATCGATTTGGGTCGCCCCCGAGCATAATGTGCGGACGAACAAGGCGGAGGCCGAGGCAGCAAAACAACGGGGCGGCGCGGTTGTAGGCGGCTATCTCGTGGCACATTGGGATGGCCCGGGCCTACAGATGGCAAGGGCCTTGGGCGATAAGGCTTTGGATAAGGTTCTGAGCCGGGTGCCGGAGATTTCCACGCAGGCTTTGGGAGTCGGCAGTTTTGTGCTAGTATGTACTGACGGCGCACTTGACCCCGGACACGAGAATGCGGAAGCCGCAGCCAAGAGCGTCGTGGAGCTTATCCAGTCGGGCGGCGACGCGCAGGCCATTGTGGATCGTGCGGTGGCTGTCCCAACGGGTGATAATGTAAGCGCCCTGCTGGTGAGAGTGGAGGCAAAGAATGAAACTTGAAACCGTACCAGTTTTTGCGAACCGAGCGCCTTGGAATGAGCTTGTCCTCCGGGGCAAACGGCGGGTAAAAACCCTGTCGTTCAACTGGAAGTACCGCGGCCCGATCCTGCTTTACACGTCCTCAAACCGCATGGACGACTGGGGGGCATACGAGTACAAATTGCGGATGAAGATGGCCGACATCCCGAAGGGTGTCATCGTCGGCTACGCCACGGTCGTAGACGTGGTGCCGCAATTCGAATTTGAACATTACGAAGTGTATCAGAAGTTCTACGACAAAGACCCGGTATTGGTCGGCACCTTGGGACAATCCCATGTGGTCATCATCCGGAACCCGAAGCGGTTCAAGAAGCCCATTCCCTACACGCCGCCGCAGGGAGCCATTCGTATTTCCCATGCGCCAGCCGCTCTTCTCCGCCGTCCGACTGTGTGAGGGCCATGGAAAGGCTAACGCGGGAGCAGGAACCCAAGCCGGGAACACGAGTCATCGCCATAAGCCACGCGGAGGGGGACACCCTCTATATCTTTGGCTACGGCGTGTACGAAGGGTATTTCATTCCGCCGATTGTCAATTTCGAAGAGGAACTCAAACTCTGGAAGGCCGAACTCAAGAGAGCCCACGAGATATTCCCATCCCTGCCCAACCCACCGGATTCTGAAATTCGCCAGTTTGTCGAGAAAACAGTCAGCAATCCTCGCATCAAGCTTGACAACGGCAAGACCGTCTGGGGCTACGAGTGCTGGTGGAGCAACGTGGAAGACATTGATTCCGTCGATGAGATGCTGGACAAGAAGATTGTCGAAATCGACATCGACGCGGAGCGCAAGAAACACATCAACTGAGCCCCCTCAGTATTTATATTCATGCAGTTAAACGAAGAACAGACAGCGGCGGTGGAGCATCCGCTGGACAAACCAGCCTGCCTCATAGCCGGGGCGGGGTCGGGCAAGACCCGTGTCCTCACGGAGCGGGTGCGCTGGCTCATGGACAGCGGTGTGGCTCCCAACCGCATCTGCGCAGTCACATTTACGAATAAAGCGGCGAACGAGATGGCACGTCGTTTGAATTTGGAAGAGTACGCGACTCATAATGTTCCTCGCATTTCCACTATTCACTCGCTCGCCCTCAGCGGCATTCGCAAGAACCCTAAAGGATTCGGGCTGAAGGACAAGGTCACTCCGCTCGACGACTATGACCAGAAGCAGATGATGAAGAAAATCATTGACCGCCATAAATTCGAAGACGATACCACATCCATGATGTTCCAAGTGCTGGACAAAATTTCGTTCCACCGGGCTCGGGGCGTAGGCTTCCGCAAGGAGTACACGGACAACGTGCACGAGCAGGCGCTAAAGATGCACGCCGGGTACCACGCCATGGACGAGACGGAACTGGAGCTTTGGGAGGAGTTCGAAATTGAGAAGCAAAAAAATTCGGTCGTAGATTTCGACGACATGATTCACTTATGCGTCCGCCGCATGCGTACGGACGAGCGTTGGCTGGCGGTCTTGCACAGGCAGTTTGACCACGTTTTGATGGATGAGGTGCAGGACACGAATCAGTGTCATCCACCGGGCACGTTGGTTCGGAAATATATCGGCTATAAAAATCGTAAGGCTTTGACTTTCGAAGTTCCCATCGAACAATTGAAAGCCGGGGATATGGTTGTCGCATGGCGGCGACGATGGGGCAAGCTCACTGCTAAAGGCTCCCCAGTCAAGGTAGGTAAGCGTTGGTATGAAGGCGACTTGATTGAAGTGACTTGTGGAGAAAACACCGTAAGAATGACGCCTGACCACAGGGTGTACGCCATGCTTAACGGTGACGGCGAGGATAGCTACGTTGTTTATCTGATGTGGCGTAAGGGGTATGGCTATCGAGTCGGACAATGTGCTCTACGGTACTGTCAAGACACAAAGCATAAGTCGCTTGGCGGTGTAGGAGCGAGGTTTGTAGAAGAAAAGGCGAACAGGGGTTGGATACTCCGTGTTTGTAAAACAAAGCAAGAATCCCGTGCATGGGAACAAATCATTTCCTGTAGGTACGGGATTCCAACAACTCAATTCGAGCCCTCAAACGGGGAACAGCATCAAAAATATATTACCACAGTTTTTGCAAATGTGGCTGGTCGTGGGGAAGAGTGTTTAGTTGATTGCAAATTTTTGGCCGCGTATCCCTTGTTTTTACGAGAGACAGATGGCAAACGCAAATTGCCATCGAAGAGATATTTTGAAACTCGTGCTGTGAATCTTATTCCGGGATTGATGAGTCTGCCATCAACGAAGCCCAATACACAGGTGCGTATTGATGCTGTTAAACGAGTTCCCTATAGGGGGTGGGTTTATTCTCTGGACGTACAAACATGGCATACTTATGTCGCTAACGGTGTCGTGGTGAAGAATTGTCAATGGGAATTTATAAACGGGCTTTTGCATCCGGAAAACTTAAACATGTATGTAGTTGGGGATGCGAATCAATCGGTCTATGGATTTAATGGGGCCTCACCGGAACTGTTCATCAATTATTCCAAGGAATGGCGGGGAGTCGTTCCCAGCCTGTACAAGATCGCACGCAACCACCGCAGTATCCCGGAGATTGTGGACTTCGCTAATCTGATATGCAAAAAAATGACTGCCACTATTCCTATCCAAATGGAATCGTGGCGGGGGATCAACGGAGAGCATGGCGAGGTCCGCAAAATAGTTGCTGCATATCCGCAAAGCATCGCTGCAATCATAGCCCAAGAGATACAGCGGGACAGCCGCAACGGTCTGGCGTACAAGGACAATGCTCTTCTCGTCCGTGCGGGGATTCAAATCCGCGACCTTGAGAGCGAACTGATACGGCGGCGGATTCCCTATGTCGTCCGCGGCGGGCGGGGTTTGCTGACCACGGAGGAGATCAGGGACATCATGGCGTACATGCGCTTGGCCGCCAACCACAAGGATTTCATGGCGCTCGTCCGGGCGGCGGGCGCACCGAAGTGCGGCGTAGGGGAGGCAACCCTTGAGAAAATCCGCCAACAGGCGAACGAGAAGTACGACGGGGACCTGATCCAAGCCGCCCGCGAGCAACGCAAGCTCGGTATGTTCTGCGACACCATTGAGCATGTATCTTTGTTCAAGGATTCCCCCATCGCCGCTGTCGAGAAGGTCGTGGCGATGAGCAACTACAAGGAGTACGTTCGGCAAAAATACAAGAAGGAACCCGGCAGGGTGCAGAGCAAGCTGGAGAACATCGAACGGTTCAACATGATGATAATCATGCTGGTGCAGGAAGGGAACATGAGCCTCGACGACCTGATCTTCAACCTCACGCTCGACCGCCCGAAGGGGGACGAGGCCGAGGAGCGGGAGGCGGTCCTGAAGGCCTATGACGAGGGCAAGATTACCAAGGACGAACTGGACGCCAAGATCAAGGTGCTCGACCAAGGTTCCGTGACCATCACCACGATCCACTCGGCCAAGGGACTTGAATGGAAGCGGGTCTACGTCACTAACTTGTACGAGGGCTCCCTGCCTCACAAGTTCTCCCTCGGCTCCGACGAGGAGATCGAGGAGGAGCGGAGGCTGTTCTATGTGGCCTGTACACGGGCTCGGGACTCGCTGGTCTTGTGCGTGCCGGAGCGCCAATTACAGCGCAGCCAAGACGGCACCGCCAAAGAGACTAGGCTGATGCCGTCAAGATTCTTGCTTGAGATTGGGGCCTAGTTGGGGTATACTTGGACGTGAAAGAGGTGCAAAATGGCGAAGCGCAAGAAGGGTATTCCGATTACCGCAATGGAGTTTGTGGGCGCTCAGATGGCGAACTTCCTGTACGCCATCGCAGACGAGCCATCGACACCTCAGGAATACCGGGTGAGGGCCAAAAAGCTACAGACGAGATGGGACTCGGTTTCCCGCCTTGTGCTCAATAACCCCATCGTGATGGCGGAACTGGAAGAGAAACTCTTCCCGGAGGGCAAATGAAAGCCACCGCAATCGTCGTCTGCTGCATGGCTCTGATTCTTCTTCTGACGCTTTGGCTCCTCAGCCACGCCTTCATTCTTATCCGCCTGCTTCCGATCCTTGTTTTTCTGGCGCTTGTGTTCTCAATTCTCGTCCTCGTTTGGGTTATCATTAAAGTGCGGAGAAAATTATGAGCAAGCTGCCGGATTCTCTTGCGCCTCTCGCCGCTGCATTCCAAGCGGTAACGGGAATCCCCATGGACGAGGCGATAGACGCCCACATCGAGGGGAAGGGAGACGAACTGCTGCACCGGATCGCAGAGAACGCCCGGCAGCAGAAGGACACGCTGGCTGAGGCTGTGAAGGAACTGGAAGAGGGACTCAAGAACGACTTGTCTTCCGAGCAAATAGCGCAGGCGTTGCGGGCCGCACCGACGCTAGAAGCAGACTTGCGGGCGGGAAAATTACACTCTTTTGAGGAAGTGTTCCCAGATGAGGACAAGCCATGAAACGGGTCAAATCCGTTCTACGCGGAGAGTTTCGCATTAGCGAAGACCAAGAACTCTACCAATCCGTGGAGAAAGGCTTCCTACATCAGATGGTTCTCGCTGTACCAAAGAAGTTCAAACCCAAAGACCGGGTGTGTGTGACTATCGAGTTGTTGGAGCGTGATGCTGCTCGGCGTAAGGACAAGCCATGAAACCATCATACGGAGTCGTCGTTGGACGATTTCAGGTGAACGATCTGCATGATGGACACATGGAACTGTTCCGCCAAGTTCGCGCCCGCCACAACGCCGTGATCGTATTCATCGGGATTAACCCCGGCGGGCTGAGCCAAAACGACCCGCTGGATTACGCCACCCGCCGCGCAATGATCCAAACGAAATTCCCCGACTTTATCGTGCTGCCGTTGCAGGATACTCGCACCGACGAGGAATGGAGCCGCACACTGGACGCCACCATCGCCTCCGTCATTGGTCCGGGCACCGCCACATTGTACGGCGGGCGCAATTCGTTCGTGCCGCACTACTCGGGGAAGCTCGAACCCGTGGAGCTTGCTTTGCCCCCCGAGACCCAGAAAGTCAGCGGCACGGACATCCGCAACGAGTTCTCCAACAAAGTCATCGAATCGCCGGAATTCCGTGCCGGGCTGATCTATGCCATGTACCACCGCTGGCCCGAAATTCTTCCCTGCGTGGACATCGCCATATTCAGCGACGACGAATCCGAATTGCTTCTTGGGCAAAAACCGGGCGAATCCGAGTGGCGCTTCATTGGCGGCCACTACGAAAAGAAGCACGGCACCTACGAGGCGGCTGCCCGCGCCGAAGCCATGGAAGAGACGGGTCTTGACCTGACCTCACTTATATACATGGGTTCTTCCAACATTGATGACTGGCGCTACAACGCCAGCCCCGACCACGCGATCGCCACCGCCTTCTTCAAGGGCTGTGCGAGGACTAAGGGAGCGAAGGCAAAGGACGACATCGCCCAAGTTCGGTGGTTCAAGTTTGATCAACTCACCGAGAACACTTTCGTGCCAGAGCACCGGGTTCTGTTTGCAATCCTGAAAGGAAAGGTTGTCAAGTATGCCACAAGCACTGCGGTTTAACCCGATCTTCGAGACAACCGACAGCTACAAGCACACACACTGGTGGCAGTATCCTCCGGACGCCCGGTTTGTGTATTCGTACCTCCAGTCCCGCGGCGGCTTCTGGAAGCACACGATGTTTTTCGGGCTTCAATACATTCTCAAGTCCTGTTTCGTGGGCAAGGTCTTCACCAAGGCCGATATTGACGAGGCGGTTGCCCTGTCCGCCGCGCACTTCGGAACTGACAAGGTGTTCAACTACAAGGGCTGGACCCGGCTGCTTGAAAAGCATGACGGCAAGCTGCCCCTTAGGATCAGGGCGGTCCCGGAAGGCACGGTCGTGCAGACGCACAACGCCCTCATGACCATGCAGAACACGGACGAGGAGTTCCCGTGGCTCACCAACTGGGCGGAGACTTTGCTCCTCCAAGTCTGGTACCCCATCACGGTCGGCACGCTCTCCTTTGAGATCAAGCAGGCCATCGGCAAAGACCTTGTCCGCACTGGCGATCCGAGCCTCCTGCCGTTCAAGCTGCACGACTTCGGCTACCGCGGGGTCTCGTCCCGAGAGACGGCGGCTATCGGCGGCGCAGCGCATCTGGTGAATTTCCTTGGCACTGATACGCTGGCGGCGATCCCGATGCTGCGGCAGTTCTATGGCGCTACAGTGATGCCCGGCTATTCTATTGCTGCGATGGAGCACTCCACGGTCTGCTCGTGGGGCAAGGAGCATGAGGCGGAAGCGTACCGCAACCAGATTCGCAAGAGCCCTACGCCCCTCGTAGCGTGCGTCATTGACTCTTATGACACCCACAACGCCGTCGAGAACATCTTCGGCGGGGAGCTTCGGGAGGAAATCCTCCGGCGCAATGGCACAGTGGTGCTCCGCCCGGACTCCGGCGACCCCTGCGTCGTGATCGAGGACATCTTCAATTCCGTCGCCGAGAAGTTCGGCTTTGAGGCCAACGCCAAGGGCTGGAAGGTGCTGCCCAAACAAGTCCGCGTCATACAGGGCGACGGCGTGAACTACCAGAATATCCTGAGGATCAACTCGCACCTGATCCGCAACGGCTGGTCAATGGACAACTGGGGCTACGGCATGGGCGGGGCGCTGCTTCAGCAGCAGAACCGCGACACCATGCGTTTTGCCATCAAGTGCAGCGCAATCGACCGTTCTGGCGTGTGGCACAACGTCTACAAGAACCCCGTGACTGACATCACCAAGGCGTCGATGGGCGGGCGCTTCAACCTGATCGACATGGGTGGGCACCGTTTCCACACCGTCGAGAGCACGGAGGAGGACGCCCTCGGCAACCAACTCAAGACCGTGTTCGAGGACGGGGAACTCAAGAAGGACTTCACGTTGGACGAGGTCCGCGAAACGGCGAAGTCCTACGACCGTTATGTTGAGGAGGCTGCTGGCGCAACCGCATGAATCCTTTCGCTATCATCAGAATCTACTCCATGTTCGGGACGATGTTGCTCTTGCCTTTTCTTTTCGTGTATGTCTATGACAGGATAAAGATGCCCGTCACTGCACGCCTCATGGCGATGTTCATGTTCTCCGGCTCGGCGGTCACGGCAGGATGGGTGATGATTGAGATGCGCAACTTGCCAGCGTTGGAGCTTTGCGGCCCCATACTTCTGATCTCCCTTGTTGGACTCTTTTTTTGGACAAAGTCTTTGGTGAAGATGGTTCCTCCATCTAACCCGAATCCGTAGGAGGCATTTATGCCAGAAGTCGTACTGCATTCCGGTCGGAAAGTCACAGGCGTCAAGGCTGCGCTGTTGCTCACAGTCACAGCACCGTTGTGGATGCTTGGCATTCTGACGGGCGCGTATCGAAAGAAATCATGAAAAAGAAAGCCAAGTTTGCAAAGAAAGACACCGTGAAATGCCCTGACTGCGGCCGTTCCTACAAAATAGGAGCGCCGCACATGATGTTCTGTCCGGCGCACACATGCGACGAATGCGGCGGCAGCCGCAACGATGTAATTCCCGTGTACGATTCGCGGGTCAAGCCCCCGATACGGTTGTGCGATGATTGTCTCAACGAAAGACTGGACGCGGAAGAAGAGGAGGATGTATGAAATCCAAAGCAACTTTCCTGACATACCTGAGCCTTGGTGAGCATCACACCATGCTCATCCACCCGCCGTGGAACCGCAAGAAACAAAACAATCCGCCGTTCACCAGCGAAAAGCGGGCGGTGAACTTCATCGCCGGGGTCGGTCGCGTGTGGAAGAAGGACGGTTACACCGTCAGGGTGGGCGTCATCCGAATCGATGCCTCGCTACCGCCTTTCGTCGGCGACTGGTCGGCTTTAGAGCAGTATGGGATCAAAGAGGCGAAGCTGTGATCGCGTGCTGCGCAACAAAAGACTGTCCGACCTGCGGCGGGGGCGGCTGGAGTAACGGAGTATGCCCGACTTGTGGGGGAGACGGTTGGGTTTACGACGACGAGGACGACGATGGTCAGAGCACGTAAAGTATTTACGGCACGCGGAGAGGTCGTCCTAACGGAAGCGGGCGACAATTGCTGTTGCGAAAGCGAGGAGATATCCGCCGTTGAAGTTGATGTACCCTATGGCACCTGCTGCGACATCTGTGGCGAGGAAATCCCAGACGACGAGGAAATTGAGGACGAAGAGTGACCATGGTTTACCTTCAAGATTTGCACAACGGATTCAGCCGCCTGATGGCGGACTCGGAGCAGGAACTACGACGGTATGTCAAGTCGCAGAAAATCCCGATGTCGTGGATTCAATACCCCAAAACGTGGTATGTTCATTGTGATGTGACTGAGAGCGCAGAGCAGAGGATCAAGAAAGACGCCAGCGTGAAGAAAGTCACTCCGGATGAGATGAGCGCCCTGCTGGCTCAATGGAAGGAAAACCGTGAAGCTAGACATGAATTACGGTGAAAACGTCACCGAGCAATTCCAGCGCGAGCGGTTAGCCGAGTTGCTTGCTCAGTGCACGGATGAGCAGCGGCGCATCTTCAATCTCATGTATCCAAACGGGGTGGGCCGGGAACGGCTGCCTTGGGCGCTTACGCAATGCAACAATTCCGTTCAGAAGAATCGCGAGTCAAAAAATGAAACGTCTGGTTAAGCTCATAGCCTTCTTTTTGATTCTTGTGGTGCCCCTTTCCGCGGCTCCCAATAAACCCAAGAAGGGGCAAAAACAGATTGATCCGCGGCGTATCGTCGAAATCCAAGAGGTTTTGATCTCCCACGACTTTATGTCCGGCCCGCCGTCCGGCAAGTGGGATGACCAGACGCAGGACGCCCTCCGCAGGATAGCGGACAGCTACGGGTGGCAGACCAAGTTTGTGCCAGATGCGCGGGTGTTGATTTTGTTGGGCCTGAGCAAGGGAAACCCGGCGGTCATCCAAAAGGGCAACAGACTCGACCAACTGATGCGGGGGGAGCCAGAGGACCAATAATATCAGGTCGCCAGCACCAGCGGGTATTAAACAGCAGTGAGGCAAACAGCATGGATGAAGGATGCCTAGAGCAAGTCTTTGACGAAGAGCACTACGCGGAGAACCTGTCAATCTGGAATACCTACGGCTCCGAGTTAGCCGGGGACTTCGGCACGACGCTTTGCGGCAAGCCCGTTGTGTGGGGTTACCGCTGCGAGGAGCACAAGGTCGAACGCAGGTCTGGGAAGGACAGACGTGAGAAGTCCGCGCAAGTTTCATAAAGACCAAGTGGTCTGGGGGCCGATGGGGCTCGGGGTCATCCACCGGAAGTCCACCGGGCGGAACTATCCGGGGTCCGACGTGAAGCTGGACGGGCCTTGGTATTTCATAGGGCAGGGATTTGAAGGCATGTGGACGAACTGGCGGAACATCCGCCGTCTCACCAAGAAGCAAGCGAGGGTCTGATATGTTGATGGCCGTTCCTGAAGAAGAGGCCAAGCTCACCGATGAACGAATCGGAGAGTTGTACCAGAGCAAGTGGACCATTGACAACCTCACTGCCATCCTGATGGACATACATCACGGGGACTTGGGGATAGCTGAAATAACCGCCAGAGTGAAAGCCCAGAAAATCCTCGACTGGCTCCTCAACATCAATCAAATCGACATACCCAAGAAGCATTAGGCCCTTCCAGTATTAGGTACTCATGGATGATAAAACCCGGTTTTGGCAAGAAATAAGCAGCACCGTCATGCTCCGCGGCGAGGACTGGCCACGTATCGTAAGCGGTCTCCCCGGCCGAATAAACGCCGCCGAGGCCCGCCCCCTGCTTCAGTCCGCAGACCAATTGGCCCATTGCGGCTTGAGGGGGGTGGCGCATTTGGCGGGGGTTCCGACCTACGCCACGCCCGATCCCGAGATTGTTCTCGGGCATCTTCCCCCGGATCGCCTCACGGCCGAAAACATCGTCCTCCAGTGGCTCTACCAGTTTTTCATCCTGGAGGCGCTGGCGAAGGTGAACCCCGAGACCCCGGTGGCCGAATGGCCACCGATGTTCCTCGACATGTATGTGCGGGGGCTGCATTTCATGGTCTACATGGCGGCACTGCTTTGCCTGATCGAGGAGCGGATCGTCGTCACGGACGTTCCCTTGGACTGCTTTTGCGAATCCGAAGACATGGTCAAGGCCCGGATCGAGATCGCCGCCGAAAACCTCTGCCGCAAAGCGCAGGATTACGGCGAGAGCTTCCGCAGGCACGGGGTCGTGGGATTGCTGCCCCGGCTGTGGGACAAGATCGCCCGGTATACCCAGCTTGCGTCCCAAGGGGGCATCGTTCCCAACTTTGAGCCCTTGCAGGATTCCGCACGCGACCTGCTCGGCTACAGCCTGATCGCATGGAGCCTCGTGCTTGAAATCCCGGCCGCGAACAACATCAAAAAGGTGGAGATCGAAAGATGAGCGGGGTATATTTACCCAGCGCAGGTTAATCTCACAAGTCTATTTCCCCTTAAAATCTGACTTTTGTCCTCTTCAATGGGGACAAAATATGCAATTGAACACAGAAGATGCCCTTCGCCGTGAAGTTCGGTTTGTTGGGGGTCAAAAAAGGGGCGGATGGGTCTTTCTTTGCCGGGGTTGCGACAAAGAAATGTGGGTCATGTCTTGCTATCTTCGTGATGATCGAACGGGGTTTTGTAGGTCTTGTTGTAGTGCTCAGCATTGCAGAGAACATCTGAGTCGCCGGAAACGCCCCTTCGAATCCTTATATAACAGCGGTCTGGTTCGACGCGCTAAGCTTGATGAGATTTCTGTCTCGCTTACGTATGATGATTTTTTGGAATTCACAAAGATAAACGAGTGTCACTATTGCGGGGGGTTTGTGCTGTGGGTTTCTCATGGAAGACAATCCCCCAATCACGGGTACCATTTGGATCGTAAAAATAGTGATCTAGGGTACGCAAAAGAGAATTTAGTGGTCGCTTGCAAAGTCTGCAATATCATCAAAAACAACCACCTTTCCTATGAAGAAATGCGACAGTTGGGGCCGCATCTGCGTGCTATCCGTTGCAATAGAGAGGGACAAAAATGGCAATAACACTGACCCAAGGCAAAACACTCACCGCAGGTGACTTGGCGATCCTCGTTCGTGACGCTCAGGGAGCCCTCCTTGATCCACAGAACATCACCTACAGTATTTTCCAGATCAGCCAGTCCATCCCTGTGAAACCGACTCAAGCCTATGAATATGATCTTTTGCAGCCGGTCAACATGCAAGGCGGCCCGCCGCTGCCACCCGAGGGGCTGGCGCTGGTTGGGCAGCCCAACTGTATTCCGAAGCGAGCCTCGCAAGGAGTGTACTGGGTCAACATTACCGTCCCGACAACTTGGAGCGGCATCTTCCGGCTCACATGGTACCTCCAGCAGTACCCAGCTTCCCCGGTCAATCAGGTGTTCGAGGACTTCGTGGTTCAGGCGGTTGATCCCGCCGACCCGGCATTCGAGGCCCCGTCGATGATCGTGGGCAAGACCCTGAGCATCGCCAGCGCCCAGACCTCGCCCGATATGTACGCCAAGGCGATCCGCTACGTCCGCAAGTTGCTCCGCGACGACAATCCCGACCGCAACTATCATTTCCGCCCGCCGACGCCCGGCCGCGTGGTCGCAGGGTACAGCACCCGCGTTGGATTCATCTGGACGGACGAGGACATCCTCATCAACCTCGACATCAGCATCGGCAAGCTCAACACATGGAACCCCATGAACTACACGGGTTGGACGCTCGATTCGATCCCCATGGACTGGGGCAAGTGCGCAGCAATCGGCGCTGCGGCGTTTTGCTTGCTCGGCGAGTCCGCTCGCTGGACGGCCGACGAGTTCAGCTACAGCCTGAACGGCGTGTCACTCGACATCAACAAGTCCGGCATGTACCACACGCTCGGCTCGACATACGACCAGCAGTTCAACACATGGGCTCCGCTTTTGACGGCGAACCGCCCGTACAGCGCAGGTCTTCGCCAGCAGCGTTGGTTGCTCGGATAGTGACTTAAAAATCTAACTTCCGCAGTATTAAGTAGCGGAGGTTCTGATGTTCGTCTATCTGATTGTCAACGATGTGAACTGGAAGATTTATGTTGGAAAAACTACCCGTTCTAATTTGGTGCAATATCTTCAACAGAAATTTTCTGAGGCACACAAGCACATAAGTCTACGTTCCCATCTCTATGCCGCCATCCGCAAATACGGTCGTGGGCATTTCCACATCTACCCGCTCTTTCGGGGGCAAACCAATGAGGAAATCTGCGAGCACGAAAGGCTGCTCATCAAAGTCCTCAAGACTCGGCATCCCAATATCGGCTACAACATCTGCCGAGGTGGAGAGGGGTTCACCGGGCCACATTCTGAGGAAGCCAAGAAAAAGAACGCCGCTGCTTCTCGTCGTATGTGGCAGCGTCCCGAAATTCGGGAAAATTTTAGCGCCAAAATGAAAGGACATACCACAACACTTGAAACCGTAGAAAAAATCAAAGCCGCCCGCGCCACTCAAGACGAATCCAGTCGAGTTGAAGGTTGCCGGAAATGGGTGGAGTCGCATAAACAGGAAGCATCCGCACGTCTATCCCACGAAGCCCATGTGCTGGGCGGTAAAGCCGGGTCTAGGGAGAACAAGCAAAAAGCTGGACGATTGGGCGGAAAGAGCCCCATACCTCGGCATGTGCGTTGGCATGTCAACCGAAAACAAACGAACCCAGAGTGCCCTCTTTGCAGTTATTTAGCTGACTAGCGATTTACTCTTTAGAGGAGAAATATGAGGAAATGCGTGCAGCTTCAGCCCGGCGAGATGACGCCAGAAAGAGTGCACGGTGGGACTTGGTTCTTGCTCACGGACGGGTCGTGGTTCGGCGTTGACGACTTCAATCAGGAGCACGACAGCGTCTCCTTGCGGCTGCCCATCAAGGAAGGGGCCATACGGGTAGCGGGTCCAACGGCCTTCGAGATCGTGAAGAGTCCCACGGATCAGCAGCGGGCGGAAATAGCCCGCATGTATCGCATCAGCAAGGAAGGAATGGTCTGGGATTTGCATCCCGATTGGGGTGTGGCTCAACACGGGAGTGGCACGCTCAGCCAGTTTCTAAAGGTGGTGGACAAAGCCCCTTGGATGAAGAGAGGCGCAAGCCTTCTCGCCGCCGTATGGAGCGGCGGCGTGGACACCGCCCAAGAGGAGCCTGTGCGAGCCATCGCCCTGCGGTACGGCTACAAGCCGGACGAAAGCGTGCCGGGCATGTTTCATAAGGGATTGGATTCCGTCGTTGTCCGCAACGATGGCAAATGGTCACACAGTTCGCTGGATTATGGCACCGAAAAGGGACAAGGAGCAGATGCTTTAGACTGCCATTTGGATACCACGGAAGGCGAGTCCGCCCCGAGAACGCCCGCGATCATAAAACAGGAACCCGGCATATTCGCTCCCGAGCGGGGCGTTCCGGTCACATCCAACCTGCTCAAGAAAGCCGACGTGCCGCAGCTTCAGGAGCTTGACGCTCCGGTCGCCAAGGAATACGACGCCGTCCGCTGGGTCTACCAGCAGTATCTTGACAACCGCATCCAGTCGCTTTCATGGCAAGACTTCCAGAAGAAGTTCCAGCAGTTCGCCCAGAAGTACCCCAAGGTGTGGATGGACGTGCGGCAGAACCGCCCGCATATCACAACTGCGGACATGGAACGCTGGATGGACGAGTACAAGCCGCAGGAGCAGAGCTACGAACTTGAGCACGCTACGTACCACGATCCCGAAACTTCCTACCGGGACGCCGAGCAGCTTGTGCTGAGGATCAACCAAAGCGCCGACGCCTCGCGCATCTTGGCCCAAGACCCCCTCCTTGCGCAATACGTGGACATGGTTGGCCAGTCCAGCGAAATGAGCGGGCACCCAGCCGCCAAAAAGACCGTGGGCTGGCTGCGGGTGGACTTTGTGGACGAGGACTGGCTGCTGGTGGACGAGGTGCAGTCCGATCTCGTCAATTCCGTCTCGCAAGCGAAGCTCATCCTCGAAGCCGACAGCTTCGACGACTTCATGGCAAGCCTCCGCAGCGATAAGATGCGTGAGATGGTAGCGGAGAAGGGCATCAACGCCGCGACGTTCCGGCAAGCCAAAGCCCAAATGCTTCAGCACGGCTACAACCTTGACAGCCTTGAAGAAATCAAGCGAAAGCTTATCCACCTGTTCGAGAACTGGGCGGAGTACGGCATCGCCAGCCTCATTGAGCTTGCTCGCAGGCACGGCATCAAGAACGTGGCGATCCACACCGCGGAAACCATCTCGACTAGGGACGAAGCAGTCGAGGGCGAGAAAGTCCACATGTACTACGACCGCCTCGCAAAGTCGTTCGGCTTCAGGAAGCAGCAGGTGGACGTGGGCGACCTTCGGGGCAACTTCTGGGTCCGCACGGCGGCAAGGAAAAAGAAAGCCGCCAAGCTCTATCCTGCGACTGACGAATGGATCAACCGGGCCAAGAATTTCCTGAAGGAGAAATGGGCAGAGCGTCATCTTGAACTCGGGCGCGAAGGCGAGCCGATGGACATGAAAGGCGCATGCAAGTTCGCCTCCCTGTTCGCCCAAGCTCTGTTCGGCGGGCAGATCAGGGGCAATCCAGACCACCAGCTTCTCAAGACGCCGGATCGCATCATTGACCTGACCGACCTGTGGGATCAAGAGACGTTCTACCACGACAAGGACTTCTTTGGAAACCCTGCGCACATCGAATCTATGATTTCGTGCGAGCCTCGGGTATGGCAATGGGTGAAAGAATTCAACCAGCGGTACAATATCGACAAGATCGCGGGATTCAGCAAGAAGGCCGACACGGATATCCTTGTCGGGGACGACGAAAGCAGTGCCTACGGAAACGTCATTCCAATAAAGGAACTGGACAGGTGGGCCGCCGAGTATTTGCCGGGCGTAACACGCGGGATCGCAAAGCTCGTTCGCCTGTTGAAGGACCACAAGAAAATAGCCACATTGGAGGGGATAGAGGTCGGCAAGGAAAAGCGGGGTCAAGGCTTGGGTAAGACACTGCTTTATGATTTCATAGCCGAAGCCAAGACTCTTGGTGCCACCGCGATTGTAGCCATAGTTGACACAGCCGGGAAACAGCGCGAGGGCTTCGACCTGATCGGCTGGTATAAAGGGCAGGGGTTCAAGCTGGTGCCGATCTCAGGTGCAGTATTCCCAGTAATGATCCGCGACCTGACTTCCAAATCTCCGAAGACACCTACGGAAAAAGCACGCTCCGATTCCCGACAGACTAGCATGCTTGGAAAGCCCCACGAAGACGAACTTCAGGACACATATGCGAAGCCTAAGACTTCGTTCCGGACATCGCTATTGCGGGATGAAGCAGAAAAGGGCACATAAGCGGGGGTTGTCAACAACTGTTTTGAGGAACTATCCCTTTAAGCACACACTTAGGGTTTTCAATTAAGATTGTCCAATTCGTCTTGCAATTTGTTCAAGTATTCGCGCTCTGGGCAGGGCTTGAAACCTATTGGAGCGTCGAGGAAACCCGGACAATTGAGTTCTTTTCTTGCTTCATTGATTGCTTTTTGCAGTTCATCGCGTTCCCGTCTCTTGGGGTCTATCTGTGGGGAACGTATTCCTCGGGCTTGTTCCGCTTGGATTGCAGCGTCTTCACGGGCAGCTTTTTCGGGACTTACGTGGAAAATCCAAAGTGTCAAGGCCGTGCCGATTACTAAGAAACTTAGAGAGATTAGGGCTGCCTTGGTTCCGGTCATTTTCTCCTCCCACCCACAGTATACAGCGGTTGGGGGTATTTTAGCTAGTCCTCAACTCCTTAAAATTCAACGTCTTATATTGACAACCGTCCTCAAAAACCTGATTTTGCGGTATTTATATAGAGAAGCTATGTCCCAACCAAAAATATCTTGCGTTTACGCCATCCAAAACACCGTCACAGGAAAGTCTTATGTCGGAAGCACGAAGGATGCGGTTAAGCGCTGGCACGCCCATAAAAAGCAACTGCGCAGGGGAATCAATCATTCAATAAAACTGCAACGCTCATGGAACAAGCATGGAGCGACGGTATGGAAATGGGTTGTGTTGGAGGAATGCCCAGAGAATCAACTGCTTGTTCGTGAGCAGCACTACCTCGATCTGTTTGACTCTTACCGCAACGGTTACAATTCAAGCCCAACAGCATCTTCCCCAAACAAGGGAAACCGTGCATCGGTAGAGACGCGAGAAAAACTACGTCAATCACACCTTGGACAATTATGGATTAGCCACCCAGAACTTGGAATGAAGAAGGTTCGGGAATCTGAAATACCCGTTTACTTGGATAGGGGCTGGGTGCGTGGACGGATAGATAGGATCGGCATACCGCCTTGGAATAAAGATGTGCCTGTGCCGAGAAAAACACGCCAACAAATATCCTTCACGCTCAAGCATAAGCGCCTACGATGGATGCATCATCCCCAGTTGGGAATGAAGCTCGTGCCAGAACGTGAAACGGAAGAGAAAATTAGGGCGGGATGGGTTGCCGGAAAGCCCGGCGTTTTGCATACAGTCGCATCAAAGGAAAAAATACGGCGGGCAATGGTGGGGACGTGGGCAACTCGCAGGAAATCGAATGGTCACTAATCTTCAAATTTTGAATAGCTCGTACGTCGGATCGCGGGATTTATGGTGGTTAGACGATCCTGAAGCTGCCAAAGGTTACTCAATCTACCGGGCGTTCGACTACCCGGCGAACTGGACGAAGATCAGCGCCGTCCCCGTAGGCGGGCACTTCTACCGCGACATGACCTCGCTGGTCGAGGTCGTCTACGGCATACAGGATTCGGACTGGATCGAGCGCGGCGAGCTTGGGCGCTGGGTATTCCGCATCCCCGATCCCCCGTTCTCCCGTGCGGTGCAGGGACGCCCCGTGGTTAGCAACGATCCCGCGGATGTGCTTGTTACCACCTCCGTCTCGGGGAACTTTGATGACGCCCAGACTTTCCGCCCGGCAAAGGTGGACGGCTTCGACCGTACGATTTGGCTGAAGATGGACAACACCCTTCCGGAAGGCGGAGCGGTGAGTGCTTTCCCGCTCGCAAGCAACGGCGTGGTGTGGCAGGGCGACTGGTCTGGCATCGCGGCGTTCAAGGCCACCTACTACAAGATCAGCAACCTCGTGGATATCTACACGGAATTGAACCGCACGTACTACACCGTCGTGCCCATCGGCAAGGACGGGCGCGAGACGCACGCCCCCGGCGCTCGGGACAGTGTGATCAAGAACACACAGGAAGTTGATCAGATAAGCTGGGAATTCCAAGAGATGGTCAACCGCAACCAGTGGGTCTTCGAGGAAGTCGGCGAGCCAGCCTACGTGCTGTTCCGCAAGTGGCGCGGCGAGCCCTGCGGATGCACTACGGGTTTGACACAAGGCAAGACCGGGTGCCGTACATGCTTCGAGACGGGCTTCGTCGGCGGGTACATCGGCCCGTACGACCTCCTGTTCGTGCCACCTGACTCGGCGATCATGAGGGAATTGAACGAAGGCGGCATCAAGACGACCCGCGACAGCCGGAGCTTTTTGACCCGCACGCCCATCGTGCAGAACGGCGACCTCATCGTCCGGCGCAACGGCGACCGGAACGTCATCAGCAATATGGTTTACAAGATGCCCCGCGGCGTCATACTCCAGCAGGACTTCACGGTGAGCTTGCTTTCGCCGGGCGACACCCGCTACCTGATCCCGCTGAACACCTCGCTTCCGACGATATTCAACCCCGTCGTGAGGCCCGATCCCCTTGACGGGCGGGGCGGGGGAGAGCCTATTTACGATCCGCGCACCGTGCCGGGCAAGGACTTCGAAAATGTCAATCCACAGATCGGGCGGACAGTCACGTTTGGGAAGATACAGACTTAACGCTCGAACGGTATGAGGGCGATTTCCGCGGCATACTTTTTGCACAGTTCGTCGTCGCAGCAGCGAACATTAGAAGAGGCGATGCCTTCCGCAAGAACCGCCTCAAGCGTGGCTTTGTGCGGGCAGAACAAACAGAACTTTTTCTGCCATTTGGATTTCGGCTGGAATCGTACATCTTGAAGTGTCAGCATTTTCTTTCTCCTAGCTCCCGAGACTCACGTGGTAGTGGGCGTTGTCGTCGGACGTGATGTCTTCGATGAATATATGGTCGCCAAAATCGCGGCTGGCGGCCCAGTTTTCAAGTACATCGAGGAATTCGTCCAAATACAGCCCGGCTTTGCCGACGTGGTGCAACGTGCCGTAGTTGTGGTAGGGAAAGTCAACCCAGTATTCCGGCGCTGTTGGGAAGCATGTGGGCCTCCGCTGCCCCAATGACCTACGCATCTTGCTCATTTTCCTATTCTACCCGAAAACCTGACTATTGCAACCACTTAAGAGAGGCACCACTATGGCTTTTGACCTTAAAGAAACAGCAGATGAACTGGTGAAAACGGCCCGAGTTCTCGATGAATCTGATACGCCGAACTCGAACCCAGACCTTCAGGCGATAGTTGGAGACCCTGATGATTCAAGAATTAGTACCTATGTTCAATTTGCTCCCAACCCCGGCAACACACAGCTTCCCAACCCCCTCTCCCCACTGGAAGGTGACGAGATTTTCTTCGCCTACATGATCCCCGGCGCTGCTTTCCAAGCTCGCGACGGCAGCCAATGGAACATCCTCGACTACCCATGGCAGGGATATATCCAGATCGAGAACCGTTGGTATCCGCGTCTCGGCGGACGGGTCGGCATAAACGATATCCGCCGTTCCATCGAGCAGTGGATCGAGCCTATTCAGCAGTACGTTCCCGCTCCTCCACCGGGCGTTGACTATGGCGCTCTGCTTGTCAAGATCACAGATGGCCCGACCAATTATGGCCGCCCGGACGAACTCAGCAAGGGCGAAGCAGGACGCACTTCGGACGTACCTAGCGGCTGGTAAGGGGGTCGCATGATCGACCTCACTGGGGCTAATCTAGTCGCCTACTTGTTGCGGGTGATCCGTGACATCGTAGAACGAAATCCCCGCTTCAAAAATACTCTCGGCGCTGTGACGTTTCCCGCGAACACCATCATCGCATGGAAAGACGTGTGGATTTCTATCCGCAACGTGACTACTTCAGGCACCCGTCTGTCTCCCGACTACTTCATGTGCACACAGCAGGGGCGCGCGATCCTCGCCAAAGTCAGCGACAAGCCCGGCCAGCTTATCGAGTGGGTGCGCGAGACCGACAAGACCCGCCAGACGCCCGCCGCTGGCGTGTACTATTTGAACGTCGATTACTTCAACGAGCAAACCAACGACATTGGGCTCACCTGCCAGTACTTCAGGTGGGAAGAGGGAAAGATCGTGAATGCCGTGGGTTCGCAGGTGTTCTTCCGCCCCGGCATTGACACGAGTCTAATCTCCATGTGGGATCAGGAAACGGGCAACCAAATCCAGTTTGTTGGTTTCAACCAAACGAACGGGGCGTTCGCTAATCTTCTTACTCCAGTCAACGAACTGAGGTGCACGTGGACTGCAAGCGCGGAAAGCCTCCAGCCGCTCGTAGACTATTGGTACGAGCGCCAGCAGACCACGACGATCTGCCAGCAAACCCTCGGTGGCTCCGAATTGGTCAGCATCCCGACGAATCTCGGGTTCACCGTCACAGATCAAGACGGCTACATGCTGCGTCCAAACCTTGACTACACGATGTACGGCAGCAATTTCATCCAGCTTGCCACATGGTCACCCTCGGGTTCCACTCTGTACTGTAACGCCATGGTGAAGCTCAATCCCATGACGACTTCCGGCACCAACCCCGAGAACATCCTCCAGATCGGGCTCCAGTCGGACGAGATATTGGCCCCCGGCCAAGTCTTCATCCACACGACGGCAGGGGATTTCCCCAACTTGACGGCGGAGCCCAACGGGACCATCGTCCTGCCTCAGCTTCTTCAGCCGGGGGAATACTGCCACTGGGAGGTCAGGATCGAGACCCCGCAGGCCAAGGCCAGCGCCAAGAAATGGGAACTCAACAGCCTGATTGTCGTCGATCCCAACACGATCCAGTTTAAGCGGCCCCCAGCCGCACAGGGAGAGCCCCAGCCAGCCCCAATTCAGGTCTCCGTGGGTAATCCCTTGCTCGCCAACGGACAGCAGCAGTACTTTCTGCCGGGGCTTGTTTTGGCCATCGGGGATCAAGTCATCGTCGGGGATCAAGCGGCGATAGTGGTAAGTCCAACAATTACAGAGACTTATGAGGTATTTGGCTCCAAGGAGAACATCAGCTTCACCCTTGAGGTCAAGTCCAACGACCTCCAGACCTCCTCCGACCTGAGCGAGATGCTCAAGCAGCAGCTTTTGATCCTCGGGCGAGAGAACTGCGAGGCGGACGGTCTGACGGTCTTCGAGGCTACCCGCGACTTCCAAGGCGTGGCGCGTGATCCGTCAGCCACCGCCCCGAGCTACATCTACACGGTCAGCGTCACGGCAAGCGCCGATTGGAAGGTGTACGTGCCGCTCGTGACCCGCATGGTGCGGTACGAAATCACCGATACCCTGTCAAATCCCGACTTTCAGGGTAAATTACAGATGGCAAATCGGATGCAGGCTCTAGGGGCCACATCCTTCATTCCATCGTACAAATAGCCGGAAAGGGCGCATGCCAACATACGATTACAAATGCGATAGCTGCGGCGTGGTTCAGGAATTCGTCCAATCTATCCACAAGCCCTTGCCGGAAAGCCTGCCGTGCCCGAGGTGCGGGGAGGACTCTTTCCATGTCTTTCTGATCGCTCCGGGCGTCCTGACCGCCAACATGGACCACAAGACAATAGATGTGGCGATTGGCAAGGACGCCGAGGCCCGGTGGGAAAAGGTCAATGAACGGAAGGCTCGGCGAGACAAGATTCGACGGGAGAGCGGCAAAACGGGCATTACGGCGGTCGCCGTAGGCGAGTACGTGGCGACCGACAAAAAGCTCGTTTCGGTCCAAACTCCTGAGCCGAAGGAAGATTAACACTAGAAAATTTGGACTTTTATGTCCCTAGATGAAGTCCATTTTTAAGAGGGAAACCCATGGCACTGTTTACCAGTTACGCTCCTCCGGGCGTCTATACAACCGAAATCTTCAATCCGCAGGCCTCGGCCGCGATCGGTACTTCCCGCATCCCGGTAATCATCGGTGAGGGACAGCAGTTCTTTAGCTTCCCGAACGTCGAACTGTTCCGTGGCTCCTCCTCGGTGCAGGACGACCAAGCGGTGGACGAGAATATCTCGAATCAGGTCTCTGGCTTTACCCGCAGCTTCAAGACCACCTACTACCCGGTAACGGATGGAACGGGCAAGGGCGTCGTCACCAACGATCCGAGCAAGGTTCAGGTCGAAGCCGTCGATACGGACGGCAACGTGCTCCCTGTCACTGTGATCTCCTTGGTTGGCGCGACAGGCGTCTTCTCCACGCAGGAAATCATCCCCTCTGGCTGGACGCTTGAGATCACCTACAACTTCAAGCGCGGCGATACGCTCATCACGAACGAAGACGATACCTTCCAAATTCCGAAGTATGCGACCCTAACTGTCAGTGACACGTCGGTAAGCCCGCCGAAGACTGGCTCTGTGGTGCTGAGTCTCACGAATCCGGGAGCCGCTGGCAACTTTGTCACGCTCCAGTTGGTAGCGGGTCTGGCCGTTCCCGCCGCGCAAGCTGTGACTGGCGCTGGCACTGACGCGATCGTCATCAACATCACCGGAGTTTCTGCCACTCGTACCTTGGCGGACCTCGCGACCCTCGTGAACACCACGAGTATTCCGACTCTCGATGGTGGATACCTGATTGTGGCGTCTTCTTCAGGCGACCAGACGACTCCCTTGGTTGCAACAGCCGCTTTGCCTTTCGCAGGCGGTTTGGGCAACAACAGCAACACGGTGTTCAAAGTTGGCTTGACGGCAGCAGTTGCCAACCAGCCGGGTTTGGACTTGCAAGCCGGGAACTACATCGTGGACGGCACCAACGGCGGCGTGATCACGACCAATCCCGCCCTTGTCACAGCCGAAGTGAATGGGGTATCAGTACCCGTTTCCGCAGTCAACGGGCAAGCAGGTCTTGTCACCTTGGCATCTCCGGTGGCATACGGCTCGACCTTGACCTTCACGTACTACACCAACACTTGGCAGAACACGTTCGACCTGCTTCCGGCGTCAAACATCGCCTCTGTCGTGAGCGTCGGGCTTGGCCCGAACCGCAGCGACTACATCCAGAATGTGGACTTCGCCCTTGGTGTGGATGCGGACGGCAACGGCACAATCAACTGGGGCAACTCAGTCAGTGAAGCCATTGGCGTGTCCGCCGCAGGCGAGCTTGCGAACTTTGACCAGACCGATGTGACTACTTCCCTCGTAGACGAGTGGGTATTCCTCCGTCCGTGTTCCGGTGTAGTCAACAGCAGAAACACAGCCTTCACTCTTGAAGATGTACCAACGGATGGCAGCGGGCTCGGTCGTCCAACGGAAAATCCCCTGCTTGTTTATGTCTATATAGGCTCCGATCCGCTCGAAGCATACCTCGCTGGCCCAGTGAAGGTAGCGGGGCTGAGCGGCCAGAAAGTCACCCTGTATAACCCTCCGGCTCCATCGAGCAGCACTACCATCGAGCCACTTGAGGCTGTGGGCGTGTGGGCATCCTACTACCGCAACACCTTGGAGACGCACCAGTACTCCGTGCAGGTCGTGACCCCCGGCTACAGCGGGCACGGCACATACATCATCCAAGACGAACTTGACCGTGTGGCTCCTCTCGTGACCTTCACGAGCGGCACAGTCGCCGCTAGCGCAGGTTTTGCAGCGAGCGGTGTAATCTATCCGTTCGGTCAGCTTGACGCACAAGCCCAAGCTGGCGCTGCGGTGGACGAGAATGTCACCCTAACATTCAACCATGACGGTCTAGCCACAATTACCGCCGCCGTGCAAGCGAGCTTGACAACCACATTTGGTTCGACTGGCTCCATAACATTTTCAACGATGATTCCGGGCATCAACGGCAACAAGGTCAAGATCGCTCTTGATGCGGCATCAACAAACTCGGTCCCCGTGACTGTCAATGGCGATTTGGTCACCATCTACGCCAATTGGACTGGCACGTTGGAGAACCTGACCCAGATCGCAGCCCATTTCCCGTCCGCTGAAACACAGAATGGCGGTCAGATCACAACTTCGGCTGTGACTGTCGGCACGGCTGTTATTACAACGGCGGCTCAGAGCTTGGGCAGCGGTGCGGACGCAATTACGGCTCCCGTGACCCACAGCTACACCGTAAGTTCCAGCCTTGGGCCAAACGCTGGCTCGGGCAGTGGGAGCAGCAACATCGGCTACATCAACCAGACCTACGAGGACGTTGTGACAGGATTCCGCGTCACAATCCTTGACGCGTCTGGCACTTCCTTGAGCCTCTATGGCAATCCGGCGATTCCGTCAGCTTACGCTTTCACGAATGGCGACATTCTTCGCTACAACGTCAAGGCAGGCGCTAATGCTGCTGTCCGCTACTGCGGCACGCCCGGAACGCTTCCGGCACAGGCGAACAACCTTGTTGCGATCCCCGGATTGCACACCACGGTCATTTCAACCTACAATTCGACCGCAGGCGACACGGTGGTCGTCAGCACGTTCCGCGGCTCCGGCGCTGGCCCATCAGTCGGCACGTTCTACTACGTGACCTTCACGACCAACAAGACCGCCGCAGACTACGCCCTGAAGATTTTCACCAACCCGTCCGACGCCTACGCCCAGTATGGGCAGCCCAGCACGGTCAACCGCCTGTCCCTCGGCATCAGCCTGATGTCACAGAACGGCGTGCAGACCTTCGGCGCGATCCAAGTCCCAGTGCAGCCCGGCACGAACTACGCCTCCTCCTCGGACTACACCTCCGCCCTCCAGCAACTCACGAAGAACATACCGGGCCTCAACCATAAGGTGAATGTGGTCGTGCCCCTGAGCAACGACCCCACGGTGCACCAAGCACTGAGCCGCCAGCTTATCACTCAAGCTGGAGCCCGCTACAAGGGCGAAGCAATCGGCTTTGTGGGTTACTCTCAATTCACGACCGCTGCTCAAGCTTCGGCAAACGCTGTTGCATTGAAGAACAGCCGTATGGTCGCCATCGGCAACGCAGCCGCGGGCATCCTCATCACCAACCTGACGACTGGCGTAGCAGTTGAGTACCCGGTTGACGGCACCTTCATGGCAGCCGCCATGGCAGGTTTGAACTGCAACCCGTCGAACGACGTGGCGACGACTCTTACCCTCCAGAACTTGGTCGGGTTCAGCCGCCTGCTCATCACCTACGACGACCCGACGATGGACAACATGGCAGCCAACGGCTTGACCCTGTTGCTCAACAACAGCGGGGCGCTCCAGATTCGCCACTACAAGACGACCGACCCGGCGAACGACCTGACGAGCGAGCCGACCTCGGTGACAATCACCGACTACGTGGCCCAGCAGTTCCGCCTTGACTTGCAGCAATTCATTGGTCGCAAGCTGGTGGACAGCCTTGTGACGGACATTCAGGTGGTTTGCAACGCACGCCTGAAGTCGCTCGTGGACAACGTTATCCTCAGCGGGTACGAGAACCTCAGTGTTGTCGTGAACCCGCAAGACCCGACCGAAGTTGACGTGACGGTCACGTTCAAGCCGATCTTCAGCTTGCTCTACGCCAGTGTCACCTTCGTCGTGCAGACGAGTTTGTAATCCAGAGGGGCGGGCAACTGCTTCTTGGTGGGACTAAAAATTTAGTAGTGGCGGCGGGGGTGGGATTTGAACCCACAAAACCGTCGCGGGTTAGCCTCCGATTTTGAGTCGGGCGCATTGCCGGGTTCTGCCACCCCGCCACCTACTAAGGCACTTAAGAAGCAGGTTTAATAAGGGGCCAAGGATGAAGGTTCAAGCTGTCGTAACTCAAGCGAACGGCGTCATCAGCATGACGATCCAATGCCTGTTCGTCGGCGATATGACGGACAGCACGGACAAGGCGCGAATCGCTGCGTTCGGCGATCCGGAAATCAACATCGCTGGCTCGTTCACCGACCCGAACACCCCGGCGTTCACTTTCCAGTTCCCGACGACCCAGCTTTATGTTGGGATCACGACGCAGCTTAGCTCCCAAGTGGCGCGGTTCATGCTGGCTCTGCCTATGGCGCAGAATCCAAATCAGCCAGCGCCGATCCAAGGGCCGATGGATTGCATCACGACCGACCCGAGCGAGGCCGCAGTCGCTTGGTTCAGCATCATGGTTACAAACATTAAACAGGTGATGCTGGCTCTGCGTACTCAAACTCTGGTTCCAGTTATTGGTCCGGTGACAGTCTAATGATGAAATTCACAGCACGCCGCCAGCAAGCCAAGAAGGCAACGATCAAGGCCTCCAAGCAGACTGTCGAGGACGCGCTTCAATACGCCCAGACGCTATCCGAGTATTGGAAGGCGGAAAACGAGAACGATCCCCGGCTGGAGCAGCTTCAAGGCTCCATAGATTTCCTGTCGGCGATTTTGAACAAGAACCCGCAGGAGATGGCGCAGGACGGCGTGAGTACCGTCGAGGAGTACTTCGACGATGCGGTCAAGCCGGATGTGGCCAACAGGATCAAACAAGAGGTAGACATGATTGCAAAATGGCGCAGGGAGTCACGTCCCCAAAAATCAGAAGTGCAGCAGAACGTCCCGGTCGGCCAGCCAGCCGCAGTTCGGACTCCGGCGACGATGTCCGCGCCCATGGCGTCGGCGAAAAAGAAGGCCGACGGCGGCGCGGCATTTTCCACGGATCGCGACGAGAAGGGCGTAGCCAAGGCACCCGAGAAGGTAGAAGTACTCCGCTTGGCAGCCAAGGACAAGAAGGCGCAGAAGCCAGTTGCCGCTCCCGCTCCAGTAGCACCAGTCGCCGCTCCCGCTCCGATCCCGGAGAACGGTACATTCGATATTAAGACCCTCAGCACCGAGGCTCTCGCCAAGGCGATCAAGGCTTTGGTCAGCATCAAGGAATTTGAGGAAGACAAGTCCGCTCAGGCCCTTATTGAGCAGATGGCAGAAGAGTTGAAGACCCGTCCAATCGAGCAGGAAGAGCCCAAGGCGGCTCCCGCAGGCGCAGTAGCGCCAGTAGCGGCACCTGTTCCGGCCCCGATCCCCGCACCCGTGGCGTCAGCCAAGAAGAAAGCCACTGACAACCCCGCCCAAGCGCAAGTGAGCCTCGGCGGCTTGGCGACTGCCGCTCCGGAAGAGGAGCCTGTCGTTGCATCCACAGAAAAAGTTGCTGTTACGCCTCCGGGCATCAGCGAGGAACTGATGCATAAGCTCAAGAAGCAATACCCCGGCGAGAAGGACAAGGCCTATGCTACGGCATGGAAGATTCACAACGAGAAAGAAGGCAGCCTGAAGGAAGTGTTTGCTGCGCTCGACAAGATCGCCAATGCACAAGGCGGCTCATGGTTTATCGGCGGCGGTAAGCCAATCGAAGTGACCGAAGACGGCGGGCGCACCCCGGAAATCGCAGAGGCGCACTCCAAGCTCGACGAGTCCCCGGCAAAGCTGGAACGTCCGGAAACGACTCCCCCGATCAGGCTGAACAAGCAAGCGGCCGACATGACCATCGGCAAGGCGGTCAAGGAGTCCGAGAAGTTCGGTGCGGACTTGAAGCGCATATACCTTGAGGCAAAGCCGCTCACAAACGTGAACGATACCCGCCCGGTGCGCGAGGCGGTAGAGGCAATTTTCCGTGCGGCTGACCTGTTCAACGAGGCTACAAAGGTTCTGAGCAAACAGCAGGCACAGGTGGAATCCGAAGAGGCGGCAGCCAAGATCAAGGCAGAGAACAAAGGCAAGAAGAGTTCGTTCCTCGGTCTGGCCGTGGCGGCTTCGGAGTAATAGCCAAATTGAGTTTGGCGAATATCAGGTTTTAGTACAGAAGACCCCGTAAGGGGCAGAGGAACAGACTATGGCACAAGGCGGCTACGTTTATCAGCAGGGCACGAGCCCCAACACCGAGACCGTTATCTCCAGTCGATTCAAGATTTTCACCGATCTTGTTGATGTGGGACGGTTTATCAAGTTGGGCGTGACCTCGTCATTCACAATCTCAGAAACAAAGACTGTCGATCCTGTTCGCGGCCTCGGCTA
>Ga0074046_10000561_pt1 | contig 34115 bp, 31 predicted proteins | sample BogForMeECP23OM3_FD_94441 | JGI IMG/M metagenome (GOLD analysis project Ga0074046, IMG submission 94441) | Bog forest soil microbial communities from Calvert Island, British Columbia, Canada - Bog Forest MetaG ECP23OM3 | ecosystem: Environmental > Terrestrial > Soil > Wetlands ... | reverse complement strand
GGGCGAGCGCGGCGCTGCTCGAGCGCGGCACGCTACCCTCGCCTGAGCTGCGTCTGCTGGTCGTTGCGGACGTCGCGTTTTTGATAGTCTCGTTCGTGCTGTTCGAATACGTCCTCGACGAGTGAAACGGGTGCTTATGCAAGACGGTGTCCTCGATCGCGCCGCGGCGCATTTCCGCACTCCAAGCCTTCTGGCTCTGCTCCTACTCTCCGCGGTGTATATCTTCGCGGTGATTGCTGCGCCCGAGGATGCGGTCCAGGGCGTGATCCAAAAGATCCTCTACGTTCATCCCGCCTGCGCGTTTGCCGCGTACCTCGGGTTTGGCCTCACAGCGCTCGGGGGTGCGCTTTACCTCTGGCGCGAGGACGAACAGTACGACCGGCTCGCGCTCGCCTCCGCCGAGGTGGGGGTCGTGTTCTGTACACTTGTCATCCTGACCGGTCCGATCTGGGCCCGCGGCACCTGGGGGCGCTGGTGGTCGTGGGACCCGCGGCTCACGGTCACGCTCTTGCTCTGGTTCGTCTACCTCGCCTACCTGCTCTTGCGCAGCTTCACCGAAGGGAGCACCCGGGCGGCGCGCTTGGCGGCGGTCTACGGCATCGCCGGAGTGCTGGCGATCCCCCTCAACTACTTCGCCATCGATCTCTTCGGAGGCCGCGCAATCCATCCCGAAAACTTGGGGCGCGGGAGCCTCGGAGCGGGTATGGGCCTGCCCTTTGCCTTGGGCATGGCGACCCTCCTCCTGGCATTTTTCCACTTGCTTGCGCGCCGGCTTGAGCTGGAGGGCCTGCGAGCCCGCGACGCCTTCGCCGAACCTGAGGCGCGGAGCAGACCTGCGCGAGCGGAGGGCTCCTCTTGGCCTACGTGATCGCAGCCTACGGGCTCGTCGTCACGACCCTTACGATCTACGGGTGGCTCCTCGACCGGGAGCGGCGGCACCGTACGAGCGGACGCCCACACTCGCGGTAAAATGGAGGTTGACAGCCGAGCGGCCCAGGGAGTATAAGAGCATCAGCCTGTAAGCTACGGCTCTCGTTGGTTTTTTTCGCCTAATTTTGTTGAATGGATGCGCTTTCCGCCCCACCCCCTGGCCGGATGGGTGTGCCCGCGCGAGGCGCTTCGGGAGTCAGCGATCCGGGGCCTCGCAGGCATTGGCCGACGATTTCGAGCTGCGACGAAAGTTGCGGGAATTTCCAGTGAGAGCGGAGTCAGGAGTAGTTCCGTTCTCAAAAGGAGTCGGAACGGATTGGTCGTGAGGCCCCCCACCGCCTCAGCAAGCGGTAAGCGGGCGGCAACGGTCCAACCCAACAAGCGGAGAATCCTTTCGCGGTGGTCCCCCACCCACCGCTTGGCGCGGGGCTTGCTTAGTCTTCCGTTGTGGCCCGGGAAGACTTTGGGGCAAGCCGCGGGTACAGCCGCGAAGGGTTCGGATGCAGAGCAACGAGGGCCTCGGAGGCGGTCCGGAGAGGATGGCAAGCATGAAGCGAGGCGTCGGGTACTGCGAGAACACGGATTGCGAGGACTACGCCAAGGGCGTCTTCCTCTTGAACCACGGTGACACGTTCTACTGCCCCCGCTGCCGTCAGCTCGGCAAGGTGGAGAAGGAACGGGGCTTCTACACAGGCAACTCCGACATCTTCAAGGAGGTTCGGGTCGAGTACAATTTCGACCCGATCCACAGCGTGTACCGCGAGATTGCGATCGTGCGGGACGAGAGTCTTTGGGGCCGGAACAACGTCTATACGCTCCAGTCGCCGCTCATCAAGACCGAAAAGCGCGCGCTCAAGGTCGCGGAGGCGATCCTCGCCAATCTGAACCGATACCGCGGCCTGCTAAACGGGGACGACATTCCGCGCACGACGGAGATCATCCTGTCCTTCGACGACCCGATGGACGAGTTCACGCGCAAGCTCCAGCAGCTGTCCAAGGAGTGGGAGGCGAGCGGGTTGCGCGAGGCACCCCGCTAAACCGCCGAGCACTCTCGCCGGGAGGCTCTCTCCTCCCTGCGTGTCGCGCGCCCTAGAGCCCTAGTCGCGGATTTCCCGCCGGCCCTGAACGTTCGCCTCGCCCTCGATTCCGCGCACCCGGGTCTTCAAATCGATGGCCAAGCCCGCGAAGATTGAAGAGAGCCCGTGGTGCTCGTGTCGCGTCACTGGAGCGCTCGGCGCGCCGAACGCGTCCGCGATCGGTGCGCGGTACCACGGGAAGAGGGTGTCCGGAAGGGCCTCGGGATCGAACCAGCGCAGCGCGAGTGTTTCATGGCTCGGCCGGAGGCGGCCGCCCGCTGCCTGGCACAGATACACCCGCGCCGTATGGGGCCGGAAACCGCTGCGGACGTAGTCGCCGACCACGCGCTCGACGCTCACATGGAGACCGGTCTCTTCGTGGAGCTCTCGGCGGAGCGCGTCCTCCAGGGCCTCGCCACGCTCCGGTGTCCCACCGGGGAGCTCCCAGCCCCGCAGATCGCTCCGCGCCGCCAGCAAGAGCTCCCCCCGCTCCGAGCGCACGATGCCCTGGACAACGACCAGCGGGGTGCGCTCGACGACACGCGGCGCTGCGAGCCCCCACCAGGCGAGCTTTGCATACACCAGCGGGGCACGGGAGAGACGCCCGAGCGCGCGCAGGTCGGCGCGCAGACCGCTACTCCACGATCTTGTTCAGGGGATACTCGACAATGCCCTGTGCACCGGCCTCGGAAAGCCGCGGCAGAAGCTCGCGCACGAGCCGCTCCCCGACGATCGTGTTCACGGCGACCCAACGGTCGTCGGCCAGGGCGGAAATGGTCGGCGTGGCGAGCGCGGGGAGCAGCTCAATCACCTTTTGCAGTCGGTCCCGGGGCACGTTCATCATGAGGCCCACGCGGTCGGCGGCATTGATCGCACCCTTGAGGAGCAGCACGAGCCCATCCATCTTGCGGCGCTTCCACTCGTCGTCGTAGGCATCCAGATTGGCAATGAAGCGCGGGGTGGTGACCAGCACGGTGTCCAAGACTCGCAGCTCATTGGCGCGCAGGCCGTGTCCGGTCTCCGTGATGTCGACAATGGCGTCCGCGAGAATCGGTGGCTTCACCTCCGTGGCACCCCAGGAGAACTCGACCTCCGCTTTCACCCCGTGCTCGGTCAGGTAGCGCTCAGTGAGCCCGACGCCTTCGGTCGCGATGCGCTTTCCTTGGAGATCCTTCACGCTGTTAAAGGCAGAGCTCTCCTTCACCGCGAGCACCCAGCGCACGGGCCGGTAGTTCGGCCAGGGCGCGTTCAAATCGGCCAGCTCTTTCACCTTGGCGCGGTTCTCGAGCACCCAGTCGAGACCGGTGATCCCGCAGTCCATCACCCCCTGCTCGACGTAGCGCGCCATCTCCTGCGCGCGGATCAAGATGCAATCGATCTCGGCGTCGTCGATCTCCGGGTAGTAGGAACGGCCTGAGAAATTGACCCGGTATCCGGCAAGGGCGAGCAGCTTGCCCGTGGTGTCCTGAAGACTGCCCTTCGGCAAGCCAAGACGCAGCTTGGGGGTGGTGCGTGTCGTCATTTGCCCTTGCCGTACACCTTCTCGGGGTCGAAGATCCGCGTGCCATCGTCGGTCCATCCCGCGCCGTCCCGGCGCCGGAAAAAGCAGCTCCGCTTTCCAGTGTGGCAGGCGGCGCCTCCCCGCTGTTCGACCCGGAGCAGCACGGCATCACCGTCGCAATCAATCCGCAACTCGCGCACGAGCTGGGTGTTTCCGCTCTCCTCACCCTTGTGCCACAGGCCCCGGTTCCGGCTCCAGTAGAACGCCTCGCCCGTCTCGAGGGTCTTGCGAAGCGACTCCGGATTCATGTGGGCCACCATCAGGATCTCGCCGGAGGACGCGTCCTGAGCGATCGCCGTGACAAGGCCATTGCCCTTCGCGAAGTCGATGGAATCGAGCAGTTCCATGGGGAATTCGAGGCTACCGAGCACCGAGAGCGGCCGCCAGGCGCGCGCGCAGAAGGGCGAGCTCCTCGAACGCAGGGCCACGCGTGTAGAGGGAGTCGCGGGTGCTGTCACGCCCCGCCTCCGCCCTCGTACGGTCGAGAATGCCGCGCCGTACGAACACATCGATGGCGTTGGCGAAGGTCACCGGGTTCGCTGCTTCGCGCCTCGATACCTCGCCCAAAAGCTGCGCCCGCTCGAACTGCTCCTGGACGCGGAGCGAGATGCGGCGGCCCGTCACGACCTCGTCCGCGGCCAGCACGGCGTCCATCGCGGCGTAGTACACCTCGAGCATGCCCCGGGTCTGCTCGGCGAGGAAGCGCAGGTAGGGAGCCCCTTTCTCGGCGACTTCGAGCCGCTCCCCCCGCCTGGCGATCACGCCCTTGCGCTCGAAGTAGTCGGCGAACGCCTCGAGGTGCGCGGCCATGAGCTCCCCGCGCGGTACGAAGAACTCCTGGTAGAAGAGCTCCAGCCAGAAGCCGAGGTCCTCGCGCAGCTCGGACGCGGTGGTCCCGGCCAGGAGGCGGCGCGCCATAAAGCTGGGGGTCACCAGGAAGTGAAGGATTCCGTTGCGGTAGAAGTCGAGGGCGCGGCGTCGCGCCTCCTCGAAATACAGCAGCTCGCCCCGAGGATCTTGCGCCGTGCGGATCAGATCGGCGCGCAACAAGAATGCCGTCGACTCCCGGAAATCGTCCCGGTCGCGCTCCAGTGCGGGCGTGAGCCGCACGTCCTGCAGCCGCAAAAGCTCGATGATCTCCTGCATGCGGGCCACCAGCTCGTGTCGGAACAGGCCGCGCGCAGGCGTACCCAAGAGCGCGCTTGCCGCCACAGAAGTGGCGTTCGCAACCGTTGCCCAATTGATACGCTCGACAATCCGGTTGCCGAGGCCTTCGATGAAGCGGCGCTTCGCGATCTCCAGCTCAGGCGTCGCGGCCGCTGCGAACAGCGCCCGGTCGGGACCCATCGCCTCGGCGAGAGAGATCGGCTCGCCAAAATTCAGAAAGACACTGCCGAAGCGCCGCCGCAGGTACTTGCGCGCGCGCAGCAGGCCGAGCGTACTTTCGTTGACCTTCTCGCCACCCTCGAGCTCGTCGACCATCGCGCCCTCTTCGACCAAGCGCTCGTAGTTGATGGCGATCGGCACAAAGAAGAGGTCTCGTCGGCTACCCGCCAGGAAGGCTTCCACGTCCCAGGAGAGCATGCCGAGGCGGGGCACCAATGTCTTGCCGGTGCGCGAGCGACCACCCTCGATGAAGAACTCCTGGGTGAAACCCTCCTTCACCAGATACGCGATGTAGCGGCGAAACACCTCCTTGTAGAGCGGATCGTCGAACGAGCGCCGGAGAAAGAACGCGCCTGCGCGGCGAAAAAGGAAGCCAAAGGGACCAAAACCCATGTTCTCGCGCGCCGCGATGTGGGGGGGCACGAGGTGGTTCCTGTAGAAGAGCCACGAAAGAATCAGGAAATCGAAGTAGGAGCGATGGCTCGGCACGAGGACGAGGGGATGGCGCTTCGCGTACTCGGCGACTTTTTCGAGGCCATTCACCTCAATGGACGCGAAAAGTCGCTTGAAGATGGAGTTCACCGCCACGTTGAGCAGGGCGAGAAAAGTCGAGTTCATGTGAGCGGCGATCTCTCGGAAATCCTTTTCCGCCTCTCTCCACGCCGCCTCGATCCCGATCCCACGCTCGCGCGCGACCGCCTCCACCGCGGAGCGCACATGCGCGTCGCCAAGCACGCTCTCCTGGATCTTGTGGGGCGGCCGGAGCGTCGGGCCCTCGACCACCTTTTCCTCGCGGTACAGGAAGATGAGCAAAGAGCGGCGCACCTTGCGGGTGATCGCGGTCTCGCCTTCCTGCCGGCGCTCATCGATGAAAGCGCGCAGATCGATCGGCTCGCCCACCTTCACGAAGAGTCCGCGGTAGGTGGTGAGGAAGCCGACCACCTTCGCCACGTCCGAGGGGCGTGTCGGTCCGCCGTACGCCAGGTTCAAGAAGCGGCGCTCGGAGCGCGGTCCCTTGCGCCAGAAGAGCGCCAAGGGAACCAGGAACGTTGGCCGCTCGGCGCTCCACACGGCCCGAACCACCTCCTCGAGATTGTCGAGCTCCTGCTTGCCGACCTCCAAGGCGTGGCGTCGGCCTCGCAGCCATGACGTGAGCCGCGCCGTGCGGAGAAACAAGAATTGGGACTCGCCGGCGAGCACGAGCTGGCGGGCGTGCTCGCGCTCGGCGCCCCCGCCGTCCCTTCCGCGACCCTCGCGCAAAACGCCACGCAGCCGGCGCAGGCCGAGACGGATCGCCTCAAGCACCGGTCGGTAGTAATAGAAACGCACACCGTTTGCGAAGCCGGAAAGGCGCAATCCCTCGCGCAGGAAGAGGACATTGAACAGGAAGTAATCGAGGCGGCTTGCGTAGCGCATCACGTACACCACGGAACCGCGGGATTCGAGCTCTCGCAGCCTTCCCACCGTGTCGTCGTCGAGGTCAAAGTGACCGAAGAAGCGCTTTTCAAACCAGCGGAAGAAGAGGTTGAAGCGAGGCGTCATCGCCGAGAACGGATCGGCGAGGGAAGAGATCCTGGTGGCGACGCGATGCGGGGCGAGCGGCCGCTCCGACATGATGGGCCGAGGTGTACCACGCGGGTGGGGGGCGAGCAATGTCGCCCGCCCCACCTGCGCGCAGCCTCAGGCGAGGATCTTGTCGATGCTTTGTGCGATCTCCCGCGGCGTCCAGAGACCGCCATTCTCCTTCTTCGTCGCACCCTCGCCGCGCACCATCTTCATCTCCGCGATCGTTCCACCACCGACGAAGAACGTGCGGCCTGTCAGGTCCTTCGCGAGCTCGCTGGCGAGGAAGACGACGAGCGGGGACACGAGCTTCGGGTCCATTCGCGCCTTGGTCTCCTCCGTCTGGAAGAAGGGCAGATCCTCGGTCAGGCGTGTGTGTGCGACCGGCGCCAGCACGAATACCCGGATGTTGCTCTTCTTGCCCTCGAGGGCGAGACACCGCGAGAAGCCCCAAATCCCGGCCTTCGCTGCACCGTAATTGCACTGCCCGAAATTCCCCTCAAGCCCCGAGGTCGAAGAGGTGTTGATGATGACGCCACCCTCACCGCGCTCGCGCATGTGGTTGAAGATCGGCTGGGTGACACAGAAGGTCCCCTTGAGGTGAACCGCGTTCACGATATCCCACTGCTCCTCTTCCATCTTCGAGAGGGTCTTGTCGCGCAGAATTCCGGCGTTGTTGACGAGGATGTCGACCTTGCCGAACGCGGCAAGCGCGCTTTTCAGGATATTCTGCCCCCCCGCGATGGTCGCCACGCTGTCGTAGTTCGCGGCGGCTTCACCGCCCGCGGCACGGATCTCCTCGGCCACATGGTCGGCCATGCGCTGGCTCCCCACGCCCGATCCGTCCCGCGTGCCGCCCAAGTCGTTGATCAGAAGCTTCGCGCCCTCGGCGGCCAAGGCGAGCGCATGCTCACGTCCGATGCCACCGCCCGCGCCCGTCACGATCGCAACCTTTCCGTCGAGCAAGCCCATGGGGGTTCTCCTCTCTGTGGAGGGCGCATCCTAGCCGACGGCTGATTCGCGGATCAACCCGGTTATGCGAAAAGGATGGTGCGTAGGCTCGCGAAGGGTCGGAAGCCGAGCTTCGCGTAGAGGCTCCCGCCCGCCTCGTTTCCGTCGACCACCGAGAGCTGCACGTGCTCGGTGCGGGCCTCGAAGGCGGTGCGGCAAAGCGACGACACGCCCGCCGATGCGAAACCACGACGGCGTGCCGCAGGCCAGGTATACACGCCCTGGAGAAGCCAGCCCTGCGTTCGGCGCACGTCGGCGTAGCCGACGAACACGATGGAGCCGCCTTGTTCGATCACCTGAGCGCGCGGCAGGCGACCGCGCACCCAGCGGCGGAAGCCCTCCGGATCCCCGTCGAACGGATCGGGCCGCTGCTCCTCACGCAGGCTCGCGCGTGCGGCCTCGACCAGAGCGTCGAGGTCGTTGGCGGACGCCGACCGGATCCGTGCGCCTGACGGGGGATCCAGCAGTCGTGCGTCGCCCGGGCGCAACGCGTACGCGCGCTCGACGCGATCTACCAGCGCATGACGTCCGCGCGCCTCAAGCCTGCGCCAGAGCAGGTTGGCGCTCTCGATCGAGCTCTTGATGAGCCCGCTCTCCACACCGGCCAGGACCGCGGTGAGCACCTCGAGCACTGCCGGCGGCAGCTGCGCGGCGAGCACGACACAGGGCCGCAGGGCCGCCACGCCGAGCAGGGTGCGCCGGCGCCAAGCGCCCCAGAGTTCTGCCGCTGCTTCCCCTGGTGTGGGCGGCGAACCCAGACCGAGCACGAGGTCAAGCAGGAATAGATTGCTCTGTGCGTCCGCCGCCAAGAACCGTGCGGCGTCCTCGCGGTCCGCAGCCCCGAGCAGCCGAGCCTTCACTGCGCCGAGCACATCCGGCGCCTCACGCGATCACCACCAGGACCGCGCCTTCTTCGACGCTCGCCCCCTCCTGCACCCGGATCTCGCTCACCCGGCCCCCACACGGGGCCTCGACCGGAATCTCCATCTTCATGGACTCAAGGATGATCAGCACGTCGCCCTCTTGCACCGCGTCGCCCACGACTTTCTCGATCTTCCAAACGCTGCCTGTGATCTGCGCCTCGACCTCGGTCGCCATGGCCTCTCCCTCCTTTGCGCGCTCAGCGGGCGCGCTGGCGCTGCATGAGCGCGCCGAGGTAGCTGATGGTGATCTCTCCGCGCTGAAATGCCGGATCGTCCAGCACCATTTCATGCACGGAGAGGTTGGTTTTGAGCCCTTCGATGGTCGTGGCGCCCACGGCAGCGCGTGCCTTCGCGATGCACTGCGTCCGGTCACGCGCATGGACGATCATCTTCGCGAGCAGGGGGTCGTAAAACGGTGTGACCTTCGTGCCCTCGACCACTCCCGCGTCGACGCGTACGTCGGTCGCCTCCGGCCAGCGTAGCTTGCGGATCGTGCCGGGAGAGGGCAGGAAGTTCTTGGCCGGATCCTCCGCGTAAATGCGCAGTTCGATCGCGTGGCCACTCTGGCGCAGGTCGGATTGCGTGAACGCAAGCGACTCCCCGGCCGCGAGGCGAAGCTGAAGCTCAACCAGGTCGATGCCCGTCGTCATCTCGGTGACGGGGTGCTCGACCTGAAGCCGAGTATTCATCTCCATGAAGAAGAACTCTCGGTCCGGGCCGAGCAAGAATTCCACCGTGCCAACGTTGTGGTAGCCGATGGCGCGGGCGGCCTGCACAGCCGCTCGCCCGAGCTCCTGCCGGAGCGCCTCGTCGACCGCGGAACTCGGTGCCTCCTCTAGCACTTTCTGATGTCGGCGCTGCACCGAACACTCGCGCTCAAACAAATGCGTCGTCGCGCCTCGGCGGTCTGCCACGATCTGGATCTCGATGTGCCGGGCCCCATGAACGAGGCGCTCGAGATACACCGCTCCGTCCCCGAACGCTCCCCGCGCACGCGCCACCGCGCTCGAAAACCCTTTGCGCAGGTCCGCCTCCGTCTCACAGGGAACCATGCCGATCCCGCCGCCTCCGGCGGAGGCCTTGATCATGACGGGCCAACCGAGGCTGCGCGCCGCCGCCAGGGCGGCCTCCTCGTCCGCGACCACCGGGCTCCCCGGGACGACCGGCACACCCGCGTCCCGCATGAGGAGGCGTGCCTTCGCCTTGTCACCCATCTGTGCGATGGCGTCGGGCGAGGGACCGATCCAGGTCGCGCCCGCGGCGCCCACGGCGCGCGCGAACGCCGCGTTCTCCGAGAGGAAGCCGTAGCCGGGGTGGACCGCGTCTGCCCCGCTCGCACGAAGTGCGCCCAGGAGCGCCTCCAGCTTGAGATAGGACTCGCGGGCGGGCGGCGGCCCGATTGCGTACGCGAGGTCGGCCTCGCGTACATGCGGGGCGTCGGCGTCTGCCTCCGAGTGCACCGCCACGGTCTCGATCTCAAGCGCCCGGCAGGCGCGAATCACGCGTCGCGCGATTTCCCCCCGGTTGGCAATCAGCACCCGACGGAACACGCGTCGCGGTTTAGCACGCCCCGCCAATCGCCTCCAAGCCGATTTCGAGACGGCGCCTTGGCCCTCCTGCCCTGCCTTCCGTATGCTCGGCGCCTCCGGAGGAACCGATGCTCGAGACTGTGAGCCGGGGCTTTAGCGCCGCGCGTGAACATCTGCGCGGCGTTCGTGCACTCACAGACGAAAACATCGACCAAGCATTGCGCGATGTTCGGGCCTCGCTGCTCGAGGCCGACGTCGACTTCACGGTCGTCAAGGGATTCCTTGAGCGCGTAAGGGCCCGCGCCCTCGGCGAGAAGGTCGAGACACGGGTTCGCGACGCTGCCGGCCGCGAGCTCCGCGCGACGCCGGGCCAGCATTTCGTCGCGATCTGTGAGCAGGAGCTCACAGAACTGATGGGACCCGTTGACCCGAGCCTCGCGAGGAGCGCTGGCGGCGTTGTCTCGGTGTTGCTCCTGGGTCTCCAGGGTGTGGGCAAGACCACCGTCGCAGCCAAACTCGCGCGCCTGCTTGAGCGCGAGGGCCGGCGCCCCCTGCTCGTGGCCGCAGACGTGTACCGCCCGGCGGCAGTCCTCCAGCTGCAGCAGCTTGGCACGCAGATCAATGTACCGGTGCACGTGGGGGCACCGGGCGAGGACCCGCCCGCGATCTGCGCCGCGGCCGCGACCCGCGCCCGCGCCGAGGGTTTCGACGCGATCGTTTACGACACCGCAGGCCGCCTGGCGATCGACGAAGAGCTCATGCGGGAGCTCGAGCAGATCGAGGCGGTCACGAAGCCCGCCAACCGCCTCCTGGTCTGCGACGCACTCATGGGACGCGACGCCGTCCAGGTCGCCCAGGCCTTCAGCGAACGGCTGCGACTGGATGGTCTGATCCTCACCAAGTTCGACGGCGACGCGCGGGGAGGCGCTGCCCTGGCGGTCAAAGCAGTGACCGGTGTTCCCATCAAGTTTCTGGGCACCGGCGAGACCCTCGACCGGCTCGAGCCCTTCCGGCCGGAGGGCATCGCCTCGCGCATTCTCGGGATGGGCGATGTCGTGGGGCTGGTCCGCGACTTCGAGGCCGTGGTCGACCAACAAGAGGCGGAAGCCGCGGCCGAGCGAATGCTGCGGGGCCGCTTCTCCATGCAGGATCTGCTGGATCAGTTGAAGACGATCCAGCGGATGGGTCCACTGCGCGAGATCTTCGGAAAGCTTCCGGGCCTTGGGTCGTTCGCCAACCAACTCGATGAACGCGAACTCGTGAGAGTAGAGGCGATGATTCGCTCGATGACGCCCCGCGAGCGCGCTGAGCCGGAGACGATCCAGAAGAGTCGTGCCGCACGCATCGCACGCGGCAGCGGCCGGCGCAGCAAGGAGGTGATCGAGCTCGTCCAGCGCTTCAAGCAAATGCGCGAGATGATGGGCGCGCTCGGCGCAGGCGGCGGACTCCTCTCCCGGATCCCCGGATTGGGCCGCCTGGCAGGGGCAGCCATGCCCGCGGGCTTCGATCCGCAGGCCCTGCTGTCTGGGGCGCGGGGCGGCGCACCGGCCGCCGCCGCAGGGGGTGCCGCTCGGCGGGACGATGGCAAGCGACGTGCGCAACAGAAGCGCAAGAGAAAGCAGGCTCGCAAGGACCGCAGGAAGGGTCGCCGACGCTAGAAATCGTCGCGCCCACTCCATACAATGGGCATCGTTCGCTCGCGCGTGGGGGGCGCGCGGGCGTCGCTCGGAGCAGCGCCCGGTATTGCGCTTTCAGCGAATGCCGAAAACGCTTCGATGCCGTCGTCATCATTAGGTTCGGCCCACGAGTTGCCGATGTAGGAACCGCGATGCGCCGTCTTTTTGCCGCGATCGCCGCCGCTGTGCTCCTGGCAGGCGCCTATCCAACGAGGGCCGCTTCCAGCGAGGATCTATTCCCGCGGCCGTATGCCCTTCAGCCACAGATCCGGTTCTGGAAACGCGTCTACACCGAGGTGGATACCAACGGGGGTCTGATCCACGACGCGGAGCACCTCGACGTGGTCTACGAGACCGTGCGGATGCCCGAGGGGCTTAGCAACTCGGCCTTCCAGGCGCGGGTCGATGAGCGGAAGGAAGCCTATCGGCGAATGTTGCTTGGCTTGGCTGCGGGGCGCAGAGAGGATCTCTCGCCCGATGAGCAGCGCGTGCTCCAGCTCTGGCCTACGGGCGTCGCGAGTGAGACCCTCCGTCACGCGGCCGAAAACGTGCGCTTCCAGCTCGGCCAGGCCGACCGCTTCCGAGAGGGGGTGGTGCGTTCGGGCCGCTGGGAGGCGCACATCCGCAGGACGCTGGAGCAGAACGGCGTCCCGCCGGAGCTGGCCGCACTGCCCCACGTCGAGTCCTCCTATAACCCCGAGGCCTACTCCAGGGTGGGCGCGGCCGGCATCTGGCAGTTCATGCGCTCGACCGCCCGGCGCTTCATGCGGGTGGACGGTGTGGTGGATGAGCGTTTCGATCCCTGGCGCTCAAGCGAGGCTGCCGCGCACTTTCTGGTCGAGAACTACCGAGCCACGGGCAGCTGGCCGCTCGCCGTCACGTCCTACAACCACGGGGCGGGGGGAGTAAGGCGGGCGGAGCAGATCCTCGGCACAGAGGACATCGGGACGATTGTCCGACGCTATAAGAGCCCTTCCTTCGGTTTCGCCTCCCGCAACTTCTACACCTCGTTTCTCGCTGCCCTGGATGTTTCGAGCGACCCGGAGCGCTACTTCGGAGCGATCCAGCGCAGCGAACCCATCGAGCCCCGCAACTACGTGCTCTCGCACCCCTATTCGGTCAGCGCGTTGCAGCACGCCCTCGCCGTGGATCTCGAGACGCTGCGCGCCAACAACCTCGCTCTGCGCCTGCCGTTCTGGCGGGGCCGCCGCGTCGCGCCCGCGGGTTATGTGGTGCGTCTACCGGCGGGACACGCCCGCGGCGCGGAGATGGTCCTCGCGAGCGCGCCTCCCGAGCCCCCGCACGAGCCCCAGGTGGAGGTCCGGACCCGGACCTACCGCGTGGCAAGGGGCGACACGGTGGGAAAGATCGCGCACCGCTTCGGGGTGTCGGAGCGAACACTCCTCGCCGCCAATCACCTAAGACCCCGCCAGCTGCGGCCGGGCATGCTGCTCACCATCTCCACCGTGCGCAGCGTGTCTCCTGCGGAGCCGGCCCCCGCCCCGCTACGCGTCGAGTTGCCGGTCGCACAGGCCGAGCCGGCAGCCGCGGACAAGGCCGCTGAACCCGCGGTCGCGCCCACCCCCTCCCAGGAGCCCACCTCCGGTTCTTCAGCCCCGAAGGAGACGGTGGCAAGCGCGACAGCGCCCGCTCTGGAGAACCCGGCGGGATCCCCGGTCGCGTCCACCGCGATACAGGAGTCCACCCCCCCGTCTTCGCCTGCGAGGGAGACGGTGACCAGCGCGAGCGCGCCCGCCGTAGACACCCCGGTGGCATCCCCGGTCGCATCTACAGCGGTACAGGAGTCCACGCCCCCGTCTTCGCCCGCGAAGGAGGCGGTGACCAGCACGACCGCGCCCGCTCCGGACAACCCGGCGGGACCTGCGGTCGTAGCCTCCCCTTCGCAGGAGCCTACACCCGCGTCTTCAGCCCCCAAGGAGACGGTGGCAAGCGCAACAGCGCCCGCTGCGGGAAACGCAGCTGGATCCCCGGTCGCGTCTAGCGCCGTGCAGGGGCAAAAGCCCCCGCTCCAGCCCCCGAAGCAGGCTGTGGCGAACACGACAGCACCGGCCAAGGGCGAGGTTGATCCAGCTGCCGCCAGCCTGGACACGAGTTCGGCGCGCTACCGGCCCGACGCGAAGGGCTTCATCGAGGTGCAGCCGGATGAAACGCTCGGACACTACGCGCAATGGCTCAACGTCCCCGCCTCTCGGCTGCGCAGCATGAACGGACTTCGCCCGGGGCGGTCGGTCGCGATCGGACGGCGCCTGCGCCTCGATTTCTCGAAGAGTTCCCCTGCCGCCTTCGAGGAGCACCGGTTGGCCTACCACGAGGCACTGCGCCGTGAATTCTTCGACACTTTCGAGGTCGCGGGTACACAGGAATACGTACTCCGGAAAGGCGATACGCTGTGGAGCCTTTCGCGCGGCGAGGTGGCCGTTCCGGTGTGGCTCCTTCACCAGTACAACCCCGATCTCGATCTGGCCTCGATGCGCCCAGGAGTGCGGGTCACGATCCCACGCATTCACAAACGAGGTGCAACGGAATCAGGAGACTCGCGACAGTCGGAAGGAGCTTGACGTCGTCACTCAAGAGCGCGGGAACTTCCGTCCTCCGTCGAGCGTCTGCAAATCCGCCCAGGTTGCTGCACCGCCAAAATTGGAGAGCCCAAGCTCCCCGTTGCGCCGAGTGGCCACGCCTCTCGAACCCCGCTTCACAGCTCCACGCGGGCACCCCGCCTCGTGCGACCGCTGTTCACCCCGCCAGACCGCCCATATACTGCGCCCCACGACGGCAGCTTCCGACCGTCGGTGCAAAGGAGGCTCCATGCGATCAAGCGCAGGCGGGCTCGCTTCTCTTCTCGCTCTCGGGGCGCTGGCCCTCGCGCTCGCCGGCTGCGCAACCCAGCAGGCTCGCCAGATGGATGGGATGCTCGCCGCCGCGGGCTTCCAAGTGCGTCCGGCGAATACGCCCGAGAAGCTACAGCAGCTGAAGACACTCAAGCCGCGCGTGCTGCTCCAGATGACGAAGGTGAGTGGTTCGATCTACTGGGTCGTCGCTGATCCTACGGTCTGCCAGTGCCTCTACGTTGGCAACGAAGCCGCCTACCAGCGCTATCAGCAGCTGAGGCTCCGAAAGGAGTATGCGGATGAGCAGCTGGCTACGGCAGAGATGAACGAGGACGCCGCCATGGATTGGGGCGCATGGGGCCCGTGGGAGGGACCCTGGGGCTACTGATCCCACTTCGGTGAGCGCACCCCTAGACCTGGAAGAGCGTCTCATCCGGCAGCCGGATCGCCGTGAGCCGTCCCCCATACACCGCGCCCGTATCGATGCCGATACTGAACGGGGGATTCCAACGGACGCTGAAATCTGGCTGCGGCGTGTGACCGTAGATGATCGTCACGCCCAGGCGATGAGGCAGCTCCCCCGTCGATCGGTTCCACAAAAGATCCTCCGGGCGGGCGCGGCGTAGCGCGTAGGCAAGATCGTTCTGCACCAGCTGTTCGCGACCGAGTCCGGCATGCACGAAAAGATAGTCGCCTTCCACATGGTGCAGCTCAAGCTCACGAAAGAATTCCGCGTGCGCGGGCGGGAGCTTGAAGTCCCTCGGGTCGGGACGGGCCGCTCCGAAGTAGCCGTAGCTCGCGAGGGTGCGCGCGCCACCGTTGGCGAGGAACGCGTCGCCACCAAAATACGCGGGGCTCTCCCAGCCCAGGAAATCGAGCAGCATCGACTCGTGGTTGCCCAACAGGAAGACGCAAGGACGCTCGTCCCGGAGCGCGAGCAAGCGCTCGACGACTCCGTACGCATCGGGTCCACGATCAACGTAATCGCCGAGGAACACAAGACGGTCATCCGACCGCAGGGGCAGCAACTGGAGCAGCTCATCGAGCATCTCCCGCTCGCCATGAATGTCGCCAACCGCGTAGAGCATGGCGCGCGGACTCCCTCAGCCTCTTGTCGGCCCGGGCTGCGAGGGCCTTGAACACTCCAGCGCCCCCTGTGCGGCTTCGCGCGCTGCGAGCTGACCGCAGGCTGCGTCGATATCCGCACCACGGCTGCGCCTCAGGGTGACGGTGAGACCCGCCGTCGCGAGTTCGCCAAGGAAGCGGCTCGCCACCTCGGGCTCCGGAGGTAGATAGGGCGCGTCGGGATGGGGGTTCATCGGAATCACATTCACCTTCGAGGGCAGACCCTGCAAAAGCCGGGCGAGACGGCGCGCGTCGTCGAGCGTGTCATTCACCCCCCGCATGAGAGTGTACTCGAAGAAGACAGGCCGGCGCGGCGTCACCTGCTCGAGCGAGCGCAGCTCGGCCATGAGGTCCCGAAGAGGGAAGCGCCGGTTCAGGGGCACCAGGACATCGCGCAGCTCATCGGTGGCGGCATGAAGAGAGACCGCGAGGTTCACGGGAGCACCCGAGAGCAGCTCCCGAAGTCGCGGAACAACGCCCGCGGTCGACACCGTAATGCGGCGGCCTGCGAAGCTGAATCCCTTGGGGTGCATGAGGATCCGCACAGCCCGGAGCACCGCGGGAAGGTTGAGCAGCGGCTCCCCCATTCCCATGAAGACCACGTTGGTGATGCGTCGACCGGGGTCCAGTACCGCCCGCATCCGTACGAGCTGATCAACGATCTCCGCGGTGGAGAGATTGCGCTTGAACCCGAGGGCGCCGGTTGCGCAGAACGAGCAAGCGAGGGGACAGCCGACTTGCGTGGAGATGCAGAGCGTGGTGCGCTCGTCATCGGGAATGGCGACCGCCTCGATCACGGCCCCGTCTAAAGCCCGCAGGCGGCCCTTCAGCGTGCCGTCGGCCGAGCGCTGGAGCTCCTCGAGCTCAAGAGCGCGGGTGCGCCATTCGCTGGCCAGTCGCGAGCGCAGGTCCGCGCCGAGATCGGTCATGGCGTGGGGATCGTCGATCCCCCGCCCGTAGAGCCACTGCTGCACCTGCTGCGCGCGATAGGGCGCCACGCCCGCACGCTCAAAACGCACGCGCAGCTCCTCGAGCGGATAGTCCTTCAGGTGGGGCCGCGGGTCGTAGCTCACACCGCAAGGGTGCGTGAATTCCGGCGGTAGGTCCAGAAGTGGAGCGGGCGGCCCTCGGCGCGCCACTCGCGCTCGTATGCCGTTTGCGTGCGGCCCGCGATATCGCGCAAGAAGCGCTCGGGCGCGAGGGCGTTCTCGAGAAGGGGCTCCCCCGAGAGGACAGCATCGATCTCCTCGGCATAGGCCGGGTCATCGGTGGCGATTTCGAGATGGCCGCCCGGGACGAGCCGGCGCGCGAGGGCGCTCACGAAGGCAGGCTGCACGAGACGGCGGCGTGCATGGCGCTTTTTCGGCCATGGATCGGGGAAGTTGATCCAAAAGACGGAAACCGATCCCGCCGGCAGGAGCTCGTCGACGAGAAGCTCCCCCCGTGCCTCGAGCAGACGAACATTGCGCAGCGGCGTTCGGGCCAGGCGGCGCGCCACTTTGAGCACGCGCTTGAAGGAATACTCGACCCCGACATGCGCCACGCGGGGCGCGCGCGCGGCCAGATCGAGCAGGAACTCGCCCCGCCCGAATCCGATCTCCACCACGAGGGGAGGCGCCGAATCGACATCGCGTGCAAAGATCTCGCCCCAGCCCTTCGCGCGGACGTCCTCCTCGCACACGCGCCAATCGGAGCCCGGGATGTCGTAGCGCAGAGCGCGGCTCATGGCGGGTCTAAAGGCAGGCCGAGGGCGAGGGCGACCAGCGCGCGGAGCCCGGGCAGGCGCGCACGCCGGGGATGCTGCTCCAGGAGCCAACGCTGGCCTGCGACGAGGCCTGCCCGCTGTTGCGCCTCGCGCAAGGCCTCGAGCGGACCTCCAATCGCATCCACCAAGCCGAGTGCGTGCGCCCGCAGGCCGCTCCAGACACGACCGCCCGCCGCGCGCTCCACCTGAGCGGGCTCGATGCCCCGACCTTCAGCCACTCGCCGCACAAAGGTGTCGTAGACGTGGGTAAGCTCGCCGCGCATGGCGGCGCGTTCGTCAGGCGTAAAGGCGCGGGCCTCGGAGAGCATCCCCGCGCGGGCACCGCGTTCGACGGCGTCCTTCGAAATGCCGACGCGGCGGTAGAACTCCGCGAGGTTGACTTTGCCGCCCACCACGCCAATCGAGCCTGTGAGCGTCGCCGTCTCGGCGAAGACCGCATCCGCGCCGCAGGCGACGTAGTAGCCGCCCGAGGCGGCGACGTCGCCCATGGAGACCACGACGGGCTTTTTCTGCCTGGCCTTCCGGACCGCGCGCCAGAGCAGATCCGAGGCGAGTCCGTCGCCGCCGGGGCTATTCACCCGGAGCACGATCCCCCGTACCCCTTCGTCCTTGGCGAGGCGCTCCAGCAGGCCGCGGAATGCGTCGCTTGCGATCCCGCGAGCGCCGCTTCCCCGACGGATCAGGCCGCTTGCCACCACGTACGCGATGCGCGGCAGGTCGGAGAGCAGCGGACGCCAGCCCACGTCCGCCGCGCGCAACGCGAGGTAGCTCGCAGCCGGAACGAGACGCACCGGTCGTTTGTCGTCCGCTGCACGACCCGGCGTGAGGGTGGAGAGCGTGTCTTCAATCTCGTCGGGGTAAAGGAACCCGTCCACGAGGCCCGCCTCGCGTGCAGACGCTGCGTGGTAGGGACCTGCGTCGATCCGTGCCCTCACAGCGTCAGGCGCGAGTCCACGGCCCTTCGCAATTGCCTCCACCAAGCCGCCGTAGAAATCGTCGAGCAGCGCCTCGAGCTGCTCCCGCTGCTCGGGAGACATGCCTTCGCGAGTGAAGGGTTCGGCGGCGCTCTTGTAGGCTCCGAGGCGCAGGATTTCCGGCTCGATCGCAAAGCGATCGAGCAGGCTTCGCACGAAGGTGCCCTCCGCACGCAGGCCCACGAGGAAAAGGGAGCCCGACTCCGGCAACCAGATTGAAGACGCGGCACTCGCGATCCAATACTCGGCGATCCCGAGCGCATCCGCGTAGGCAGCGACGGGCTTGCCGCTCGCGCGAACCGCCTCCACGGCGCGGTGCAGGGCGAGCACATGGCTTAGGCCCGGAGGAGCGCCCTCAAAGCGCAGCAGCACGCCATCCACCTGGCGGTCTTGGGCGGCGCAGCTGAGCGTCCGCAGCAGGTCCAAGAGGCCGGCGCCTCCCGGCGCAACGAACGGCAATGCCGTCGGGCGTAGCTCTTGGAGCTGCGGCCCGATGCGCACGTCGAGCCAAAGACCGCCGTCCCGCGAAAGCTGACGGCGGGCGAACCCCTGCCGTGCCGCCCGGGCGGCGTTGGCGGCGAGGCGGCGCACAAAGCCCCCTCCGCCCACCCCTAGCTCCGTCGCTTCCGGCGACCCGCGAGGTAGTCGACCATCAAGAAGGAACCGAGTTCCGAAGGCGCCGTGTAGAAGGCGCGGCCCCGGTTCAGGCGTGTCATGCGCTCCACGAACCCGACGAGCTCGGGAGCACGGTCGAGCATGAAAGTGTTGATGGTGACGCCCCGTTGCGTAATGCGGCGCACCTGGCGCAGTGTCTCCTCCGCTGCGCGCGGCGAGATCCCAGAAAATCCCATGGGCCACTCCACACGAAGCTCCTTGCCGACGAAGTAGGCGGTGGGTTGCCCGTCGGTGATCACCAGGACTTGGGGATTCGCCGACGGATGCTTCGCGATGAGGCGTTCCGCCACCATAAGCCCCTCTTGCAGATTGGTGAAGGGATCCCCCATATCCCACGCTGCCTCGGGGAGTTCGCCAATGCGCAGCTCGCGTGCCCGCGTGGAGAAGCCGACCACGAAGAAATGGTCTCGGGGAAAGCGTGTGCGGATCAGGTGGTCGAGGGCGAGCGCGACGCGTTTTGCAGCGGGGAAGCGACCTGCCCATGACATGGACCAGCTCATGTCGAGGAGCAGCACGGTCGTGGTCTGCGTGGTGTAGTCGGACTCGCGAACCTGGAAGTCGTCGACCTCGAGCTCGATCGGAAGCGCGGGGGCTCCGCGGGTCGTTGCCCGTGCGCGGCGCCGGAGCGCTCCGAGCAGGGTGCGCACGATGTCGAGATCGAGCCGGTCGCCGAACTCGAACGGGCGCGTCTCGTCCGGTCGGGGCAGGGCGACGCCGCGGTCAGTGGTCTCGTGCCCACCGGGGCGACTCTTCTTGAGCGCACCGTACACCTCGGCGAGAGCGTTCGCCCCAAGCCTGCGAATCGCGCGCGGCGTGAGTTCGAGTTGCCCCCCCCGCAGACGCACGTAACCGGCTCGTTCGAGCGTGGATTCGAGGTCTCGCAGCATTACGATCGAGCGCACGGCGTTTTCGGAGAGAAGCTCGCGCAGCTCGTCGGGAGAAAGCGATTCAAACTGGCCCGACGCGAGGCTGCGACGCAGCTGCTCGAGTGCCTCGAGCCGCTCGCGAATCTGCTGGGCGGTTTCATAGTCGGCCGCCTCGCCGCCGCGGAACTGCTCGCCGCGCTCGCGCAGGAATTTTTCCAGGGCCTTCAGGCGCTCGAGCTCAGCAAGCAGCTGCTGGTACTCCTCCCCCGCTTCGTCGTCAGCGAACGCGTGGTCACGGAATCGCTCGATTCGCTCGGAAAGCGGGCCGGCTTCGGCGTGGCGCTTCTCCAGGAACTCATTCAGGCGGGCTGATTCGAGGCCGAACTGCTCGCGCTGCGCTGCTTCCTCCCGGCGCAAGATCGACTCGAGACGCTGCTCGAGATCGCGCGTTGCGCTGTCGAGGCGATAGCGGTCGAGGAGCGACTTCACTTCGCGAGCGAGCTCCTCGAGCAGCTCCTCCACGCCCATCACGCGAAACTCTTGGCCGGCGAGCTCGAAGCCGAGCTGGCGCATCCATTCAAGCGCCTGATCCAGGTCGAGACCTTCCATGAGAAAGTCGCTCACGGCCTCGAGCGCGCCCTCGGCGTCGAGCTTGAACTCGCTCTGGCTGCCATCCCACCGGCTGTAACGCCACACCCTCATGTGCGCGCGAACAGCGTGCGCCCTTCCCGCACGGTCTTGTTGAGATGGTTGGAGAGGTGCAGGCCCTCGAGCAGAAACTCGATGGCTGATGCGACGCGGGCGGGCTCCTCGCCCCCAGCCAGCCGGGACGCCCCGTCGCGCAGGCCCGGAATCTCATCCAGGCCCTCGAGGTACTCACGTGCGGGGATGTCCGCGGCGACTTCCACCTTCCAGCCCTGGCGGAAGGACTCGACCACACCCGCCATCCCCTCGAGCGGGACGTGCTCGTCAAACACGAGCTTGACCGCACGCTTCCACAGCTCCGTCACGAGCTCGGACTCCGACCGCTCCTTGCCGGCGTATTCGAGTTCGAGCTTGCCGAGCGTGGAAGGTTCAAGGGCGGGCAGGTCGGAAACCCGCGGCACGGCCTCGCGTTCTCCCAAGCGGACCGCGCGGCGCAGCGCGTTTGCCACGAGGGTCTCGTAGTTGGCGATCGAAGTGCGTACCGAGACACCCGAGCTTTGTGACACGTCGGGACTCTTGCGTGCCTGGAGTGTGATCTCCGCGACGATCTGCTGCATGAAGCGCGGAACGTGGACGGTGATTCCCTCCGCCGCCGGAAGCTCCGCCTCTTGGAGCACGATTGCGAGTTCGAGCTCGCGGGTCGCGGGATAGTGGGTGCGGATCTGAGCCGCGTAGCGGTCCTTCAGGGGGGTGATGATCCGGCCACGGCTCGTGTAGTCCTCGGGATTCGCGCTGGCGACGACGAGCACATCGAGGGGCAGCCGGATCCGGTAGCCCTTCACCTGGAAATCGCGCTCCTCGAGAACATTAAACAACCCGACTTGCACCTTCTCGGGCAGGTCGGGCAGCTCGTTAATGCAAAAGATGCCGCGGTGGGTGCGCGGGAGGAGACCGAAATGCAGGGTGAGCTCATCTGCCAGCGTGGCGCCGCGGGCCACCTTCACGGGATCCACGTCTCCGATCAGGTCCGCGATGGACACGTCGGGGGTCGCGAGTTTTTCCGTATAGCGATCGTCGCGCGGGATCCAGACCACGGGCGTCGCGTCGCCACGCTCGGCCACGAGCGCGCGCGCGTAGGCGGAGACCGGCGCGAAGGGGTCGTCCGCGATCTCACTACCCTCGACGGCGGGAATCCACGGATCCAAAAGTCCGACCAGGGCGCGGATCAGCCGCGACTTGGCCTGGCCGCGCTCGCCCAGAAAAATGAGATCATGCCCGCAAAGCAGCGCATTTTCGACGGCGGGAATCACCGATTCGTCGTAGCCAAGGATTCCCGGGAAGAGCTTCTCCCCCGAACGCAGACGGGCCAGGAGATTGCTGCGCATTTCCTCGCGCAGCGGTCGCGTCGAGATCCCGCCCGCCCGGAGTTCTCCGAGCGTCCGTGCGGTGGGGGGCGGGGTCGGCATGGGGGCTCCTTCGGGGTTCGCCGCGGGTTCAGTGCTGCAGCTTGCGGTTGTGCGCTCGCTCCTGCTCGAGAAGCTCGATCCGTCGCTGAATGATCTCGAGCTCACCGCCATCGTCCTCTCGCAGCTCCGGAGGGAGCGACTCCGCTTCGATCAACTTTTTCGCCGCTTCGATCCGGTCACTCGGCGCGGGATGGCTCTCCAGGAACGACAAGTCGCTGTTCCCGTACTCGCGCTGGATGGTCTGAAAGAAGGTCACGAGACCCTCCGGGTCGTAACCCGCCTTCGGAAGCGTCTCCACCGCGAAGGCGTCCGCCTCTCGCTCGGCCTCGCGCCCGAAGGAGTTCACGTAGGCCATCGCCGCGAGACCGCCACCGAGATTCGCGAGGTTTACCACCGGCCCAGCCGGGATGAGCAAGGTGGTGGCCACCACGCCCGCCTCCTTCAGCCGGTTCGCATTCTGTGCGCGGTTGTAGTTCTGTGCGACATGGCGCATCACCACATGGCCGATCTCATGCCCCACGACGCCGGCCACCTCGCTCACATTGTGCGCCTTCTTGAGGATTGCAGTGTGGACATAGACGTAGCCTGCAGGACCAGCAAAGGCGTTAATCTCGTCGTCGTCCACCACCTTGAAATGGAACTGGTAGGGCTGCGGCGGTGCAGCACGAACGATTTCATTCCCGATCTTCTGCACATACTTCACCACCACCGGATCGGGCTCCAAGATCACCTCGCTCCGTACCTCGGCGTCGAGCTCGGCTCCCAGATCGCGCTCTTCGTCCACCGAGAGCGTGGAGGCGCAGCCCAGAAGCAGCGCAGCACAAGAGAACGCCCCCCAAAACCGCAGGCTATAGCAGCTCGGCCACATCGAAGGGCACCTTCTTCCGCAGCGACTCGGTGACGTGCCGGACGATCGAAAGTACAGAGCGGTCGAAGTTGTCGTTGTCGACGATCGGAATGTTGTAGCGGTCCGCGAGCTCCAAGAAGTGCTCCTGGATGCGAAGGATGGGGTCGAGATGCTCGGCGTAGCGGTGCTGGGGTCGGTGAATCTCATCGCGCTCGCGCGCGGCGAAGCGGTTGCGGTAGGCCTCCGGCGAGAGCGTCGCCACCACCAGAAAAATCACGTGGGCGGTGTGCTCGTAGGCCGTGAGGTCGATCATGCCGGGAACGATGGAGACGCCGTCTAGGATCATGCTGGAACTCTCGGCCACCGCCCGGTCCATCATCGCGCGCACGCCCACGGAGACAGTCGCAGCCTGGGCACGGAAACCCTCGATCACCGGATCCTCGCCAGGTGCGGAGGCAGGAGCGCCGGCTTCGTACGACGAGCGATGGATCGCGGGAACAAGATCGGCGGAGAGCATGATTCGCATGATCTGGCGAATCGAGTCCGTCGACAACACGCGCTGGATGCCGAGGCGGTGCGCCACCTCGAGGCCGAGAGAGGTCTTTCCCGCACCCGTGGCTCCCCCGAGCAGCAGAATGACAGGGCGGTCGGGCTCCTGGTAGCGCCGCCAGACGAGATAGCGCTCTGCGATGCGCGGCCCGATCCGCTTGCTCAGGGTCTCGAAGGCGATCCGCCGAAGCTCCCCCCGTTCGATCTCCCGCACCCCGCGCGCCTGCAGTTGCCCCTCGATCTCGCGCGCGACGTCGAAGGCATCGTTGGGTTCGATGGCCGCCGCAAGGAGCGACTGAGACAGGATCCCCTTGGAGAAGGGAAGCTTTCTCCCATGCCCTGCCACGACGATCGCCGCGGGTCCAGGGTGCGCACGTCCCTCTTCGGAAAGGGCGGCTTCCCCGAGAATTTCACGGACCGACTTGGCGAGCTCCGCGCGGGTCACCCCCGGGCGTCCCCGCACCCGCTCACGCACGTGATTGGCCGCGCGGAAGGCGTCCTCGAAGGAGATCCCCCGCGCCAAGAGGGAGTGAATCATGATGCCCCGCATGAAGGGGCGGCGGCCTTCCGGGTCCTCGACAAAGGTCCGGGGCCGTTCGGGCGCAGCGGCAGCATTCGAGCGCTCTTCTTCCTCCGGCGTCGCCATCACCGCAACCTACCCTACGCGCCAAGCCCGTGCGACGTCGCTTGGGTCCATACCCTAACCCGGGTTTCCACTGAGAAGCCGCTCCAAAGGACCCGAATGCCACAATTTCGCAAGGTTTTGGGGTTGACTTCACACCCCCTCGGGACTTAGGGTGCAGCTGGGCCGGTCCGGTTGGGGGGTCGATCGGTGTCGAGCGCCTTGCCCGATAACACCAGCCGTTCTTACCGCTCCCGCGATGTGTCGCAGATCCTCGGGCTTTCTCGGCGCCAGCTGCAGTACTGGGCGCAAACTGACCTCGTCCGCCCATCTGCCCAGACCGAGGGAGGACATCACCGGTACAGCTTTCAGGACCTCGTGGCGCTCAAGGCGGCGAGGCGACTGATCGATGCGGGCGTCTCGGTCCAGCGCATCCGCAGCAGCATTCAAGCGCTCCGCAAGCTGCTGCCCTTCGTCCACCAGCCCCTCGCGGAGCTCGTGCTGGTGGCGACGGGTGACGTTGTCTTGGTGTTCCGCGAGGGAGCGGCGTTTGACGCTGTTTCCGGTCAAGAGTGGGTCTTCGAAGTCGCGCAGCTCGTGCGCGAAATCGATGTCTGGAGAGACCACGTCGCTGCATTCACGCAACGCGCACGCGCCAGCGTCCGAGAGCTGGGCGCGCGAAGCAGGAAGCAGGCTTAGCGCCTCGCGTGGTCGGCGCTGCTCCGGCCTCCCCCAGCCGGATTTGCTTGGTCGGTCCGTCGAGTTTGATTCTCCGGTACCGGGAGCGGGGGGGGCATGCGCATCATCGCAATCGTGAACCAGAAGGGTGGTTGCGGAAAAACGACAACCACGGTCAACCTCGCAGGCTGCCTTGCGGCCGACGGTGCCGGAGTGCTCGTCGTCGACCTTGATCCGCAGGCGCACGCAACACTGGCGCTCGGGGTCGACCCGGAGAGCGTGGATCGAAACCTTTACGATGTGCTCGCGGACGCCGAGACCACCGCGCAAATCGGCGCGGTGATCGTCGAGACCACATCTGGGATCGCTCTCGCGCCGGGCGGGATTGTGCTCTCCGCACTCGAACAGAAGCTCGCCGCCGAGCGCGCGGAGGTACGCACCGAGCGCCTCGCAACCGCGCTCACCCATCTACCCGGTCCCTACGACTATGTGCTGATCGACTGTCCGCCGAACGTCGGGCTTTTGACCTTTAGCGCGCTGCGCGCCGCGCACGAGGTGATCGTGCCGCTCGAAACCAGCTTCTTCGCCATCCACGGCGTCCAGAAGCTGCTCGACACGATCGGCCTGCTCACCGAGCGAATCGGGCGCTCGCTCGAGGTGCGGATCTTGCCCACGCTCTATGACGGACGCACACGCTACGCGCGAGAGACACTCGCCGACATCCGCGAGCTGTTCGGAGACCTTTGCTTTGATGCGGTGATCCGCTCGAATGTCAAGCTTCGCGAGTGCGCGCGGCGTGGTGTCCCTGCGGTGCGCTTTGCGCCAAGTTCCAACGGGGCCGTCGACTATGCGGCGCTCGCGCTCGAGGTTCGTGCCAGTGGGCCGAGGCAGGCGGAAGCCGTGGCGCAGGCGACGCCGAGAGCGACGCAGGATCGACCCGCTCCTCCCACGCGACAAGTCGTCGTGCGCTTCCGCGACGAGGCCGCACAGGACGTGCGGATCGCCGGAGACTTTAACGGCTGGGTGCCGGATCGAGGTGTGCGCTCCCAGGTCGAAGCCCAGGGAGAAGCGCGCGTGTGGACCAAGGTGCTCGAGCTCGAGCCCGGCACCTACCAGTACCGGTACGTGGTGGACGGATCCTGGCGCGAGGATCCGGAGAATCCCCAGGTGGTGCCGGGCCCGGGTGGAGCCCGCAACTCGCTCTTGGTCGTCCGCTAGTGGCCGCGGCGCTGCCAGGCGCTCCATCCGTGCCGCGCTCGCTTGAGGACGTCGTCCATTTCTACCTGCCGGAGGTGGAGGGCCCGAGCTCGGCTCAGCGCCGAGCCAAGGTGTCGGCCCACACGATCGTCGGCGTCCCGATCGGCGACTCCGACGTGGTTCGCGCCGCCTTCGTCTGGAATCTCGCAGTGGAAATCTCACGGGCAGGGGCGTCCGCCACCGTTCTCGCCCCGGCGGCGGGGGACACCGCTTCGCTTTGGCCAGATCCCGGGCGCGGGCCGATGGGCAGCGAGCTCGTGCTGACCTTCGCCGATGGCATGGGGGATCTTGCCCATGCGGCGGTCGATCTGGCGCAGACGCGCGCGGCCGAGTCGCCCGCGGGCCCGGGTCTCGTACTCGTGCGCCTGCCGCCGGCGTGGCTTCCAAAGGCCGCCGACGCAGGCGCCCTGCTTGCCCGCGTGCTGCTATTCACCTCGCCCGACACACGTGATCTCGTGGAGACCTACGCTTTGGTGAAGCGCGTCGTCTCTGTCGCCCCGGGCTCGACGATCGGGATCACGGTTCACGGGGTGCGCTCGGTGGGTGAGGCGCGGGGAGCCTTCTCGCGCCTTGCGGCCGCGAGCGAGCGCCACCTCTTTCGGGCCCTGGTTAGCTACGGACTCATCGTCGACGACCTGCACGTGTACCGCTCCATCCTAAACCGCCACGCCGTGGGACTCGCCCACCCCCAGGCCGCCGCGAGCCGCTCCATCGGCGAGGTGGCGCAGCTGCTGCTCGGCGACCTGGCGGAGGAAGCGGATCGTGGCTGAGCTCCAGCTCGTCGGATCCCTACCCCGGGCAGAGCTACACGAGCGTGTGCGTGCCCGGATGGCGGAGTTCGGCGGAGCGCTCCGCGTGATCGCCGAGGACCTGCTGGGCGCGGATACGACGATCGACTGGATCGCCGTGGACGTCCAGGGCCAGGTGGCAGTAGTGCTTCTCGGACAGGCCGGCCGAGAGCTCGAACTCATCGCAACCGGCCTTGCACAGCGGGCGTGGGTGAGCGCCCGGCTCAAGGACTGGCTGCAACTCGCACCCAATCTCGGGCTCCAGCCCGAGGCAAAGGTCCGGCTCCTGTTGATCGGGACCGCGTTCGACGGAACCGCCCGCCAGGCCGCGGAGGCCCTTGGGGAGGCCGTCGAGCTTTGGACCCATCGCTGCGTGCGCAATGGCGCCGGCGTCGACGTGCTCTTGGAGCGGGCCACCGGCCCGGCCTCCTCCGGCCCTCGCTCTCGCCTCCCCGCCTCTCCCCCGATCTCAGCCTTCCGCAGCAACCTCTCCGACCCCCAGCTCGGCCTGAGCGCCGCCGAGCGGGCCGAGTTCGAGGGCAGCTGAGCGCCCCGGGGTAACAATTCTCGTCCCCCGGCCGACAATTTTTGACACCTCCTCGAAACTCTTGGCCACTACCAAGACGGGGGCCTCCGCCCTGCGGGCGGGGGATCGAGAGAATGGACCTGGGGACTGGGGAGGGTCAGCGTGGCTGCTGCTGAGGTGCGTTGGAGCAACCCCACCGAGGGCCCCACGGACGAAGTGCTCGTCGAGCGCGTCCTGCGGGGTGATGAAACGGCGTTCGAGTCCTTGTACTCCCGCTATTTCAATCGCATTTATCACTATCTCGAAAGGCGCTTACGCAACCCCGCGGACACTGAGGAAACCGTTCAGGAGGTGTTCTTCAACGTCTTCTCCTCGATCGATTCCTATCGCGGTGAGGCGCCATTCGTGGCTTGGGTCTTTGGGTTAACCCGACGCACCCTCGCCCGACGCTTCAAGAAGAAGCGCCACACGACGGTCCCGCTCGGTGACGACGAGATGGAGGGGGTGGACCTCTTGCTCTCGAGCATCCGGCGCGAGCCCGATCCGCTCGAGGCCTATGAGGCCACCGAGCGGCTGGCGCGGATGGCGGCGGCCGTCACCCAGGAGCTCTCGAGTGAGCAGTGGAATCTCTTCCATCTCCACCACTTACAAAATCGGCCGATTCAGGAGATCGCGCGCGAGTTAGACAAGAGCGTCGACGCGGTGAAATCGAATCTCTACCGCGCACGTAAGGTGCTGCTCGCCCGCTAGACCGCGTTAAGGTTTGGGGATGAACGCGGATCTCTTCGCAAGCGATCCTGACGATCCCTTGGATGTGTGGTTCGGGAATTCCGCCGGGCACGCGCCGATTGCCGGGACGCGGCTCCAACGCTTTGAGTTTGCAAGTCGCGGCGACCGGGTGCCGGGACGGCTTCTTCTTCCGGAGGTTCAAGGGCGGAGATCTCCCCTCGTGCTGCTCCAGCACGGTGCCGGAGGCTCGAAGGAATCGCCCTATCTCGACGCGGCTGCGGGCCCATGGGTGCGAGGAGGTCTAGCCGTCGCCTCGATCGATTTCCCGCTTCATGGCGAGCGAGCGAGTGCAAAGCTCTCCGCACGGGTTCTGGCCGATATCGGCGCCGCTCTCGGCAGAACCGCTGGGGTCTCGGGGCTTTGGGTGGAGTTCGTGCACCAAGCGGTGTGCGATTTGCGTCGGGCCCTCGATGCGCTGACGACTCACCCCGAGCTCGAGGCGAGCCGCTGCGCATACGCAGGCTTCAGCATGGGCACGATCCTCGGTGCTTCCTTCTGCGGCACTGACCCTCGCCCCTGCGCCGCTGCGCTAGCGATTGGCGGCGGTGGCTTCGGCCCCCCTGAGGTCGACCCCGCCCGCTGGATCGGGCGCTTCGCGCCGCGACCCGTGCTCTTCGTGAACGCGTCGCGGGACGAGCGGGTGCCCCGCGCCGCCAGCGAAGCGCTCTTCGCCGCTGCCGGGGAGCCGAAGGAGATCACCTGGTTCGACTGCGGCCACTCCGAACTGCCAGGCGCTGCGCTGAAGGCGATGTGGACTTTCCTGCGGCGCCATCTCTTGCTCGCCTAGACGCCCTCCCCCGCCGGCGGATAACGCAAAGCGAGGAGCGTCCCGCTGCTGACCAGGACCGGGAGAAAGAAGAAGTTCAGTCCCGGTACGAGGAAAGCGAGGAAGGCGGTCCCGCCGTAGCCAAGCATCCTCGGAGCCTGCTCGACCACCCAGCGCCGTCGGGCGGCGAAGGGCACCGCGCGACGATCCAGGGTGTACGCGGCGTAGCTCAGGGGCAGAAAGAGCATCGTGACGAGCACGAGGGCAGGAGCCGCCACCACCTGCCCGCCAGGCACCACGAGGCCCACCACCACGATCGTGCCTTGGAGAAGGAGGAAGAAGACGCTGCGGCGGAGCTCCTCCCGTGCCGCGCGGGCGGAGTCGCGCAGGAGCCCCCTGCTGAAGCCCCCCTCTCCGCTGACCTTCACTCTGCCGAGGCTCAGGGCTTCGATGCGCCGGGAGAGTGCATCGAGGAACGGTGCGGAAAGAATGCTCGCACTCAAGAAGGCGAGTACGAGGGCGCTTGCGGCGGCGGCAACGAACAGCACGAGGCCCAGGATGCCGAGAGCTGCCCGGGTCGGACCCACCCAGAGCCAGGAGACCAAAGAGTCGGCATGGAGGACCGGCATCCAGCTCGTGACAAACGCGTGAAGCGGCGCTGCGTAGACAATCAGTGCGACCAGCGCGGCGGTGCACGTCACCGCCGATACGAGAAACGGCACAAGAGCCAGACCCCACAGGGCGCGCTCGCGACGCAGCATCGCCCAGCCCTCGAGGTGCAGCCGCGCACCTTCCGCCATCGCCCGCATCGTGCCGGTGGGCCTCATCTTGCTTTGCTCCAAGGGCGCGGCGGGGCCGGCAGGTAGCCGCCCTATGCTAGGGTCTGCGCCACCGCGCGCACGAGTTGCCCGGTCGCCACAGCGCCCCTCACGAGCGTAGAGGCGAAACGCGCTCCCCCGATCGAGGAGGTTTCCAGGATGCTGCACCTTCGTCTGGCCTTCGCGGCCTGCGTGATCTGCGGGCTCTGGCTCGCGTGCTCGACCCGCGAGGGGGCCTCACCGGAAGCGAGTCCGGCGGGTCGACAGGTGGTGGCCGAGATAGACGGCAAGCCTGTGACCATGAGCGAGCTCGACACCTGGATCAAGGAGGATCTCTACAAGCACGAGATCGCTCAAAAGAGTGCTTCGGAGGTGTTCGATCTGCGCTCGGAGGCGCTCGATCGCATGCTGGCCGAGCGGCTTGTGAGCGTGGAGGCGCAGCGCAAGGGAATCACCATCGAGGAACTGATGAAGCAGGAGAGTGCCAAGGCGCCTGCGGTCACCAACCAGGAAATCTCGGCATTCTATGACGAGAACAAAGCCCGTGTTGGGAACCAGACGCTCGAGCAGCTGGCGCCCCGCATTCGCAGCCACCTCGAGCATCAGAAGAAACAAGAAGCCTGGTCAAAGTACCTGGATAGCCTGCGCGAGCAGGCGAAGGTCGTGGTCCGGCTCGAGCAGCCGCGCGTCAAGGTCGCCGCCGATGGTCCGGCCCGGGGACCGCAGGGTGCTCCTGTGACGATCGTGGAGTTCAGCGATTTCGAATGTCCGTTCTGCCGCCGCGAAGAGAGCACGGTGAAGGAGCTCCTCGCCCGGTACCCGGACAAGGTGCGTTTCGTCTATCGCCACTTCCCGCTGCCCATGCACCCACGGGCGCAGCCCACGGCCGAGGCGGCCGCGTGCGCCGACGAGCAGGGGCACTTCTGGGACTACCACGCGAAGCTGTTTACGGACCCGCCCCATCTCGAAGACGCCGACTTGCAGCGTTATGCGACCGAGCTCGGACTCGACACCACAGCCTTTCAGCAGTGCGTTTCCCAGCATAAGACGAAGGACCTCGTGGGCTCAGACTTAGCGGCCGGCAAGGCCGCGGGGGTTTCCGGCACTCCGGCGTTCTTCGTGAATGGCCTCATGATCTCAGGTGCGCGTCCGGTCGATAGCTTCACGAAGGTGATCGACAAGGAGCTCCAGCAAAGCGCGAAGGCGGACAAAGAGCCCGCGCAAGGCGCGAAGGCGGGCGGTTAGCCGGCGGCAGCCTCCATCTGGGCCAACAGCCGGTCGCGCTCTGCCACCATCTTGGCTTCGGTCGAGGCCTCGAGGTTCAGGCGGAGCATGGGTTCGGTATTCGAGGGCCGCAGGTTGAACCACCAGTCCGGGTAACAGACCAGAAGTCCGTCCATGTGCGAGATCTCGCGTGCGCCCGCCGCCCGGTGATCGGCCTCGATGCGGGCGAGCAGCCCGGGCACGTCCTTGACCCTTCGATTCAGCTCTCCCGTTGCGAAATAACGATCGAGCGGCGCAACGAGTGACGAGAGCGGTTTGCGGGCCGTGGCAAGCAAGTCGAGCACAGCCGCGAAGGCCGCCAGGCCGTCGTCTGCGACGAGGCTCGGCGTGAACCTGAAATAGAAGTGACCGGAAAGCTCGCCCGCGAAGATCGCCCCGCTCTCACGCATCGTCGCCTTCACGAACGAGTGTCCGACCCGGCAGATCTGCGCGACACCGCCCGCCGCCTCGATGGCTTCCCGTGTCGAGCGGCTGGAACGCAAGTCGTAGAGAACGAGGCCGCCGGGCTGCTTGCGCAGCAGCGCTTCCGCGAGCAGGGCCGTGATGCGGTCCGAGGGAACCGGCGCCCCGCGCTCGTCGACAAAGACCGCGCGATCGCCGTCCCCGTCGAAGGCGACGCCCAGATCTGCACGGTGGCGCCGGACCGCGGCGATCAGGTCCTTCAGGTTCTCGGTCTTGAGGGGATCGGCCTCGTGATTGGGGAATGTCCCGTCGGGCTCGAAGTACAGTCGCTCGACCACAAGCGGAAGCCGCTCCAGGAGCGGCTCGAGACCGACCGAGCCCATGCCGTTGCCGCAGTCGATGGCGACGCGCAGGGGAGGACATTCAGCGGGGGCAAGGACGCGCACGTGTTCGACGTAGGCGGCGCGCAGGTCGCGCGGCGTGACGCTGCCGCGGGCGTGGGAACTTTCCGAGCTTTCGAGGCGAGACGCGAGCTTACCGATCTCCGCAAGACCGCTCGCACCGCCAACCGGGATCGCGTGCTCACGGCAGATCTTGAAACCATTGTATTGGGCAGGATTGTGGGAGGCGGTCACCATGATGCCCCCGCCCGCTGCCAGGTGCTCGACCGCGAAGTAGAGCATCGGCGTCGACACCAGGCCCAGATCCACCACGTCGACGCCCTCCTCACAGAGGCCGCGCAGCAGGGCGTCGCTTAGTGCAGGGGAACTCGCCCGTGCGTCGCGGCCGACCGCGATGCACTTTGCTGCGAGCACACGCGCGGCCGCTCGACCGATGCGATAGGCGGCGTCAGGAGCCAGTTCGCTCGGCACCACACCCCGGACGTCGTAGGCTTTGAAGATCGACATTCGGCGATTTTAGGCGCGGGGGACGGCGCACTTCCACCTCTCGGCCTCGCTCGGATCGGCTTGACCACACGCAGCGTGAGGGGCACCCTCCGCAGGGTGCGTCCGCGCCGCGCGGACGGAGGTAGCCTGCATTTCGAAGCTGCTCTTGATCCTCTTTCTCGCGACCCTCGTCTTTGGAGCGCGTCGCCTCCCCGAAATCGGCGCAGGCCTCGGCAAAGCAGTCAAGAACTTCAAGGCCTCGCTAAGCGGCGAGGATGAGATCGACATCACACCGAAAAAGGACGAGATCGCGGACGGCAAGGGCCCGAAGTCCTAGCGCAGCCTTGCGCTCGCGATCCCCTGGCCTTCATCCAGCCCGTAGGTGCCTGGCTTTGCGCGGGCTTGGCGCCGGCGGCGGTGGGGGAGGCGGTGCGGGTTCGGGAGCAGGAACCACCGCCGGAGGAGGAGGAGGCGGCGGCGCGGCCGGCTCCACAGTGAACGCGAAGCTCTGCGCTTCGAGAGGGACGTTCTCGACGACCGCGGCGACCGCGACGCTCTCCCCCGGTGGAAGCGGAGTCCAGGCGAGGGAGGCCGCGCTCGCCGCGAGCCGCTCTTGCAGCCGCTCCGGGCTCTCTTCCCGTACGGATGCCTCCGACGGCGCGAGCCCGGCTAGCGCGGGCGCCGTCCCAAGCTCCCGGCCATGCTCTCCGAGCAGCGTGACCCGCACGGTCGCGCCGAGGCTTACCGGCTCCGAGCCGGGATTGCTCAGTCGACCTGACACCACAAAGAGACGCCCGGCCACGGCGTTCTCCAGCAGCCGCCCGTGAAGATCCTCGAGCGCGAGGCCCCCCACCTTCTGCGAGGAAGGGAGCTCGACGCGGGACGCGCTGCCGGGAGCCAGGCTCAGCGCCGAAAGGGCGACAAGCAAGAGCGCGCTCAGCGCTCCGCCTGCAACACGCGCGATCCGCGACAGCGGCGCTGCCGCAAGCTCGGGGCCGCGCAGAAGCGGGGCCGGCTGCAAAGACGACTGCCGCGGCTTGCGCGCTCCGGCGCCGGATGCGCTCGCCTCGGCTGGCGCAGCCCCACCCCCGGTTTCCCCGGCGGCGAGCTCCGGCTCCGCGTCACGGCTCGCCTCGTTGGCAGTGAAAAAGTCCCAGCTCTCGGGGTTGCCGAGCTCGTCGAGGGATCCCGCCACCTCGCCGCGACCGCCCCGAGCGCGCTCCGACGAGCGGCTGCGCTGGTCTCCTGAGCGCTCCTCGGCGGTCTTGGCTCCGGGAGCCGGGCGCTCGTCGTTAAACTGCCAGTCGCTTTCGTCCTCGCCCTCCCGGGCCCGCTGAGCGGGAGAGCCGTCCTTGTCGGAGGACCGAGCACCGCGCTGCGGTGGGATGCGTCCGCCGAACTGGTGGGTCGCGCTGCTGAGATCTCCGTCCTGCGGGAGCGCCACCGAGAGGTCATGGGTCGGGCCCGGCGCAAACGTTGCCTGCTGCGCGGTCTCGCTGGCCGCGGCGCGGAGCACATCCTCCTTGCTCGTACCGGGTCGCATCACGAAGAAGGCATGCTTACAGCGCGAGCAGCGGACGCGAACCCCGCCTTCGGGCACGCGCGCATCGTCGAGCTGGAAGCGAGTGCGACAACGCTCGCACGCGACGATCATGCGCCCCTCGTTTCGCCCGCTCCCGTGAGGCCCGCCCCCGCGCCTCGTGCTAGGGTGGACGAGCGCGTATTCGCCGGCCGCCGCGTGCTCTTGTGCGCGTCGGACCGCGCCGAGCGCGCGATCTCCCATGGGGTTTCGGCGGTGCGGCGAGCTCGCTTGAGCCGCTCGCCCGAGGTGACCGCGGAGGGTCCGAGTGGCGCCGCAGTTCCCGACCGCGGCCACCCTCCG